>Ga0182018_10005625_pt1 | contig 10010 bp, 12 predicted proteins | sample 812P2MmetaG_FD_120490 | JGI IMG/M metagenome (GOLD analysis project Ga0182018, IMG submission 120490) | Permafrost microbial communities from Stordalen Mire, Sweden - 812P2M metaG | ecosystem: Environmental > Terrestrial > Soil > Wetlands > Permafrost | place: Sweden: Stordalen | collected... | reverse complement strand
GACGGAGAGGCCGCCGATGGCGTAGCCGTCGCTATCGAGATCGAGCAGGGCGCGGGCGCATTCGGCGCGCAGATCGGGGAACATGGAGCCCTGCACGATGGGGAACAGGGCTTGGGGCGCTTCCCGCAGGGGGGTTTCCGCCATGCGCATACGGTGGTGCCGGACGGCCTGCTGCGCCCAGCGGACGGTGCGGTGCATGCTCTGGCGGGCGTATTCGTGGGTGACGGGATACTCAGGGCATTCGTCGAGCGCCATCGAGATGTCGCTGCCGAAGGCCAATTGCACGTCGACGGTGGATTCGGGGGTGAAGGTGTGCAGATCGCCATTGAGATGCGAGCGGAAGATGACGCCCTCGTCGGTGATTTTCCGGAGGCCGCTGAGGCTGAAGACCTGGAAGCCGCCGGAATCGGTGAGGATGGCGTTGGGCCAGGACATGAAGCGGTGGAGGCCGCCCATTCGGCGGATGAGTTCGTGGCCGGGGCGGAGGAAAAGATGATAGGTATTGGCGAGCAGGATTTTGACGCCGAGATCGTCGGCGAGATCGCGCTGGCTGAGTCCTTTGACGGTGGCTTGGGTGCCGACCGGCATGAATACGGGGGTTTCAATGGCGCCGTGGGGGGTGTGGAGGAGGCCGGCGCGGGCTCCGGTGTGGGGGCATTCGGCGACCAGTTCGAAGGAGATTGGGGCCAAATTAAGATTGTAAACGAACGGGGATTCACCGCGGAGACGCAGAGACGCAGAGAAAAAAAGGAGGGAAAGGAGGGTGGGTGCGCCGGTTGGGGCGGACGCATTTTTCCGGGGTTGGGGCGCAGAGGCGGCGGAGGGCGCAGAGGGGGGACTGGGGCTTTCGCGAGCGGTTGGGGCTTTTCTTGTCTTTTGTTTTTCTCCGCGTCTCTGTGTCTCTGCGGTAACTCACCCTCAAGTCCTTTGTTTTCAGTGGGCTTTTCTCGGGCCTGGCGCGCGCCCACCGTAGGCTGCCGTCTGGCATTTCCAGGGTTCGCCACCCCCCTTGATCGCGATAAAGTTACCCCGTTCAATCAAGGCCGACTGCAGTCGGCGCTAGAGCTCCCGTGGCGATCTCTTTTCGCTTCGAGCCGCGGGGGCTCTGGCCAGGAGAATAGGGAATATCAAAGGGGTCCGTGGATCGACAGACTGGATATCGTCGTAACGTGCGAAATCGCTGGTGTTGAAAGTAAGAATTTGAGTCAGGCCATGCGTTTTCATCGCTGCCACAAGATAGGCATCATGCACTTTGGTTCCGATCACCCGATGCGTGGGTACCAATTGCCGCCACGCGGCGTAAGTCAGTGCCGAATCCTGCAAGACCGTGAGATACCGTTCGAGGAGCCGGGTGTGGCGCTCTGCGCCGGGGACGCTGATTCCGAGCCCGTTGTTATCGGTCGGCCGGGTGCACGCATTCCAGAATTCCTTCACGTTCCGCGGCGTAAGGCAGATCTCATGGTTTTGTCGATGCAAAAGCTTCGCGCCGTTCTGGCCGGTCCACAGAACGGACTGTCATGCTGAATTGCCCGAAGCAGAACGTTGGTATCGACGAGAATCCTCACCAGCGATCCGGATACCAGTTTTCGCGCTGAAGTGCCCCGTCGGATAGAATCGGATGTTGAGGAAAACTATCAAGCCACGCATCGAGTTCCTTCTCCCATTGATCCCCTTCGCCAGGGACGGGCGCGCGAAGCTGGGCGGGCGATGCCGAAGTTGCTCGTGTCAGCGTTTCCAGATGCCGGCTTAAGAATTGGTCAAGCTGCGCTTGGGCCAGCAAACCGGCTTCGACTTCGGGCTTGAGGTTCAGGGTAACGGTCACGACATCCTCCGTTCTTGAGTTTAGCGTGAAATTATCTTACCGGCATCCGCGGGTTTGGTCCACGCGACTGTCCGGTTCGCGCCGGTCCGCACAGTCATTCCGCGGAGGAAAAAGCGCCCAACAACTCATGGAGGCATCCCGACCGAAGGAACATGCCGGCTCACCGGGCCGAATGGTCAGGAGCGCAAGCGGTGCATCAAAGAGATGTCGTCGAGAACGACGATCCCCATCTTTCTCAAATATTCATTGGCAGGGTCCGCGAAGAAGTCATCGTCCTTCGTGCATAGGACATCCGCCTCGCCGATGATCGCGGTTTGCATCACGATGATGTCGTTCACATCGCGGATGGGTGCAGTTACGATCGGGTTCAACGGCACGATTTCCGAGGATCGGCGGAGGAAATTGACGTAATCGAAGACGAGGTTTTCGGGCAGGCCGTAGAACGCCTGCAATCGAGGATACCGTAAGACCTTTGCAAGCTCGTGAAGCATCTCGTTCGAAAGCAATAACGTATGTTGGCCCTCGACGATGCTAATGAGCAGTTCCCGGGCGAGACCATGGGAATGCTCATTGGCTCGAACCAGGATGGTGGTGTCGAGGACGATCTTCACTGGTGAGGACGATAGCCAAGCCTGCTGCTGCGAATGGCTTCGGTGAGGATTTCCTCGGCTTCCGCCGCGGAGCCCGGCTTACGGCGTGCGTCCACCTCGGAGAAATACTTTCTCAACTCCTCGGCCAGTTCTTTCTGCCCCTGATCGGAGAGGGCGGGAGGCTCAATGGCGCGGACGCTGATTGCCTCGCTCTCCAACACGCGGCGTCCGAGCAGGCTTTCAATGGCCGTCTTCTGGTCGGGAGATAGATCTCTAGCGTTGCGAATCATACGACTATCCTGCTTCCATTATGACGGATTGCATTCCAGGATTTCAGCCCGGTCTCTGTTGACCACGCTGGAACGAAGTTACGGGCTGGCCTGCCCAACCATACCGACGATTGCCATCATTCCCATGCGGGGTTGCTCAATTTTGCTCAATTCTCCATGGCTTGGTGGCCGGGACGCTTCTTAGCCTGGCGTCCCGGTTTCGTTGCTCCCGTCCCCTGCATTCGCCCTCCTGGCTCGCCGCGCGATCGCATGTTCGGACTCCTGAAAAGCGGAGGTATTTCTTGCGCCGGAAGGCCCGGCAATGCTCGCCAGGCGATTCCTAGCCCGAAAAAGCGGGCTAATATAAGCTCATGGCTACAGTTGTCAATATGCACGCCGCCAAGAGCAGTCTCTCGCGCCTGGTGAAGCGGGCCGCCTCCGGCGAGGAGATCCTGATCGCCAAGAACGGCAAGCCGGTGGCGCGGTTGACGCGGTTGTCGAGCCGCAAATCCACCGCCCCGATCGGAGCGTTCGCGGGCAAGATTCACATGGCGGACGATTTTGACTCCATCCCCGCGGAGTTCGGGCCGTATTTATGACACGTCCGATCCTGCTCGACACCAATGTACTGATCTGGGCTCTCAACGACGACCGTTCGTTGACCCGGCGCATGAGGGCGGCGATCACCTCCCCCACGGCGGACGTGCACGTGAGCGTCGTAAGCGCCTGGGAAATCGCTGTCAAGTACCAAAGCGGCAAGCTATCGTTCGACCTGCCAGTGGAGGAAGTGCTCTCCCGGATACTGGGTGGAACAGTTTGGCCCGTGCTGCCGGTGCTGCCGGCGCACATCCCGGAACTGCTGGCCCTTCCGATGCATCACCGCGACCCTTTTGACAGGCTGCTGATTGCGCAAACTCGCGTGGAAGGGATGGCCTTCGCCACGGCAGACGATCGCATTCGCAAGTATCGCGTGCCGATGGCGTGGTAAGCCGAGTGGTGGAGGCGGGGGGAGTTGAACCCCCGTCCGAAAATGCCCGTCGTAAAGAGAACTACGTGCGTATCCGGCTCATGGTTTTCGACCTCCGCTTCAAAGCCGGCGAGAGCGGCGAAGGCTTAGCCCGATTAGATCTCGACCGCCGGCTCCGGACCGAAGCCTTTGGCCTATCCCGCAAAATGACGCTCACTCACCACCGCGCGGGCTCAGTGGCTGGAGCGGCTACCTAATTACTTAAGCAGCGTATGCAAACTGCGTGTTGTTGGCAGTTCTGTTTTTCCGATCGTTTTACGGGAGCTCGGAACCCGGCACGCCTCCCCACCACGATTCAATCCCGTCGAATCCGTTACGCCCCCACATTGAGCAGCGCCTGGTGAGTTGCTATCAGTTCCCATTCTAGCACTCCGGGCTTATAATCGGTGTATGCGGATTAGGGGTCAACTTCTGTGCGCGCTCCCGGTAGCGGCGCTGGTTCTCTGGGCTCTCACGGCTGTCGCTTTGTGCGTGGCGCCCGAAACCAAAATCACCGTCGTGGTCAAGACTCTGGCCGGCCGGCCTATCGACCGCGCCGAGGTGATTCTGCGGTGGAAGGCGAACGCCAAACACCCCCGGGCCAGCTTCGGCCGCAACGTCCGGACCCAGTTTGAATCGCGCACCAATCAGGACGGCGAGGTCACCTTCCCCGGAGTTCCGCAGGGCAGCATTCAAATCCAGATCAACGCCAAGGGGTACCAGACCTACGGCGCGATCCAGGACATCGACGACGAGGAGAAGACCGTCGAGATCAAGCTGAATCCTCCGCAACAGCAATATACGTCGCATTAACGGCCCGACTGGGACGGTTCTTGGCCGCGGAAACCCCGGGGCCCGGAGCGGCGGCTGGGAGATGTCCAGGGACCTCCGCGTAAGTCATCGATTCCAGAGGCTCCGCTCCCTTATGGCTTCCTTACGGCCGCGGCTCGGTGGAGGGCTTCTGCACGGGGCCGCGACGGTAGCGAATTTCCAGCATCCCGGCGGCGTGCCGGCGCATCTCTGACCACATCGGAGGTAGATTGCCACCCATGAAAATTGGCATCCTGGGTTCCGGATCGGTTGGAAAAGTACTCGGCGCCGGATTTCTGAAATGCGGCCACCAAGTCATGCTGGGGACCCGCGATCCTGACAAGCCCGAGGTCCAAGACTGGTTGCGGGAAAACCCCGCCGGTTCTGCGGGGACATTCGAACAGGCGGCGCAGTTCGGGGGTCTCGTGGTGCTTGCCACCCTGGGACGCGCGGCGGAAGACGCCATTGGCCTCGCCGGCCCCGCTAACTTCGCCGGCAAGACCGTGATGGATACCACCAATCCGATTGCCGCGGCGGCGCCCGTGGGGGGAATCCTGGCCTTTACTACCGGTCCCAACGAATCGCTGGGCGAACGGATCCAGTCCCTTCTGCCGCGGGCGCATGTGGTCAAGGCCTTCAATAGCGTGGGCGCGCCGCAGATGGTCAACCCCACCTGTCGTCAGGGCACGCCCACCATGTTCCTCTGCGGCGACGACGCCGAGGCTAAACAGGAGATCTGCGAAATTACCCGGCAGTTCGGGTGGGAGCCTTACGATTGCGGCGGGATCGTCGCCTCGCGCGCCATCGAGCCGCTGTGCATTCTCTGGTGCCTGCGTGGCTTTCAGCACAATCGGTGGGACCACGCTTTCAAACTCTTGACCGCATAGCTCGGTAAGTGGCAAGCTCTTTTGAGAGGTTCATTTTGCGTACTCGAATTCTGTTGTTTTCCCTGTGTGCCTGCACGCTTCTTTCCGCCGACCAGGTGGTGCTGAAGAACGGCGACATCATCACCGGGAGCGTCATCAAGAAAGATGGCGCCAAGCTGACGCTCAAGAGCGAGTTCCTGGGGGAAGTCTCCATCCCCTGGTCCGCCATCAAGAGCCTGAAGTCGGACCAGGAACTGGTAGTGGTTCTGCCTGGGGGCGAATCGGTCAAAGGTAAGATCTCCACGACTGGCGATTCGCTCGAGGTGGCAGCGGCCCCTCCGAAATCGGCGCCGCTGGCCGAGGTCACGGCCGTCCGCAATGACGCCGAGCAGCACGCCTGGGAGCGGGTCCAGCATCCGGGCCTGTTCCAGCTTTGGAGCGGAAACTACGATCTCGGACTGGCGCTGACACGGGGCAATGCGCGCACCACATCGCTGACCAATAACTTCACGGCCGCACGGGTGACCACCAAGGACAAGATCACCGTGCACTTCAACCAGATCTATGCCAGTTCCCTGGCGAACAACGTGAACAGCGCCACGGCAAGCGCCATCAGCGGCGGCTGGGCTTACAACCGCGACCTCACACCCCGGATGTTCGTGGCCACGATCAACGAGTACGCACACGACCGTTTTCAGAACTTGAATCTGCGTTCGGTATTCGGTGGCGCCGCGGGTTGGAACGCCCTGAAGAAAGGGAAGGCCAATCTCAGCTTCCAAGCCGGCGCGGACTACGAGCGCGAGGGCTTCATGGACAACACCAACCGCAACTCCGCCGAATTGAATTTCGGGGACGATCTGCTCTATAAATTTTCGCCGGTCACCAGCCTGACGCAGTCCTTCCGCATGTACCCGAACTTGAGCGACACGGGACAGTACCGGCTGAATTTCGATTTGACGGCCGTCACCGCGCTCAAGAAGTGGCTGGGCTGGCACGTGACGTTCAGCGACCGCTACCTCAGCGATCCGGTGGAGGGCCGGCTGCGCAATGACGTGGTGCTGTCTACCGGTTTCCGGCTGAGCTTCGCGAAGTAAGCGGCGGGCCAAGGCAGGCTAATGCATGCCCCGCCACTGTAGGGACAAGCTGTTTTGGCGGGACAGGCTTGGTACACCGTTTCGCAAGTTCACTCACGCACTCCGGCACTCCGCTCCTTGACAGTCGCGGCTCGGTGAGGGGGAGGGGACAGTCTCGGCTCGGTGGGTGAGGGACAGTCGCGGTCGGTGAGGAGCTTCCGCACTGAGCCGCGGCCGTAAGGGAACGGAGTGCCTCGGCGTGGCGTGCTGGGCTTGCCGTTTCATTGTGCAGCCAGTGACCGGTCGAGATACGCCTTGATCTGTTCGTAAGTGACAGCACCCGGGACAACCAAACGGTGACCTTTGGAGACGATCACGACGGTGGGCGTCTGGTTGAGATGGTCCTCGCGGGCCATGGCTTCGTCCGCCGCCAAGGTGCCGTCCGGTTCCGGTGCGTCATTTACCAGGGCGCGGACTCTCTTCATGACGGTAGGCGGCACGGACTGCGCTACCTGCCGATCGATGTCGCCATCGCCGCTCCAGACCGCCTGGGTGCGGAAGAGTTTGGTGGCGGCGGCCCGATAGTAGCCGAGCCGGCCCGCGGCATTGGCGTAGCGCGCCGCCAGCCGGGCGTATGGATGCTGCGACAACGGGAAATCACGGTGGATCAGGCGGACCTTGCCGGTTTCGACATACTCGGTAATCAGTTGCGGAAGGGTCTCCAGGTAGAAGGCGGCGCAGTGGGGACATTGGTAATCGGCGAACAGTTCGCAGGTGACGGACGCGGTGAGCGATCCGGACTCCTTGAAGTTGTTCTGGCGTGTGACCGCGGCCGCCGGCTTCGCCGCGGGTTTGGGTTGGGGTGCGGGCAAAGCCGCGGGTAACGCCGCGGGAGGCGCTACGACGGGCGCGGGATGGGCGGCCTCGGTGCAGCCGAGCGGATTGGCACATGCGGGCGGCGCCGAAAGCAGCAGGATCGCGATCGACGCCGCGGCGGCCGCGGTAGCGGACACCGTGGCCCACAGCCACCAGCGATGGCGGCGCGGCGCGTTGCCGGACCGGCCCCGCCGCCGCAATTGCGCCAGTGCCGCGGAAGAGTCCGGCCGCCAATTTTGCGGGGGATCGAGTGAAGACAACCGTTGGTCCACCCAGCGGTTCACGTCCTTTTCATCGTGTTCCATATCCATATTGCTTGAGGTACTCCTTTCGGAACGCCTGCTGTGCGCGGCCGAGCAGCGTTCCCACGGAAGCGGGATTCAGGCCGAGCGCGGCCGCCAACTCGCCGTAACCCAGTCCACTCGAGCGCAGGATCAGCAACTCCGCCTGGCGTTCCCGGAGGACGGCCAGGATTTGGCGGACCTGCTCCCGCTCTTGGGCGGCGGCATGGACCTCCTCGGGCGTCGGCGAGTTTGGCGGAGCGCTCGAAAGAGCCTCATAGCGAAGACGGCGCTGTCTGCTTCGCAATTCGTTCAGGCCCATTCTGACGGCGGTCCGGTAGAGCCATCCTCCGGCGCTCTCGCCGTGCGCCTGTGGAGTGCGCCACAGCTTCCAGAAGGCCTCGGCGGCGAGATCTTCCGCCCGTCCATGGTCCCCCAACAGGCGCGCGATGACGCGAGCGGTGCGTTCGTAGTGGGCATGAAAGAACGCGTCGAAATCGAAGGAATCCGCCTGAATCTCCACCGGGTCCATGGCTTGGCTGCGTGCGTTCACAATATAGCAACACCGGCCGGCGGGAATTTGTGACGGTGCGGAAGACGGATGGTTCACCGCCGAGACGCAGAGACGCGGAGTAAGACATGGGAAAAGGGGCCTGCGTCCGTAGGGGATGCACGTGTCTTCCCGGGGTTGGGGCGCAGAGGAGGCAGAGGGAATTTGCGTTTCCTTCAGGGTTCGTGGAAGGCTGCGGCTTCCCATTTTGCTTTTCTGGGATTTGGGACGGTGCGTGAGGCGGATTGTTCACCGCCGAGACGCAGAGGAAGACAAGGGAAAAGGGCTGCGTGCGTCGGTAGGAGATGACGTGCCTTCCCGGGATTGGGGCGCAGTGGTGGCAGGGGGAATTTGCGTTTCCTTCAGGGTTTGAGGAATGCAGCGGCTTTCCCATGTGGTTTTTCTCGGCGTCTCCGCGTCTCGGCGGTGAAGATCCTTTTCTGGGAAGATAAGAGCAGAGATGAATGTTCTAGTACTCAATTCAGGCAGCTCCAGCTTGAAGTTTCAAGTGATTTCCACGGATATGGACCGGATCCGGCAGGATAGCGACGAGCGGCTGTGCCGCGGCGGCGTGGAGCGGATCGGTGGCGAGGCTATCGTCACCGTCGAAAGCAAGAACGGTCCACGACAGAAATTCACGGCGCCGATCCGCGATATTTCCGCGGCATTGGATTACGTGCTCCGCTGGCTGGCGTCGGACCGGTCCGGGATCGCCGAGATCCACAACCTGGGCGACATCCAGGCGGTGGGCCACCGCGTGGTGCATGGCGGCGAACTCTTCCAGGAATCGGTCCTGGTGGACGATCGGGTGATCCAGGGGATCGAAGAGTGCATCGATCTGGCGCCCCTGCACAACCCCAACAACCTGCGCGGGATTCGGGCGGTGCGAGAACTTTTCGGCGTGCAGACGCCCCAGGTAGCCGTCTTCGACACCGCTTTTCACACCACCATTCCCGAAACCGCCTACTTGTATGCCCTGCCGTATCATCTATACCGCCGCCATCGCATCCGGCGCTACGGTTTCCACGGGACGTCAAACCGCTATGTGGCGTACCGCTACCGGACCCTGCTGAACCTCACGCGGGAACAGACCAACGTGGTCACGCTGCACCTCGGCAACGGCTGCTCCGCGACGGCGATTCGCGGTGGACGCTCGGTGGAGACGTCGATGGGGATGACGCCGCTCGAAGGACTGGTGATGGGAACGCGGTCGGGCGACCTGGACCCGGCGATCGTCAACCTGATCGCCACCAAGGAAGGCATGTCGGTGCAGGAAGTGGAGACCATGCTGAATACTCAGTCGGGGCTGCTGGGCATTTCGGGCCTCACCAACGACATGCGGGTGCTGCAGGAGGAGCTGAAAGATCACGACGACCGGCGGGTTCGGCTGGCCATCGAGATGTTCAGTTACCGGGCCCGGAAATACATCGGGGCGTTGCTGGCATCGATGGGTGGCGCCGACGCGGTGATTTTCACGGGAGGCATCGGGGAGAACTCGCCCGAGATCCGCGCGCGCATCTGCCAAGGCCTGGAATGGGCCGGGGTGAAACTGGACGAGAGCCGCAATCGGCAGACGCTGGGGCGGCCGGCGCAGATCGGCGCCGACGGCTCGGGGCTGCCGGTGTGGGTGATCCCGACGGACGAGGAGTTGCTGATCGCGCGCGATACGGTGAGATGCGTGTTGGGCGAGCCACACCCGGCGTGAAGAAGGACTTTAGCCGCCGGTGAGCGCCGATGAACGCGGATAAACCTAAAAACGGCGGTTGAGACGCCGCCGGAATAGTCTTCTCCTTCAGCCGCAAGTGTTTGCAGCAAAGGCAGTTGTCACCCATTGGGTGAACTGCGCGGCAGTTGAAACTCCAGACAG
>Ga0182018_10005624_pt1 | contig 10012 bp, 7 predicted proteins | sample 812P2MmetaG_FD_120490 | JGI IMG/M metagenome (GOLD analysis project Ga0182018, IMG submission 120490) | Permafrost microbial communities from Stordalen Mire, Sweden - 812P2M metaG | ecosystem: Environmental > Terrestrial > Soil > Wetlands > Permafrost | place: Sweden: Stordalen | collected... | reverse complement strand
GCGCGATTCAGCCGGGAGCAGCTCACGCCTCACCTCGAGCGGATCCCGCCCGGCGGCGTGCGCAAGCTCGTCGATGAAACATTCCACCGCGAGGCCGGTGTGCGAATGGCCCACCGAGCGCCAGGTGCCGCAGCGTTCGCCAGGAACGCCATGGTTGTCGTCGCCCCGGAGCACATTCATGATGTGCCGGTGGCGATCATCGCCCTGCCGGGGAAATCGGTGACCGTGTGGCAGTTCATGCAGCGAGGGTCCCTCAACACTCCGGCGATCTTCCGGAAGGCGGCCTCCGAGCGAGCGCGCGCGTCGGGCCCGGCTGGAACGGCCTCGCCCGCTGCCCCGACCTGCGCCGACCAGACCGCGACCGCGGCAAATCATGAGGCCCCGAGAACGGCGGCCATGTTCGAGGAGGCGAAGCAGCGCATCGTTGAGGTGAGGATCGGGTACATCGAAACGCCGGGGTCCGCAATTTCAAAAGCGGGCGGGAACGCCCGCCCGGGCCTCGCGGGGATCCCCCCTCGATGCCCGGGGGCCCGACGAGGCAAAGATTCGCCCGCCCGGAGGTTTTGAAATTGAGCTCCCGCGGCTCATCGGGCGCAATGGACCCTCGCATGCCGGCCGTCGCCACACGCAACTTCTCCTTCATCTGCGGGCAGGACGATTTCCTGGTGGGACGGATGGGAAGGAAGCGCTTCGAGGAGCTCTCGGGGGAGGCGACGGACGAGTTCTCGCGCGAGATCGTGAACGGCTTCGCCGCGAACGTCGACGAGGTCGGGACGGCCGTGAACCGCTTCCGCGAGGCGGTGCTGACCGTGCCGATGTTCGGCGGCCGCCGCGTCGTCTGGCTCAGGGATGTCAATTTTCTCGCGGACACGGTGACCGGCAAGGCCGAGACGACCCTGCAGCGTGTCGAGGACCTGCAGCAGGTGCTCCAGTCCGTGGATCCCGCGGAGACGGCGGTCCTCGTCACGGCCGCGCCCATGGACCGGAGGCGGTCGTTCGCCAAGTGGTGCGAGAAGAACGCGGATTTCGCGCTCGCGGACGGCGGCGGCGACACGGACGCGCTTGGCGCCGTCGCCGTCGCCGAGGCGCGCTCGATAGGGGTCGCCTTCGCGCCGGGCGCGCTGGAACTCCTGCTCGCGAGGGTGGGCGCGAACACCAGGCTGCTTGTCGAGGAGGTCCACAAGCTCGCGGCCCACGCCGACGGGCCGACGATCGAGGAGGCCAGCGTCGCCGAGGTGACGCCCAACGTGGCGCAGGGGGACTTTTTCGAGACGGCGGACGCCTTCTTCAGCGGGAACCTCCAGTGGACGCTCGCGGCGCTCAGGCGCCATTTCTTCGCGGGGGGCGACGCCCGGCCCGTCCTCGCCGCGCTGCAGAACCGCAACCGGATCCTGATCCAGCTCCGGGCGCTCGCGGACGCGGGGGACGCCAGCGCGGGCCCGAGGGGAATCGAGGGCCTGTCCAGGGCGGCGGCCGCCCATGGCCCGCGGTTTGGCGAAGCCATCGCGGAAAAAAGCTCCTACAATGTCTTTACCCAGAATCCGTGGTACCTCGGCAAGCTGGCGGGCGCCGCCCCGCTTCCCTCGCTGAGGCGCCTGATCGACAACCAGCGCGAGTTCATCCGCGCGTTCGAGGAGATCATCCGCAGGCCGGACGGCCAGTCGGACGTGCTCCGGGACATGGCCGTGCGCTGCCTGACGGCCTAGCGCGCCTGCCTGCGGGGCTTCGCGGGCCGCCCCCCGGGTGCTTTTCCTATGGCCTTCGCCGGCAAGGAGGATTTACTGGGCGGCTTTCCGTGAACGAACCGTCCGACCCCGCCCCCAACGAGCCCGTCCTGAACGTCCTCGCGGAGCGCTACGCATCGCGGGCGATGAAGGACATCTGGTCGACGCGCGGAAAGGTTCATCTCGAGCGCGATTTCTGGATCGCCGTCATGAAGGCCCAGCGGGACCTCGGGGTCCCGATACCCGCCGAGGCGATACGGGACTACGAGCGCGTCAAGAACGACATCGACCTTGAGTCGATCGCGAAGCGGGAGCGCGCGACGCTCCATGACGTGAAGGCGCGGATCGAGGAATTCTCGGAGCTCGCGAAGCGGCAGTTCATCCACCTGGGCCAGACGAGCCGCGACCTCACCGAGAACGTCGAGCAGCTCCAGATCTTCCAGGCGCTCAAGATCGTGCGGATGAAGGCCGCGGCGGCGCTCCTCGTGCTCGCGCGCCGCGCGGAGGAGTACCGCGACCTGATGATCACCGGGCGCACCCACAATGTTCCTGCGCAGCCGACGACGCTCGGGAAGCGGCTGTCGATGTTCGGCCAGGAGCTGCGCCTCGCCTTCGACCGGCTGGACGGCCTGACCGCGCGGTATCCCGTCCGGGGCCTCAAGGGGGCGGTCGGGACGCAGCTCGACCAGCTGACGCTCCTGGGCGGCAGGGCGGACAAGGTCGCGAGCCTCGAGAGCCGCGTGCTCAAGTACCTCGGCTTCTCGGCCTCCCTCGGCAACGTGGGCCAGGTGTACCCGCGCGGCCTGGACTTCGAGGTCGTCTCGGCGCTGCACCAGGTCGGGGCCGCGGCGTCGAGCTTCGCGACGACGATGCGGCTTATGGCGGGGGCGGGGCTCATCACCGAGGGGTTCCAGGACGGCCAGGTCGGCTCGTCCGCGATGCCCCACAAGGCCAACGCGCGCAACTGCGAGCGGATATGCGGATTCTCGACCGTGCTCGGCGGCTACGTCACGATGACGGGGACGCTCGCGGGCGACCAGTGGAACGAGGGGGACGTCTCGTGCTCCGTGGTCCGCAGGGTCGCGCTGCCGGATGCGTTCTTCGCCATCGACGGATCGCTTGAGACCTTTCTCACGGTCCTGCACCAGATGGAGGCGTTCCCGTCGTCGATCGCGCAGGAGAACGAGTACAACATGCCCTTCCTGGCGACGACCACGATCCTCATGGAGTCGGTGAAGCGCGGCGCGGGGCGCGAGACGGCGCACGAGGCCATCAGGGAGCACTCGCTTGCCGCGGTGAAGGCGATGCGCACGGGAACGGCCGGCGCCGATCTCCTGGACAGGCTGGCCGGCGACCGCCGGATCGGCCTCGGCAAGAAGGCGCTCCAGGGAATCCTCGCGGAGAGCGCGCGGTTTGTCGGCTCCGCCCCCAGCCAGGTCGACGCCTTCGCGGCCGAGGTGAAGCCGCTCGCGAAGCGGGTGAAGGGCGCCGCCGAATACCGCCCGTCGCGGCTTCTCTAGGCGGATTCCGGGTTGTCCGAAGTTTTCAATTGCGTACCCCCGGGAGGATGCGCTTGCATGGACCTTCGCTGTCCTGACAAACCCAAATCACTTTTCAAATGGCTGAACTCGTAGGAAACGTCCTGGTGGGCCAATCTGGCGGCCCGACATCCGTCATCAACGCTAGCGTGGCCGGCATCGTGGCCGAAGCGCTCAACCACGTCGCAATCGAGGAGATATACGGGGGCCTGAACGGCGTCCTCGGCATCCTGCAGGAGGACCTCGTGGACCTGGCATCCGAGTCCCAGCAGCAGGTCCGCGCCCTTCGCCACACCCCGGGCGCGGCCCTGGGCACGTGCCGCTACAAGCTCAAGAAGCAGCAGGACTTCGAGCGGGTGATCGAGGTGTTCAAGGCCCACAACATCCGGTACTTCTTCTACATCGGCGGCAACGACTCACAGGACACGGCGGACAAGATCTCGAAGCTGGCGCAGGAGCAGGGCTATGAGCTCCGCGTCGTCGGCGTCCCGAAGACGATCGACAACGACCTGACCGGCACCGACCACTGCCCCGGCTACGGGAGCGTGGTCAAGTACCTCGCGATGACCGTGAGGGAGATCGCCTGCGACAACGAGGCGATGGGCCAGGGCGACCTTGTGTCGATCGTCGAGGTGATGGGCCGGAGCGCCGGCTGGATCGCGGCGGGAACCGCGCTCGCCAAGCGACGCGACCACCCGCACGACGCCCCGCACCTGATCCTCCTGCCCGAGGTGCCCTTCAACCAGGAAAAGGTCCTCGAGGACGTCCGGCGGGTGCTCAAGCGCGAGCGCTACTGCCTGATCGTCGTCGCCGAGGGGCTGGTCGACGCCGACGGCAACTATCTCGCGGCCGATTCCGCCACCGACGCCTTCGGGCACGCGAAGCTGGGCGGCGCGGGCGAGGCCCTCTCCGAGATCATCGAGACGGGAATTCCCAACGCGAAGGTCCGCGTGGCCCGCCCGGGACTCATCCAGCGCGCCGCGGCGCATGCCGCGTCCAAGACGGATGTCGACGAGGCCTTCCTCGCGGGCCAGGCGGCGGTGCGCGCGGCGATCGCCGGCGAGACCGACAAGATGGTGACCCTCGTTCGCGGCGAAACCGAGCACTACACGGTCGAGACCGGCCTCGCGCCCCTGAGCGAGATCGCGAACGGCACGAAGAAGCTCCCTCGCGAGTGGATCAACGAGGACCTGGTGAGCATGAATTTCCAGTTCCTGCGCTATGCGCAGCCCCTCATCCAGGGCGAGGTGACGGTCCCGTACGACAACGGCGTCCCGACCTATGCCCGGCTCGACAAGGTCCGCGTGGACAAGGTGCTGCCCCCCTACGAGGTCTGATCCGCCGGCCGCGCCGCCACGAACGGCTCCTCGCGAAGGCCGGGCGCGCGCCTCCCCGCCAGCAGCAGCCACCACACCCGCGCGTTCGAGGCGACGACCACGCCGACAAGGATCAGGAACACGGCGGTGACGGCGGCGTCCACGTGGAGGTTGAAGGCCAGCCGGGGCGACGGCGCCCCCGCAGCCCCGCTCAGGAACCCCAGCCTTGGGTCGGAGCTGAAGATCTTCATCCAGCCCGCCGTCATCGTCACGGCGAGGAGCCAGCCCAGCGGCAGGAGCGTCACCCACGCGTACCGGGCGCGGCCCATCTTGATCAGCACGGTCGTTCCCAGGGCGAGAGCGAGAACGGCGAGCAGCTGGTTCGCGACCCCGAAGATCGGCCAGAGCGAGTTTATCCCGCCCAGGGGATCGACGACCCCCTGGTACAGGAACCACCCCCACGCGGCGACATAAAGGGTGGTCGCTCCGGCATTGCCGGCGAACGAGCGGGTGTCGCCGAGCCGCCGCCATGCGAGGCCGAGGAGGTCCTGGACCATGAAGCGGCCGACGCGGGTCCCCGCGTCGATGGTCGTGAGGATGAAGAGCGCCTCGAACATGATCGCGAAGTGGTACCAGACGGCGAGCGCGGCCCGGCTGTGAAACACGCCCGCCAGCATCTGCGCCATCCCGAGCGCGAAGGTCGGCGCCCCGCCGGCACGGCCCACCATCGTCCCCTCCCCGACGCTTGATGCGAGGGCCCCCATGTCGGCGGCGGTGACGGGGAACCCGAGGGACGTGATGTGCTGGGTCACGGTGTCGACGCTGCCCTTCACGTTGATCGCGAAATACTCGCCCGGCCGCATCGAGCACGCGGCGATGATCGCCATCACCCCAACGCACATCTCGGTCATCATCGCGCCGTAGGCGATCGTCCGAATGTCGCGCTCGCGGGCGAGCAGCTTGGGCGTGGTCCCCGAGGCGACGATCGCATGGAACCCGGAGATCGCGGCGCAGGCGATCGTGATGAAGCAGAAGGGAAAGACCGGCCCGGCGAACACCGGGCCCGAGCCGTCGATGAACTTCGTCACCGCGGGCATCCGCAGGTGCGGCCCGAGGATGACGATCGCTATCCCGAGCGCGGCGATCGTCCCGATCTTCATGAAGGTGCTCAGGTAGTCCCGCGGAGCCAGGAGCACCCAGACCGGCGCGATGGACGCGACCAGCCCGTAGCCCATGATCCACCACGCGAGCGTCGTCCCCCTGAGGGTGAGGGCGCCCTCAAGCGGCGTCCCGCTGATGAACTGGCCGCCCCACACGGCGGCGAGCAGACCGACGATTCCGGCGGCGGTGACCCGGTGGAGCCTTCCGCGGTCGTTGCCCCCGGTCCGGAGCGCAAAGCCCATCGCGACGGCGATCGGCATCGTCGCGGCTATCGTGAAGACGCCCCACGGCGACTCCGCGAGCGCGTTCACCACGACGAGGGCGAGGACGCCGAGCAGGATCACGCTGATCGCGGTGATGCTCACGAGGGCGGCCAGGCCCGCAAAGGGCCCCACTTCGTCGCGGACCATCTGGCCGAGCGACTTGCCGCCGCGCCGCACGGAGCAGAACAGGACGACGCTGTCGTGGACGGCGCCGCCGAACACCGCCCCGATCAGTATCCAGAGGAGCCCCGGGAGGTAGCCGAACTGCGCGGCAAGCACGGGGCCGACGAGCGGGCCCGGCCCGGCGATCGCCGCGAAATGGTGGCCGAAGACCACCCAGCGGTTCGTCTTCACGAAGTCCTTCCCGTCGGCGCGGACCTCCGCGGGCGTCGCCCGCGCCGGGTCGATCGTCAGCACCCTGGCCATCAGCCAGGCCGAGTGGAACCGGTAGGCAACCGCGAAGACGCACGCGGCGGCCACCACCATCCAGAGCGCGCTCACCTGCTCGCCCCGGGACAATGCGAGGATCGCCACGCTCACGGCGCCCGCCGCGGAGACGCAGGCCCACACGGCCACGCGGACGATCTTCACGGGGGCTTTCGATGCCACGGGGTCCATGGAGGGGCGGATTGGGAAGGCAGGCAACCATGACGGGGCGCCGGGCCGCCCGCAAGCGCGTGCGCATGGGAACTTGTTGGTTTGCCTCCCCGGTCGGCGGTCTCCCATCGTCGGGGCGCCCGCGTAGGCGCTCCCGAAATTCCCATGGCCCCAAACCCCGATCAAACGCGATCCCGGCTGCCGGCGGCCGTGACGACGCTCCTCGGCATCATTCTGTGGGCGGCCCTCGTCTTCCTCGCCAAGCGGCTGCCGCCCGACGGCAGGGAACACGGGAACCTCGGGCAGTTCATCGGTCGGCTCCACCCGCTGCTCGTCCACGGACCGGTGGCGCTCCTTGCGCTCGTCCCCCTCTTGGAGCTTGCCGGGCTGTCGCCGCGCCGGGCCCAGCTCCGCGCCGCCGCCGGCTGGATCCTGGCCCTGGCGGTGATCGCCACGTTTGCCGCGGCGTTCGACGGATGGCTCCTCGCCTGGAGCGGCGGGTACCGCAGCCGCGACGTCACGCGGCACATGTGGGGAGGCGTGCTGCTTGCGGCCGCCTGCTTCATGGCCGCCCGGGTTCGCCCCTCCGCGGCGGGCGGGCGGGGGATCCCGGGCGCCTACCCCATCGTTCTCGCCCTGGCCCTGGGTCTCATGGTCTGGACGGGCCACGGCGGCGGCGCGATCTCGCATGGCGACGGGTTCCTGACCGAAAAGATGCCCGCGCGGCTTAGGACGTGGCTTGGTGTGGCCGACCAGCCGCCAAATGCCGCCCCGCCGGCACCCGCCGTTGCTCCCATCGTCGTGGCAGCCATCCACGGCGGCTCGGGAAGCGCCGATCCCTCCAACCCGGCGTTCTATCGCCTTCACATCGCACCCCTTTTCGCGCGCAGCTGCGTATCATGCCACAAGCCCGAGAAGCACAAGGGCGGCCTCAGGATGGACAGTTATGAGCAGTTGATGCGTGGCGGCGATGACGGGCCGGCGCTCGTTCCGGGAAATCCCGGCTCGAGCGAGATCCTTCGCAGGCTCCGGCTTCCGCCAAGCGACGACGACTCGATGCCAAGCGATGGCGACAAGCCTTTCGCGACCGAGGAGGTCCAGATGCTCGAGCGATGGATCGCCGCCGGGGCAAAAAACGGCTGAACGCTTGCGGCAGGCCTCCTAGGGGCCACACTGAGCGGTTGCCTCCGGCTCCCCACCCCATGAAGCGCCTCCTCGCCTCCGCCCTGGCCGCACTGGCCCTCTTCGCCGCGGCGCTGCCCCAGGCGGCGCGGGCGCAGGTTGCCGCGTCGCTTGTCTCGGCAGACGCGTCGATCCATCCGGGCACGCCCTTCAACGTCGCGCTGCACTTTGTCCACCAGCCGCACTGGCACACCTACTGGGTCAACCCGGGCACCGGGCTCCCGACGACGCTCAAATGGACGCTGCCTCTCGGCTGGAAGGCAGGCGAAATCCAGTGGCCCGCCCCCATGCTTCTCTCGGACAGCCGCGGGAACATCATAGGCAACGGCTACGACGGCGACCTCCTCCTGCCGGTCACGATCACCCCCCCGCCGGACCTCATGCCCGGCACGAATGTCGAGCTCCAGGTCGCCGCCGAATGGCTGATGTGCCAGGACGAGTGCGTCCCCGGCAATGCGAAGCTTTCCCTGCTGCTGCCGGTTTCGCCGGAGGATCCGCAGCCCGACCCCGTGTGGGGGGCGAAGATACGCGACGTGGTCGCCCGCCTGCCCGCGGCGGATCCGGCCTGGAGCGTCCGGGCGTCGCGCAATGCCACGACCGTCACCCTCACGATCAGGCCGGCCGCGAGGAACTCCGCGCCGGTGCCGGCCGGCCTTCACTTCTTCTCGCGCGACGGGAGCATCGCCTATGACCTGCCCCAGCCGGCGTCCCCAATCGGCGGCGGCGGTTTCGCGCTCGGGCTCCCCGTGTCCTCCGACGGGCCGAAGGATGCGACGCGCGTGGTCGGAGTCCTGACGTCGAAGGACGGCTGGCGCCCGGACGGGTCGCTTCCCGGGCTGGCGGTGGACGTGGGATTCAGATCCGGAACCGCCCGGGCCTCGGTGGCGGCCCCCGGCAGTCCGGGCGCGGCGCCCGCGGACGGCCTCCTCGGCACGCTCCTCCTGGCCTTCGTCGGCGGGCTCATCCTCAACCTCATGCCGTGCGTCTTCCCGGTGCTCGGAATAAAGATCCTAGGCTTCGTCAACCAGGCCGGCGCCGACCGCAGGAAGGTCACCCTCCACGGGATCGTCTTCGCCGCGGGCGTGCTGCTCTCGTTCTGGGCCCTTGCCGGCCTGCTTGCGATCCTTCGGGCGGGCGGGAGCCAGCTCGGATGGGGATTCCAGCTGCAGTCCCCCGCGTTCGTCTTCGGGCTCGCCGCTGCGATGCTCGCATTCGCGCTCAACATGAGCGGCGTGTTTGAGTTCGGCCTGACGGCGACCGGGATCGGGTCGGGCCTGCAGTCAAAGTCGGGCCTCACCGGCTCCTTCCTGACCGGGGTCCTTGCCACCGTCGCCGCCACGCCCTGCAGCGCCCCCTTCCTGGCCCCGGCGCTCGGGGCCGCGCTCGCGCTATCCACGGCGGAGTCGTTCGCGATCTTCACCGCGATCGCCGTCGGCCTCTCGACACCCTACCTGCTCCTATCGGCGTTTCCGGCGGCCGTGCGGATCCTGCCGCGGCCTGGGGCGTGGATGGAGACCTTCAAGCAGGCGATGGCCTTCCCGCTTTACGCGACGGTTGCCTACCTTGTCTGGGTCCTTGCCGGGCAGCTGCAGGAAACCGCGCTCCTGTCGGCCCTCTTCGGGCTCGTCCTTGTCGCGATGGGTGTCTGGGTCTACGGCCGTTGGAACGCCCCGGGGGCGTCCCCCGGCCGGGAGCGCTTTGGATTGTGCGCCTGCCTGGTCCTCCTGGCCCTGGGAGCCTGGGCCGGATGGCCGACGCCCGCCTCGCCCACCGACATCGTGTGGGAAAAATGGAGCCCCGAGGCCGTGGAGAAGCTCCGCTCGGCGAACCGGATCATCTATGTCGACTTCACGGCGCGCTGGTGCGCGACGTGCCAGGCCAACAAGCGCCTCGTCTTCCACTCCGACGAAGTCCTGCGCGCGTTCCGCGACAAGCACATCGCGACGCTGCGCGGCGACTGGACCAACAAGGATCCGCAGATCACCGCCGAGCTGGCCAAGTACCACCGCGGCGCCGTTCCCTTCAACGTCATCTGGTTTCCCGGCCACACCGAACCGGTCGCGCTTCCCGAGCTCCTCACGCCGTCGATAGTGCTGGATGCGGTCGGGAAATAGGCGCCGCGCAGCGTGGTCACGTTGAGGAAAGTTTGGAAACCGGCGAATTCCAAACTTAAGAAAGTTGCTCTTTTCGATTCTGGACTCGGATTGATACCTCCCGACGCCTCTATCTTT
>Ga0182018_10005623_pt1 | contig 10012 bp, 9 predicted proteins | sample 812P2MmetaG_FD_120490 | JGI IMG/M metagenome (GOLD analysis project Ga0182018, IMG submission 120490) | Permafrost microbial communities from Stordalen Mire, Sweden - 812P2M metaG | ecosystem: Environmental > Terrestrial > Soil > Wetlands > Permafrost | place: Sweden: Stordalen | collected... | reverse complement strand
TCGAATCGTTACCGTTGCCCGCGATTACAGTCCCGCGGCCGAAAACGGTAACATCAACGTTAGCGCTGCCCGAAATGCTGACGGTGGTGCTCACTGGATCTCTCCCCTAAATCCGAACCGCTGAGGCTGGCTACGATACTGATGGCCGCTACAGAAGCTCCGCCACCGTCAATGCAAAAACCCTGCCAAGATGGAATCTAACGCACACCCAAAATGTCACTGATTTAATACCAGCTTCTGACTTCGGTTTTATTACAGCGACGGTAGGTCGCGCTTCGGTGCACTTCCGCGGCGCAATGCGCAATATTCATGCACTTTTTTGGACCATGTTCTGTCAAGCCATGCAGCCGACGCGGCCGAGTGTGCATGCCCATTTAGGGCCGACGATCCGACGAATCGCAAAACGACTTGCGAATCGATTTCACATATCGAAAGGCGGATCCGGCCTTAATGCCACCGCGTCGAGTTCGTGATAAGTTGTTCATAGTTAATGACTAGACGGCTCCCGCTATACCTTGATAGCGAATAAGGCGGAAGCTCTCGACCTTAATTCCAAGTAGACGCGCACATGACCCTCGCTCAGACCGCCCTCATTTCCCCTAGGCGTGGCTTTGGACTTTTTGTGACCGCCGCGCTGGTCAGCGCCGTCGTTGGTCCACTCGCGGCCGCAGATCCACGGTCCGATACATTCCAGCCCGACGCATTCCGGACCGTTCCAGCGCTTCGAGCGCGTACCCCGGGCCTCACGGACCCGCTGGGGCGTGACTGTCCGTCACCCCCTGGTGCTCTGACGCTCGCGGCGGCGGTGGATATCGCGCTATGCCGTAATCCGGCGACCCGCTCGGCATGGGCGAGTGCCCACCTGCAGGCTGCGGCGCTCGGCAGCGCCGAGAGTGCTTGGCTACCCACAATCACCGGCACAGACGCTGAAACGCGGGAGCATGGGCCGCACGTAGACGTCACGGGAGACACGGTAAACAGTCCCCAGGACACGAACGATGCCGCGGTCAGCCTGTCTTGGACCCTATACGACTTCGGAGCCCGCGGCGGACACATCCGCAGCGCACGTTACCTCTTGGATGCGGCTGCATTGACTACGGGCAGCACGGTTCAGCAGACGGTTTTCAACGTGGTGCAGGACTATTACGGCGTTGTGGCCGGCGATGCACAGCTCGTCGCCGCCAAGACCAGCGAGGACACGGCCGCAAGTAGCCTTGAGATCGCACGCGCGCTCCACCAGGGTGGCGTGGCGACGCTGGGCGACGTGCTGGAAGCGGAAACGGCCTACGACCAAGTCGTGCTTACGCGCGTGTTGGCAGCACAGACGGCCGTAAGCTCGCACGGCACGCTGGCTGTTGTGATCGGTATACCCGCGGATCAGGCGCTCAAGCTCGACGCGGAACCTGTGCCTGCTGAGGTGCCTGCGCTTACGGCGCGCATGGCGGATCTAATGACCGAGGCCGAGAGGCAGCGCCCCGATCTTGCCGCGGCTCGTGCGCAGCTCGACTCGGCAGTGGAGGACATCACGGTCGCGCGCGCTGCGGGGAGGCCGTCAATTGCTATTGCCGCCAGCCGCGACCGGGTCCGTACAACGGACGTAGTACTCGACAATGGTACTGCGGGCGCTCTGATCCAAAACTATGGCCAGATTGGCGTCACACTCACGGTGCCGCTTTTTACGGGGTTTAACGTCGGGTACGGCGTTCGCCAAGCGCAGGCCACGCTCGAAATCCGCGACGCCAATGTCGAACAGGTGCGGCTGCAAGTGACGCTGGATATCTGGAACGGCTATTACGCGCTAGAATCGGCCAATCAGCAGCTGGCGGCGAGCGCGAAATTAATTAAGGCCGCGGAGACCAGTCTCGAGGTAGCCATCGGACGCTACAAAGCAGGTGTTGCCGTGTTCACCGATCTGCTCGCGGCCCAGTCCGCCGCCGCGACCGCGCGACAAGCCCGCATCACCGCGGAGCTGAACTGGGAAGTCGCGCGAGCGCAGTTGGTGCTCGCGCTGGGGCGCCTTTCCGGGGCTGAGCCGCTGAGCATGGGCGCGGCTCTACCGTAGCAACGCTGCCGACTCCTCCGTCTGTGGCAGTTGCCCTTCAGATGGACGACGTCTGTAAGCTCGCGGCAGGCACGGACCATGTAGGCTGTGCGGCTTCCGCCCCACCTTAGTCGTTATTGGGTTTACATGCGCAAAGGTATCATTCTCGCAGGCGGAGCCGGAACGCGCCTGCGCCCGGTTACCTATGCGGTTAGCAAACACCTGCTGCCGGTCTACGATAAGCCGATGGTGTACTACCCGCTGGCGACGCTGATGCTCGCAGGCATTCGCGATATCCTGCTCATAACGACGCCCACGGATCTACAGGCATTCCAGCGCCTGCTCGGCGATGGCAGCCGGTGGGGATTGACTTTGAACTATGCCGAGCAGCCCAAGCCCGAGGGTTTGGCGCAGGCATTCATCATCGGTCGACGCTTTGTCGGTGGGGACGCAGTGGCGCTGGTGCTCGGTGATAACCTTTTTTACGGCCAGGGCTTGTCCGATCAATTGCAAAGGGCCGCTGGAAGTATCCAGGGTGCGACGGTTTTTGCTTATCACGTGAAGGATCCGCAACGATACGGCGTGGTGCACTTCGATGCGCAGGGTATGGCGCTGGGTATCGAGGAGAAGCCACTTGAGCCCAAGTCGAGCTACGCGGTAACCGGACTTTATTTCTACGACAATGCAGTGCTCGATATCGCAGACACCCTCGCGCCCTCGGCGCGCGGTGAGCTGGAGATTACGGATATAAACCGGAAATATCTCGAGCGCGGTCAGCTGCAGGTCGAGCTTTTTGGCCGCGGTATCGCCTGGCTCGATACCGGTACTCATGAATCGCTGCTGCAGGCTTCGATGTTTATTGAGGCGATTGAGAATCGGCAGGGTTGGAAAGTATGCTGCCCGGAGGAAATCGCGTATCGCGCCGGATTCATCGATGCCGCCCAGCTCGAAAAGCTGGCACAGATACTGGGCAAAACCGACTACGGCGCCTATCTGCTGGGTCTGTTGCGCGAGCGGCCGTAGTGGAATTCGAGCCGACCCGACTGCCTGAAGTCGTGTTGATCAAGCCACGCGTGTTCGGCGATGCGCGGGGATTTTTCTTTGAGACCTGGCATCAGGAGAGATTTGCGGCCGCCGGCATTTGCTTGCCTTTCGTGCAGGACAATCACTGCCATTCGGCTCCCCATACCTTGCGTGGACTTCATTTCCAGATTCAGCGGCCCCAGGGCAAGCTTGTGCGCGTGACGCGGGGTGAGGTATTCGATGTCGCCGTCGATATCCGACGCAGCTCGCCGCGCTTCGGACACTGGGTCGGCGTCGTGCTCAGCGATACCAACCACCACATGCTCTGGGTGCCGCCGGGATTTGCGCACGGCTATCTCGCGTTGAGCGAGGAAAACGATTTCATCTACAAGTGCACGGATTTCTATGCTCCCGAGCACGAGCGCGCAATTCGCTGGGATGATCCGCAGCTTGGCGTGCAATGGCCATTGCCGGCAGGCATTGCGCCGATCCTTTCGGGCAAGGACGCCGTCGCACCGCTGTTCAAGCTGGCAGAGACTTACCTCTAAAAGATGGTATGGAGCCGCCCTCGGTGCGTCACTTCAGACGGCTCTCGTGCGCCCAGACTGAAGGTGCGCGCTGAATGGTCGTCTACAGTTGACTTCCAATCCGGGTCACGCGACATCAGGCTGGCACACACACACACACACACACATACACACAAGCTTCCCGGAGGGCTTCCGGCAGGACGATTCCGAGCAAGCAGGGGCGTGCTTCGTTTATCCGCAGGGCTTCTTCTAGAGAAGTACGCACGGGTCTGCAACGGCGTATTTCAGACCGCGCGGCGCTTTTTTTCCAGGAGCTGCAGAATGATGGGCGTCAGGATGAGCTGCATGGCGAGGTCAAGCTTGCCGCCCGGGATTACGATGGAATTGGCGCGCGACATGAAGCTTGAGTCGATCATCGACAGCAGATACGGGAAATCGATGCCGCGCGGATTGGCAAAGCGGATGATGATCATCGACTCATCAGGCGTCGGGATCCAGCGCGCGACAAAGGGATTGGATGTATCCACGGTCGGGACGCGCTGGAAGTTGATATGCGTCTGCGTGAATTGCGGGCATATGTAGGTCACGTAGTCGGGCATGCGGCGCAGAATCGTATCAATCACGGCCTCGGTCGAATAGCCACGCGTGGAACGGTCGCGATGGATCTTCTGGATCCACTCGAGATTTACGACCGGTACCACGCCGATTCTCACGTCAGCATGCCGCGCGATGTCAACGCCGTCGGTCACGACCGCCCCATGCAGGCCTTCGTAGAACAAGAGGTCGCATTTCTCGGGGAAAGGCTCCCAGGGCGTGAAATTGCCCGCGGGCAGACCATACACCTTGGCCTCCTCGTCGTCGTGCACGTAGTGACGCGTGCGCCCAGTGCCCGTCTTGCCGAACTGCCTGAAGGTCGCTTCGAGCTCCGCCAAAAGATTGGCCTCGGGCCCGAAATGGCTGAAATGGCGGTTACCCTGGGCCGCCTCTGCGCCCATGACGCGCTTCATCTCTACCCGGTCGTAGCGGTGGAAGGCATCCCCCTCGATGTAGGCCGCGATGATGTTTTCGCGGTGAAAGATCGTCTCGAAAGTGCGCCGCACGGACGTGGTCCCAGCTCCTGATGAGCCGGTAATGGAAATGATCGGGTGGGCAACGGACATGTCAGCTCCGGAATAGGCCGCGGCGTCCGAAGAGCGGCGAGCGCTCTCCGATCGGATGCGGCTCGAGATGGTAGCGATCCAGGCGCGCAACCTCTTCGCGCGACCCGAAGAGGAGCGGGATACGCTGATGCAGCGAGCGCGGCTGCACGTCGAGAATGCGTCTGTGGCCCGTGGAGGCCGCGCCGCCCGCCTGTTCGATCAGCCACGCGATGGGGTTCGCTTCGTAGATGAGGCGCAGGCGCCCCTGGTTGTAGCCGTTTCGGATGTCGGCCGGATACAAATAGATGCCGCCGCGCGAGAGCACGCGGTGCGCCTCGGCGACCATGGAGGCAATCCAGCGCATATTGAAGTCGGCGCCCCGCGGCCCTTCGGTGCCCTTAAGGCAATCATCCACATAGATGCGGATCGGCTCGTCCCAGTAGCGATGGTTCGATGCGTTGATCGCAAACTCCTGCGTGGCCGCGGGCACGCGCACATGCTGCGATGTCAGGTGGAACGTGTCCGACGAGCGATCGAGCGTATACACGTGCGTGCCCGCACCCACGGTGAGAACAAAGGCCGTCTGCGGTCCATAGATCGCGTAGCCTGCGGCCACTTGGCGCACGCCGGTTTGCAGGAAGGCGTCGGCGTCGCAGCGCGAGCCTTCATTGGGCGCCCTGAGAACCGAGAAGATCGTCCCGACGGACACGTTGGTGTCGATGTTGGATGAGCCATCGAGCGGATCCACGGCGACGAGCAGGGTTCCATGGCGATTGAGCTCAAGGGGTTCCGCCATCTCCTCGGAGGCGAGTGCGGCGACGGGTACACCGCGTAAGCCCTCAACGAGCATGTCGTTGGCGCGCACGTCGAGCTCTTTCTGGAAGTCGCCCGCGCCGTGTTCTTTGCGGGTGGCTCCGAGGGTTCCCGCCAGAGCTCCCGCGCCAACGAGATGGGAGATCGACGCGCACACGCGAGCCAGTGCATCGACCGTCTGCGCGATCGCCGTGCGTGGCGGCGAGTCGGCAGCCCAGGCTGACAGCTGCTCACCCAGGGGAGGCGCGCCCATCACGGTGAGCTCTTCGGCAGGGAATTGGCAAACACGCTGCTGCCGCGGATATCCGCAGCCTCGATCATGACGAGATCATCGGCGCTGATCTCGGCGCCAATTTCAACCAGGCGCATGGCCTGGCGCAGGCGCGAGCGGTCGAAGGCATTGCGGATGGAGCGGGCATTGGCAAAGTTCGGCTGCAGGCGCCGCTGCACGATGTAGTCGCGCAGGGCGACGCGCGCCTCCTCGCTCAGGCGGTACTCGGCCTGGAGGGCGAGCTTTTCGACGATGGAGAGGAGCTCCGCGTCCGCGAAATCCGGGAAATGCACGTGATGCGCGATGCGCGAGCGAAAGCCGGGATTGGACTCAAAGAAACGATCCATGCGGTCCCGATAGCCCGCGAGAATCACCGTCAAATCGTCGCGCTGATTTTCCATCACCTGTAGCAGGATCTCGATCGCCTCCTGCCCGTAGTCCTTTTCATTCTCGGGACGATGCAGGTAGTAGGCCTCGTCAATGAAGAGCACGCCGCCCATGGCGCGCTTCAGGATTTCCTTGGTCTTGGGCGCGGTGTGGCCGATGTACTGGCCGACGAGGTCGTCGCGGGTGACGGAGACCAGATGTCCCTTCCTGATAAAACCCAGACGATGCAGGATACCTGCCATGCGTAGGGCGACCGTCGTCTTGCCGGTCCCCGGATTGCCGGTGAACGCCATGTGCAGCGTCGGGGCACCGGAGGATAAGCCCAGCTGCTCTCGCGCCCGCGTGACCAGCAAGAACGCCGCAATCTCGCGGATGCGGCGCTTGACGGGCTCAAGCCCGACGAGATCGTTGTCGAGTTCGGCGAGCAGCGGTCCGATTTCGCTGTCCGCGTAGAGGGTTCGCAGATCGATGCGCCGGCTCCCCGGAGGGGTTGCGGGTGCCGCGTCACCCATAGCGCCGTCCCGGCGGCTTGTCGGTTGCGTAAGCATGAAGCGTGTAACGAATCGTGCGGCCGCGATCCTCGGTGCGCTCGAGCCTGAATCCGGGCTCATCCGCGGGGCGGTGCACGATGAAAGACAGGCGCACCGTCTCCCAGCCGCGGGTCGCATCGAAGGCGTTGATGCGCACGTACTTCTGCGGCTGCGCGGCACGGCAGGCCGTGACTTCCTGCATGACGCCCGCGGCGTCGTGCAGATCGAACATCGGCAGCCCCCACATCTCCCAATAGGTATTGCGCGGATGCGGATCGTCGGTGTATTCGACGCCGAGCGCCCAGCCTTTGCCGAGCGCGTACTCGATCTGAGCGCTGATCTGCGCGTCGGTGAGATCAGGCAGATAGGAGAAGGTCCCTTGCGTGAGTCGCATGTGATAAGGCTCCAGGGCGTTTACGCGGCGGTCGGGATCGTCACGTAGTCAACCGTGTCGGTCGAGGTGTAGTCGAACGTGATGTCTTTCCAGGTATCGAGCGCCGCGCGCAGCGGCTGGCAGGTCTTGGCGGCGTCCGCCAGAATCTGCGGACCTTCGGTGCGGATGTCGCGTCCCTCGTTGCGTGCCAGGATCACCGCCTCGAGCGCCACCCGATTCGCCGTGGCGCCCGCCTGGATCCCCATGGGGTGTCCGATCGTGCCGCCGCCGAACTGCAGCACCACATCCTCGCCCAGATAGTCGATGAGCTGGTGCATCTGTCCTGCGTGGATGCCGCCGGAGGCGACGGGCATGACCTTGCGCAAGCCCGCCCACTCCTGATCAAAGAAGAGGCCATGGGAGAGGTTCTCGGGGGTTCGCGGCTCGCGCAGCGTGTCGTAGATTCCGGCGATCACGGCCGGATCGCCCTCAAGCTTTCCTACCACCGTGCCAGCGTGAATGTGATCCACACCCGCCAGGCGCATCCACTTGGAGATGACGCGGAATGAGATGCCGTGGTTCTTCTGTCGCGTGTAGGTTGCATGCCCGGCGCGGTGCAGGTGCAGAATCATGTCGTTGGCGCGCGACCACTTGGCCATCGACTGGATCGCCGTGTAGCCGATGACGAGATCGATCATGACGATGACGCTGCCCACGTCGCGCGCGAATTCGGCGCGCTCGTACATGTCCTCCATCGTCGCGCCAGTCACATTGAGATAGTGCCCTTTGACTTCGCCGCTTTCTGCGCCCGCGCGGTTCACCGCCTCCATCGCATAGAGAAAGCGGTCGCGCCAGTGCATGAAGGGCTGCGAGTTGATGTTCTCGTCATCCTTGACGAAATCGAGACCGCCCTTGAGCGCCTCGTACACGACGCGGCCGTAATTCTTGCCCGAGAGGCCGAGCTTGGGTTTCGCAGTCGCGCCCAGGAGCGGCCGGCCGAATTTGTCCAGGCGCTCGCGCTCGACGACGATGCCGGTGGGCGGCCCCTGAAAGGTCTTCACGTACGCGACCGGTAGGCGCATGTCCTCCAGGCGCAGCGCCTTCACCGGCTTGAACCCGAAGACGTTGCCGATGAGAGAGGCGGTGAGGTTGGCGATCGAGCCCGGCTCGAAGAGGTCGAGGTCATAGGCGATATAGGCGAAGTACTGCTCCGCCGAGCCTGGGACACGCTCGACCTTGTACGCCTTCGCCCGGTAGTTTTCGCTCGCGGTCAGCCGGTCGGTCCACACGACGGTCCATGTGGCGGTCGACGACTCCCCCGCGACGGCCGCGGCCGCCTCGACGGGATCGACCCCCTCCTGCGGTGTGATGCGAAACACCGCGAGGATGTCCGTGTCCTTGGGCACATAGTCGGGCTCGTAATAGCCCATCTTGGCGTAGGGAATGACCCCCGGGGTATAGCGTTCTTTCGCATCGCGCGCCTGTTTCGCCTTATCGTTCACCGCCGCACCCCAATGTCTGATCCCAAGCTGAGGAGGTCAGGCTGCCCGAACTTGGCTCTTTAGTAAATTTAAAGTATTTTTCTTATTCATTAGAATTTAGTTAACGAGATATGCGCCACGTCACCCTGCGCCAGCTGCGCACTTTCACCGCCGCGCTGCGCGCCGGCAGCTTCGCCGCCGCGGCGGAAGCTCTGCACATCACGCCACCGGCTGTGACCGTGCAGATGCGCCAGCTCGAGACAATCGCGGGGATGCCGCTCGTGGAGCGCACGCCGAAGGGGATGAGATCGACCGACGCGGGTCGAGAAATCGCGACCGCCGCGGCCCGCATCGAGGAGGCTCTCACCGAATGTGACGATGCGCTCGCGTCGCTGCGCGGCCTCGACAGCGGGCGCGTGGCGATGGGAGTCGTCAGCACCGCCAAGTATTTTGCGCCGCAGGCGCTGGGCGCCTTTGCGCGTGCACATCCGGCGGTCGAGATACGCCTGGAAGTGGGCAACCGCGCCACGATCCTTGCGGCTCTTGAAGCCAATACGCTTGATCTGGCGTTGACCGGCTGGCCGCCCGGGAAACTCGCCGTGCAGAAAGCCCCCGTCGGCGATCATCCGCACATCATCATTGCGCGCCCCGATCATGTGCATGCCAAACGCCGGCAGGTGGGGGCGGGGGCGCTCGCTCAGGAGACTTTTCTCGTGCGCGAGCAGGGCTCGGGCACGCGTCTTCTCATGGCGCGCTTCTTTGCCGACGCGCGCGTCGCGCCGCGCATCGGCATGGAGATGGGCAGCAACGAGACCATCAAGCAGGCGGTCATCGCGGGACTTGGAATCGCGTTCATCTCCGCGCACACGGTGGCGGTGGAGCTCGCGGACGGGCGCCTGGTCGCGCTCGATGTGGTCGGTTTGCCGGTCATGCGCACCTGGTTCATCGTAAATCTTGCGAAAAAGAGGCTGCTGCCCTCCGCGCGCGCATTGCGGCAGTTCATGATCGACGAGGGCGACGCTTTTCTGCCGGCATTTGTGCCCGCCGCGGATGTCCCCGTCCGCACGCGTCCGCGACGCGCGTCTGGGCCGAAGCGCAAGCCGCCCGCCCGCGTGCGCGCACCGAGCAGCAGGAGCTGAAATGTCCGTTGCATCGCCAAAAATCGAGATCCTCGATTTTGAGGCCGGCGCACGCGCGGCCCGGGGCGTGGCCGTGGTCATTGACGTCTTTCGAGCCTTCTCCGTTGCCTGCTACGCCTTTGCAAACGGAGCCGAGCGCATCATCCCGGTCGGCGACATCGAAGCGGCGCGGCGCCTCAAACAGGATCATCCCGAGTTCGTCACGCTCGGGGAGCGGCACGCCCGCAAGCTCGAAGGATTTGATTTCGGCAACTCGCCGACGCACATCGAGCATGAGGATTTCACGGG
>Ga0182018_10005622_pt1 | contig 10012 bp, 6 predicted proteins | sample 812P2MmetaG_FD_120490 | JGI IMG/M metagenome (GOLD analysis project Ga0182018, IMG submission 120490) | Permafrost microbial communities from Stordalen Mire, Sweden - 812P2M metaG | ecosystem: Environmental > Terrestrial > Soil > Wetlands > Permafrost | place: Sweden: Stordalen | collected... | reverse complement strand
GTTGAGTTCCTTCTCAGCGACCGGGCCAAAAACATAACCGGGACGGTACTTACCGTCGACGCAGGGAGTACGGCTTGAGCAATCTTCAACAAGAAGCTCCCAAGGCCGCCACTGGCTCTGCAGGCAAAGCCTGGTTGCACGCGCTCGAGCTGACGGCGCCCATCGCCCGCAACCGCAATCGGGTAATTTCCACGATGATTGGAGAGCTCGCCGAAGCGTTGGGTGATACACCGGCTCTGCTCTCCGACCGCGAGTGCATGAGCTATCGATCACTCGCCGAGCGGTCGAACCAATACGCCCGGTGGGCACTGGAGCAGGGTCTTGTGAAGGGCGACGTCGTCTGCCTCCTGATGACGAACCGGCCTGAATATTTTGCTATATGGTTGGGCATCACCAGCGTCGGCGCCATCGTCTCCCTGCTCAACACCAACCTGGTGGGTCCTTCGCTCGCACATTGCATCGACATCGTATCTCCTAAACATCTTATCGTCTCCGCGGAGTTCGTCGAGACACTGATCAAAGCGCTGCCGAACCTTGAGGCAGACCCAACCGTGTGGACACACGGCATAGAACGTTCGCCATTCCCGCGGATTGACATCGGCGTTGATCAATTCCCGGCTGAAACGCTGAGCACGGCAGAGCGGCGGCCGGTAACCATCGACGACCGCGCGCTCTACATCTACACCTCCGGGACCACGGGACTGCCCAAAGCAGCCAACCTGAGCCATGCTCGGATCATGCAATGGAGTCTTTGGTTTGCCGGCATGATGGGTGCGGGGCCGGCAGACCGGATGTACAACTGCCTACCTATGTATCACAGTGTCGGTGGCGTTCAGGTTGTGGGTGCGACGCTTGCTGCCGGCGGTTCCGTGGTGATCCGCGAGAAGTTTTCGGCCCGCCAATTCTGGGATGACATAATTCGTTGGGACTGCACCATGTTCCAATACATTGGCGAACTTTGCCGCTACCTGCTCCACACCGCGCCCTCTCAGCATGAAGCCGCGCATCGGATCAGGATGGCCTGCGGCAACGGACTGGCGGCTGAGGTTTGGGACGGCTTCAAGGACCGGTTTCGCATCCCCCAAATTCTGGAATTTTATGCAGCCACGGAAGGTGCGGTCTCACTATTCAATGTCGAAGGTAAGCGCGGCGCGATCGGACATGTCCCGGCCTACCTGGCGCATCGCTTCTCGCCGGCCTTAGTACGCTTCGATGTAGAGAACGGAGAACTGGTCCGTGACGAGGAGGGGCACTGCATCCGTTGTGTTCCGAATGAAGCCGGCGAAGCGATCGGTAAGGTTGTGGATGACCCCGCCAACGTCGGTAGCCGGTTCGAGGGATATACGAACCGGGAAGCCTCGGATAAAAAATTACTGCACGATGTTTTCAAGCCCGGGGACCTCTGGGTTCGCACCGGCGATTTAATGCGAAAAGATGAGAAGGGATTTTTCTATTTCGTCGACCGTATCGGTGACACATTCCGCTGGAAAGGTGAGAACGTCGCGACCTCCGAGGTTTCGGAGGCGATCTGCGCCTTTCCAGGGGTCAAGCACGCCAATGTATATGGCGTGGCCGTTCCAGCCTCAGATGGCCGTGCCGGCATGGCCACGCTGGTTGCTGAAGATGCATTGGACCTGATTGGATTGCGCACGCACCTGATGGTTCGTCTTCCCCCCTACGCCAGACCTTTGTTCCTGCGCATCCGGAATGAGATTGAAGTGACAGGCACCTTCAAGTACACGAAGACCGAGTTAGTCCGCCAGGGCTTTGATCCGTCCGCGATCGATGATGATCTCTATTTCGACCACCCTGAAGCGCGGGCATTTGTTCGCCTCGACAGGGAAGTGTATGACCGCATTCAGATCGGCGGCATACGTTTGTAAAGACCGACGCTGAAAGGCCTCGCATGGTTCTCTCAGCGGTTTGCCCACTGGTAACGGAAAAGCGGATCGTAGTTGCTCTTAACAAGTATTTCTTGGCAGTTAGGGAAGTAGGGTGAGAATGGTTATCGATGAAATCCGGGGCGATTTCACTAAGCTACAGTCCGAGATCGCGGCCGGCCCCATTCTGCCACAGGTGGGAGCGGAAGAAATTCGAACCTACCTCGCGTCTCGGTATGACTTCAATCGAGCAATGGCGCTCGAAGAAGTTATTGCCGATGTGGAAAAGATGTTACGCACGTGGCAGGTCCAGGTAACCCATCCTCGTTACTTCGGGCTCTTTAACCCGAGTGTAACGCTTGCATCCGTCATTGCAGACGCGCTGGTCGCCATGTATAACCCACAGTTAGCGAACTGGCGCACCTCGCCAGCGGCAAACGAGATCGAACGTCACACGCTGGCTTGGCTCAGCGCAAAGTTCGGCTTACCAGCAGACGCCACAGCGACTTTCACCAGCGGTGGCACGGAGGCGAACCTCTCCGCGGTCGTGGTTGCTTTAACCCGGGCTTTCCCCGACTATGGCGAACACGGGCTTCGTCACCTCAACGCTGCACCCGCGATTTATCTGACGGAAGAGGCCCATAATGGGTTCAACAAGATCGCACACATGACAGGGCTGGGACGGCGGGCGCTTCGTAAGGTAAGGACAGACTGTCATTTCAAGATGAATGTTGGGGAACTGGAAAGACAAGTCGCTGAGGATCGGAAGAACGGTTTTGCTCCGTTCATGGTCGTTGGCACTGGCGGGACTACAGCAGCCGGCGTGATCGATCCACTGCCAGAGATCGCGCATTTCTGCAAGGAGCAGGAACTATGGTTTCATGTCGATGCTGCGTGGGGCGGCGGAGCCATTATCTCGCCAAACCTCAAGCGTTATCTGGCCGGAATTGAAGCCGCAGATTCGATTACGTGTGACGCGCACAAATGGCTCTCTGTTCCGATGGGATGCGGGATGTTCTTCTGCCGGCACGCTGATACGGTCGCACAGGCCTTTCGCGCGGATGTCTCCTACATGCCCGGGAAGAAGGTTGGGCCTGTCTCTGATCCGTACACGACCACGACACAGTGGTCACGGCGGTTCATTGGTTTGAAGCTCTTTCTCGCGCTCGCAGAACACGGCGAATCGGGATACGTCGAAATGATCGACCACCAGGCCCACATGGGGCACGTATTGCGAGAGTCACTTAAGGCCTCCGGGTGGCGCGTGGTTAATACGACCCCGTTGCCGCTGGTTTGCTTCACGCGGGAAGGACTCGTCCCCTCCAAATTCCTGGCAGATCTCCACCAGCGCCAGATCGCGTGGATGTCGGAAGCGCAGCTCGGTGACACTCCCGTTGTGCGCGCTTGCATTACCAGTTTTAGGACTACCGAGACTCATATCAACTGGGTTGTCTCGCAGATGAATCGCCTCCCCTAGCAAGAAGAAAATCCAGTGGTAAGCAGGGGCAACTGTATCTGCACAGACCACAGACGGATAAACACATGAAACGGGAAACGATCGCAATTCACAGCGGCTATGAAGTTGATCCGACGACCAGGGCTGTGGCCGTCCCAATCTATCAGACGGTGGCCTATGCATTCGATAGCGCCGACCATGCCGCCTCGTTATTCAACCTTGAGGAGCAAGGATACCGCTATACCCGCATCGGGAACCCGACCACGGCAGTTCTCGAGCGCCGCGTCGCCGCTCTCGAGGGTGGACTGGAGGCTCTGTGTGTCAGCAGCGGCCAAGCGGCGGTCAACTACGCTGTCCAGAATGTCGCCGAGTTGGGTAGCAACATCGTCTCGACTCCCCAACTATACGGCACCACTCACACGCTGTTCGCTCACCTTCTGCCAGGCCAGGGAGTTACTGTCCGATTTGCGGAGACGGATCATCCAGCGGCGATAGCAAAGCTGATCGATCACAAAACGCGCGCGGTCTTTTGTGAAAGCGTGGGCAATCCCGCGGGAAATATCTGTGACATCGAGGGATTGGCTCATGCGGCCCACGATCAGGGGGTACCGCTGATCGTTGATAATACCGTCGCCACACCCATCCTGCTGCGGCCCATCGAATATGGCGCCGACATCGTTGTTAGTTCCCTCACTAAGTTCATGGGCGGCCATGGCACGACGCTCGGGGGGGCGATTGTCGACAGCGGCAATTTTCCCTGGGAAAAGCACGCTTCGCGGTTCTCGGCGTTCAGCCAGCCAGATTTGTCCTATCATGGCCTCGTCTACACCGATCATTTCGGGAAAGCCGCTTATATTGCACGATGCCGTAGCGTCTATCAGCGGACGACCGGGGCGGTGCTGTCACCCTTCAACGCTTTCCTGCTGCTGCAGGGAATCGAAACGGTTGCGCTGCGAGTTGAGCGGCACGTGGAAAACGGCAAAAAGGTAGCCGAATTCTTACGCGACGACCCGAGGGTAGAGTGGGTGAACTATGCGGGTTTTCCCGACAGCCCCAGTCGTGCGTTAGTGGAAAAATATCTTGGCGGCCACGGCTGCTCTCTGCTTACCGTCGGCGTCAAGGGAGGCTTCGCGGCCGCAGTCAAATTCTATGATGCGCTCAAGCTGGTGATGCGGCTGGTCAATCTAGGCGATGCCAAGTCGCTGGCCTGCCACCCGGCCTCGACGACCCATCGGCAGATGTCTCCGGAAGAGCAGCGCACCGCCGGAGTGCTGCCGGAGATGCTTCGGCTCAGCATCGGCATCGAGCACATTGACGACATCATTGCAGATTTGGATCAGGCACTCGAAGCAACACGATAGCGGTATCGTGCTGCCGAGTAAATTGTTGAGAAGTTTGGAGAGATATACGCAAATGCCCGTTTATTTGGACACAAAGTATCCCACTCATGATCGGCAGGCAGGCAGCAAGCGGCTCTGCGAGGAGCCGCAAGCACCATTTCAAGAACGGTCGAGCAGGTGCCTCACGATCGGGCTGATTAACAACATGCCGGACGGGGCGCTCGAAGCAACGGAACGTCAATTTATTTCACTGCTTGATTCGGCTTCAGACGGCATTCAGATCCGTCTTTTGCTTTACGCGTTGCCTGGTGTTCCGCGGAGGGAGCTGGCCGAACACCGTGTCAGAAACTTCTATTCGAGTGTTGAACTTCTGTGGGACAGGCATCTTGATGGGCTCATCGTAACCGGCAGAGAGCCCTTGACACCCAACCTGGCCGACGAACCCTACTGGGGGTCTTTTACGAGAGTCCTCGAGTGGGCTCAACAAAACACCCATTCGACAGTCTGGTCATGCCTGGCAGCACACGCTGCGATTCTCCACATGGATGGCATCCGCCGGATTAAGAATGATGACAAGCAATTCGGCATCTTCGAGTCTGCGCGGATATCAGATCACCAGTTGACTGCAGGTGCTGCTTCAAGCTTTAGACTTCCACATTCCCGCTGGAACGGTATACCAGAAGATGAACTGACGGATTCTGGATACAGTGTGCTCACGCGGTCCGCTGATGTGGGCGTGGATACATTCGTTAAGCAACAAAGAAAGCTGTTCGTCTTTTTTCAGGGGCACCCGGAGTATGAATCCGATACGTTGCTGCACGAATACCGCAGAGATGTAGGGCGGTATCTCAAGGGAGAAACAGATAAGTACCCGTCTATGCCGCAGAATTACTTCGACGAAACTACCGTGGGTGCATTGACGGTGCTACGGGAGCGCGCTATTTCCTGCCGTGGTAAGGATCTACTGACAGAGGCCTCGACTGCCCTGGGAAGCAGTAGAATTGAGAACACCTGGCGCTCGACGGCTGCATGTATCTACAGAAATTGGCTGGAGTACATATGCACAGAGAAAGAGAACACGTTGAGGTCGACGAAAATCAAAGTCAATCCGGGCGCCTGTCGGCTTCGTGGCACCTGTTCAAACTGCACCAATGCAGGTGCCGGTTCAACTCAAGTCAGTATAGCCATGTCAGTTCTTAGGAAGTCAACGCCCTGTCAGCGTGCCGGCGAAGACTAGCATGGCGCCTGGCGGGCTGCAAAGCTCGGTCATGTTTTGTGCGTAGCGGCTACACACTGCCGTATAGGGAATTAAGGAAGGGTTACGTCCTATGGTTTCTGTCCTGCCAGCTCCCACGGCCGCCGAGGTTGTTCCTTCGGCGACAAAGCTCCTGATCAACAACTGCTGGGTCTCAAGCGAATCCGGCAGGACCTTCGCGACAATCAATCCCTCTACAGGCGAGGAGATCTGCCAAGTTGCCGAAGCCGACGAGGCCGACGTCGAGAAGGCCGTTAAGGCAGCAAGAACGGCGTTCGAAGGCCCGTGGCGGAAGATGCGCGCATCGGAGCGGGGACGGCTGCTCCACCGTCTTGCAGACTTGATCGAAAAACATGCTGACGAATTGGCGCGGCTGGAGACCCTTGACAACGGCAAGCCTCTTTCCGTGGCTAAGGCCGTGGATGTTCCGAAGACGGTCGCTTGCTATCGCTATTTCGGAGGATGGGCAGACAAGGTTCAGGGAAAGACGATTCCCATAGACGGCGAATTCCTCTGCTACACACGGCACGAGCCTGTGGGAGTCGTGGGACAGATCATTCCCTGGAACTATCCCATGCTGATGCAAGCATGGAAGCTTGCCCCTGCATTGGCCACCGGTAACACTATCGTGATGAAGCCGGCTGAGCAAACGCCTCTCTCCGCGCTTCGCATTGGGGAGTTAATCATAGAGGCGGGTTTCCCGGAGGGTGTGGTGAACCTGCTGCCGGGCTTTGGTCCCACCGCAGGAGCAGCCGTCGTGAGTCATATGGACGTGGACAAGGTAGCATTCACCGGCTCGACCGAGGTCGGGCACCTGATAATGGAAGCGGCCGCCAAGTCCAACATGAAGCGGGTCACCCTGGAGTTGGGTGGCAAGAGCCCGAACATCATCTTTGCAGACGCGGACTTTGAGGAAGCCGTGGAGGGTGCCCACATGGGCCTTTTCTCCAACCAAGGGCAATCCTGCTGCGCCGGGTCAAGAGTCTTTGTCGAAGAAACAATCTACGATCAATTTCTCGAAAGGAGTGTTGCCAGAGCTCGCAAGCGCGTTGTTGGCGATCCCTTTGATTCCAGGACCGACCAGGGCCCGATGGTCGATGAAACACAAATGGAACGAGTACTTGGCTACGTTGATTCGGGCTGCAGGGAAGGCGCCGTGCTGGCCTGCGGCGGCCGCCGCGTCGGTGATCGGGGCTACTTCGTCGAACCCACAGTTTTCGCCGATGTTCAGGACGACATGAAGATTGCCCGCGAAGAAATATTCGGTCCCGTAATGAGCGTGATTCCCTTCAAGACTGTGGATGAAGTGATCACGCGGGCAAATCGGACCAACTATGGATTGGCCGCGGGTGTCTGGACGCGTGACATCAAAAAGGCGCTTGCCGTTGCCAACGGCATGCAGGCTGGAACGGTATGGGTGAACTGCTATAACGTCCTGGACACCCGGGCGCCCTTTGGCGGGTTCAAGCAGTCAGGCATCGGGCGCGAACTGGGCGAGTATGGCTTGCAGGAATATACGGAAGTGAAGACAGTCACCGTCAAACTGTGACCAGAATGTTCTTAGCACGGTACTGGCGGTGTTAGCGCGTTATACCGCACCTCTGCCCGCGAAGACCGCCGGTAATGTCTTTGCCAGAATCTTCAGATCCAGCCATAAAGACCAACTATCAATGTATTGCATATCCAGTTCCATCCATCTCCCAAACGTGGTTGTGCTCCTGCCGTGGACCTGCCATAGGCACGTAATCCCAGGACGGACACTGAATCGACGATGTAACCAAGCTTGGTCAAACCCCTGATAGTCACGAAGCGGAAGAGGCCGGGGCCCAACAAGACTCATGTCGCCCTTCAGAACATTCAACAACTGGGGTAGCTCGTCGATACTGGCTTTGCGGAGATACTTGCCCAGGCGAGTGATGCGAGGGTCTTGTTTGATCTTGAAGACCGGACCGTCGGATTCATTCAACTTTTCGAGATCCAACTGCTGCTTCTCGGCATTAGCGACCATGGTTCGAAATTTGTACATCCGGAATTTTCTCTTGTTCAGGCCCACGCGCTCCTGAACGAACAATGCCGGCCCGGGCGAATCAAATTTGACCAGTATTGCGACGATCAGAAGCATTGGTGCGAGAAGGATGAGCACGGTCGAGGCAGTAATGATGTCCAGCAAGCGCTTGAAGACCAACGGCCGGCCTTCGCGCAGATTTGTGCTGTATGTCAACACATGGGTAACGTCGAGTTCGTTCGAATCCACGCGCCCTTGCTGAGAATCGAACAGGCTGGTGAGGGCGCGTACGATAATCCCTTGCTCCTGGCACTCGCCCACGATGCGAGCTGCCTGGGAGTAGAACGACTTCATGGGAAGAGCAATCACCACCTCATCGACGATGTGCTCACGCAGAAAATGGGAGAAACGCTCCAGGTCAGTGACGATTGACTTGCCGTTCTTCGCAAAATCCCGGTTTCCCATCCACTCTTCGTCTGCAAAACCTATAAGCCGATAGCCCAATTCCGACCTGCTGTCGATGGTGCGGGCAAATTCCTCGGCACGAGGGTTAGTGCCGACAATGAGCACATGGCGCAGGTTGTGACCATGCCTGCGTACCGAGGCGAGACACTCACGCATCAGCAAGCGGTAGAGAATGAGACTTAAACTCGATATGGCCCAGAACACCACGATGAAGGCCGGCGTGATCATCTCGACTCGGAAAACATGCGCAGCCATGGCGAGCACAACAACAGCTACCGAAGTAGCCTTGAGGACGTCTACGACTTCTTGTTTTCGATCCCCGAGCCGTCTGGATCCATACAGGCCGAAGGCGGAGAAAATGACATGCCAGGAATAGAAGAGCCCCAGAAACAAGAGAATGTTCAGCACCTTGACCCGCATGGAGATGAAGAAGGCGAAGGAACTGAATGCGGTAAGATGCCAAATCCGGACTGCTGCTACCACATAGGAAAAGGCAATTATCCCGAGATCAGACAGCATAAACGTATTAATCAGGATTTGCCGGCGGAAGTTTGTCACGGGAGAATCACCTCTAAGCAGTTCATCTAGTACCGAAACGGACTGGGGAGGGGTGTGTTTCTTCCTTGCTAAGCTTGGGCGTACGCGTCCCTCAACGTGAGCGAAGTACGCTTTGAAAGCTTTTGGACTTAGGGGAGATTTTGGGGGACTAGTGGGAGCTTATAGGATCTGCAACTGCAGGTCTATAGCAGGATCCTGCTATTAGACGTCCGCGCGCTAACTCATGCATCTGCGCGACGCCTGGAACGGCGCAATTGGGACTAATGCAGAAACGCGTTTTGAGCATCAGGGAATTGTCCTCACCGTGCCAGCTTCGTTCGATGAGGATGCGCGTGAGCTGACGGTCGAAGCCGCCCGCCGTGCCGGACTCTCTTCCACGCGGCGGGCCAGGGCGAAATCGAGATTGTCGCCGCCGAGCAAAAGGTGCTCGCCGATGGCGGTCCGCTCAAAGTGCAACTCGCCATTGCCCTACGCCAGCGATTCTGCCACCACCTAGCACCTTGCCGCATTTCTGACGCAAGCGGCTGTCGCCATGAACGGTTCGTCTGCAAACCACCGAATGGCTCGACCCAATGCCGTGCTCTTCAACGGCGGCTTCTGTGCGCCGGCGGTGACTCGCGAGGGGATTGTCGAGGCGATTTCCGCCTGGTTCGGTGGAGCCCAAAGCGGCCGGCGGCCCAAGCTCCTCAACAACGAAGCGGTAGATAGTGCGGTTGCTCGGGGTGCTGCTTTCTATGGCCGCGTACAGCGCGGCACCGGTTGCGCATCAGGGCCGGCGGCGCGCGCACGTACTACATCGGGTTGCGCTCGGATGCCGGTCTGCAGGGCATCTGTGTTTTGCCTGCCGGGGTCGAAGAGGGCACCACACTTCCGCTACTCAACCGCGAATTCTCGGTGCTGGCCAACCGCCCAGTGTCGTTCACGCTGTACAGTTCGCGCACACGGCACGATGCGCACGGCGAAGCCGCTGCATTGGACGAAGCGAACGTACATCGTCATCCTCCGCTAGTGACCTTGTTGCGCTACGGCAAGAAAATGCGCGACGTGTACCTG
>Ga0182018_10005621_pt1 | contig 10013 bp, 10 predicted proteins | sample 812P2MmetaG_FD_120490 | JGI IMG/M metagenome (GOLD analysis project Ga0182018, IMG submission 120490) | Permafrost microbial communities from Stordalen Mire, Sweden - 812P2M metaG | ecosystem: Environmental > Terrestrial > Soil > Wetlands > Permafrost | place: Sweden: Stordalen | collected... | reverse complement strand
GTATCGTCCCAACTACCAGAACCAGGATCACAGCCAGCATTACCGCGTATTCCGCAATATCCTGCCCTGCATCGTCCCGCCAAAACCTGTGCATGAGTTCGGACATGTTATCCCTCCAATCCCCTGCATCTATCCCCCGCGAGAGGGAAGAGCGAAATGGGCGCACCCATAATGCCGCACCGTCTGGTGCTTGTCAAATGTGGAAATCGTCCAAAAGACAGCCGGAAAATCACTACTCCTATTAGAAGGAACAACGACAAGGAGCCACTCTTCCTTGGGACACTCTAGTCCAACGCGCAACGCCGACTGGGCAGCAGAGCTAAGGCTTGGATCCCTCTCCCAAACGCCAACTATGACATTGCTATTCATCTCACAATGAACGGGCGATCGAGACGGCGGCCCTGATGCTGGGAAGCGACAGCGACCGCGGATACTGTTTGGAAATGATCTGTGCGGACTTCCTGGCCGGCGCAAATCTCGACCACGGAGATCCGCAGATGCTGCTGTTCTCGATTATCAGGTTCTTCAAGTTTCTGCCCGAAGAGCAACGGCACGCATTTCTGGAGCAGGCGACTCAGAAGGCGTCATGAATCGGATTCGACCAAAGCACACCTGACTTAAAAGATCGGCTCATGTTAATTTCTTCGTAGATCAGGAGTTCTGAATGTCGGCTAAGATTGCCCTGGTGACATCGGGTGTCGGTACTGCTCAAGGCGGGATTGGTGTTGTCGCCCAACTTATCGTATCGGCACTGCAGAGAGATACGGATGTGTCGGTCTGGGAGCATCCTGCGTCTTTACCGCGCATGTTGCGGATTGGCCTGACTGGCTGGCGCGCCTTTCTCGGCAGCCTCAAGCGCCCCGATCTGGTGGTGTACGACCACGTTCACCTCGCAGTTTTGCACGCGGCCATCCCCTCGCTAAGAGCTATTCCATACGCAGTTTTTTTGCATGGAGCCGAGGTGTGGGAGCCTTTGGTCGGACGGCGACGCGAGGCCCTTCTGGGGGCCAGCCTCTTACTAACGAATTCGGCCACTACGGAGACCGCAGCGAGAATTATGAATCCCTGGCTACCGAAACTCGAGGTAGTGTGGCTTGGTGTGCACGGCCAACCCGGTCCCACCGATCTAACAGCCGTACCTCCAGTCGGATTGATTGTCGGCCGCATGGCAGCCTCGGAGCGCCTGAAGGGACATGACGCGGTTATGGATGCGTGGCCCGAGATTCGCACTGCCGTTCCTGATGCAAAGCTATTGATCATCGGGACGGGTGACGACGAGCGGCGTTTGCGACGAAGAGTCAAGAACGAACACCTACTGGGAATTGAATTTTGCGGCAGATTGGATGATGCAGAACGAGATCGCATGTACCGGTCGTCGCGGCTTCTGTTCTACCCTTCTAGACAGGAAGGATTTGGACTAGCGGCAGTGGAAGCAGCAAGTTTCGGTGTCCCTGTGTTAGCATTGGCGGGCACAGTCGTCGAGGAGCTATTTCCGGATGACACCGGCATACTGTTAGCCAAGGATTGGGGAAGGCACAGCATCGCACAAGCCGCAATTCCGGTGTTAGCCGATTCTCAACTGGCCAAAGCCGTGGGCACTGCAGCTTGGACCCGAGTGCAGAATAATTTCCTAGAAGAGCACTTCACTGAGCGGTTCCGCCGAGTCCTGGCAAAATTGCTCCCGGCATACAGGAAGAGCTCTGAGGTGAATGCTGGAGGAATCTCTCCAAGTCCCCACGAACGCCCGACTGACGCCGGCTATTCCGAAATGCATAAATAGGCCGGAACTTCGGTGCAGCGTTCATCAATCGGGCCCACTCGCCCTTATGAAAATGAAGGCGCCCCGTTTCGCCTGTGCTTTGCGTAAGTACTTTTCCGGAACAATGGCCAGGACCCAACGACGGAACGGGGACGGCAAAGGAATCGCATCTGATTCTTGGCCACAAACTTCCGATGAAACATCCTTGAAGAATGCCCGAAAGATGTCCTCGAACTGTTCACGAACGTAAAAACGTGCAGAGAACCCGTCAGAGGATCGATACAACGTTTCCTCAAAGCTCTGACCCAGGAACCCTCCTTTTAGAACGTAGTCACGAATGAAGCAAATACGAGCCGGCATGCCTTCCCGGTTGTAAACCATGACACGACATGCACCGGTTTTGTTCAGCACACGTGCAATCTCCCGAACGATGCGAGCGGTTCGCGAGGAATGATGAATTACGCCCCATGACCAGACAAAATCGAAGGCACCGGCCATGAATGGAAGATTCTCCGCGTCACACTGCAATACGTGCGCGCGGAGACCCCTCAAGGCAAGACGACGGAAGGTGGCTTCAACAGCTGTTGAAGTGAGATCAATTGCGGTTACCTCCGCTCCAGCGGCTGCCATGGTCTGCGTATGCAGGCCCATGCCACAACCTATCTCCAGCACACGGGCTCCGCGCAATTCTGGAATAGGTAAAATCCGATCAAATGGTTGCTGCAATGTAGCAAAGAGTCGACTTCCGGATAGGAATGCAGCATCGATCGCCTCGTACCAGCCCGGAGAGAAGCGGGGAAGCTTGATCTTCGCAGTCCAGTCATAAACCATCGGATTCCGCGTCCACCAGACTGAATTGCCGCGCTGAACTTCAAGTGAGGAAAGCTCTTCCGAACGCTTGTAACTTCTATCCATGGCCATCTGGTACTGAGGCTCCTGCAAATATCATGAGTTGCCGCATGGGACGCGTGAGGCGTTTCAACGCGGTTTGTAGGGACTCACCTGTTAAACTAGGCGTGCTACCTACGTTCCTTGACTTTCAATCGCTGTACTTTGGCCAGAGCACTTACATCATACCTAAGCTTATCAATGACCGGGCGTCCGAAATGAGTCTTTTCCAATACAAGATGAGCCTGGAGCAGATGGCATGCTGAGGGTTCACAACCCGCGTGCACGCAGCAGAGAAATTGAGCCTAGATCAGATCGAGACTTTTCTTAAAGCCAGCCAAGAGATCCGGTTCGAAAGCGAAACCCAAGAGCCCGCGACCGAGACCAGAAAAGTGCCGCAATTTACCTCACTCCCGCGCCTCGATTCCGGCTAATCTGGACAGTAGCGAGTGTTAGAGAACAGGCGAAGATATCCCAATGCAGGCGGAGGATATCCTCTTCATTCCATCCAGCGCCGGGAAAGTGGGGTGGTGTCCTAAATTGAACTTTTCAGACATTCGCGGCGGCCCTTAACCTGCCTCTTACCCATTCAGAGACTGATTGCTTCTGTGCCTTTGCCAAGAGTTCGATTGCCTGTAGTTCGTGGGGCATCATGCGGACACGCAAAGTTCCGACCTTGGCGTTTCCCTTTGGTAGTCGTGGTCTGCCGGGTTTCCTATTCCGCTGTTTCAAGGTTCCTAAACTCCTGTATGAGTGCTGCCCTTACTGCCGCTGCTGCTGACGTGATCGGCTCTATGTGCAGCACAGCAACACTTGATTCCTTTGGGTGTTTTCCATCGTGCGCCCATGCGTAAACTCTATGCGCTGTAGCGTGGCCTGCTAGGTCGAATACCTCAACAATCCCCTCCCACACCGCCTCACCGTTGAATGTCTCTTTCACTGGCACGCTTTCAACATGCGTAGCCTCAGCGCCGTGCAGCCGACGAATCACATCCCGCAATTCTTCGATGTACTTCGTCACTTTTCCCCGCACACTTCATTTTTGATCTCAAAACGCAACTTGCACCCTAGCTGTTCTTCCAATTCCCGCATTTTCCCCAGTTTTCTAATGAAGTCCTTGACCTCAGTATCGAAACCACGCTGCGGATATAAATTCGGAACTGTCCAAGGATTAGCGCACGTTGGGCAAATGGATAGGGTGCTATTGTGGGGGTCGATTAGAGACGTGAGAGCATCGCCGCTGACAAGCAGCGAGATTCCGCATTTCTTGCACTCAACTTGGATTCCAATGATATCAAGAAATTCGATGAATCGTTTCGTTTGGCTAGTCATACGGTCGCCTCGACTAATTGTCCCACAGACCAGAAGTCCCGCTCTATACCAGCCGCCATTGCCGGAGTGCAGCGCAAGGTGTTGTGCCGCTTTACGAAGTTGTAATAAGCGAAGTGCAGTCCGACCGCTGCCTCAAAGTTCTCGAGTTTCTTGCTGAATGCTAGCGTGAGGCGGGTCAAACGGCGCATGTGGAGCCGCGTGGTCGCATTCAGGCGTTCTACATGGCTGGTGGAAACCAGTTCCATCTCTGGGTTGCCAGTAATGGGCCTTCGCACGGCAGATGCGAAGTGGGGAGCACTATATTGCCGTTCTGGGTGGTGTGCCGAGTCGTGGACGTACACTTTAACGCATTGGCCGTAATCTACATCGGCACCGAAAGCCAGTTCCATGGCCTCGACATACAGATGCATTGCATCGCTGGAAACCTGTACCCGATGCCGCATGCGGCTGGCAACGTCTTGGACAAACTCGGTGGTGGTGGCGTGAGTGCGCTTTCCAACCTTGAATGATGGCACCAGTTTGGTTTCGGAATCTATCGCGCAGAAGGTCCACACGTCCCCAAGTTCTGGGTTATCGTCTACGCTGACATGCCGTTCCTTTTTGCCGATGAATCCCCACAATTCATCGAACTGTAAGTAGTGACAGTCTAAGTCCTGCATCTTGGAATCCATGAGCATCGCGCAGCCTTTGCCCACTTTCACGCCTAGCCGCATGATCGTGTCACGGTGAACGCCCGTCAACCGCTCGATTGAACGGATGCTAGAACCTTCCGCTAGTGCCCCGATAACAGCGATTTGCTTGTCTTTGTTGAGTACGTTTGCTATGTCGATTACTGTACCCCACGAACTATTGCTTGTCAAGTGTTTTCGGGGTACAATATTGCTAGTCTTTAAGAAAGGGTTGACTTCTAGGAACACTTGACGAAGCATCCACAATCCAAGCGCCATAAAGACAAGGCCAAAAAGCATTACCAGAAAGCCAAGGGGAAGGATCTTGTTAGCGACATGACCACCACGCCAAACCGTCAACCCGCCCCCCACCCAAAAAATGACCGCGATGATGGCGACTATTCGCCAACCCCAGGTCAGATGATGCGTAGGTTCGTACTCTGCTTGCGGGGCTTCCATTTGAATCGTGAGAAAGCTAAGGTTACTGATTGGCTTGTAGTCGCGTTGAGTCTGGGCGTGGCTGGCGCTGCTTTTTGGTCCGCTTGGATTTTTCAGGGGCAGCTCACGGAGGCCCGTCGCGCCACGGAGATACAAGAGCGCCCATGGCTGTCTGTAGAGGTGACGTCAGAAAACGGCCTCGTCTTTGCAAACGCTACACAGGCGGTATTGAAGCTTAAGCTTTCTGTCAAGAATGTTGGTCACTCTATTGCGAAGGATATTCAGATTGACGTGAAGATGTTTCCCACTGATGTGGGAATACCCATTGCACCCGACGCCATGCAACATCAGAAAGAACTTTGTGATCCCCCCAAGGCTAGACACATGGCTCCTTTTGATCTGTTCGCCATCGAGCAACCAGCCGAACGGGAAATGGACATTAGCGCAATAACTTCCGCGGAACAACTTGCTCCGGTTATCGATGGCAATAAAACGCGCAATTTTGTGGGGTTCTATTTCGTCGGCTGCGTTACCTATCACTCCAGTTTCGGAAGCGAGATTCGCCAGACCTACTTTGCTTATCACCTTATCAGGCAAATACCTCACGGGAATGGGAAATTCTTGATGCTGGCCAATGGAATGCCATTGATGATGGGCTTTGAGATGGGAGTAAACGCGGCCAAGGGCGACTTGTCGATGGTGCAGGAACTGAACGCCCGCAACGACGCATATTAGGAATAAAAAGCAAATTAGGACACTACCGAAAGTGGCGCTTTATCGTGGTTCTGAAGCCATCGTTCATACCGCAGTTGGTCTGTCCATTGCAGGAGCCCCCTGGCCATCGCTTGCAAAGATCATGCTGCAGCACTTGGCTGCTCTCTGTCGAGAATTCCTTCCAATACGGCGATGTAAGCTTTCGCCGTCTGCTGCCGTGAGAAGTGCTCAACGATGTGCCGTCGCCCGTTGCGGCCCAATGTTTCGCGCAGGATAGGGTTTGCCGCTAATCGCGTGATGACTTGGACCAGAGCGGCCGCGTTCTCGGGCTCTACGTAAACTCCAGCTCCAGCTTGATCTATGATTCTCCTAGCCTGACCGTCCACGCCCAGGATGACAGGGCGCGCACAAGACATGAATTCCAGCATCTTGGTGGGGGTAACAGTTTTGAACAGCTCGGCTTTCTTGAGCAAAACTAGGCATGCATCCGACATAGAAATGAACTCCGGGACTCTCTCTCTAGGCTGCTGGCCGACGAAACGCATGTTGGTCAGGCCCTGAGAGCGAGCGCGGTTGATGACTCGCTCTTTATCCGAACCTTCCCCCACCATTAGGAATAACACGTCGCGTGCTGTTCTCTGCAGCTCAGTAGCGGCTTGCACCAGGGTTTCGAGGCCGTGCGCCATGCCCATCGTTCCGATATAGCCGACTACAAACTTCCCTTCCGCACCGAGTTCCCTTCTCAGGTCGGCGTTGTTCACCTTCGGGCTGAACAGATCCGATTCCACCCCGTTCTCGACGACGGAAATCTTTCCGGGTGGAACTCTCCAGTTCTGGATCAAGTGCTCCTTAAACGCAGGTGTGACCACCACGATGTGGTCCGAGCGTTTATACAGAAAACCGGCAACCGAACCTAACGAACGGTTCAGCATCGAATCGGGGTTGCCTATTCCGACTGCCGAAAGGGATTCGGGCCACAGATCGCGTACTTCGAATACAAATGGAACGCGCTTGGTGCGCGCCAGCCACCAACCGGAGAGTCCGACTAAAAGCTGGGGTGAAGTGGCAATGAGAACGTCCGGACGGGACACGAACATGCCGGTGGTAGAGGCTGAAGCGCAGAACGAACTGTAGTTCAGCATTCGCTCGTATGCCTTGCGATTCGGAAACGGAAATAGCCAAGTCCGCACAACGTTCACACCGCATACATCCTCGCGCATGACCAACCCCCGGAATTTTGTGCGATACTCGGCCGATACAACGCCGGTAGGGTGGTTGGGGAATCCAGTCAAGACCGTGACTTCGTGGCCGTTTTCTACCCAATAGCGGGCAAGTTCAGCGACACGCGCCGCTGGCGCTCCCATCTCAGGCGGAAAATACTGCGATACGTAGAGGATTTTCATGTACATCAGTAATAACAGAGCTTGAAAGCACTCTTGTAGCACAAAGCGCGAGTCCGTTTTGCGAGGCTGCGGCCGTAAATCTCCCAACGATCGGCAAAGCGCGCAAATTGGTTTTCCCCGGTCAGTCGGTGCATGACGCGTAACTGCACGATGTGCAACTGATGATAGAAGGGGCTGGCCACCATCTTCAGGCGCGTTCCGGATTGCTCGTAAAGAGACCAGAATCCCAAATCGTAGCGCTCTAGATTTTCCAGCAGTGTCTGCACCGCCTGGTGGAAAAGGGAATGCGCGGTTGGATCGCCTGTCGCCAGAAAGTAGTCGTACACTCCCCAAGAGGCCCACATAAAGCCGTTCAGGATGTGGGTGGGTGGCGACACGATGTATTCCTCGAACCACAGGTCACCGTGCTCATCGGTGAAGGTCACACCACCATCCTCGGTTGGCATGAGAAAACTGGCGAAGGCCCTCTTAGCAGCGCGGAAATATTCGGGTTTAGCAGTTTCTCGATGCGCACGTACTAAGAGCGAGATCCCCTGTCCCTGTGCGAGCGCCGAACACCAGGGAGCCTTCAAAGTGTCGCGATATTCCCAGTCGAAATGATGGTTCCAGATCCAAACGCTATAGCGATTCTGCTCCAGATGATTACACAGCCAGTCGCTGGCCTTCAGAAATTTTTCTTTGCGCTCGTTGCTACCGGTGCGGTGGAACAGGTCGTGGTTTCCGAGTCCCCACTGCGCAACAGCGATCGGGTTGTACTGCAAGCCGATCTGGCCACGGTAGTCGAGCATAGGAATCCCTTGAGAATCGTAATGGCCCGAATAATCGGCCTTGGCCCCGAAGGCCATGTAGTATTCGCCCAACTTGTCCGTGGTTGAGTTTGGGTTCGCTTGCGGCGTCTCGTGCCAGAAGGTCAACTGGCTTTTTCCCGGCACCAGGTAAGCGTTGAAAATGCGCCGGTAATACTGAAGGCGGTTCGCAAACGACATGCTGAGTGGGACCTGCTCGAGTTCGTCAACTATAGCATGAAGCAGGCGCTGCGAGCCGCGTGCACCAGCCTTCACAATCTTCGAGCGTGACTAAACAGTTCACCTTCTGCCGTCGGCCATTCTACAATTGTTGACTGCAGTATTCCTTTCCACGGTGGAATCACGCGTTGGAAGCGGTTGAATCTAAGACCGAGCTAACAAAGGCGGCAATGTCTGTAGACATCGGTCGCCCCAAAGCGAGCGAGCCTTGGATGCGCAAAGTGGCAAGCGTAGCGCCGACAATCTGGTCGAATGGGATGGGAACCGCTTGACCTTCTCGAATAGCATTGGCAAGAGCCTCGCATTCGCCGCGATGACCTTTGTCCTGAAGCCAACGGGCGCGCATTGTTTGCTTCTTCCCATGGCGAATAAGTTCGAGCCGGCGGAAATCCTCGAGTACGGCGACTGCGCCGCCGCCAAACACTTCGACCCGCTCCTTCGAAAATGATTTGTCACCGTTGGCCAGATAAGCGATCGTGCCCTGCGAGCCGTTGGCGAACCGCAGCGAGACGACCACATTATCTCCGCTATACTGGCCTGGATTGGCGAGGCTGCTCGCTTGCACCTCGACCGGAGAGGAGCTAGCCAAAAACATCAGAAAATCAACAAAATGGCACACCTCACCGAGAATGCGCCCACCGCCCTGCTCAGGGTCGTGCACCCAGTGGTCCGGCGGAAGGTACCCGGCATTTACCCGGTAGTGCATCGCGAGCGGTTCCTTGACCTCTGATAGGAATGCTTTCATCCGCAGTGCCATGGGCGCAAAGCGCCGGTTAAAGCCCACCATGAGAACGGGTTGTTGAGTTGTCGTTGACCTAGTATAGGAACGAATAACGTCGCCGAGTTCTTCTTCGCTCAAACAGAGCGGCTTCTCACAGAACACGTGTTTTCCCGCGTTCAAAGCTGCCACTACCTGACGCGCGTGCAGGTGATGGCGTGTAGCAATCAGAACTGTGCTGATACGCGCATCGTTGAGAATTTCTTTTTCGTCAGTCGTGCAGTACTGGAATCCGAATTTCTTCGCGGCGTGGCGGCCACGAACTCCCGTGGCGTTGCAGACACCGACGAATTCAGCTCCACTCACCCGCTTGATCGCAGGCAATAACGTGCTTACGGCAAAACTGCCGGCCCCCAACAACCCAATCGCGACCGATTTTAGGGTGCGACTGCCCCTACTCTTTTCCACTAGTTCGAGAACCTGGCTCTGGTCCGGCTGCTCCGGATAAGTAATCAGCACTCCGAGGAACTCCTGTCCCGTCCCTCCCGTAATCAAGTCGTAAGCGCCATGCGCGCGGTCAATCGGGAAGCGGTGTGTGATCAGCGATTTCAGATCGAGCTTGCCGTCAGTCAAGAGCTCGAGGAACTCTTCCATGTTGCGTGTTTCGGTCCAGCGCACATATCCGATGGGATAATCGTGTCCCTTCTGCTCGTAAGCAGCATCGTAGCGTCCCGGACCATACGACCGTGAGATACGGAAGTCGAGTTCCTTTTCATAATAGAGCCTGCGCTCTATGTCCATGCCTACCATACCCACCGCGACCACGATGCCACGGTCACGAGCGATTTCTGCGGCGAGATTGACTGGATCGCTGCTTTGAGTTTCGGCTGTGATCAGCACGGCATCGACCCCTGCACCGCGAGAACGCTCATAGCACAAATCACGGAACTCCGAAGATAAAGCAGCAGTCGCGTCTGCGCCCAACCGTGAGGCGAGTTCGGCGCGGTTGGGTACGATGTCCATCCCCAGTACACGGCAGCCACCAGCTTTCAGAATTTGCACCGTGAG
>Ga0182018_10005620_pt1 | contig 10015 bp, 13 predicted proteins | sample 812P2MmetaG_FD_120490 | JGI IMG/M metagenome (GOLD analysis project Ga0182018, IMG submission 120490) | Permafrost microbial communities from Stordalen Mire, Sweden - 812P2M metaG | ecosystem: Environmental > Terrestrial > Soil > Wetlands > Permafrost | place: Sweden: Stordalen | collected... | reverse complement strand
GGGCAGGGGTAAATTGCCCGCGGACGCGCCCGCCGTCATGGCGAGCAGCCCAATTTCTGACGCGGTATCAAATCCGAGCCCGAAGAGCAGTCCGAGCGGATACATCTGCCAGCTGTGATTCATGAGCTTCTGCAGCCGGCCGCCGAAGAGACGGTTGAGGAGCCCGCGTTGCTGCAGTAGCGCTTCCAGGTGTGCGTGATTGTGAGCGCCGGTTTTGGCGCACCGCCAGACCTTTAAGACATCCAACAGCACGAACAGGTTGAGGATGCCGATGATCCACAGGAAAACACCGGAGACGCTCGCACCCACGATGCCGCCTACATTCTGGAGCGCGGGTAGCTGCTGTTTGACCGTCGTAGCGGCGAACGCAATGGCGATCGCGAGAATGAATACGATCGTCGAGTGGCCCATTGAGAAAAAGAACCCCACGCCGAGCGGGCGCTTTCCCTTCTGCAGCATGTAGCGGACGGTATCGTCGACGGCGGCTATGTGATCGGCGTCGAAGGCGTGACGCAGCCCGAACATGTAGGCGACGAATCCGAGCCCGACAAGCGCGGGGTAGCTTGCGGCATAGTGAAGGTACAATCCCCAGCCGAGCGCGTGCAACACGGCGACAAAACTGTAGAAGCCGCTCAGGCGCAGCCATTCCGAGGGGCAGAACCAGCGCTGCACCGGGGCGTTGCGCGCCGTTCGAGCGACTTGCAAGGACTCGGACAAAGTTGTGCGCCCGCGGTTGCGATTTGTGAATGGTCATACGGGCCCGGACCCCGATTGGATGCGCCATAATGGTGAGGTAGGCGTCCTGGTTTCTGATCGGCTTGGGTACCTTCTATAAGATCCTGCTTCGTCTCACAGATGGGGTGGGGATTTGGTACGTAGAATTAGCCGGAGTTTATTGTTGTAACCTACTGATATATATGTCAGGAGAGGTGGCAGAGCGGTTGAATGCACCGGTCTTGAAAACCGGCAAACCCGCAAGGGTTTCGTGAGTTCGAATCTCACCCTCTCCGCCAGGAAAGCCATAAAAAATAGGTATTTCGTGAAGATCCGTGACGATCTGCGCGGCTCAATTGTGACAAGAAACGGGCCTATGATGCAGCCCATGTTGCAGTTGCTCCCGGAATAAGCGCACTATTGCGTTTACGTGCGTACCGAAAGACGCGCGAAAGACGGCCCCGGAAAGTGTTCGACGCACCTTCCGGGACCTGAGCCACTCACAGCACAGACTGCCGCGAGCGACCTGCATCAAGTCTAGCGCGGCATGTGGAGATCACCATGCCGACCATCATCAAGCGCCATAACAGTGACGGGACGACGGGCTTCCTCGCGCAAGTGCGGATCGCCGGGTTCAAGCCCACCTTTCAGACATTCCCCACCAAGAAAGCCGCGGAGGCCTGGGCCGACGAGTTCGAATCGATGCTGCGCGAACAGCGCAAGCGCGGCGGCGTCCGCGCCGACCTGTCGAGTCTGACGCTCGGCGCGCTACTGCTCGAGTTCCTCCGAGACGCCGAGACGGCACGCCTCAAGTCCTTCGATGACCTGCACCGGCTGTGCTGCTGGTGGATCCAGACGTATGGAACCGTGCGCGCTGTGGAATTCGGAGTGCTCCAGGTTCGTGAAGGTCGCGACAAGCTGAGCAAAGAAGGGCGGGGACCAGCGACTACGAATCGCTATCTGAGCGCGTTGCGATCGGCGTGGAACTGGGCTCGCTCCGCCGGGCTCGTGCCCACCAATCAGCTGTTTCCGTCGCGGGTCATGCTCACGGAACCGCGCGGTCGCACAAGGTTCCTCAGCGATGACGAATTAGCCAAGCTGCTCAAGGCAGCACGCGAGGCCTCCGCGCTCATGTATGCAACGGTTTTGGTTTCGATCGCGACGGGGTTACGCCAGGGTGAGTTGCTTCGCCTCGATTGGTCGGATGTGGATCTGACCGGCAAGACGGTGCGAATCCGCGAGAGCAAGACCGACGAGCCCCGCACTGTGCACCTGCCTGAGAGCGCATGCACCGCGCTTTCGGCGCTTAAGCGCGCGAAGGTTCGCGCGCTCGGTCCTGTATTCATAGTAGGCGAGGGGGTACGATTGAAAAAGTCCACACTCGAGGCGCGGTGGATTTCGATTCGCACTGCGGCAGGTCTCAACAATTTCCATTGGCACGATCTGCGCCACAGCTGCGCCAGCTTCTTGGCACAGAACGGCGCGAACCTCATGCAGATAGGCGCCCAGCTCGGGCACAAGTCGCCTACCGTCACGCAGCGGTACGCCCACCTGGTGCAAGGCGCAGCGATCCCAGCGCATTCAGCTCTCGATACCAAACTCCGTGGCTAAGAAGTCCGTCCGGGCGTTGCCTACGGTTGGCCAGACGCCGGCGAGTATTGATTGGGATCAGTTCGTTGCGCTATTAGTCAAGCGCCTCGGGGTTGCACAGCAGGAGGTCGCGAAAGCCCATCCGACAAATGGCGATCTGGGCAAGCGGCTTGACAGCCAGCATAAATGGTTCGTAAACGTCGCTCGATCAAGCGGGCTCCGGAAGGCGTTTGAAGGTCTACCCGGTACCATGCAGGTCGATTTCGCCATTCTGCAGGCAATCGAAATCATCAAGTGCCTCCGGAACATCGTTGAACTAGCCAAATATCGCAATTCGCCGGACAGCCTTGTCGATCCCATTGATGAGCTTCGTGTGACGAGACAGAGGGCCATTGATCAGTTGCACCCTACTGACCCGGTGGTTGCGGTCATCAAAGCTGAAGCATTTCCCATGAGCCTAGAGCATCAGCTGGCCTCAGGCTTTGACCCAAAGAATTTGAAGCGAAAGGGCAAGGCCAAAGATAGAGCGGGTGCGTTCAATGGTTGGATGATCCGGGAGCTCGATCGACGTGTGCCGTCCAAATCACCGAAACGAGCAACTGCAATTGCCGCACTTCTCGCCTTGGCCGACGTGCAGGTCGACGCCCAGAACGTGACAACAATCCTGAAGCGCTCTAAGACGTAAGAAGCGCCCGCTGGGCGCACGTGTTATTCGATCCGGCACGATTAACAGATACTCTGCGCCTCACGGCACGAGGCGCACGCAATGCCACGTAAAACAGGTCCCCGCCCCAAGCGCACGACACCTACCGCGCCCACTCATTCAAACGTCCCGCATTCGTGGCCGGTCTCAAATTGGCCATCGACTGTTTACCCGAACGACTCGCGCAAGGGGCATTACGTAGCCCGCGAGCATGCGGCGGAACTGCTTCAAGCTGGCGCGTTGGTGCGCGTCGGGCGTGAGCGAGTAATCATTGGTGAACGCTATGTGAAATGGCTGGCGCGCATGGCGACACGCGTGCCGGGCTATCAGATCGCCTGCAATCGCCCCGACCAAACGGCCGCCTAGATGCGCGGAAGCGCCGACGCAGCCGGCGTGCAGACGTCTCCATTCGTGCGCATGTGACGCGTAAGCGCGAAAAATTGAAGGGTCGCCACGGCGGTGAGAGCGACCGCTTTGCCAGAATCCCTGAGGCTGTGATGGAGAGCGTCGCCCTGGCAACGGCACCGCACGCAGCCTTCCGCGTGCTCGCCATGCTGCTCGTGGGCAAGAGCAAGGAGCGAAACGGGACGCTTGCGGTCACCGATTCATACGCGGCCCGATTTGGGATGACGAGCCGCGACACCGTCTATCGCTCTCTGACAGCCCTCGAGAGCCGCCAGCTTATCGTGCGCACGCAGCGGGTGCGGCCGATGAGCCGGTTTCCCACGCTGTGGGCCGCGACCTGGTGGCCGATCTACTACCGTGATGGTCAGCCGCTCGATCAACCGGAACCGGCGACGCACGCGTACGCCAATTGGTCAGCCATCACACCGACTATCGGTGCGACGCCTCTCAATGGCAAAGATGTTTGTTCACACCGACTATCGGGAAGCATCACACCGACTATCGGTGCGAAGACCCCTGCTGATCACACCGATTTAGCCCCTTTTTCGACCTCTCATCACACCGATGGTCGGGAATACTCTAAGAATCTGGAGCCGTGCGGCGTGCTCGCCCTCGCCGCGGACGCCGCCTCGGCGCGCAAACCGTGATCTCGCCACGATTCACATTTCCCACTCACGCGTGCGTCACGCGTCGCTCACGCGTCGCACACGCACGGGCACCGCGTAACGCACCCGTAACGCTGACGTAACGCTCGAATAACGCATCGCCAGAAGGAGCTCAACTGATGAACCGTCGAACACTGCATTGGGAGACTATGAGTTTAACGGAGCGCCACAAAGCCATACGCCGCCTGCACGAGGGTGGATTTGGCCTCTATGAAATCTCAAATGCCTGTCAACTCAGCGTCGAGCAGGTGCGCGCCGTGCTCGACAAAGGCAGCCCAACAATGGCGTCGGCCGAGAACGAGCATGCGCAAGGCTAGTAGCGGCTGGGCGCGGCGTTTCATGCGCCGAAAAAGAGCCGAATTGGACCGCGAGGCGCCGCGAGCCTCAGCCAAGCGCAGGCGGCAATTGCGCCAGCGCGTCGTATTTGAACCCGCTGCCTCCAAAATAACTGACCGGAGTGACTGACATGCCCATACGTACCGCAATCATGGCCCTCGCAGCGATCCTGCTATTGCATTGCTCCGCCGTCCTGGCGGCCGACGGTTCGTTACCCGAGCCGACTCCCCCAAGCCGGGACGCTCGATTGATGTTGAAGGCTACAAAGCGCTTGCAAGCGCGCGGCCTGGTCCCATTGGGAGTAAGGCCGGATTTGCTCGAGCGCACCGCCAAACCTGGCATGCCGGCGAAAGGAATTCTGGAGTACATGGGTGCGCTGCAGCCCAGGCCCAACGATTTAGTGCGGTTCTTACATCAGTTTGGCGCAGAGTTCAAAATCCCCGCCAAACCGCCCGCAATCGAATTGGATGGCTGGGAGACCTGTTTCCAAAATGCCGAGCGCCGCGCGATTGAGCACGGGGACACGCTTGGCTATGCGGAAGGCTACGTCGCGCTCCCTTTTTTGGACACCCCGGTCTCGCATGCCTGGAACTACGACCTTAAAACCGGCGAAGTGATCGACCCTACGCTGGGGTGGAATCCAAAAGCGACTTATTTCGGCGTCAGGATTCCTAAGGACAAACTCGTCGCCTACCTGAAGACCCAAAAACTCTACGGGCCGGCGCTGGCCATTTGCCCTCAGGGCACCAGCGTTTTCTTCGAGCGTTGCACGCCAAGCCGTCTCGTGCAGGATTGGTTTCCCAGAAGAGCCCCGTTAGGTTTTTAGGTTTTCCATCCCAGTGACAAATGACCGACGTCCCCAGGCCTCGCGGGATCTGACACGTCCGGAGCAATTGCGATGCCACTTAGTCGACGGAGTGCTCGTATTTGATCAATATAAGATTTGCCGAGATCGCACAAATGAGCGACGCAGCAGCGATGGAAACACTGCTGTTCTTGCGATCGAAACGCTACACCGTCACGGCGCTTGTCGAAACGACCGGCCTGCCTCAGGAAGAAATCGAGCGATTGCTCGCGCTAGGAATCTGCCAACTCGCGCTGATGGGTTGGAGTCAGCAAGCCATTACCCACGAATACAGATTCAGCGCCGTGACAATCAACTCAGTATTGCGCGCCGCTGCAAAGAAGGCGCGGCCATTAGGGACCGACGCGTTACCACATGTGTCGCGTGTCAATGATTGACACATCAATTATTGAAGGCGTCGACAATGATGGGCGCCGACTTGCAGGCCGGAGGCCGGGGCTGCCGCAGCAGGAAGTCAGGTTCTTGCTGGTGAAATCCGTGCGGGTCGTTTGCGCCGCTTTACTCGAGCATGGGAGACCTCGCCGGGGAGGGCTTCGTTTCGCTTTGCGGCGGGAATGATTTATGGCAATGGTCGAACTTAATCAGCTGGCAAGAGTCCTCAACTTGACGCCGCGGCGCGTGCAGCAACTCGCCGGCGAGGGTCTGCCGCGCGAATCGCGGGGCAACTACGATCTGGCCGTTTGCATCAATTGGTACATTCGCTACCTGCAGAAGGCGCTGCAGAGCAAATCGAGCGACGTGGATGGCAGCGTCACAAATCTCATGACCCAGCGCACGCGCCAGGCGCGGGCGACCGCCGAGCGGATGGAGATGGCGAATCTGAAGGGGCGCGGTGAAGTGGTGTCGGCCGTGGACATCCGCCAGCAAGTATTGAAGGCCATCGCATTTCTTGGTCAAGCCCTCGACTCGATCTCCCAGCGCGTCACGACGGATGAAGTGCTCCAAGAGAAGATCGACGAGGAGCTCCGAGCAGCTCGTGACCGATTCGCGCTGGATCTTGAGTCGCTCGCACGCCCGCGGGCAGGCAAGAAGTCGGCGCAGTGACTCAACAGAGCGGCACGCCATATGAGCACGCCGCGATGGCGGCTTTGGGCGTCCAGGTTGGCACCAGGGCCGGGCGTCGGCGAACACTGTGGCGCGAGCTGAGCGCTGAGGATATTGCGCAAGCCACAGGTCTACCGATTGCAGCCGTACAAGAGTTCCTCGCTGCGCGATCGTGGACGCGATCGTAACGAAACGATGCATCACGCTCCGCGCGGCCGCGCAGGAGCTCCGCGTGTCGGAGGCGACGGTGCGGCGATGGATTCGCGAGGGAGCGCCCTGCGAACGGCTAGGCGGGCCAGGTCGCGGCTGCGGAACGTTGGTCGTGTGTGGTGATTTGAAACGCTGGCGCGCCGCTCAAGCAGGAATAGTGGTTGATCCGGTGGGGCCTGATCTTAGCGCTGTCGTTGCGCGCGGTTTACTGCGGGCGTTTAAACGTGGCACACGAGGTGCGACAGAGCCCACTTGGGCGCGTCTCGCTGACAGAAGAAGTCGGGCGAGCATCATTCTCGGCGACGCATATTTGTCGGTTATGTTCGAGCTGATCGGAAGGGAGCCCGAGCCCGAATCGCTGCCCGCCGAGATCAAAACCCTCCAACAATGCACGGTTTGAGTATTTTCGGCGCGCACCTGTCACGAAGGAGTCAGCGGATGAGCGGCGATTGGAGAACGATGGCGGCGTCCACGCGCGGCCACTACTCAGAACACGGCGCTTCGGCGCGCTCGGCGCGGGACGCTTGCCCGATGTCGGCGCGCGAAGCGAAAAATTTTTCGCTCCGCAAGGCGATCCTGGGCGCTCTCACGAACGATTGGAAAGATGCGGGCTTCGAGCGCGAAGTCTCGACGACGCTAGAGAAGGCTCTGCAGCTGTCGCCTCGTGGTAACGGCAGCATTTTTGTACCAACGAATTTGCCGTTTCAGGTGCCCGGCGCGCACCTAAGTCGTCTGCTCCCCGGCGTCAATCAACTGCGCGCCGCCTACCAAGTAGGCTCTGGCACAGGCGGCCAGCTAGTCGAGACGGAGCTCCTTGCCGCGGACTTCATTGAAGTGCTGCGTAACCGCACGGTGACGGGACAGCTCGGCGCCAGATACCTGACGGGCCTCACTGGCAACGTCAACATCCCGCGGCAGGACACCCAGACGCAGACCTACTGGGTCGGCGAGTCGGTGGCATTGACGGAAACGGAGGCGACCTTCGACCAGGTGCAGTTGCGGCCGCACGTCGTCGGCGCGCTCTCCAAGATGTCGCGGCAAATGCTGCAGCAGTCGACGCCGGCGATCGAGATGCTGGTGCGCGAGGACCTGCTGCTGGTTGAGGCCCTAACACTCGACGCGGCTGCACTGAACGGCACGGGCTCGAGCGCCCAGCCGACTGGTATCTCCAACACGACCAATGTGGGCTCGGTGGTCGGCGGCACAAATGGCGCCAACCTCACCTTCGATGCGTTGATCCAACTCTACGCGACGCCTTTGGTCGCAAACGCACCGCAGGAGAACCTGGGCTTCGCGATGAACGCGAAGTGTAAAGCGTACCTTGCAACGTTGAAGGCGAGCACGGGCCAGTACCTGTGGCAGCCGCTGCAGAGCATTGCCGGCGGCATTCCTGATCAGATCGTCGGCTACAAGTACGCCGTCAGCAATCAGCTGCCGTACAACCTGACGAAGGGAACTGCAACGGCCATTTGCAGTGAGATCATCTTCGGCAACTGGCAGGAGCTCATCATCGGTGAGTGGGGCGTGACGGAGATCCTCGTAAACCCGTTTGACAGCACTGGGTTCACGACGGGCGATGTGCTCGTCAGAGTTTTCCAAACGGTCGACGTGGGCCTGCGGCATCCGCAATCATTTTCGGTTACGTCGGACGCATTGACGCCCGGCTTCTAGAGTCTCATACGGCGCGTTTCTACTGTCTCCACTCCGCGCCGCGCGGCGAATATGCCCCAAAGTGGCCGCGATCAAAATTCAACGGGGGCTGGTCGAGGCCGCGTTAACGCCTGTGTCCTATTGCAGGCACTCCGCGCCGGTGATCGATCCGCAAGCCCGCGTGCGAGAACGCGGGAGATCTGCGCCGCCGGTGTGTTCACAAGCACCGGCGGCGCAGGGTGCGCAAACGAGCTATCGGAGGCCACATGAACGTACGTTTTCTGATTCCGCTGGCCTTTGCCCTCGCCGCAAGCGCAGCGACTGCGCAGATTGTGCCGCAAGCGCAGCGCCATTTGATGCAGGCCGTTACTGCGGCCAATGTTTACTCGATCACCGGCACCGGCGCGGCCGTCACCGTCGACATGTATCCGTGAGGAGCGGATCCCACATGAAGCTGCTACGTTTCCTGATCCCGCTGATCCTTTCCCTGGCCTCGACGGCCGCGAGCGCAAACACGTTCGTCTGGTCGGGGGGGCGCCTCCTTTTGGGGTCTTGGGTCAAATGCTCGGGAGAAACGTGTTTCCAATTCAATGGGGTGACGGCGACAGGTCCTGGTGCCGCAATTTTTATGCCATTCATGGAGAAGGCCACGTCATGGGCTGGCAATAACTTTCAAAACAGCGACGGCGTGGGGTACCCATCTGTAATTTCGTCCGCCAGCTCAGCTGCCTGGGCCTATGCGCCCGAGCACTATGCGGCGTTTATCTCGGGCACCGGCGCCGTATCGGCAACCGTTGCTATCGAGACGTCTAATGATGGCGTCACGTGGACTCAGCAGGCAACGATCACGCTCTCGGGGACGGGGCCAAATCTGAGCGGGTGGACGTTAGGCCCATGTCCGTCTGAATGGACAGTAAATCCCTCAGCGTGCAGTAACTATTTTTTCTACGGCGCGAGCCAATTCCCGGACGGCCCAGGCGGTGGTATTGACCCGAATTTGATAAACGACGCATGCATAGTTCAATGGGGCAACTTCTATAGCTACGCGCAGGGGGCGGGCCCGGGGTTTGTGTGCGATATGTCGGCACTCGGTGGCGCGAGGACCACCGGCTTGTCGTGGTTCGTTCGCGGCAACGTCACCGCGATCTCCGGCACCAATGCGGCGCTTGGGCTCCTAATGTTTCCGTGAAGCTGGATACACGAACCCTTCGAGCCATCCATGCCTGACGTCGGCTTTCAAATAACCGAGAACAATGAAGGGGGCGCCGATTAACGGCGAGGTCGATCGCGCCGGCGACTACGGAGTAGGGCCGCCGCCAGGAAGCAGAAACAAAAGAACGACGATGGAACACACCAAACCGACGCCAAGCACATAGAACGCCAAGCGGAGGACTTTAAACTTCTCGCTGCAGACGCCCGCGAGCGTGTGGCAATGTTCTGCCTTCTCCTGCGCCAATGTTGCCTCGGACAGTACCAACAGCTCGTCCGAATACTGCCGCGCTGTTTGATATTCGGCGATCGCTTCCCAAAAGATGAAGCCTCGTCGCGGGCCCGGAAGACGTGGCATCAGAACATAAAGCGCGAGTAAAGCTGCTCCGGCGAGGCACAGCATCGCGAGGAACGCAGCCACATCCAAAATATTCCAAGTCATGACCGGCCGATGTAACCAAAAGTTCGAGACGCGATTTTGATAGAGGAATGCCAAAAGAGCCGTTGCGGCGGTGAAAAAAAAGGCAGCCTTCTGGTCGGCAAGCCTTATGTGGTCACGAATGTATTGATGACTCTCTTCAGTGAATCGCAAACGAGAATCCGCCGACGCGGATCCGCGGCCGC
>Ga0182018_10005619_pt1 | contig 10017 bp, 9 predicted proteins | sample 812P2MmetaG_FD_120490 | JGI IMG/M metagenome (GOLD analysis project Ga0182018, IMG submission 120490) | Permafrost microbial communities from Stordalen Mire, Sweden - 812P2M metaG | ecosystem: Environmental > Terrestrial > Soil > Wetlands > Permafrost | place: Sweden: Stordalen | collected... | reverse complement strand
TGTCCCTCCCCGCCTGTACCCGCGCGTTTCGAGACTATTTTGTGAGCGAGCGCTAGTGCATAACAAAGTGCATAACGTTGTGACTAACACCGACATCGCAAAAACTGAACCGCCCGCGTACGACGAACTTCTGAGTCGGCCGATTCGCGAGCTGGGGCTTACGCTTGCGGGATCGCCCGTGGAGCGCTTCGTTGAACAGCTTCATCGAGAGCTGGACGCGAAGGGCCTCGCGAAGTTTCGCCCGGCTTGTTACTTGACCGATGAGTGGGGATGTCCATCGGGTGAGCCGATTATCGGGATTCCGTTTTATCTGGCGCACCCCGCGCTGGCGCAATTGGAAAAAGAAACGCATGATCTCGAAGACGCGAGAGAAATCATGATGTACCTGCGCCACGAAGCGGGACACGCGTTCACGTATGCGTACAAGCTCCACCTCAAGCCGGAGTGGAAGCAAATCTTCGGGCCGTTCCGGCGCCCCTATCGCGACAACTACCGCCCCGTGCCGTTTTCGCGCGACTATGTGCGGCATTTGCCGGGATGGTATGCGCAGAAGCATCCCGATGAAGATTTTGCCGAGACGTTTGCGGTGTGGCTGACGCCGCGCTCGAACTGGCGCAAGCGCTATCGCGGATGGGGCGCCATGGAAAAGCTGCGTTACCTCGACCGCCTCGCGCGCAAGCTGGGCAAGAGCGATCCGGTGCGGCGCCGCGGACAGACCGACGTTACCGTCGATGACATGGAAACCACGGTGGCCGATTTCTACCATCTTCAGCAGGCGGCGCGCGAAGAGGTAGCCGTTACCGAACTCACTCCCGATACGGATTTGCGCGATATTTTTCCGGTGTCGAGGCGGCGCAAGACGGCAATGCAGGCGCGTGAGTTCTTGCATCAGCATCGCAAAGCGGTGATCGACAAAGTCGCGCAGTGGACGGGCGCGCAGCGTCCGCTGATTAAGATGCTGATCGACAGGATTGAAAAGCGCGCCGGGGAACTCGACTTGCGTGCCGACAAAACGCGCAGCGCGGAACATCTGGCCGAAGTCACGGCCTATGCGACCGCGCTAGTGATGACGTATGTGACGAGAGGAAAATTTATTCAGCCGTAGAAAGGCAGGTCTCAGGTCTTAGGTGTCAGGTCTCAGGAAAACCGGGCGACGATCAATGCCGAACGATTTTCCTGAGACCTTAGACCTGGCACCACGAACGATGTTCTCTAAAGAGAACCGAGGAGCTCATGATCGGAGCAAAACTGAAAATCGCGCTGCTCTACGACCTGTGGAACGAAGACCCGGTCGCGGCGGCGGCGAAAGAAGAGGCGGACGCTACGCGCAAGCCGCACAAGAAAGTTAAGAAGGCAAAAAAAGAGAAGACCGACCGCGAAGAAATCTTTGAGGCGCTGCAGAAACTGGGACACGAGCCTTCTTATTTCGAACTCGACGGACGCCCCACGTCGCTGCACTCGCTCTCGCGCTGCGATGCCGACCTGATTTTCAATTTGACCGAATCATTCGACGGCGATGACACCAAGGAAATGAACGTGGTTGCCTACGTCGATCTTCTGGGGTTGCGCTACACCGGCGCGGGTCCGCACGCCATTTTCATGTCACAAGACAAGGCGATTGCCAAGAAGATCTTCGCGTTTCACGGCATCAAGACTCCGTTTTTCGCGACTGCCTATCGCGGACGCATCGAACATGCGCACGACATTTCCCTTCCGCTCATCGTCAAACCGTCGTGTGAAGATGGGTCGATCGGCATTGACGCCGGCTCCGTCGTCAAGAGCGTCAAAGAGATGATGGAGCGGGTCGAGTACATCCAGAATGAATTCGATTCGCCCGCTTTGATCGAAGAATACATCGAGGGCCGCGAAATTTACGCGGGAGTTCTGGGCAGCTACGAGACCGCGCACGTTCTGCCGCTGGTTGAGCTCGATCTATCGCGTCTGCCGGAAGGCACTCCGAAAATTGCCAGCTACGATGTTAAGTTCGAAAAAAATACCGAGGCCTACAAGCTGACCAAATCGTCCATCGCGGTAAATCTGGACGAAGATACGGTGAAGCGGCTGGAAGATACGGCGCTGGCCGCGTATCGCGCGCTGAAACTGCGCGACTACGGACGTATCGACATGCGACTTGCTCCGAACGGAGACGTCTACGTCATCGAAGCGAATCCGAATCCGTGGCTTGCGAGCCGGCAGGAATTTGCCATGGCGGCGAAAGCCTCGGGCCTGTCTTACACAGAAATGATCGGATCGATTGTCGATCTGGCGATGGGGCGTTACCTGAATGGCAACGTGGCTACTGCGGCGACGACGCGGTAGCCGATGCTCCAAGGAAATACCAACGGACTGCGCTCGGAGGAACGGGCGAGGACGCCCGTCCCTCCGCTCGCGCCTAACTAGAACTTATTCCACAGATACTGATTGTAGACGTCGTGGTGGTACTGCACTTCGGGTGCTTTTACAAACGTGCCCAGCAGGCGTGGACAACGGTCGGCTGATGCTTCCTTCAGGTCGGCGTAGCGGCCCTTAACGTCATCACCCATCAGCTTCGATGTCCACTCTGCCTTTTTGAAGTCTGCCAGCGCTTTGTAGATGTTGTCGGGCAGATAGCGTTCCGCCTGGCGCAGGTTCTTGATTTTCGAGGTGGTACCCTCGATTCCAGTCTTGAAGATTGAGAGCATGACCAGATACGGATTGGCATCCGGCGCTACCGAGCGTACTTCGACCCGCATGCTGCGCTCGTTGCCGATCGGAATTCGGATCATCGAGCCGCGATCGACTGCCGAAGCCTTGATCTGGTTCGGCGCTTCAAAGTGCGGATCAAGACGGCGATACGCATTGACGCTCGGATTCAGCAGCAGGCAGATGTCGTTACCATGGGTAAGGATGCGATCTATGAACTCCCATCCCGCTTTGCTAAGCTTTTCTTCACCCTTCGGGTCCCAGAACAGGTTTTTGCCGCCTTTGCTGATGGAAACGTTGGTATGCATTCCGCTGCCGTTGACACCGACGACTGGCTTCGGCAGAAACGAAGCGGTCAATCCCATATTGCGCGCGACCTGCCGGCAGATCAGCTTGTAGAGCTGAATGTGGTCGGCCGCGGCCACCACTTCCGCGTAGTTGTAGTTGATTTCGAACTGCGAAGGCGCAACTTCGGGGTGGTCCTTCTCGTTCTGGAACCCCATCGCCCGCTGCACTTCCGCAGTCGTGTCGATGAAGCTGCGCAACGGATCGCCCGGCAGCGAATGATAATATCCGCCCGTGTTCACGTATTCGAATTTGCCCGTCTCATGATATGTGCGCTCGGCATCCGGCCCATTGAACAGGAAGCCTTCGATTTCATTGGCCGCGTTCAATGTGTAGCCCTGCTTCTTGTACAGTCCCTCGGCGAAAGTCTTGAGGACCCCGCGCATGTCGGCCGAGTACGGCTCGCCGCCCTTGTCGATGACCTCGCCAAACACCATCACCTTACCGGGCCCAAAGACGTCGGCCGGTCCCCAATAAAAAGCCGCCCAGTCGATGCCCAAGCGCAGGTCGCTCTCGCGCTGCGCGGTGAACCCGCGAATCGACGAACCGTCGAAGGTCAGGTTGTCATAGCTCTTGACCAGAAATTTCTTGTCGTAATCGAGCATGTGCAGACGGCCTTCGAGGTCGCTGAACATGACGGTCACGGCCTTGATCCGCGACTCGTCGGCCAGGTACTTCAGCCGTTCTTCCCGAATTTTGTGAGGAGCTACGCGGTCCAGGCGCTGCTTCTTCGCCTTCAAATTCATCTCTTCCAGTTCGTCGTAGGGGATCGCAAGAAAATTCCGAAGTTCAGTTGACATGCCTCTCCTTAAGAAATTGGGCGCAGCCCGGAAACAAATCCGGGTCTGGTGGTAACAAGATAAGGTATCGCGCCAGGCGCAGCCAGACAAATAGAAATCGGTTATGGCGGGGATTAGCGACGCTTATGTCGGCTGCGCTCGACGGTTGCCTCAGAAACGGTGCAGATGCTTTAAGCTTTGAGCAAAACAGACCTGATGGCTCGCAGGCGGATTAAGTGACTGCTGTCGCTTATGGGCAAGGACCCTCCATGAAATAATCGAAATCCGAGGAACCTTACTTGAGTTGCGCTATCTGCGAAAAACGGAAAGAAAAGCGCTTTTGTCCGGCCGTGCACGGCAAGATCTGTCCGCAGTGCTGCGGCGAGCAACGGGAGGTAACGCTCGATTGTCCGAGCGACTGTCCGTATCTGTTGCAGGCGCGAGAGCAAACCCGCGAACATGCGACGGCGCATCGTGAACCACTGGACGAGCAGGGTCGCGAGGCCTTGTTACCCGATGTGGAAATTGCCGAGCGGTTTCTTTACGAACGCGAAGAGCTGATCCTCGGACTCAGCTTCGCGCTGGCCAAGAGCGCACGGGCCAATCGCGATCTTGACGGTCGTCCGCTCAATGATCGTGACCTAATCGCGGCCTTGAGTTCTCTCGCCAAGAGCTATCGGACGATGGTCAACTCCAGCCTCATCTACGATCCGCCGACCGCCAATCTGGCGCATCAGAGCATCGCTCGCGAAATCGAGACCATGGTCAGAGAATTTCGCGCCGCTGAGCAGCAGCATCTCGGCCAGACGCGACTGCGGGATTCCGAGGTTCTGAAGGCGCTAGTATTTCTTTTGCGGATGGGCCTGTCACGAACCTCGGGTAGGCCGAAGGCGCGGGGATTCGTCGATTTTCTGCTGGCGCAATTCCCCGAAAAACAGTCGGCGCTCGCCGGGGCTGAAGGGGCTGCGAGCCGAATCGTGATCCCGTAGCGCAGGGCGGAAAGTTAAATCCGCCGCACCGTCTGCCGCTCGGTCAGTGCCGCCAGAAGTTCTTGTACAGTTTTTCCGAGTAGGGGGTGACGGGCATCAGGAGCAATCTCGGCCAGCGGTTCCAGAACAAACCGGCGCAGGTGCATCGCCGGATGCGGAATCTTCAAATCTGGCTCGTCCACTACGCAGTCTCCGTAGAGCACGATGTCGATGTCGATCTTGCGCGGACCTTTCTCGCTCATGCGGAGCCGTCCCATCATGGCCTCTACCCGCAAGAGCGCCGCCAGCAATTCTCGCGGCGTGAGGTCGGTTGCAATCGCCGCCACGCAGTTCAGAAACCAGGGCTGGTTCGGAACATCGACCGGCTGGGTCTCATAGATCGCAGAGACCGCAAGCAACCGGCCTGCCGCCTCCAGTTGCGCGACGGCTGTGCGCAGGTTGGTGGCACGATCTCCAAGGTTTGACCCCACCGACAGATAAGAGATTTCTGCCACCCAGCTAGTTTCGTGGTGCGCGATGTAAGAATCCAGAGAAAACGGAAAGCGAAGGAACATTTCTTCGCGTTTGTGACTTTGGAAACCGATTCGCGGTTACGAGCAGCGGGCTTCGTTTGATGCCTTATAGAGAGTACCTAGGTTACTTTCTTAACTGACCGGCGGCCATTAATATGAAAAATCATGGACTTGGAATCTCTTCTGATCAGCCGGGACTCTGCCTTAGTGGGCGTGCTGCGCCCGGCACTGGAGAAAATCTCGGTCAACCTCCAGGTTTGCCCGGAGATCCAGCCGGGCAGCGATCTGTTGATAAAGCGCAAGTTCGATGCCGTGATCATCGACTGCGATGATCTGCAGCACGGCGTCGAACTGCTGCGGGGACTTCGTCAAACGCAAAGCAATGCCAAGTCGGTGTCGTTTGCGGTGTTGAATGGCAAGACTACGACGCAGCAGGCGTTTCAATTCGGCGCCAACTTTGTGTTGCAGAAACCGCTGACCCCGCTGCACGCCTCGCGTTGTTTTAATGCAGCCCTCAACTTCATGGTGCGGGAGCGGCGGCGCTACTTCCGCCATCCGCTGGACATGCAGCTGCGCATCATCCTTCCCCATAACCAGGAAATGACGGCTGCGGCGACTAATCTGAGCGAGGGCGGCATGGCGGTTCGCGTTCTCGGCAAATTGCCGAAGGATGCAAAGATGGAATTCCGTTTCACTCTCCCGGAGACAAACATTTCGCTGGAGCTGAAAGGCGAAGTCGCCTGGCTTGACGGAACAGGTCATGCGGGAATCCGCTTCGTCGAAGTTCCGCAGAGCTCTCAATATCAGCTTGATCATTGGCTGACCGAACGCCTGCAAGAAGAAATACCTGCACCGCTGCAAGGCTACGCCCAACTCCCGTAATTCGAACCCGGCACCCAGCTTGTAACTTGCGTCCGGCCACTGCTGTGGCATCGTAGAGACACGGCTTGCCGCATCTCACGCTAACCATGATCTCATTGGAAGAAAAAATCACCCGGACCGAGCGCTTGCTGCGCCACCTGGAAGAGGATGAGCCTTATCTGCGCGCGCGCCTCTCCCCGCTCGGCCCCGAGCACCGGCAGAGCGCTACTGCTTTTGCCGAACGAGTGCGCGCCGAAGCGGAAGCCGAACTGCAGCGCCTTCTGGCCGAACGAGAATCTCCACCCGAGTGGACTGCGCCCCAGTCCGCCGATTGAAATGAGGCTCTGCTCTCAGGTGTTAGGTCTGGGTGTACTGGATCACATGTCATTCGAATGCTCAGGGTTCGCTAACACCAGACGCTGAGATCTGTCTTTAGACGGTGACAGTGGCGGCCGACGCAAACACGGGTGCGTGTGTCCGCTCTTCTTCGACAGTGGTTTCTTCCCAATACGACCGATCGCGCAGAATGCGCGATACCAGCGCCGTATGCATGGCGTGGCCGGCCCGGTCGGCCACCACCGCCCCCAGAATACGTTTCCCGATGAGCGCCAGGTCTCCGATCAGGTCGAGAACTTTGTGGCGGACGAACTCATCGCGAAAACGTAACGGGGGATTCAGCACTTCCTCGCGGTTGAGCACAATCGCATTTTCCATCGATGCTCCGCGGATCAATCCCTGCTGCCGCATCGCTTCCGCTTCATGCAAAAACCCGAACGTTCGAGCCGCGGCGATTTGCTCGAGATAGCTGCCGTTGGTCAGCGGAACGCGAAAACTCTGTTTGCCGATCAAGGGATGCGGGAAGTTGATCGAGTACGAAACCGAATAGATGTCGGCGGGATATACCGCGATAAACTTGTCGCCCTCGCGCAACTCGATCTCGCGAACGATCCGCAAATAAGTGCGGGCCTTGCGCTGCTTGCGGATGCCCGCCCTCTGAATCATTTCCACAAACGGCCACGCGCTGCCATCAAGAATGGGCAATTCAAGATTGTCGAGTTCGACGATGGCGTTGTCGACGCCCATGCCGATAAATGCCGAGAGCAGGTGTTCGGTGGTGGAGATGAGCACACCCTTCTTCATCAGGCTGGTCGCGTAACTGACGCGGGCCACGTTGCGTCCGCTGGCTTCGATAGCAAAACCGTCGAGGTCGGTGCGATGGAAGACGATTCCCGTTCCGGCGGGTGCCGGCAGAATCCGCAGGCTGACCGGAGCGCCATTGTGCAGACCAACTCCAGAGCAACTCACGGTAGCACGAATTGTTTGCTCGTGTGTCAAAAGGGGGAGCACGTAAGTCTTTTGTTGTGTGACAGCTTACTCGATGGGGTGAACTTCCGTATGTGGCAAAATGACCACACTCCGTGGTTCACAGCACTGCGGAGAAGGCTAACTTGTTCAGAAAGTTATAGATGTTTGATGGTGTTACCAAAGAGACTGCGCTTTGTTTTGTCGGCTGGTTCAGGGCAGTTCAGCGTTTCTTCGGCGGCGCCTTCGGGTCGTACGTCACTGCCGTGTCGAACATTGAATCCGGCAACTTCAGGTTGTAGCTTGCAGTATTAACGAAGCGCTGCTGAGAACTCTCGCCGTTGAAATAGCGCGTAATGGAGTGCGGGGTCCAGATGCCCTGCACCAGTTTGTAGCCGTCGTAGACTTCCTCTTCCACATTCTTCTGCCGGTCCCTCGGATCACGCCACGAATAACTGATCTTCACCGGGTAGTGCGAATTCAGATCCAGGTAAACGCTCACCGAGTCGTTGTTGCTGTTGAGCAGCGTCACGCCTTCGGTTTCCTTGCCGTTCACCACCGCGATGCCATCGTAAAACAACGCCACGTTCGGATCGCGCACCCACTTACGGAAGATCCATTCCAAAGAATGCTGGCGCCGGCGAAGATAATTCTCCAGGTCGACTTTTTCCTGCGCGGCCGTGCCTTTGTAGGTGACCTCGTATCCTTTGTCGCCATTATGAATGACCACGAGATCGGGCTTAGCGCCCGACTTCACTCCCCCGATATCGATGGTCCCCGGAATAATATGGATGTCCTTCGTATGCAGGACCTCGAAGCGGTCTCGTTCCGGATACTCGACGTAGTACCGGTAAGGAATTCCGGTGCTTTCGGTGCGCCCGTGATAGAGCGGATAGTAGCGTCCTTCTTCTTCGCGGTTTTCATACGTGAGATAAGGCTCTCCGCCGAGCGATTCGACGCTCAGGTCGAGCACCGCCCGCGCCTTGCGCGCATTCTCGGAGTCGTTCATATTGACCGGCGGGGAAGGCCCCGCCAGCGGAGTCCGCGCCGGCGGCGACGCCCCAGCCTGCGCGAAGGCCATCTCCGAGAGAAGGAGGAAAAGAATAAAGCGATTCATCAGGGTCTACTTTCATTAGAGGCGCAGGATACGATTTTAGCTGTCTGGGCGAAACACAGATCAACCCCCGAACAGCGTAAAGTTGACGATGATGTCCGCCTCGACTCTGACGGACTCCCCGTTGAGCAAATACGGTTTGTATTTCCATTGCTTGACCGCCTGCAGGGCCGCTGGAGCAAGCATCGGATGGCCCGAAACCAGATCTAGTTTCTCGATGTTCCCGTCTTTGTCGATCAATGCGCGCAATACAACCTGACCTTGAACGTGAGCTTGTTTCGCATCTTCCGGATATTGCGGCTGCACTTTCTTGACGATTAATCCTGCCGCAACTCCCTGCGAAATGCGCACTCGGGTGGGCTGAACTTCCCGCGGCTCTTGCGCACCCTCCGCGCCCGTCGAGCACTTGGGATTTACCTGATCCTCCTGGAATGAAATTTCGTGGAGTGAATCGGCGGCTTCGTCCAATCCCTCCGGCGTTCCAGAGGCGAGCGTGACGCCAATGAAGTACCCGCGAAACTCTGTGTAGACGTAGGCGAAAAACAATGGAACGCCATCGCTCAAAGCACCTTTGTAATCCGACCGGAAAAAATGCTTACCCCCGTAATAAACGGCAAATGTGTCGCGGACCAGTTCACGGTGTTCCGTCGGAGAGTTGAGCTGCTCGCTGACGGCGTTGGTGACGAAGTCCTCAGCAGTCCCCTTCTCACCCGCCGCGTCGCGAGCCGTCAAAAGGATTCTGCTCCCGGGAAGCTTTCCCTTTTCTGGCTGCAGAAAAAGCAGGGCCAGGCTCTTGTAGGAGAGACGTTTGGCCTTCCCGGCGCCGGTCACCGCCCGGTTGACTTGCCATCCCGCCGGAATCGGATACGAGAAGCCGAGACACTCATTCGAGTAGACACCGTTCGCAATGGCGCCATCCTCAAATCTCAGGGTGCCCGATGAACTGCTCGACGAACCAGGGCCCGGCGGTTGCGCCAGAGCAACGCCACAGGACAGAATCGCGGTCGCCAACAGGCAAACCCAGACACGCTTCACGGATACCTCCTTACCCCACCAGGACCGCGCCGCCATTCGCATTAAAAATCTCGCCCGTGATAAATCCGGCATACGGCGTACATAGAAAGAGAATTGGCCCTGCGATCTCCTCCGGAGTCCCTACGCGTCCCAGGGGAATGGTGGCAAAGACTCGGGCGCGCGTCGGCGGATCGTTGAGCGCTCCCGCCGACATGTCCGTGGCCACCCATCCCGGAGCAACGCAATTGACCCTGATATTGTCTCGCGCCAGTTCCGTTGACAGTCCCTTGACCATGCTGATCAGCGCCCCTTTCGACGCCGCATAGTCGCAGTGGAAAGCTTCGCCGCGTTGTCCCGCCGTGGAACTGACGAGCACGATCTGCCCGCCACCTTGTTTCTTCATCTGCCCAACCGAATGC
>Ga0182018_10005618_pt1 | contig 10017 bp, 12 predicted proteins | sample 812P2MmetaG_FD_120490 | JGI IMG/M metagenome (GOLD analysis project Ga0182018, IMG submission 120490) | Permafrost microbial communities from Stordalen Mire, Sweden - 812P2M metaG | ecosystem: Environmental > Terrestrial > Soil > Wetlands > Permafrost | place: Sweden: Stordalen | collected... | reverse complement strand
GAGATGAACGCCAAAGAACGGCGCCCTTGACACCGGTCTCCACATCAAAGAGATTCTTTGCGCTCTTTTCCCGAAATACGGTTAAAAAAGAGTGTTGACAACGCCGACGCTGTCATACATGGGTATTGCACTACTTGAGAGCAAAAGACATCACCCTTGGCGGAACAATTCGATGAGAGCCTTGACCTTGCCCCCGCAAAACGTATCCCATAGCGAGCTGTTTAAATAGCGAAAGGGAAACGAAGATGAGGAATGGGAAGCGTGGACGGTACACGCTTGAGTTTAAGCAGGAAGCGGTTCGGCTTGTGGAGTCGGGCCAGACGTTGGCTGCAGCGTCGCGCAGCCTCGGAGTGGTAGAGCAGACCTTGGGCAACTGGATGAAGTTGCATCGGGCCGGAGCGTTAAAGGGGGTCAGCGGCAAGAACGCGGTGACCGCCGAGCAAATGGAGATCAGGCGTTTGCGTGCCGAGCTGGCGCGGGTGACGATGGAGCGCGACATCCTGGGAAAAGCGACGGCATTCTTCGCAAAGGGCCAGAAGTGAAGTATGCCTTTATTCAACATCACAGACGGATCTGGCCGATCCGGGTGCAATGCCGCGTACTGGGCGTAAGCGTATCCGGATATCACCAACACATGGCGCGGCGCCGGGAGATAGCCCGGCGCCGTCATCTGAGCGACGAAGCACTGCTGGTGCACATCCGTGCAGCGTATGCGGAGAATCGCGGAGCGTACGGCTGGCCGCGCATCTGGCGCCAGTTGCGGGCGCAAGGCATCCGCGTGGGTAAGCAGCGCGTGCAGCGGCTGATGCAACAGCACGGTATTCGTGCTCGCGGCAAGCGGCGTTTTCGCGTTACGACTACCGACAGCCGGCACGATCTGCCGATAGCGCCGAACCTTCTGAATCGCAACTTCACCGTGGCCGCGCCCAACCAGGCGTGGGCTGGTGACATTACCTACATTGGCACCGACGAAGGCTGGTTGTTCCTGGCCGTAGTGATCGATCTATTCAGTCGCCGGGTTGTGGGGTGGTCGATGCAACCTGATATGCAGCGCAGTCTGGTCATCGACGCCTTGGAGATGGCCTGGTTCCGTCGCCGTCCAGACAGCAAGGCAGGGCTGATTTTTCATAGCGACCGCGGCAGCCAGTATGCCAGCGACGATTTCAACAAGGTGCTCAAAGTGCATGCCATCACGCCGTCGATGAGCCGCAAGGGAAACTGCTGGGACAACGCGTGCAGCGAGACTCTGTTTGGCTCACTGAAAGTGGAACGGCTACATGGGCGGCGATTTGAAACCATCCGTCGGGCCAAGGATGAAACCATCGCCTGGCTGCTCTGGTATAACCAATCACGAATGCACTCGACGCTGCACTATGCAAGCCCAATGCAGTTCGAGAAAGACTGGATGGATGCAACAGAGAAGATCGCCGCCTGAAAGTTCGCGGCGATCGAGGCAGGCTGTGGAAATGACGGTTTATGGAAAGCCCGGAAAACGATAGTGCTGTTTTCCGCCCTTCCCACAAACCTTGGAAATCGATGAAGCCGATTCCCACATTCCCACCGCCACGACGACGACGGGGATGATTAAACTTCCTCAAAAACCGGCCGGTTAAGAGATACGCATTCTGAGGGCAAGGTCACCTGCCCTCGAAACGCGCATTGCCCTGAAGTCGTCAGCCGAGATTCCAGAGCGCTAGCAATGAGTAAACAGAATCCGGTATCATTCTGATTGATTTACGCAGCCTAGCAAGCCGACTCCAATCCGGTGGTTCCCGGAGCACTGGATTGGTACCGCTAAGCCAAGGAGATTTACATGAACTTGCAGAAACGAATTAAGGAGTATATTGCTACTCAACCGGAACCAAAACGTAGCCAAATGCAACAGTTGCATCACATTATTTTGGCGTTAATGCCAACATGCAAATTGTGGTTCTTAGATGGAAAAGACGAGAAAGGAAAAACCGTTTCCAACCCAAATGTTGGATATGGATCTCAAACCATTAAATATGCCAATGGAAAAACCAAGGAATTCTATCAAATTGGTATAAGTGCGAATACAACAGGCATTTCCGTCTACATTATGGGAGTAAATGACAAGAATTACCTAACCCAGACATTTGGGCAGGAACTCGGCAAAGCAAGCGTCACGGGGTATTGCATTAAATTCAAAACACTAACAGATATAAAAATCGACGTACTTAAGGCAGCAATACAATATGGAATTGAACAGACAAGCATTCAACATTGATTTCAACTTGAGTAAATGAACTGCCATTCCCATCAGTAGATGTACTTCAGCCGTTCGTAGTGCGGTCCCGTCATTGCAGATCCGTCAGCGTTCGTTCATCATGCCATGCATCGAATCGGCGCTGCCCGCTCTTTCATTGCGCGCCTAACTTGCAGCTGAAGCGGACGCCGGCAAGTAAGCTTGCCGGTCCCTTCGCTTCGCTCAGCGCCACTTAGTCAGGCGTTCGGCTGGTGTCGTCTAGCGCGCTTTTCGCCGGGAATGACTCTGGATTGATGCCAAATCTCTAGTGCCGTATCGACAATGCTCTGGTGGCAGAAGTTGGCTGAGAGCACCCCTCCTGGAGCGGAGCATTGTGGATACGGCGATTTGTGCTAAACCGTGAGAGGATTTGGCAGGACAATTGCTTTATGGAGATTCATTGCAGTGCAGCAATTTCGTGCCGATATCGACGATGACTCATTTTGAGGCGTCGCGACTGCGGCCGTGGCGATGATGCGCATTTCGCAATTGTCCTGCCAAATCGTACTACGCTTCGAGCTACCCGCGAAGCGGGTTTAGTACAAATCGCCAAGGCGCGAATCGAGCTATGCGCGCCAGTGCAAAACTAGGCCACAGTGCGCCGCGTGAGCGATGCGCTGCGGCGGATACCCCGCCAGACTACCGAAACGACTCACACTGCCGGCGAGAGTAAGACCCGCCAACTCCTTCTAATGCCGTTTACATGGTTTGGGGCTCCGAGACAAGGCTGACGGCCACTGGCTTGGTGCATAACTCGGCGAGAACCTTTTGCACCAGGCAGGCTTGCCCTCCATCCGACGGCGCCGGATGTTGTCAAGCTGAGAATCTGTGGGCATGCCGAGTCTCAAACCTGAACGGCCAGAATATTACAGGCAAGCGCACTTCATCACCGGCTTGTTCCCTTCAGGCTACTCAAGAGTCCGGAGTATCGCTTTCGAGACTGGTCGTTCCTGACCGCAAGCCCCAGAGCCTTCTTCTGCCCAACCACCACCAACAACCGCTTGGCGCGGGTAATACCCGTGTAGATGAGGTTCCGCTGGAGCAGCATGTAATGCTGCATGGCAATCGGGATGACCACCGCCGGGAACTCCGAGCCCTGCGACTTGTGGATGGTCACGGCATAGGCCAGCGAGACTTCATCCAACTCCCCGAAGTCATACGTCACCAGCCTGTCGTCGAACCGGATAGAGAGTTCCTGTTCCACCGGATCGATCTTCTCGATGGTGCCGATGTCGCCGTTGAAGACCTCCTTCTTGTAATTGTTCTCCGTCTGGATCACCTTGTCGCGGACCTGGAACCGCCATCCAAACCGCTCCGCGGCAGCTTCACCGGGGCGAACAGGGTTCAGAGCACCCTGGAGCACGGTGTTCAATTCGCGGACTCCGATCGAGCCCCGGTTCATCGGGCACAAAACCTGTATGTCACGGATCGGGTCGAGCCGATGCCCCTTCGGAATTCTGTCCTGAACCAGCCTCACAAGAGTTGCGGCGATCTCCTCGGGCGTGTCCCGCTCGATGAAATGGAAGTCGGAGCCAGACTCCGCCGTCCGAAGTTCCGGCATCTTCCCCTGGCGGATAAGGTGGGCACTGGTGATGATCTTGCTGCTGGCCGCCTGGCGGAACACTTCGGTCAGGCGAACGACGGGTACCACACCGCTCTCGATCAAATCTCGCAGGGCGTTCCCCGGCCCGACGGAGGGAAGCTGATCCACGTCGCCGACCATGATCAGTCCGGAGTTCTTGGGGAGTGCGCGAAGGAGAGCGTGCATGAGTAGCACGTCCACCATAGAGGTCTCATCGACAATGAGAAGGTCGCAGTCCAGCGGCTTGTCCTCGTTGCGGGAGAACCTCCCCGTGGCTGGGTCAACCTCCAGCAGCCGATGAATGGTCTTCGCTTCCATCCCAGTGGTCTCTGTAAGGCGCTTCGCCGCCCTCCCTGTCGGCGCACACAACAAACACTTGACTTTCTTGGCTCGCAGGATCAGGAGGATTGAATTCACCAATGTGGTCTTGCCCACGCCGGGGCCGCCGGTGATGACGGTTGCCGGGCTGGTCAGGGCGGTCTTCAACGCCTCGCGTTGGCTCGGGGCCAGAGTCTTTCCAGTCTTTGTCTCGCACCAGGCGACGGCCTTCTCGAAGTCGATCCTCGGGTAGGTAACGCCGTCAGTGGCCAGCCGCTTGATCTTGGTCGCTATGCCATCTTCCGCCTTTCTCAGGTGTGGGAGGAATATCAATAGTTCGCCGTCGATCTCTTCCAGCAGGAGAAACCCATTGGTCAGCATTTGCGACACGGCCTGCTCGACGGTCTCCACCGGCACTTCCAGCAGTTTTACGGCCGCCGCCTTCAGCTTCTCCAGCGGCAGGGCACAATGTCCTTCGGAGGTTGCCCCCAGAAGTACGTGGTCTACTCCAGCCCGAGCCCTGTTCTGTGAATCCTTGGGTACCCCCACGCTCTGGGCGATCTGATCCGCCGTGGCGAAGCCGATGCCGTGGATCTCCCTCGCCAAGGTGTACGGGTTCTCGCGTACCGTCTGGATAGCCAGGTTTCCGTAGGTCTTGTAGATGCGGACTGCCCGCCCGGTGCTGACACCGTGGCTGTGGAGGAAGACCATGATCTCGCGTATCTGCATCCCCTCCTGCCAGGCATTGGCGATCCGTTCGCGGCGCTTTGGCCCGATGCCATCGACGGACTCCAGGTCGGCGGGGCTGTTTTCTATTACCCCCAATACCTCTGCGCCGAAGTGTCCGACCAGCTTCTTTGCCAGGACGGGTCCAACACCCTTCACGAAGCCGCCGGCCAGGTACCGTTCGACACCCTCGCCCGTCGTTGGCGGGACGGCTTTCAAGGCCTGCGCTTTGAACTGGAGGCCATGCTCTTTGTCACGAACCCACCAGCCCTTGGCGGTCACCCATTCTCCCGCGCTCACTGTCGGCACGGAGCCAAGGACCGTGACCAGTTCCCGCTGTCCACGGACCTTCACGCGCAGAACGGCGAACCCGCTATCCACGTTGAAGAAGGTGACTCGCTCCACGAGGCCGGCGATCTCTTCTGGTGGGGTACTGGATTTTGGGGCGGTATGGCTCATGCTGATAGGAGTTTATGTGGCGGGGCGACTTTATGTGCCGAAGGCATTTTGGCGCCCTGTGTGAACCGCCGCACAACGTATCCTTCTGAGAGGCTCCAGGATGGCCTCAGAGGCGTTCCGGAAGGCGCCAGCATGGGCACGGGGGGCCATTGATTTTCATTTGATGCTACACCTTATAATCGGTGCATTCCGTTCGCGACTTGGAGATGCAACCCGTGCCACCGCAAGCGCTTTTTGGCAAATACGACGTATACAACGTCATCGAATCCCAGAAGAAGCGCCTGAAAGAAGCCTACCTGCGCTTACCCGACGATGAAGCCATGGACGAGGGTGCAATTCGGCGGATCAAAGCCGAGTACATGCTCGACGTGCCGGTGCTGAAGTTGGACGAAATGTACTGCGTCGAGAGTAAGACCAAGGTTGATGTTAGCCGGAACCCCAACCGCGTGTTCTTCCCTGGCACCGGTCCAGTTATGGAAGATGCCACGGAGCTAACAGTCCACATCCCGTTCGAGGGCGACCCAGGCGTATTCAACATCGCCCCATCTGCCTACAACTCTTGCATCGCTCAAGGTGAGGTTGTTGGAAAGGAGTTATTGCTGAGGGTGGTCGTAAGTGATAGCAACTACGACGTACAGGGGCACATAGATCGCGAGGTCACGCAAATCAACTGGGCATTGACCCATCTGCGAGAAAAGAACGCCTACGAAAGTCAGGAGCTTGAAGGTGCCTTGAGACAAGCTGTCGCGACGCGCAAGAGGTTAATCGAATCGCGTGGAAATGTCATCGGGAATCTGAGAATCCCGCTTAGACCGTCAGCGCCATCCCAGGCTCCAGTTTCCCCAACCGTTCCGCACAAGACAGCGCCCAAGCCTGCGGTACCCGCGATCCCGAATAAGTCGCACCGTTGGGATGTATTCATCTCCCATGCATCGGAAGATAAGCCGTATGTCGAGCCGCTGGCGAAGGCGTTGGCGGCGCCAGGTGTAAATGTGTGGTACGACAAGACCAGCATCGGCTGGGGCGATGATATTCGGACCTCAATAGACAATGGCCTCTTGAATTGCGACTACGGTGTTGTGGTGTTTTCGAAAGCGTTCCTTGGAAAGAAAAAGTGGACCGAGTATGAGGTGAGTGCGCTGTTCGGGCTCGAAACGGTCGATAGGAAGCGAATCCTGCCCATCTGGCACGAGGTCACTTACGAGGATGTCCTGAAATACAGTCCTGCCGTCGCCCAGCGCCGAGCCAAATCCTCGGAAGAAGACAGCAACGACGATATAGTGAACAGCGTGTTATCGATGCTTGGAAGGCCCCAAATCGCAACTCTGCCAAAAGCGGCGAGTGCATCATCAGCGGTGGTTTGGCCGGGTGGAAAGAAGTCGGTGGCCATCGCGTACGCGCTCTATGAAACTACCGGCCCAGACGCTAAGAGAGTGGCGCTGTATGTTCGGCGCTCACCAGAAGGGCAGGATAGGTTCACGTTCGAGGATGCCGCGGGCGAGGAGCCTGAAGGCACGCGGCAGGACATCGCGATCAAATATGCGCTGGCTGATAAAACCCTGACGATGAGTGGATATCAACGCAGGAATAACTCCGGTGGCGGGGAATACCCCGAATTCAACCTATGACCCACCGGCCCACTCACTCGGACCTGATCCCTTAGGAGGGCAAGAACAGCCGTTCCAGGATTGAACGATAATCAGGGGATGGTGTTGAAGTGATGCGAACCTATATTTGGATCGCTTTGGTAGTGGTTCTTGGCGGGCTAGTTCTGTGGGGTTGGTGGTACCAACATCGCCGCGCTTGGTCCACACGTAAGCAGGATGAATCCATGCGGCGTCACGTAAACAGAAATTATGACTGAAACGCATCTACCACGCTCCCTGCGAGGCCAGCAGCATCGAGCTTCCGGTGGAAACGGACAACTAGGCCTATGCAAGGGCGGTGCGGCTACAGGCCGCCGGTTCAGACGAAGCGCGGGTAAACGGATTAGAGGAGTCTTGAGATCGTGAATCTGTCTCGAGGCTTACGACCTCTGCAACGCGCAGGTGCATTGCGAGGCGTCCTGGCGGGTGTCGTGCTGGCTGCGAGGGATATTCCGCAGGTTCTTGGGTACAGCAGGATCGCGGGCATGCCAGTGATTACTGGTCTGTATTCGCTGCTGCTTCCGCTGTTGGCGTTTGCAGCTTTCGGCTCGTCGCGATATTTGGTGGTGGCGGCGGACTCGGCCACGGCAGCGATCTTTGCGAGTGGAATGTCGGGCTTGGCGACGCCGGCAGGGGGGCGCGGTATGTGGCTCTGGCGGGAGTCGTGGCGCTGCTGACGGCTGGGATTCTGCTGCTGGCGCGGCTGCTTCGACTGGGGTTCATCGCGGATTTTCTCTCGCGGACAGTGCTGGTGGGTTTTCTAACCGGCGTGGGGTTTCAGGTGGGGATCTCGGTGCTGATCGAGATGTTGGGAGTGCCGGTGGATTCGCGCCGCCCGGTGGTGCAGCTTTGGGAGGCGCTTCGCGGAGTGCCCCGGGCCCATCTGCCGACAGTGCTATTGGCGGCTTCGGTGTTGGGGTTTGTGGGGAGGAGTCGTTCATCCTGGTCGGAGTCTATGTGGTTGGAGTTGACTTTAGCGCTACGAATCGCGACATGCTACGTTCGCACCCGGTCAATCGTGTCCGGCCCGGTTGACGGGTACCACCACAGAGAGATTCCGGCGACACCGTAGACCTAGCGCCCAAAATCCCAGTTAACTCTCATGGTTCCCTCATGTAGACGTTCGTCCTGTCCTCGCCTATGCTATTTGAATCATGGCATTCGGAATCCAAGAACGCAAGCTGTTTATTGTCGAGTGCAATGGCTGTCAGCGGGATGTACCCTCCGGGGTGAAGGAGTTCCCATTCCAGTCAATAGTTGTCACCTGCCCGTTGTGCGGAGAGCAACGCCGGTACCGGCCTTCTGAGGTGTTCCTGGGCCGGCCGAATCAACTGGTGGCGAAGCAAGCGGCGGCTTGATCTGCTGAGGCACTATCGGCGTGGGATACTTGGCTTTCGGACCCCGAATTGACCTGCACGCCCCTGGGCGGTTCCGATTTTGGATCGAATCTCGGGCTCTTGGCGAGTACCCCTACGGCTTCCTCGACTTCAGCTTGATCATCTCCCCATCCACGCAAAACCTGCCATCCCATGAGGGTGGATGGTCTTCGGGTGCTGCTGTGCCGGGTTTGTCCAGGCTTTGATGACTTCTAGGACGACATCTTGAGCAATTGGCATTGGCTTCCCGTGTGGGCATGGGGCTTTATGCGCCAGTTTACCCCCGGGGACCCATGGTCAACGATTTCCTTGCCCGAATTGAATTCCTGTCCTCTTCTGCTCCTCAGAGCAAGGCCGCCATAGATTGCCGTTCTGCCTACGAGCTGCTGGATTCAGCGAAGGCGAAGATAGCGTCGTGCGGATGGACCCTTTAGGACGTCGACCTCGGGCGCCGACATCAAAAGCTTTAAACCGGACCGATTGCGAGTCGGTTTCGTAGTCCCTTCGTGTCACCCATAAGGTCGCTGAATCTACGCCAAACCGCCGAGTATCAATTCCACCAGTTGCCCTCGGCCCTGATGAGCCATCTGTCTCAAGATCCGGGAATCACGCATCTGAGAATCAATGACGACCTACCCCTGGGATTGCGCCCTCAACCCTCATTGGTTCAAAGAGTTACGTGCGCCATGTCGGCAGTCTGACGAGGCGCCTTCGGCCTTCTATCGGAATCCGAAATGGGGTCCTGTGTTCAAATCCAGCCCCCCGCAACCAAACCCCTCTTTTGGTTTCTATAGGTTGAGCCAATTTCACAATACGGTTCGATGACTCTAATCCCGAAATCCCATCCGATTTTTCAAAACCTTTTACGCATAGATTTACGCACTCGCGTTCAAGCTGAACGGACTGTGGATTACTTTCGCTTTTTGTTCTCCTATGCTCCTTCTATGCCAGCGGAAGACCAGCGCCATCGTGTGTACCTTTCCTTCCAAGACCGGCATGGCTGGCATTGCCAGTTCTTGGAAGCCGACCTCCAGACTCCTCTACCCAAGCGACTGCACTTCGCACCCTCCGACAAGGTGGTCGAACTGATAGAACGCGGCGGGGGATTCACAGACCAAGAAACCCGGCTGATGGTGAATCAGGGGATTGAGACGGGCAGGGGTGGGCTGTTTCTGCAACTCACGGAGGAGCAGTACGCCGCGCTGAAGAAACGATGAGTTTGCCGGTATGGGGCTGACGGGAGCCGCAGGTGAATGTGCGGGTGGTGCCCACCGGCAAGGCCATTGAGGAATCGGTTGACCTTGCCTACGAGATTTACAATCGGGTGATCCGCAAGATACCGGAAATACTGAGACAGAATGAGGGAGTAAACAGATGAACCCGAAGGAAGACCTGATTGTGAGCCGGATGTACCAAAAAGGAGAACAGTTCCTGTCGCTTTTTGTCCGGGAGGTTTCCGGAGGAGACATCGACGGTTCTATGTTCCAGTTCGAAACGTGGAGGAACAACGTCGAGATTGCGAACTCGCGTGTCACTTCTGGTGACATCTACTACGTCCGAAACAGGTATTTCGCAAAGCTCCTGAAGCTACTGGAGGAGGGCTGGAAGAAGACAAATGTTGGCGTCTTTGCCAATCCGCACTGT
>Ga0182018_10005617_pt1 | contig 10022 bp, 8 predicted proteins | sample 812P2MmetaG_FD_120490 | JGI IMG/M metagenome (GOLD analysis project Ga0182018, IMG submission 120490) | Permafrost microbial communities from Stordalen Mire, Sweden - 812P2M metaG | ecosystem: Environmental > Terrestrial > Soil > Wetlands > Permafrost | place: Sweden: Stordalen | collected... | reverse complement strand
CGAGGCACGCACCGGTCTCCCGCGCCGAGCCGAGCGCGTTGCGATACCGCTCCCGTCGTGTCCCTCCGTTGGACCCGCTGCCCTCGCTGATGTTGAGCGCCACGCTGCTGGATGCGCGCCTCAATTGGCGTGCGAGGTCCCTGTCGTGACCCTCGATCTGCGCGACCACGGGCTTGAGCCCCTTCAGCACCTCAATCATTGTCTCGAAGATGCGCAACATGTTCGTCTCGCCTTTCTGCCTTGCACCTCTCGCAAAGGCTTCGCCCTTGCGGCGCCGCGCGCAGGCGGTGTCAAGGATGCGAGCGGGCTCCTGCCCGTGAAGCACCGTCGCCTCCTGGCGACGGCTCGTCCTTGACGCCGTCGAGCACGGCGCCACACTCGTAAAGCGAGCGAGCGATCCCCTTTGGCCCGCTGATCCCGCTGCGCGTCGTCAGCCCAGTTGACGCTCGCTCGGCTTCCGGCGGCAAGAGCGTCCCTTACTGGACCATAACGGGCGTCGCCCAGCACGGGACGGGCGGCCCGGGGCCCGCATTGCAATTGGCTTGTCCCGTCGTAGTGCCGTTGCCCAGCTGGCCGACGGCGTTGAGTCCCCAGCACTGCACGCTACCTCCGGAAAGTAACGCGCAGACCGAGTACGAACCCACGGAGACGGTCGTGGCCCCTGCGAGACCAGTGACCGCGACGGGCGTCGTTGAACACGCGGTTGCGCTGCGGCAGCCACCGTCGGTCTCGCTCTCGAGGCAGCATATGTCAGGCCCGGTCGTCGTGCCGTTGCCCAGCTCCCCGGCGCCGTTGTCTCCCCAGCACTCCACCGTGCCTCCAGAGAGCAGCGCGCAGGCCGAGTCGATGCCGACGGAGACGGCCGTGGCGCCTACCAGCCCGCTGACCGCAACGGGTATCGTCGAACAGCTTTGTCCGGCGTAGCAGGTCTCGGGCCCACTCATGGCGCCGTTGCCCAGCTCGGCGTAGCTGTTGTCTCCCCAGCACTCCACTGTGCCTCCGGAGAGCAGCGCGCACGCCGAATTGCCACCGACCGAGATCGCCGTCGCGCCCGTCAGGCCAGTCACTGCGACAGGCGTCGACGCATTGGTCGTCGTGCCGTTGCCAAGCTCGCCGGAGAGGTTGTAACCCCAACACTCCACAGTCCCTCCCGACATCAGCGCGCATGCCACATCGGTGCCGACCGAGACGGCCACGGCGCCCGTGAGTTCTGCGCCTGTGAGTCCGCCGTCCGTCGGTTCGTCGACCGCAACGGGGGTCGTCGAACATGTTTCCTCGTAGCAGCTTGTATCAGGGCCGTAGATCGTGCCCACGCCGAGCTGGCCGTAAGCGTTGTAGCCCCAGCACTGCACCGTGCCTCCCGAAAGCAGAGCGCAGCCATTGCTGTCACCGACGGACACCGCTGTCGCCCCGGCGAGCCCGCTCACGGCGACGGGGGTGGACGAGTTGGTCGTCGTACCGTCGCCGAGCTGGCCGTACTCGTTGTAGCCCCAACACCGCACGGTGCCTCCGGAGAATAGAGAGCAGGCCGTTCCATCGCCGACGGAGACGGCAGTCGCGCCGGTCAGCCCGCTGACTGCGATCGGCGTCGGCTCTGGCCCGGTCGTGGCGCTGTTGCCTAGCTGGCCGGTGCCATTGGCTCCCCAGCACAGCACTGACCCTCCGGAGAGCAGCGCGCACGCCGAGCCGCCGCCGACCGAGATGGCTGTCGCTTGGGTCAATTCGGGGGCAGCTTCGCGAGTCGCTCCGCCCGAGGACGAACCGGAACCACTTCCCGACGAAGAACCCCCGGCTCCGTCAGCCAATGAGGCTAGGGGAACGTCGGTTCCGGCGTCCACCGACGCGCTGCCCACGGAGGTGGAGTCTCCGCAGGCGACGGCGAAGACGAGCGAAACCCCGACGACGATCGCAGCCGCGCGGTTCGGGGCCCCCCGCATAGTCAGTCGAAAATAGCCCGACGGCTCGCGCCATCCAAGGCCGCCAACGTAGGTCCGCGTTTGTGCCGAAGGGGACTCATGCCGTCGCTCGCGCTGGACTCCGCACGGCCTGCCCATCTTGCCCGAGGAGAGCCTCTGCGCACCGCCCTATCACCCGGGTCGCCGCCGCGGCTCGAAGCTCGTCGCGGCGCGCGTCCCTCACCACGCCGTATGCACTCAGATCGTCCCGGATGTCCGCTCGCGGCCGTGACGACCTCATCTCCCTCAGCGCCACCGCCACCTCATCGCGGACCCGCGCCCGACTCACGCGGCCCGACGATACAAGCCATCGGAGCGTCCGCCAGGCCAGCTCGGCGTGACGCAGCTCGTCGCGCGCGATCGTCTCCAGGACCCTCCGCACGGCAGGGTCGCGCACGCTTTCGAGGGCGTCGCGCGCTTCGATCGCGGCGACGGTCTCTCCGACGCAGCCCTCGCGGAGCAGAGTTCCGACGAGCTCGACGACATCGAAACCGTCGAGCGAGCCCTCGATCGCCAGCGCGCCGGGCCCCATCGCCTGGCCTGCGTATGCGCTCGCGAGCGAGAACGCGAGTCGCGCATGCTCCGTCTCGTCGCCGATCGCCTGCTGCGACAGACTCACGAGTTCGGGCGGCGCGCCCACGGCCAGAAGGTGGAGCGTGAAGCGCGCGAAGGCCGCGATCGACGCGTGCTCCATGAGGCCAACGCGCGCCCAGTGGGCCGCCAGACGTGCCCGCACCGAGTCCGAAGAAGCATGCACGTCAGGCGCAACGCTGGGGGATCGCCAGTCGCCGCACGCAACGCACTCGGCAAGTCGCTCCGTGCCGTGGACGAGGAACGGGCGACCCGTCACGCAGAAGATGCCCGGTTGGCACGTAAGCGACTCCGGCACGCCCACAGACGGGGCACACACGGCCGCTCCCGTGTAGCGGCAGCTACCTCCAGTTGGTTGGCTCGACATTGTCGGGGCGCCGATGCAGTCCGTGTCCGAGAGGCACGTGTCCACTGGAGTCTGGCAGATGAACGCTCCGTAGCTGGGAGGAGCGACGCAGTCGCAGCCCGACGAGCAGGTCCCGTCCGAGGAGCAAGAGGCGCTTTGGCAGTAGCCCACCGGGGCACCGCAGACACAAACATTGCCGCTGGCGCAGTCGGCGTCGCGCAAGCAGCCGTAGGAGCAGAAGCAGCCACCGGTCCCCCCGTCCGACCCGGGCTCCAGGAACTGGCAATAGCCATTCGGTTGGGTCGTGCAGTCCGTATCGGTAGAGCACGTCGAGTCCCGGCCGCCGTCGGGCTCCGAGCATGCGCCCCCCGAGGGTCTTGGAAGGAGCGACGGACACTCCACGATTGCACGTCGCCGCAGCGCCCCGCCTTCGCAGGTGTCGTACCCCGTGTCGACGTTCGCGACCAAGAGCGGCGAAGGGTTCAGGCAAGGGTGCAGGGAGCACGTGGTGGGGGCGTCGCTCGGAGCGTCGGGGCTGTTGCCGTGGGCGTCCCTTTGCCCGGCGTCGCCGCCATTGGGATCGGGCCCGCTGTCCCCGTCGCCCGCAGCAACTCCTCCTCCGCAACCTCCGAGAAGTCCGAGGGCAGCCAGAAGGGCCGTCCCTACCGCCTCGACCGATGCTCGCTTGCGCATGTTGGGTTGCTCCAGGGTGGATCGCGAAGCGAACGGCGTGCCGCCACGGTGCGTGAGCTTGCAGCGCTTCGTGGCGGGTATGACAGGTCAGGGCGACCTCCGGCGCGGAGCCACACTGTGCCGCGCCATGATCGAAGGGCCGCGGTCGGGTCGACAGCCTCTCGACGCCTCAATCCCCGCCAGCGGCCCCATGAGCCCACCACAACGGTGGCGGCGGGGCTAGATCACGCGAGTCGAAGGTCTCCATCCGGCCGAGCTACATGCACATCCGCTGCAGCCACGCATCGATCTCGGCCAGCCATGCGCGTCCCTTGGCCACCTCACCGCTCGCCTCGCCCTGCCGCACAGGCATCCGGTCCGGACAGGCGTCTCCCTCGTCCAGCACCGTGCATGGCTGGCCCGGATAGGCGGCCGTCTCGGTCGGACGCATGCCCTTCTGCGCTGGATGGGTACGTAGCTCGCGTTCCCGCGAACCTGGCTGGCCCTGCCATGTGCCCGTCTCGTCGACAAGGCCACGAGACTCGACGGCGATCGCACCTGTCGGCGAGAAATCGAACAAGATGACGAACTATTTTTTCCGAAATGGGTCTCCTCGAGGGTCATTAGAGGGTGAGGGGTGAACGCGCGGCGCCTCTCGCGGGGGCGACCTACGCGCCGGCCGATCTCGTGAAGCTCGTCCAGAGCCGCATCGACTCGGCCGGGATCGTCGCCGCCGCGAACGCCAGCTGGCATTCGACCGTCGCGGCTCAGAAGGCGCTGGGGGCCAAGCTGACGCCGCTCCTCCGGAGCCTGCGCCAGTACGTCCTCAACTCGTTCGGCGAGACGAGCCCGGTCCTCGCCGACTTCGGCTTCTCGGCGCCCAAGACGGCGACCAAGACGCCGGAGCACGCAGTAGTTCGTGCGAGCCCTGTCGTGACAGTCAGGGAAGCGGGAGCGCCGCGGGACGGGCGGCGCTCCCCGCGCCCGCGACAGTCCCAAGCCTCACGGAGTCCTTGCGCAGCGCAACCCGATGCTTTCGGCACGGGTCGACGGCATGTCGCCGTCGCGGGATGGCGGTTGCACGAACGACGAGCCGCTGAGGAAGTCTCCGCCCCGGGCTGTCCGGTCGGTGGTCGATGTGAAATACGCACAATCCACGCACGGATCCACGTAGGAGCCTAGCCAGTCCAGGTTCCATTCCGCGACGTCACCCGCCAGATCGAGCTGGCCCCAGAGGCCGGCGCCCAGCGTCGGGGTCCCCACCGGCGCGACGTTCGTCACGCCCGTACAGGTCCCCCCGTCGCTCGCGTAGTCGCACGCGTATATCGCGTAGAGGTTGCCCGCTCCGGGCGCGGTCGTGCCCCAAGGGTACTCGCGCTGCTGACTCCCGCCTGCTGCCGCGTACTCCCACTCCGCCTCGCTCGGCAGGAACCCTCCGTCCCAGATGCAGAACGCATAGGACTCCCACCAGTTCACGCAGTTGATGGGCAGGTTCTCCTGGCTGCCTGCCGCGTTCGTCCACGTCTGGTACCCCGCGGCGCAGGCCAGGTTGTCGTTCGTCGGCGCGACGTTGCCGTCGTCCGATGTGATCCACCCTGGCTCGTAGGTGCCCGCGCTCCCGCTGTTCGCGAGCCCCTGGCCCCCGTTCAAGTGCGTGTGCTTGCCCGACAGCGCAGGGGGTACGTAGCCACCGGTCCACGCGTTCACGAACTGCCGGAATCGGCCCACCGTGACCAGGTACTTGTCCATGCGGAAGTCGCTCACGCTCGCCGGATTGGCGTACGTCGACGCGTTCCCGTACGTGTAGGTCCGGTCGTAGCTCGCGCCCGGCACCTCCAGGCTCGTGCAGCAACTCTCGCTGCCGGTGCCGCAGTTGGTCATTCCTGGTCCGCCGGCAACGCAGCTCGAGGGCGGCAGCCCGGAGTCCGCTCCGCCGCTCGAACCCGAATCCGAGCCGCCGTCGGAAGAACTACTCCCGGAGCTGTTGCCGGAGGAACTGCTCCCTGAGCCGCCCCCGGAGCCGCTGGAGGAACTGCCGCCGGAGCTGCCGCTCGACCCGGACCCGCTGCAGATGCAGACAGCGTAGCCAGAGCCGTCTGCTGCGCAGACTTGAGCCCCCTGGTCGCCGTTCGTGCAGGCGCACGAAACGCTCGCGCCAGGCGCGCAGACTGTGGACCTGGCGCCGCCACCGCTCGAACCGCTCGAACCGCTCGAACCGCTCGAACCGCTCGAACCGCTCGAACAGTGAACCAACGTCAGGCCGGCCGCAAAAGCGACAAGCGACGCGTGCAGTATCCGGGTCCGGGTCATGGAATTCCTCCGTCCGAGACTCCGGTGCGGTGGGGACGTCCCGCGGCGGGCCTGCCCGCTTCTACTTCTTCTTCCCCGCGTCCGTGCAGTCGTCGAAGTCCGGATTGCACGCGGTATCCGGCACCGGTGCGGCCTCGTCCGGCGTGCCGGAAGGTACGGGCGCCGCTGGTGCTTGCCCGCCGGGGAAGTTCTTGCGGTCCTCGGGCGAGCACGGCTGCGGATTGGTCGGGTCTTCCTGCACGCACTCCATCATCCACGCGTCGCGCGGGGGCAGGTTGTCCTTCTTCGCCTTCGCGCGCGCCGCCGCCACGTCTCCCGCGACCGCGACGTTGCTGAACCAGGGGATGTAGCTGACCATCCCGAGGCCCACGATGAGGATACCGACGAACGGCAGGACGACCTTGTAGAGGCTCGAAACGGGGCGATTGAACCGGAAGCTCGACAGGAACAGGTTCAACCCCAAGGGCGGCATGCAGTAGGCGATCTCGAGGTTGAGCAGGAAGATCATCGCCAGCTGGAACGGCGACATCTTCTCGTCCGGGTGCCGGTTCCCGAGGTCTGCGACGAACGGGACGATGAGCGGCACCGCCACGAGGATCGCGCTGAACCCCTCCATCAGCATCCCGAGGAGGAGCAGGAAGACGTTCATCACGATCAAGAACTGCCACTTGTGCTCGATCCCGATCCCCACCATGAAGTTGAGAAGCTTCGTCGGCACGTGCTGGTCGACGACGTAGTTCATCAGTGCGTTCGCCATCGCGAGGATGAGGATGATCGCCCCCGCGAGCGTCATCGACGCCTTCGCGATGCGCGCGAGGTCCTTCTTCCACGACAGGTCGCGGTAGATGAAAAACTCGATGATGACGACGTAGAAGGCGGTCATCCCGGCCGCCTCGTCGAGCGACGTGAGCCCCGTCCCCATCCCGGCGCCGAGGAGCGCGAGGATGCCGAGCTCCCACTTCAGGTCCCACATCGCCTTGGCCATGTGGTCGAGCTGCGGGGGCTCGCGCGAGACCTTCTCGCGCGAGCCGACGATCGCGCAGTAGATGCTGAGGAGGATGATGACGAACGACCCCGGGACGAGGACGGCCTTGAACAGGACGGTCAGGTCGATGTGGGCGACGATCCCGTAGACCCCGAGAGGCAAGGACGGGAGAAGGAGACCCACCGAGCCGCCGGTCGTCACGAGGCCGAGCGCGAACTTGTCCGAGTATCCCTGCCGTCGCAGCGCCGGGTAGAGCAGCCCTCCGACGGCGATGATCGTCACGCCGCTGCCGCCGGTCAGCACGGTGAAGACGGCGCTGGCGATGACGCACACGATCGCCAGCCCGCCCGGCAGCCATCCGAGCACCGTCCGCGCGGCGGCGACGAGGCGGTCCGGCGTCTTCGCCTCCGCGAGGACGTAGCCGACGAACGTGAAGAGCGGGATCGTGACCACCACGGGGTTGTCCGCGAAGCGCTCGTCGAGCACCGTCGGCGCGATGAAGCGCAGGTGGTGGTAGGCGGCGTCCGGATGGAGCATCCAGAGGATTTCGGACGAGCCGCCCATGACTGCGAAGAGGGGAGCTCCGAGGAGCGCCAGGAGGACCACCAGCCCCGCAATGACGCTTCCGGCGATCGAGATGAACAAGACCGCGGTCCCCGCGAGGCCGATGCCGATCTTTACGCCACGCGGAATCTCCTCGGCCTTGGCGCTCACGTCGTCACCCCCTTGGCCGCCTCGTCGTCGCGCTCGTGAGAGTGCACGAGGGCCTCGTCATCCAACTCTGCTTCCGGGTCGACCCGCACGTGCCCCGACACGATGAGGAGAATGCGAAGGAAGAACTTGAGCGCGATGACCGCCAGGCCGAAGGGGAAGACGAAGTTGAGCTCGCGGATGAGCAGCCCGCGTGCGTCCTCGCCCGTGCCCGGGACGGTGATCTGCGGCATCCGTGTCGCGTCCGGCGCGGACGGATCCATGTGCAGCGCGTCGACGGCGCTCTTGTCGAAGTGCGCCTTCCAGTCCGCGCCGTCGAGCCACTCGTTCCACTCGCCTGCCTTCATCCACCTGTCGTAGGGGGTGCCCACGAGCACGCGCGGCAGCGACCGCAGGTCGAGCGACGCCTGACGCCCGAGGAGGAAGAGATCGGAGCCGATGTCCTTGCCGATGGCGGAGAGCTTCTCGCCCGTGGGCGTGTCGCACGCCTTGGCGGGCTCCCCCGGGCAAGGTTGCATCGCGCTGACGCGGAAGGCGGCGATGCCGATGTAGTCGACGAATCCGAAGACCGCGACGGCGCAGACGATACCCGCCGCGAGCGACCCGAGGACCGCCGTCGGGATACGCAGCTTGACCGGGACGTACCGAATGAGCACATCGACGTGAATGTGCTTCCCCCGCGACGTCGCCAGCGAGGCCCCGAGGAGGGCGACCCACAGCGTGAGCCGGGTGGCCAGGCCGCGCAGGCCTCCCACGAGCATCAGGACCGATGCGTTCTGCAGACAGTTGAGCAGGTTCGACGCCCAGACGACGCCCGCGTGCGCCCAAAAGTGACCGACGACGAAGAGACCGAGCGTCACGGCCACTGTGAGGGCGCGCCGGTGCAGCTTCTCGCCGCGACCGCGCGTCGCCAGGTGCGTCCCGACGCCGAGGACGACCGCCGAGAGGAGGGAGCGACAAAGCAGACCACCCGCGTTGCCTCCCGGGACATAGTCGGTCGACAGCCCCCTCAGCGTGATCCAGAGGGTAAGCGACGCGACCTCGACGATGAGCACCGCGGCGCAGAGGCGCGCCTCGAGCGCCTGCCACGCTATGTCGAAGCGCTCGAGAGGCTCCGCCCAGGCCGCCCCCGTGCCCGTGACTTCCCCGCTTTTCTTGGCCGCCTGACTCTCGTCGACCATGCGGCGCGGGACCGTATCACAGCCGTTCGCAAAACACGCCGTGCAAAACGGCTACGGCCCGAGCGAAACGGGCGGCTGCGCGATCTGGACGACCTTGTCGAAAATGGCCGGAGTGAAGACGGAGCCGCGGAGCGACTTGGCCACCTTGACGAAGACGTCCGTCCACTCTTTGCGGTCGCCCTCGGTCGGGTCATACGAGATCTTCGACGCCTTCATCCGCGCGTAGGCCTGCGCGTCCGCGTTGCGGATGGTGACGGTCGCCGAATCGGACATCTCGTGGGCCTTGGCGACAAGGGTGTCCCGCAGCGGGGCCGGAAGCGACTGCATCCGGGACGAGGACATGATGAACGCGCCGATGGCAAACGCGAGCGTCTGCGTGCTGATGTGCGTGATGCGCGACGCCCACTGGAGCTGCTCGGCCGCCAGGGGCGGCACGGTGAGGACGTTGATGGCGCCGCTCGCCAGGTTGGGGAGGATCTCGGCGACGCTGAGCACGCGGGGCGTGATCCCGCCGATGGACGAATAGATCTTCGGCTGGACGGGATCGCCCGCGATGGCGAATACGCCCTTGCCCTGGAGATCCGAGGGGCGATGGACCTCGAAGCCGACGGTCATCGTCTTCGCCGCGCCGACGTCGCCCCATCCGAGAATGGTGAAGCCCTTGGCCTCGAACATCTTGCCGAATTCGTCCTTCATCGCGTTGCGGGCGAGGTCGAGCTTGTTCCAGTTCGTGAAGAGGCCGGGCAGCTGGAAGATGAGGACGTCGGTCACGCCGGTCTGCGCGAGGCCGATGGCGGTGACCGCGGCGCCGTCGAGCTGACCGGAGCGGATCTTCTGCACCATCAGGACTTCGTCGCCGGCCTGGCCGTTCCACTGGAAATCGAGCTGCAGCTCGCCGTTCGTGGCGGCGGCGACGTCGGCCGCCCATCGCTTGAAGCCCTTGCCCCACGGCGAGTCTGCGGGGGCGAGCGAGCCAATCTTGAGCGTGGTGGCGGCGGATGCGCCGCCCGCGATGGCCATCACGGCGGCTATCGCCCCTAGCGTCGTCACGAGCTTGCGGAACATCCTCGAACCTCCGGGAAAGTGGCGAACCCTACTCCAAGCGCAGGCGCTCTACCACTAAGAGACGTGCGGGGGACGGCGCCAGCTTGCGCGCCCGCCCGCGCCCCCTTCCCCCCCCCCCCCCCCGCGGGTCTCCACTTCCCGGCGGGGGGGGCCCGGACCCCGGCCCCGGCGACCCCGCCCGGGCCCTTCGCGCCCCCCTTGGCGGG
>Ga0182018_10005615_pt1 | contig 10023 bp, 7 predicted proteins | sample 812P2MmetaG_FD_120490 | JGI IMG/M metagenome (GOLD analysis project Ga0182018, IMG submission 120490) | Permafrost microbial communities from Stordalen Mire, Sweden - 812P2M metaG | ecosystem: Environmental > Terrestrial > Soil > Wetlands > Permafrost | place: Sweden: Stordalen | collected... | reverse complement strand
TGGGAATCGTGGCTCCAAACAAGGGGCATCGCGGTGGAAGAGAAGCGGAACTGGGAATCAGGAGGCTGGAGCCTTTACTTTCGAGACCCGGATCGCCATCTGCTGGAAGTCGCGACGCCAGGTACGTGGCCGCTGTATTGAATGGCTTGTGGGCCCGCCGCCAGGAGTGGCTGCGCCACAACTTCTACGCCATTTCTTCGGCGCTGCTGCTGGGGCCGGTGAGGATGGTGCGGCTCTTGCGGCGGCTGCGGTCGTCGAGCAGGGCGCTGGAGAGCGGGCGTCCGAGTTGAATAAGGACGCGGCGCAGCTTGGTGCGCTCGTCCGATTCTGCGTCGACGATCTCGAAGGTACGGGCCTGGGTGTTGGCGTCGCGCACGACTACCCGGAACTTCAGGGTCTTTCCCTGGGTATTCAGCTTCAGAGCTACGATCGAGCCTGGATGCAGGCCGCGTTCGCTTACCGCCACCCCGCCCGCCAGATTCATCTCCGAAATCTCCACGGGATAATTTTCCTTCAACCCGGTGGTCACTCCGGTGATCGGACTATCCAACGACAAACGCAAATAGCGGCGCTGCCGCGCGGCAGGAGAGCTCGGATCGGGGTCCAGCGGCTCCAGCAACAAGTCCGATTCGCTCAACCCGCTGCGCGGGAAGAAATCCTCCATAAATTCGGGATCAATCTTGTTCAGCGCCTGCGCGGCCACAATTCGAAATTCGGTGGCATACTGCCAGCGCCAAACCTGGCGGGTCTCCAAAATTCGCCGCAGAGTACCCTCGGATCCGCGCACGCGCAACCGGCCCAGCGCTTCCACCGCTTTCAATTGCAAATATTCCGTGGAACCTTGCGGGAGCGTGCCCCCGGCCATGTGCACCAGGCGAATGTCTCCGGAGTGTTCCCCCGCGAGAGCGATTTCGTCCAGCGCCAGCGGCCGAATCAGCGGATCGATTTTGTCGAAGATGCTCAGCAGCAAGCGCCCTCGTTCGGGAGCACAGCTGGATTCCAGTTGGCGCACCACCCGATCGTGCGCCGCGCGCTTCCATTCCGAGAGCCGCTTCGGCAGAATTCTTTCCACCGCCTCGAAATCCAGCCGGGTCATCATCCCCAGCACATCGGCGGCTTTGGTGGCGCTGGCGTTGAAGAAAGTTTCGCGCAGATGATCGGTAGCTTCCTGTCCCAATTTCTTCACAACGTTCAGCAGTAGCTCGCACTCATCGCGGAATCCGCAACGGCTATAGCGGTGGGCGAGCTGCTCTGCGGCGTTCTTGGGGACCCGGCGCATCAAGTTGGTCAGTTCGTCGGGCACCGCGCCGGCCTTCACCGCGTCATCGATGAATTCGGAAAGGTGGTCGTCGATGGCAATGCGCGGGCGCATGTTCTTGGCCACCGCGGGACGCTCGACGCCGATAAAGTCCATCACTTCGATGGTGCGCTGCACCGCCGGATAATTCCGCTGGATGGTAGCCTGTTGCGAGAGGCTCACGAAAGCCGCACCCATCAGGCTTTGCACTTCGGGCTCTTCTTCCAGGCTGAGCTGCACGCCGGTCTCGCGAATGGCGTCCACGAATAGACGCGGATCCTGGGTGGCGTAGAGGGGGGCCAATTCGATCAGGCCGCTGGCGGTGGCGCGGCGCGCCCGAACGTCCGCATGCTTTACGCCGGCCAAGTAATTTCGCAGAATCTCGAGCACCGTTTCCGGGTCGTCTGCCTTCAGTAATTTTTCCAGATAGTCACGGATGTTATGTGCTGGCACGCACCAGCCATCGGAGGAAAGCAGCGCCGCTTGTTTCTTATCGTCGCCCACTTCGTTCCAGAATTGCTGCGCAAGAATTTCGGCGTGCGAGCCCACCCGCAGGCCGGCGCGGGAGAGTTTGCCTTCCTGGACGCCCAGGATCTTGCTCAGATTATCGATCTCGGCGCTCATCCGTTCGAGGGTGTCTTGCACCGAATTCACGCGAATGTCGCCGCGTTCGTAGCTGGCCATGGCGAAGCGGATGGCCACGTGCTCGGCCAGCCTCAACAGCATGGGCTGGTCCGGGGAATCGGTGGTGCTCTGCGCGGCCATCGCGGAAAGCGCCTGGCCCAGGGTGAACCGCGCGCGCGTAGGAAGCTGCGCCAGCTGGTTGGTCACCTGGGTGGTATCGACTTCGGGTTTATCCGGGTTTTGCGCCGCGGCAAGCTGCCCCAGCATGCGCACGATGCCGTAAACTTCCTGCTCGTCGAACGTAAGTGCGTTGGGATCGATTACCGCGGCAATATCGCGTCCGCCGTGAGCATGGGTTTGGGTGTGCGTTTCCACCGGCGTCGCAGGTGACCACCGCGCATCCACAGGCTTCCCAGCACCACCAACCGTTCCACCACCGCCGCCGAGTCGTCCAATCGGAAAAATCTGTGTGCCTACCGGAATCCCCGGTGCGGCGTTTGGCGCGCCCGAATCCACCGGTTCGTTCGTGGTGCTCAAGAAGAAGTCCCCGCCGGATCCGGACATCACTTCCAGCGAACCGCCTGGCGCGCCGTAATATCCGCCGAACCCACCACCACTGCCGCCTTCGGCTCCCGGTCCGCCGGGTCCCGATGCTTCTCCGGAACCACCGGTCCCGGGCTCTCCGGCACCTGGACCCGGGTCCCAACCGCCGCCCGGTCCGCTGCCGCCACCGCCATGGAATCCGCCGCCGCTGCCATCGCCCTGCGAGCCTCGCGAGCCTTCCGCTGCCGCGATCAACTGCAGCAACATTCGCGGATCTTTGAACAATTCGTTGCATTGCTCGGTATTTAATCCCAACGTGGCGCGGGAGATATGCTCGGCCACTTGGCCCTTGGCCACCGCGGAATCCGCAGGCACGTAGCAAACTTCGTTCAGATGAATTCCAGGTGCGTCGGTTAGGGCATTTTTCAGTTGTTCGGCCAGCACTTCGGCGCGCGCCGAAGCGCCCATCGGGAAAGCCTTCACAAATTTTCCAAAGCTGCCTTGGCTTACATTGGAAGCAAAATGGACGCTGGCAATGCCGGCATTCGATAGCAGGAGGGCGAAGCTCTTTTCGGCTGCACCGGTGTCCAGGGTGACACCATCGAGCAGCAGTTTCTCGCCAGCGGCTGCCAGGAGCAGACCGGTTTCATTGTCGCCGATTGCTGCGCGAAGTTCTCTCCACGCGGTGTCGTACGAGGCCTTGGTGCGCGGATGGCCGAAATCGTACATCTTCGCGAATTTGAGCAGAATGTTCAGGCTACGGACAAAGGCCCGCGCCGACGCGACTCGAGTGTTGGTATCCATTTCGATCTATTTTGGGGCAATCAGGGTACTTGCACCGAGCCCGATTCTGGAACCGCGCAACCTAAGCGGCAATGGTACTGCGGTACCGCGAATAACGATAAGTGGGCGAAAAACAGCGGTTTGGAGCACCAGCTGGTCGGTTTAACCCAAATATGGCCGCCGGGACCCAAGACGAGGTTCGTTGATTCGAGAAAGAGTTATTGAGACTACCGCCTTATGCCGCCGCCCAGAGCTTAGCCCGGTTGAGCCAGCGTTCGATGTCGGTGATATTGCCCAGAACGTGGACGGCTCCCAATTCCAGGAGTTGGCTCTTGCCCTGTTTCCGGGCTTCGCTGCCCTTAGGGAGGATTCCCAGGAACGGCATCGCGGCGCTGCGCGCAGCCCGGGCGTCGTCGACATTGTCGCCGATGTACACCGCGCGATCCGGCGAGCGCCCGTTCAGGATTTGAAACAGCCCCTCCGGGTCGGGCTTCCCTTTTTTGACATCTTCCACCGTAACGATGCGGTGAAACAGATCGCGCACCTTGAATTTGTCCAGGGTGTGATTGAGTTCCTGGTAGGTGCGCCCGGTAAATACGGAAACCTCGGCGCGTTTCGCCAGACGCCGTAACACCGCGGGAGGGAGCAACCATCGCTCACGGCTCACGTTTCCATCGAAATTCTCACCCCAATAAATTTCCTGGAATTTCTGCTTTACCACTTCAAACGATTGACGCCCGCCCAGTTCCCGGATCCAAGCGTGCGAGGTGATCCAGTCATCGTTGAAGCCGGAGCGGTTTTTCCACTGGAAAAGCTGCGCCATGGTCACGCGCTGGCCGGTGAAATAACGCACGGTGTCCAGGGTGGTGCGAAGAAACGAACCGCGGACGTCGACCAGCACTCCGTCCATATCGAAGATTATGACTTCAGGGAAACCGCGTTTCACGTGCACCTTGCCTGCCGGGAATAGCCAATCGGGGAGAGAATCGCCATTTACGAATGTGTGTCTTCGGAGTCGCCATCCGACTCGTCCGCGTCAGCGTCTGCAGCGGCATCGTCGGCGTCGGGAATTGCATCGCCGGCTTCGCTAAAGGGGTCTTCCGTCGCGCCTTCGCCGCGGGTGGGCACACCTTCCCCAACCGCAACAGCGGCTGCGGCCTCCGCCTTAGCGGCTGGCTCTGCCGCAGCAACAACCGGGGAGGGTTCGGACTTGGTCGGTTCAGGCTTTGCCGCAGGCGGCGGTGGAGCTTGCGCTTCGAAAAACTTCCGGCGGCCTGCCATAACCGAAACGATCAGGTCGACTATGGTCCTCGCTCCGGAACCGTCGGGGTCGAGCGTGGGATTGTAAGCTGCAATTTCGATGGCGGCCAAATGCTTCTGCTCGACGAAAACTTCCAGCGCCTCACGCACTTCATCCAGCGAAAGGCCATCCTGCGCGGGATAATTCGTGGCCTTAAAGCCAGCAATCACATCGACGTCAAAATGCAGAGCAAACTCGTTAACATTTCCGTGGACGCGTTCCACCGCGGCCCGCGCCGCTGCCGCTGCTCCCATTTTCCGCACATCGGACGCCATATAACGACGCAGTGGCGAATTTTCCAGCGCGGCCTGCTCCGGTGGATCCAGGCGGCTGACGCCAAAAAGCGCCAAGTCCGGTTCGCGCACCAAGGGCGGCCCGCCCCAAAACCGAACTAACTCCGCCGCGCCCCGCCCGGTGAGATGCGAAACCACCATGCCGTCCACACAACCGGAAGGAGTGGTGGCCGGCACATTGCGATCCGCGTCGGAGTCCATGTAAATCATGCTGACGTTGCGGTAGTAGCGCCGCATCCCCGCGATCAAGGCAATCGCGGAGGAGCAATCGCCGGTCAAAATGACGGGCAGAGCGGCGCTTTTCACCGCCAACTCAACGCGCGGCTTCAGCGTCTCGAGGGCTTTTAGGATGCGGGGAACGTTTCGTGCACGAGGGGAATCTTCATCGGGCTGAAAAAGCTGAGGGGTGTCGTCGCCCTGATCGGTTACTTGATAGCCGGCATCTTCCAAGCCTGGAACGAGCCCGGCCGAACGCAGGGCCTTGGGAGCGCCTTCATGCCCCAATGACATAGCGGCTGCGCTGGTGGGCGCACCTAAAATGACGAGGTGATTCGGTTGGCGGGCGATCTTGGCCGCCACTGGAACTCCTTTAAGTTGGCAAAAACGGAACCTGCTCGCCGTGGCGAGCTCGCCAGCTAGCCCGCAGCCGGGCCGCGCCGCGCTAATTCTGGCGGCAGCGTAAAGCGAACGTCTTCACGAATCAAGTCTAAATCGCGCTGATTGGTGTAACCAAAACTGGCCAGGCGCTCACTCACTTGCTGTACCAGAATCTCGGGCGCCGAAGCGCCGGCGGTCAAGCCGATGCTGGTGGCGTCACCCAGCTCCCTCGCATTGATATCGCCTGCGTTTTCAATCAATCGCGCGGGTACCCCGGCCCGCTTGGCCACTTCCACCAGGCGGTTCGAGTTCGAGCTATTGGCGCTGCCCACCACGAAGATCATGTCCACCTCGCGGGTGAGGGCCTCGACCGCTTCCTGGCGGTTCTGGGTGGCGTAGCAAATATCGTCCGAAGCCGGTCCGACGATCGCGGGAAAGCGCTCGCGCAACTTCGCTACAATCTCCTGAGTGTCGTAGAGCGAGAGGGTCGTCTGGGTCAAGAACGCCAGCCGGTCGGGATTTTCGACTTCGAGCGCCTCGGCCTCCTCGACGCTGCCCACCACCACCGTCTGTTCGGGGGCCTCGCCGGACGTACCCACGATCTCCTGGTGGTCCTTGTGGCCGATCAGAATCAACGTGCGGCCCTCGCGCGCGAACTTCAGCGCTTCCAAATGGACCTTGGTGACCAGTGGGCAGGTTGCGTCAATCACCCGTAGGCAGCGCTCCTGGGCCTCTTCGCGGACCCGTGGAGGCACGCCATGGGCGCTAAATACCAGAACCGCGCCTTCCGGCACCTCGTCGATGCTCTCGACGAAGATCGCCCCGCCACGCCGCAACTCTTCCACCACGTAGCGGTTGTGCACGATCTCGTGGTGCACGTACACCGGCCGGCCATACAATTCGAGCGCAAGTTCAACGATATCTACGGCCCGCACCACCCCGGCACAAAATCCCCGGGGGCGCACGCGCACTAAGGTCTTCACCCCGGCGGCAGCAGTCAAGTTATTGATCTGTGTAAGAGCCAACTGGCACTCCCTGAACCATTTATCTTACCCGATTCAGCCCGCTTCCCGCTACCGGCTTTTGCCGGTCCTGGTGCGCAGCCCCTCCCAATTCCTCCAACGACCCAAATTAGATGCTTGGATGCGCGGCGCGGCACCGGGAGTGTCTTCGGCGTCCATAAAATAGAAATTTGCGATAAGTGTGGGGATTCTTGCCGTTTAGCTATCGCTAGGTGTGCGGATGAGACGAAAGATACTGAAGGAACGCGTTGATGGCCCAGCCCAGAAATCCAGCCGTAACTACAATTGATCCACCGATAAAGCCCACAACAACTTTCGCCGCATGCATATCTTTGCCGATCTGGTCCACCTTCTCGCCTTGAGTCTTGGATTGAGCCTTAAGAGATTCCACTGCCTCGGTAAGCTTGCGCATCGTGCCCTGCATGCCCATCACAATCTCGAGCACGTATGTGTAGTCCCCGGACGGATAGACAGGTGGCGTCGTCTGCCCCATCCGAGCTGGGGTGGTCCCCCGGCCCCGCCCTTGATCTTCTTTCGGCGTCATTTGCGCTCTAATCTTGAATTTAGCCACTCCCAAACCTCGGGATTGGCGCGGCCTCAGTAATTTGCTACCGACGTAACAATCACAGTTCCAACGCTTCCATCAGCAACGCTCAGTTTGGCCGCAATTTCGCCCACTGTCCCAGGGCTGGCGACAAACCAACAACCGTCCCAGGCTTGGATGTGCTCTCCTGGAAAATGACGCGTGATTGCAGGCCCGATCTGCTCGTTTGAAGGCGGCGTAGTTGTGGCGAATATCGTCATACAGGTCTTCAGAATAATATATCGGCTCAATTCGTCCTAACAGGGAACTGATACTCGATATTCGTTACGCCTGCTGCCAAGTCCGCGCGGGTCTACAACAGGCTGCGACTAGCTAGAAGCTATACCAAGCGAAATGGCGAGGCAAGTCCGCATCTTCCCGTAGGCGTTCCGCCGGAGAATGCCGCAGCTGACCCTCGGTATTTCGACGGACCCACAGAAGAAAGAGGCGGCTGTCCTCCGGTGCTATGATTCCGATGAATCCGGGAGGGGCGAAGATGCTTTTACAGGATCGAGTGGGGATTGTGACCGGCGGGGGCCGGGGAATCGGACGGGCTATCGCCCTACGGTTCGCCGCTGAGGGAGCGCGGGTATTTGTCACCGCGCGGACCAATTCGGAGGTGGAAGCGGTGGTTGGGGAGATCCAGGCCGCCGGAGGGCAAGCTGCATTTATTGCCGGGGACGTCAGCGCGCCTGCGGACTGCCGAAAAATTGTCGACGCTGCGCGCAAGGCTTTCGGCGCGATTCACATTCTGGTGAACAATGCGGGTATCTACGGCCCGGTGCAGCCGATCGAAGAAATTAGTCCCGAGGAGTGGGACGAAGTGATGACGGTGAATTTGCGCGGACCTTTTCTGCTGGCGCGCTTGGTGCTTCCCGAGATGTACAAGCAGGGTTCCGGTTCGATTATCAACGTGGTGAGTATCGCCGCCAAAGCGGCTTTAGCCATGAACGGACCTTACGCCGCGTCCAAAGCAGGACTGATCGGGTTGACCCGCACGCTGGCCGCGGAGGGCGGGCGAAAAGGCGTGCGCGTGAACGCCATTAGCCCGGGTCCGGTGCCGGAAACCAAAATGTCGCAGGAACTGGGCAAGGCGCTAGCCAAGCATTTCCAGGTGGATCCGGCAGCGCTCCTGGAAAGCTTGAACAAGGGCATCCTGCAAGGCCGGCCGCAAAGGGCCGACGAGATCGCCGCCGCCGCGGTATTTCTTGCTTCCGACGAATCCAGCGCGATCACCGGGCAAGCGCTGAACGTCGACGGCGGCATGGCTTTCTTCTAGAAGAACCTCCGTATTCAAACTCTACAACGCGGACTCTGAGTTAGCGCGAGCCGGAGATTTCCGGACCAGATATTCCAAGGCGCCCACACCGCGACGCGCCGAGTTTCCGAACCAGCGCACGCCGATCTCCGACCATCGCAGACCCTGCTCGCCTAGACGCGCCATCAAATAAATCCCAGCCACCACGAAAAACAAACCGACAAAGAAAACTCCGAAAATAATTTCGGCGGCAATTAGTTCGCGTACGAAGTACATCTGCAAGACAAAAGCTATGGCCACCGCCCACCACAAGGACCGGCGCAGTTGCGCTTTACCCAGAGGTTCGCGGAGGTAATTCTTCCAACGATTCAGATGTTCACGCATGGCGTAAGTGTGCTCCCAGGCTTGATTAGATGCACACGCGCACCCAAAGGGTCGCGCGCTAAGTGGTGGATTCACAAAGAAATGCGATTGGAAGAGGAGACGAAACGTGACATTTGTGGCAAATTTGTTCCGGCGTGCCAATTCGCTTTCCCGGTGTAGTAAAAGGGGACACTTTTTGGCAGGCGCACAGTTTCGGCGCGAAACGGAGATGCTTCGCTTAGCGGCCTTCGAATGGATAGCGATCTTGCGCGAGCACCGCGTCAGCGATGCGCCGGCGGATCGCGATGGTGTTCACCGCATCTTTTTTCGCGAAACGCCGCAGCACCGCGAGCTGGGTTTGCAGCGTGTCGCCTTCGAGCGTGGCGGCCAGCGCGGTGCGCGCTTCTTTTTCCAGCCGGTCGGTAGCATCGTAAATAAATGCGCGCGCCGCATCGGCCATCGACGCCGCCGCGGAGTTCCCGCGGGCCGCCGCCCTCTGCGCCCGCCGCAAGGAAGATTCCATGGCGTAAATTTCCATCGCGCAATTCGCGAGCGCGGCCATGATTTCCTGCTGTTCGCCGAGCTGATCGCGAAAACGCTGCACCGCTCCGCCCGCTGCGAGCAGAAAAATCTTCTTCGCGTTGGCCACGGCGCGTTCTTCGGCCTGCAGCGGCCCGTCCGGGGTTTCGTCCACCGATGGTCCCGCAAGCACTTCGTCCGCGAGCTTCATCGCCGCGGGTATCAACGGCAAAACCCCCGCAAATGCCCGTTTCAAAAGCATTTGCACGATCAGCATGCGGTTGATTTCGTTGGTGCCTTCAAAGATGCGGTTGACCCGGCTGTCACGATAGGCCCGCGCCACGGGATAATCTTCGTGAAAACCGTAGCCGCCGAAAATCTGCACGGCCTCATCCACGCAGTAGTCCGCCATTTCGCTGCCCATCACCTTGCTGATCGAACTCTCGATGGCGTATTCCTCGAGCACCTGCATGGCTTGCTTCGAATTATCGCCCGCAACCGCGCCGGCACTCGCCGCGGAAACCGCCGCTTCCACCATCCCCGCGGTGCGAAATAGCGCTGAATCCATGGCGTAGATGCGAATGGCCATCTCGCCGAGTTTGGCGCGGATCAGGCCGAAGCTGGCCAGCGGCTTGCCGAAGGCGTGGCGCTCCTTGGCGTATTTCGACGATACTTCCAGCACTTTTTTCGCGCCGCCCACGCAGTAAGCGCCGAGCGCAAATCTTCCGGCATTTAAGGTATTGAACGCCACGATGTGCCCGCGACCCACTTCGTGGATCAGGTTTTCTTTCGGCACAATGCAGTTTTCAAAAAATATCGGCACGGTGGAGCTGCCCTTGAT
>Ga0182018_10005614_pt1 | contig 10023 bp, 9 predicted proteins | sample 812P2MmetaG_FD_120490 | JGI IMG/M metagenome (GOLD analysis project Ga0182018, IMG submission 120490) | Permafrost microbial communities from Stordalen Mire, Sweden - 812P2M metaG | ecosystem: Environmental > Terrestrial > Soil > Wetlands > Permafrost | place: Sweden: Stordalen | collected... | reverse complement strand
CGGCGGCGTGGGATGCGGGTAATAGCCTAGCAGATACTGCGTGCGCAATTCGCGGTCGATTCGGTCGAACATGGCCTGCAATTGATCGAATGTGTCGAGAATGTACATCGCACCGCCGGTGCTGTCGGTGATTGTGATCAACGCGTGCTCGCCGGCCGTGTTGCGTCCGCTTTCATTGGGGACGGGCCGAATCACGATCGAGTAAATCAGCGCCTCGGATGCAATGGCTGCGCGGCGCGCGTCTTCGAATTTGTAGGTACTCGTCGTTTCGCCAGCGTCGGTGAGCAGAACGATTACCCGTCGCCGGCCCGATGCGAGGCGCGAAATGGCGCGCGAACCCAGGACGACTGCGTCATACAGGACCGTTCCGGCACCGTTCGATAGCCGTTTCGTTGCCGCCTGAAGATCCGAAACGTTCGAGGAGAATTCGGAGAGTTGCGCGACGTCGTCGGAAAACTGAAAGACCGCCAACCGATCTATGGGCCGAACGATTTGCTTGACGAATCTTGATGCCGATTCCCCTTCGAATTTCAATTCCTTGAATGTGCTGAGGCTGGTGTCCACCATGAGCGCCAAATCGAGAGGCTGATTTGTTTCCGGCTCGAAACGCTCAATCTGCTGCGGCACGCCTTCTTCGAGAATTTGAAAGCTATCCTTCGGCAGATCAATGATCGGTCTTCCATCGGCGTCGAGCGCGCTTGCGATTACGGTTACGAAATTTGTTTGGACGTGGATGCCGCCTTGAGAGCCTTTTTGCGCGACCGAATCTCTTGTCGAGGCCGCGATCATGGCGCACGCCGGCACGAGCAGTCCGAATAGCAATCTCGAAATAGGTTTTTTCATCTAGGAGATAGATTCACTTGGGCGGGGATTGGCTGTCAGATGAATTGTCTGTAGCGGCAGGGATTTGGCCTTCGGCCCAGACGGAGCCGTCGGCGAAATATTCTTTCTTCCAGATCGGCACGGTGCGTTTGAGGGTATCGATCGCGTAACGGCAGGCATCGAACGCGGCGGCGCGATGCGGCGCGCTGACAACGATAAAGACGCTGGTTTCGCCGACGTTCAGCCGGCCGAGGCGGTGCACGATGGCGATATGACTGACGGCGAATTTTTCTCGAATTTGCGCGCCGATTTCGGTGATTTTGGCGAGCGCCATCGGCTCGTATGCTTCGTATTCGAGATAGAGCGTCTCGCGGCTGCGGAAATTATTGCGCACGAAGCCATCGAATATCACTGCGGCGCCGTCTTCGGGCGCGCGCATGGCCTTGACGATTTCTTCGCCGCGAATTGCGGTACGCGTTAGCTCGAAAAGATCGGAACCGGTGATGGTTTGTTGGCCGCCACTCACGGGAGGCAAGAAAGCGACCTCATCATTTTGCGCGAGAGGCGCGCGCCAGGGCGCGTATTCCTGATTTATGGAAGCAGCAACGGACGCGCGAAATTCGAGCAATTTGGGATATTGCTGGCCGTAACGCGCGAATAAATCCTCGAGACGCGCGCCTTCGCTCAGTTCGGCGTCATCTTGCTGAAGCCCGGTGATTTCGCGGAGCTGGCCGAAGAATAAAACGCGCACTCGCATCAGCTCTATCTTAGCCCGACGTGAGTGGCATTTCTATCAGCATTGGCCGCGGATACGGGTCAGTTTCAGAGTGGCGGGCTGGGTGGGCCAGTGGTGTTTGCGCTTAAACTTTTTCCACAGGCTTCCACAGATTTGCACAGATTTTTTTTCGCAATTTTATTGACGCGCGATTTCAAAACATTTATCTTGCGCGTCAGATTGAACCGGGAAGTGTAGAAACTTAGCGGTTCAGCTCGAGGTCGCGAGAGTCTAACGGCTAACGCGATGGAGAGAGGAACCGGGAAGTTGAAAGACTTCGCGATTCAGCATAGAGGTCGCAAGAGCTTAACGGCGATTGCGGCGTCAGGCTGAATCGGGAAGCTCGGAGAAGTAGCGGTTCGGCGCAGAGGTTGCGATGGCTTAACGGCTGTTGCGATGCTGAGCCGGTTGCGAGATCTCGGAGGCTTTGCGATTTGGTTTCGTTGCAGCGAGGGCCTAACGGCTTTGGCAGCGCCGGGCTCGATCGAGAAGCTCGTAGGGAGTACGCTTCAGTTTGGAAGAGTCAGCACGCCGCAAGGCTGTTGAGTCACCGGATTGACTCGGAAGCCTAGACTTTACGGCTCGATTTAGAGGGCGCAACACGTTTCACGACGTGTTGCGCCCTCAACTTTTACAATGTGTTTTTCCAGCGTTCTTAAATTGGCCTTCACGCTCAGTCGAGCCCCCCGACGACTCCCTCCAAGTTGCCGATGAACTTCTGCCATCCCCAGTTCGCACCCTTGTAGGCGGCATCTGTGTTTGACCGGAAACCGGAATGCTCCATGCGGACATGCGTGCCGCCCGTGGTCGGAGTCAACGTCCAGGCGACGACGCTCTTCAAACCCATAGAACTCCAGCTGTAGGAGAGCCGTGAATTCGGTTCGACCACCAGGACTTCACCGTCTATGATCCCGTCCCAATTCGGCACAGGTGTGGAGCGAAAGTTGAACCGGTGGCCCACGATCGGCTGGAAATCATTCTTCATCAGCCATTCCTCAATCAATGCGCCTTCGGTGAGCGCACGCCAAATTTTTTCCGGCGAATGTGGTATTTCGCGTTCAATGACGAGAGTGTGTGACGGGGCGGTTTGGGTCATTTGTCCATCCTTTTCAGAAGATTTTCGAGTTGATCGAATCGGTCGCGCCAGAAAGTTCCATACAGGCTCATCCAGTCGACCAGGGGTGCCAGCGCTTGGGGTTGGGCTCTGTAGTGAGTTTCGCGACCCTCGCGCCTGTCGCGGACCAGACTGGCAAGCTTTAGCACACGAAGGTGCTTCGAAACCGCCGGTTGTGAAACTCCGGCGCGATAAGTCAAAGCATGCACGGTCTGCTCCCCGTCGCGGGAGAGGTGCTCGAAGATTGCGCGACGGGTCGGGTCGGAGAGGGCCTTGAAGACGTTCTCTGTCGCGGCTTGCATGAACAAACCATAACCATTTGGCTATGGATTGTCAAGCTCAATTTATCGGATGTTTGAAATTGAAAATCATATCGTCGACTAGGTTTTAGTTTTGGTAAACCCTGAGAACCTGCGAGAATGCCATCCAACGATAAAACATGAAAACTTCTCTTCGCCAGATTTTGGCTGATTCGCACGTCTCGGCGGTTGCTATCGCGGTACTGCTGATTTGGTTGATTGATTCAGTATTCGAAGCTCTGTGGGGACCCATTCTTAATGCGGCCAGTTTCTTGTTCACCGCGGTCGCAGTTCTTGGCCTTCCCTACATTCCGCCCATATTTAGTTTTTCTCAGCGATTCATGCTTCTCTCAATCGGCATCTTTCTTTTCAATGCCCTTAGCTCTCTCGCGATCGCGTGGCTTTTGTCTCGCTGGGTCTATGGAACTGGGCCGTTCCGCGGCCTAAGAAGTTATGGGGAGCGACTTGTGAGGAAAAGCCATGCTTGAGCGACTGAAGCGAGCAATTGTGGAGAGTTATGTGGGAGCTATCGCGCTTGGTTGGCTACTCGCGGAAGGTATGACGCATTTCGTGGGAATCTTCGCAGCGCCGGTCGGTGGCTGGGTTTCGCAAAGCAACTACCGTGACGTGATACAAAAGAACGCGGGGTCGATCGGATTCCCATTCGATGATGCCCTGCCCGAATTGCTGAGGGCTTTTTTACTTCTCGTAATCTGGTATGTCCTGATGCGCTGGCTCTATTTTAAGCCCGGGATATCAGCTCATCTAAGTCTGTGACGGACGTTGAGCCTCCGGCCTAGGCAAACATGCTTAGCGCCGAGGCTAAAGCTCATCGAGGGCGAGGGAGCTTTTGCGGAATCAGCCTGCCTGAACGGCATTGAAGTAAGGATGCGCTTTTTTCAAGGAGAACCAATTCATGAGATGGACGCCGGGTGACGAGAGTCCTGACATCGAGGATCGCCGCGATGAGGGTGGCGGGGGTGGCTTTCAGTTCGGCGGCATCCATATTGGGATCGGTGGCGCGATTGTTCTGTTGGTGCTCAGTTTAATTTTCAGGACCAATCTTTTTGCATTGCTTGGCGGCGGGACGGGGGATACGGGCACGGCGGTCAGCCAACCGAATCCTGCTCAGGATGCCGCCGAGAAACCGCTGGTGCAATTCGTGTCGTTCGTGCTGGATGACGTGCAGAGCACGTGGACGCTGCTTCTGCCGCAGCAGACTGGTGTCGCCTACCGGCACGCCAAGCTGGTGCTTTTCCGCGACTACACGCAGTCCGGCTGCGGCGGTGCGAGTTCCGCCACGGAGCCTTTCTATTGTCCTGATGATGAGAAGGTTTACATTGACCTGGGCTTCTTCGACGAGTTGAACCGGCGGTTCGGAGCGCCCGGCCAGTTTGCTCAGGCCTACGTTCTGGCGCACGAGCTGGGACATCACATACAGAAATTGACGGGAATTGAAAGTAAGGTGCGTCAGCTTCAGGAAAGCAATTCACGCGAAGTGAATCCGCTGTCTGTGAAACTTGAACTTCAGGCTGATTGTTTTGCCGGGGTCTGGGCGCATTCGACTCAACAGCGCGGCCTGCTCGAAAAAGGAGATGTGGAATCGGCGCTCGGGGCTGCAGCTGCCGTTGGCGATGACCGGCTACAGAAAATGTCGACCGGCCATGTCAGTCCAGAATCGTTTACTCATGGCACTTCCGAGCAGCGGATGCACTGGTTCAATTCGGGTTTAGACAATGGAACGATCGCAGCCTGCAATACCTTCGACCACCCAGAGTAAGTCAGGGAGAGGTCCACTGGCTGAATGTCACTGAGATTCAATTCTAGTGAACCAGCGGCGCGCCATTCAGATACTTTACGAGCAGAACTTCGTTACCCTTTTCGCTATAGATGAGCTCGTCCACAAGTTTTTTCGCGAGCAAGACACCGTAGCCGCCCGGGCGCAACCCTTTGGCGTCTCGGTGCTCGATGTGGCGAACCGGGTCTTCGCTCGGATTGGCGATGGCGGCGTGCTCGATTTCATCGAGAGTGAAACCCTCGCCGGGATCTTTCACGCGGCAGATGACCATTTGCCTGGCGCGCACATAAGATATTTCCACGTACTGATCGGGACGGAAGTGCCCTCCGTATTCGATGGCGTTAATTAGAATTTCCCAGAATGCGGCGGCCACGGCTTCGCTTTCGGGTCCCGGCAGATCAGCGATCTCGTGGATGAATTGGCTTAGCCGGCCGGCTGTCTGCATGTCGCAACGTGCCAGAAGACGAATCCAGTCGGGAGTTGCCGACTTCACCTCGATACCGTCATCCCAGCAGGGTTCCTCTGCGGCCTTGGTCACCATTTCGACTAGCGACGGGAGAGAGAAGGGTTTTGAGAAGTAACTAAAAGCGTGCGCGCGCATGGCCGCGATGACATCGGCGGGAGTACTTTCATCGGTCAGGATAATGACGCGCGTATGGGGTTGTGTAATTCGAATTTTGCGGAGCAGTTCGACATCCTCTTTGGCGGAAGTGTTCTCGCTGGTGAGGATGAGGTCGAAGTGTGTGGCGCTAGCGAGAGCGAGTGCCGTCTTGTTATCCGGCGCATGTTGAACGCTCCAAACCAGCGGATCGAGAACATCGGCAAGCGCCGCGTAAATTTCTGGATCGGCGTCTATGAAAAGGGCCTTCTTTCGCGCCGAAGACTGCGAGCCGAAGTGTCGAGTGGAACTCACGTTTCCGCCGATATCGCGGAACTACTCTAACCGAAATCGCTCACGTGGGACTAGAGTGCCGAATAGTCACGTGGGGTCCAACAATTTTAAATCGAACTCACGCGAACACGAGCGCGGCGCATGGTAGGGCATCCTACAGGATCGAATGCGATGCCGGACGAGATTCTCGCTACTCCCATCGAAAGACTTTGGCCGAGAGTGCGGTGCAAATGAAAAACAACAGGACCAGCGCCGCTACGTCTCCCCAGTGCGCTGACCACGCGTCGCCCTTCCAGATGCCTTCGAGCAGCGACACTGCATAGGTTAGCGGCACAACTCTTGCCACGGCTTGGAGCGCTGGCGGGAACGATTCAACCGGCACGAAGAGTCCCGAGATAGCGATCATGGGGTACAGAATGACGGCGCCGATGGGCTGCGCAAAGCGCGCGGTGGGAACGATGCTGGCGATGAGAAAGCCGATGGACAAGATGCTCCAAGTGCTGATCAGCAACGCGATCGTGAACGAGAAAAATGGAACATGAAAGCCGACTGGGTAGTAACGCTTGCCCGCAAGGATCATCAAGGCCAATGTAGCCGCGGTGAGGGTCAGTTTGACGATCACGTGGGCGGAAAGAATCGTCTGTGGACGCAGCGGCGTGGCGCGAAGCCTCTTGAGAATGCCTCCTTCGCGGTAAATCGAGATGATGGTGACCAGCGACAGTACGGCGCTGACGGAGATCAGGACCGACGCGAGAACTGGCAGGCCCATGCGGATAAACCCGGTGGCGGCGAATGAGGACGGCGGGATTCCGCGGCCAGCTACGCGACCCAATACAACGAAAAATATAACCGGAAAAACGATTGTTCCAAACGCGCCAAGCGGCTCGCGGAGGAATATCTTTATCTCAATCCAGGTTAGTTTCCACAGTCCACTCAGCATAATTTTAAGCGCCTAGTCGCGAATCGAGTGGCCGGTCAATTTGAGAAAGACGTCCTCGAGGTTCGGTAGAATCGTGCGGAAATCCGTGACGCGGATTCCATTCTCGGATAAACAACGGATCACTTCGGTCACGAGATCGTCGCCCCGGCCGCGAATCGTGAATTGCGAGCCGCTGCGAATCACCGCCTCGACTCGAGGGATCGCTCGAAAATGCTCTTCAGCGGTGAGGTCGTCAGTGGCGAGGACGACCGTTCGCTCCGGGCAGTGACGTTTGACGAGGCTGTCCGGTCTGTCGATATCAATCACGCGCCCGTGCTCGATGATCGCCACTCGGTCGCACAGTCGTTCCGCCTCTTCCATGAGATGAGTGGTCAAGAAAACCGTCTTGCCGCGCTCGCGGATGCCTCGCACCAGTTCCCAGATCGCCCGCCGAGCTTGCGGATCAAGCCCGGTGGTCAACTCGTCGAGAAATACAACTTCTGGATCATTGATCAGCGCAAGGGCGATGAACAGCCGCTGCTTCTGGCCTCCGGAGAGATTCATGAACCAAGTGTTCCGCTTTTCCACGAGGCCGAGCTGTTCGAGCAGCCGTTCGGCGTCTATCGCCTTCTTCTGGTAAAGCGAAGCCCACAGGTCTACCGCCTCCCATACTTTGATTCGCTTCTGCAGTTGCGCCTGCTGGAGCTGAACTCCAATCCGGTCTTGCAGCTTGTAGACATCTTTGAAGGGATCAAGACCCAGCACCGAGATGGCGCCCCGGTCAGGCGTGCGTATACCCTCGATGCACTCCATCGTGGTGGTCTTTCCCGCGCCGTTGGGGCCGATTAAGCCGAAGATCTCACCGTCGTAGACCTCGAACGATACTTCGTCCACGGCCACTGTTGAGCCGTAGGTTTTGCGGACTTTGGAAACTTGAATGACTGGACGCATGCGCATTTGCAGAATCGCGCGGTAATTCACTGAACCGAAACACGACTTTATATCACGGACGTGGCCTAAGTCCCGATTACCCGGGCCATGGAACAATGAGCCACTAGTTGTCCCCGGCGGGTTGCGAGTGAGCAGGTTGCGCGATGTGGGCGATTTGCTGCAGGCGATCTGTCGCGCGGACCAGAGCTGCCGCGATTTCGTCGGCTTCACGTTGCGCCGTGGCCACATCTTTTCGATCAACCGCTTCTCGCAGGCCGGGTAATCTCGCTGCTTCGTAGCCTGCATAAGTCCCGGGAGCATACAAAGTGTGTTTGTACCACGGGCGTCCGATGAGTCCGCGCGGGGAAAGAAAAGCTTGCTCGACATCGGCGAGTTTGAGATTGATTTCGGTTTGCGTCGAGGCGTTCGATGGCGCGATCTCGAGCGCTCGCAGTGCGGGCGTGACTTGCGCGGCGGCCAGGGTAAGGGCGGTGACCGCATCGGAAATGCCGTCGAGGTTGAGAGTGGCCAGTCCATTCTTTTTGGCGTCAGTAGAAAGCGTGGCGAGTTGATTCTGAATGTCGGAAGCATAGGCCGAGTAGTCGAACGGCAGGACATCGGCTTCGTCGAGACGCAGCGCCAGCGTTCCCAAAATTCGCGCGAGGGCTGCGTGGTATTCGAACGTGGGATCGCCAAAATGCTTCATCCAGAAGAAATCGTCGTAGAGCGAATGATAGACGCCGTATTCGCCGCCGAATCCGAGATCGATCGAAGGAATTCCGGCGTGATCGAAGAACGGGCAGAAATCGGAACCGGCTCCGAGCGCGCCGATGGCGACGTCGCCATTGGCCATGAGGGGTTCTTCGCGCGCGACTCCGCTCGATTCGGGCTTGGCGTGCTCGACGCGATCTTTCCACGCGTCATACACCGTCTTGCCTGTGATCGGATCGGCCACCTCGCGCGAGACTTCGCGCACAAGTTCGCCGAGTGACGGCGTCGCAGAGGCGGAGAAATTCGGTCCAGCGACGCCGACATCGGTGTTCACATAGGCGACGGCTTTCGCTTGCAATTCCTTCAGATTGTCTTCGACCCATTCCGTCGAGCCGAGCAGCCCCGGTTCTTCGCCGTCCCATTCGCAAATGACGATCGAGCGGCGTGGCTTCCATCCCGAGCGGGCGAGCTCACCGAATGAACGCGCGGTTTCGAGCATTACGCTGGTTCCGCTGCCCGGATCGACCGCGCCGTAAACCCATGCGTCGTGGTGATTGCCGAGGACGACCCATTCGTTATCGTTTTCGCCGCGCAATCGAGCGATGACGTCGTAGAGCATGCGCGGCTTGTAATCCATGGCGATCTTCAGATGAACTTGCGCGCCGCCGGGGCCGAGGTGGTACGTCATCGGCAAACCGCCTTGCCAATTGCGCGGCACTTTCGGCCCGTCGAGATGGCTCAAAATCGCGGCGGCATCTTGAGCGTTGATCGGCATAGTCGGAATGTGCGGAAGGCTCGTGGCATCCGAGGGAATGAGGCGCGCTGCACCGGCGGTCGCGGCGATTCCAGGAGTGAGAGGATCGCCAGGGTAGAGCTCGGTGTAGAGAATCGAGCCGCGCTGAATTCCGCTGCGTGGACGCCAGGGGCCGTGGGGAAAAACGTCGCCGGCATCGTAGCCGTCGTCGTCGGGATCGGAATAGAGGATTAGTCCGGCGGCTTTATGCTCCTCCGCGAGACGCGCTTTTATGCCACGGTAGCTCTTGCCGTAGCGCGCAAGAACGATTTTTCCCTGAACGCTGATGCCGCGCGTTTCGAGCTCGCGATAATCCTCGAGGTTTCCGTAATTTACGTAAATAACCTGGGCGGTCACTTCGCCGGATGCGGAGTAGGTGTTGAAACCGATCGCGGCACGGGGGTCGGAGGTATCTTTGTCTTCTGCATAGGGCTCTTCTTGCGTCGCTAAAGTTTTTTTCTCGGGTTCGGTGAGTTCGAGGCGAACTTCGTGAGGCATCGGGAGCCAAACTTCGTAGGAGACGATGTTGGCGTCAAAACCGTAGCTTTCGTATTGCGCGCGGAGCCATTCGGCTACGCGATGGCTGGCGTCGGTGCCCGCCATGTGCGGTTCGGAGGTGAGTTTGCGCAGATTGGCTTCGGCGCGGGAGGAGTCCGGAATGCGGCGTAGTTTTTGTTCGAGTTGCTCTTCAGCTTCGAAGCGCGAGGCGAAGAAGCCGCGAATTCGCGGAGGCGCAGCATTGCGCCGAACGGCCACCGCGACGCCGCTCGCCATGATGACGCTTAGAGTGCCGACGCCCAGACGGCGCAAAACCTGGCCCATTCGGTTTCCCTCGTGTGATTCGCGGTGCAACGCAATCAATTCTAGCAGCATGGACGGATAGCCAAAGGGCAAAGCGATTTGCGCGCGGCTGGATCATTTCTACGCTTTTCTGGTTGTGCACGCGGACCCGGAGGCGGGGGCCTCCGGG
>Ga0182018_10005612_pt1 | contig 10023 bp, 5 predicted proteins | sample 812P2MmetaG_FD_120490 | JGI IMG/M metagenome (GOLD analysis project Ga0182018, IMG submission 120490) | Permafrost microbial communities from Stordalen Mire, Sweden - 812P2M metaG | ecosystem: Environmental > Terrestrial > Soil > Wetlands > Permafrost | place: Sweden: Stordalen | collected... | reverse complement strand
TCTGGACGGAGCTTCCGTCTCAACCCGGGCCATCAATTCGTCACCAGAGACATCGGTTGTCACGCGCGTCATCCGATCAAGGCCCCAGACGATCGAGTTGAAAAAACACGTCGGCTTCTGATCACTTCAGACGGCTCCATACCTTGCCGTGCATCGGACGGCATCCGGGGATAGTGGGCGTAGAGCATTGTATGGCAGAGCATCGGGCCCCAAGGTCTGTGCGAGTGCCGAGCTCCACCGTGGATCGGTGGTGCGTCGACGCAACCCATCGCCCGCCGCCGTGCATAGGTGATCCACAGAGCGCCGCCAGCCCAGTTCATGCCAGTACTCAGCCGTCGAGCGACAGCCTGATCGACCGTCTCACCACCACCGACAACTCCATCGCCAGATGTCCCCCCTGCGGACCTGGTGCGATTGTCGCTACCCGATCACGATGGTGATCGTGATCGCGGCGTATGCCTTGTTGAAGGGTACGTTCCGAGCAACCTTTGTATCTCTGACACGGAAGGTTACTGAGTGGGTGCCGGCCCTTTTGGGGATTCCCGACAAAACGCCCGTAGCCGATGTGACGTGGAGGCCCCGAGGCAGGCTCCCACCAGGCGAGTACCACCACCGGTACGGTGGGTTACCCCCCGTCACCTGGAAAGTCGCCGAGTACGGTTGCCCTACTGTGCCGTCCGGCAGCGACGTTGTGGTGATCCGAAGCTGACCTGAGGCTGGGATCTCCACGGCCCCGATGGTGCAGGAACCATCGCTGGCCACTCCTCGCTGGTCAATGCGAGGGCACACCTGAATTCCGTTCAGCGTGGTGGCAGGCACCGACGGGATCCTCCCGATCGCCGGGCTGTGCGGCATGGGCAACATGGTCTGCGTCGGGCCACCGTTATCCCCGAGCGGCTGGAGAGTCGGGCTGCTACCCACCACGTCCGTGGGCTGGGTGAAGCCGCAATCGGCGCCCGAACTGTCGTCGGTCAGGTTGTACCCCACACTGGTGGGGGTGTTACCGTCGCAGTTCCCTCCGGTGTTGGCTGCGAGGATCGAAGCGCCCACCATGGCCGTCCCGGCGTTGTTATAGAGAGCCCCGCCTCCGACGTCGGCCGTGTTTCCCGAAATGGTGCTGTCGGTGAGGACCACGCCGCCGCCGCTGTAAATGCCGCCGCCGTCATCCGCCGTGTTGCCTGAGAGGGTCGAAGAGTTGAGCGCCAGGGTGCCGTTGTCGAAGCCGTTGTTGAAGATGCCACCGCCGTTGTCGGCGAGGTTATTTGAAACGGTGCTGTCGATCAGGACCAGCGTTCCCGTCATGGTGGCGATCCCGCCGCCGTAGGAGGCGGCATTGCCGGAGACTGTCGTGCCGGTAAGGGTGAGGTTACCGTCAGTCATGATTCCGCCTCCGTACAAGGGGAGAATGCCACCAGCACCGCCGTCCGCGATGGTGAGCCCGCTCAGGTTTACCGTGCCGCCGACGGTGACATCCGTTTGAGATGAGCGGCCCTGCACCGTGGTCGTGCGAGCCCCAGCTCCGGCGACCGTGAGCGAGTGGAGCGTTTCAGAGGAGATTGCTAGGCCTCCGGCATAGGAACCAGAGGCCACCTCGATGGTGACATCATCTCCGTCGTAAAGGCCATTCGTAGCGACGTTGACGGCGGTCTGGATGGAACCGCACGGGTTTGACAGGCTGCAGACGCTCCCGCTCCCTGCTGTGGTGACGTACAAGACGGCGACCGGCGCGGCGGAGGCGGGCTGCGATCCGCTGAGCACCGCAGTACTGAGCGAGCCGCCCAAAACAAACAAGACCGCCGCAACCCGCCGGACGCCCCCTCGGATCCCAGCCTTCATGGGACGGACCTCCCCCTGTATTTGCGTCCGCCCGCACTTTAACCATGTCTATCAAAGGTCGCTTTCGAGAGCAATCGCCCGGACACAACGTTGCTTGTGTCCGCCTTCTAGTGAGCGAGAGCCAGCGCTCCTCGGGCCGAATTACCGCTGACACGCGGAATACAGCATCGGTAGACCTTGTTGGCAGTACTCGCGGTACGCGTCGGGCTCCAACTCACCGGGCCGGTCGGCATCGGCAGCGATGCTGGCGAGAAGGATCAGATAGACCAACTTCCGGCAAAGTCGGTCAAGTGGGCAATATTGGGGGCCGGCTAGCACTACCTTGGCTGTGGATGGCCTTCCGGTTGACGCATCGGCTCTCGCTGGACTCGGACTATCGGCCTTTGACAATTTTTTGGTGGACAAGATCCTCAAGGGGTGGCGACCCGACCAATTCGTCCAAGGCTCCCTCCTTCCATTCGTCGGCGAGGACTAACCCAGCGGGACGGCGGGCCCGTCTCAATTTCCAAGGCGAGCAGGAGTGCCACCGCACCGTCTGATTTCCGACTTGTCGACAAGACGAGTGGACTGGGGCTGTGTCCGTGGACTGGATGGGCGGCCAGGACACCCCCACCTCATAGCCCCGGTTGTGCTTGTCTCAGCTCCTCGCCATACTCGGCGCAGCCGTCCACCTGCCACCGCTTCTCCGTCCCGTCGATGAACTCGCCCCTCTGGACGACGGGTTCCCGACAGTAGGCAGCGTGGCAGACGCCGCTGTGGAGGAACCAGAAGCATTGGCCGGGTTCGACGTAGAAGGCATCCGCGTAGTGGGCCACGGGCCGACCCAAAAATGGACACCGGGCTATCGTCCAGGCGTGTCCATGGCGATCACTCCATGATTGCGGAACAGAAGAACGCCCTGTCAGGTCGAAGTGTCAGGTTCGGCCTGGCATGCGTGTTGTTGGTCTTTGTCGGACTTTCGTTGGCTGCTGCCCTGAAGACTCCTAGCGGGGTGTCTGACGACGAGTCGAGTCATGTTCAGAATGTCGAAACCCTTGTGGCCGGTCATTGGTACGGCATGCATTTAGGGGCTGTGCGGATCGTGCATATCTACGGCGAGCCCTTCAACGTCGGTGCAAGTTCGGGACTAGAGGCACACCAGCCACCCCTCTACTACCTCACTCTTGCTGGTTGGCAGCGGCTGCTCGGCTTGCCGGTTGGCACTCCACAGTCCCTCGGGTATTCCTTCACTACCCACCGTCCGAATCACCTATTACTTTGGTTACGAGTCCCGAACATCATGCTCGGTGTTCTGGCCATTTGGTTCACATTTCTGGCAGCGCGTCTCGTGACCAACGATCCCTGGACTCCAGTAGTGGCAGCTTCGATTATCGGATTCGTTCCGAGGTTTGTATTCCTCTCGGCGTACGTCACCAACGACAATCTCGTCGACTTCCTCGCTGCCGTGCTCACCTATTTTGCATTGCGATACACGTATTCACCCAATCGATGGCGCCTAGCCCTCGTCGGTGCGATCGTCGGCCTTCTTGCGGTTACCAAGCTCTCAGCTCTACCGCTGGCCCTGGTTGTCCCCGTTCTCGCCTCGATGCAGCGCGGGTGGTTCAAACGTGCCGAGCTGTTTGCTGTCGGTATTGCCGCTTTCCTGGTGACTTCCGGCTGGTTCCTGATACAGAACACGGTTCGATATGGGAGCCCACTCGCTACTGGCGCAACACGAACGTACCTAGCTCAGATTCAGGGAACGGGACTGGCCTACGGAGTCCAATACAACGTTACCAATCCGGTGAATCTTGTGTTCGGCGATGTGCCCGACAAGATCTTTCACGCATTCTGGTATGGGGACGTGCTAGTTGATCCAGTGTTCCACAACTTGTCCGTGCCACTGCCGGTCAACCTGTTGTTCTGGGCGGCTCTGGCGTTCGCCCTGCTTGGCCTGCTTGGGCGCAATGTTTCGTCCCGTGCGGTCGCCGTACTGGCCGTGTTGGCGGCGACGGGATTCCTCTCCGTCTGGATTGTTGCATTCCAGACGAAAAGCTACGACCCAAGACTTGCTCTCGCCGGGATGCCAGCGCTCGCATGCCTTGCCGCACTCGGACTGGAGCGGTGGAAGGTTCGTATTCGCGTATTGATGCCGATGCTCTTACTGTCCGCCACGCTGTTTGCGGTTCAGCAAAACGTGGTTCATTGATCCAGAGGGGGTCGGGGGCAAGACTGCCTCCCAACCAGGCACATCGGGGACGCGATTTGCGCAGAATAGTCGTTGGACGAAGTGGGGCGTCATTTGGCTTGACCAATAAGTGATATCGAGCGGTAGTACGACTGCGCGGCCGGTATCAAGCGGCGTTGTATCCGGCATTTGCGTGTTCGGTCACTTCAATAGACCGGACTCCGGTGGTGGAGCGGAACAAGACCGCCGTCAAGGACCGTTGGATGACCTTGCAGTTGGGGGTGCCCGTGATCGAGGCGGTTTGGGCGGCCGCTTTCTGTCCGTCGGACCGTCACAGCATCGCTGACCTACCTACCCGGCGAACTTAGCACGCCAACGGTCACACTCTCCCCCGAGTCTCAAAAATGTTTGATGTCGGCCGGGGTGGGGTTTAGCAGCGTGAACGGCACCGGGCGTCCGCTTGTGGAAGTAGCAACGAGCGTCGGCGAATCGACGGCAGCGAGCTGGATCAAGACATGCGCTGTGGACTGGTCCTCGACCACCGGCACGTCGAGAACCGGCCCAACACGACCGATATGGCACCTAGTCGCACCTAGACCGTGCACGGCCAGCAGAGTCAACGTCGTGGCCGTACCGTCGTGGGCTAGGCACTTGGCGACCGCCGAGACGGATCGCGCAATGTCCGAAATAGACGACGAAGGTTGGTCGTGTCCATCGAGGCGCGTGATTTGCAGGGTGTGAGGGGTCGTCGCGAAGCGAAGAGTAGCCTCCCCGGTGCCCTCGGCGAGCGTCATGACGAGATCGGTCGTCGGGCCTGGCGCTTGGCTCAGATGTAGATCCCCCTGGTCGATACAGACAAGACCGCCAGCACCACGCAGACGAACGTCCACACCGGCACCCTGCGCCTGGTAGGGGCCAAAACACCCGGCAAACCAGCTGAGTTGCTTCAGGCGGACCGTCGGTTGATAGTAGAAGATGCCTGAAACAGGGTCCCTCACCGGGCTGTACCCCATCCGGATCAACAAGTCAATCTTCCATGGCACCGATCCGTCGTACTGACCGAAGTTGGAGGTGTACTCCGTGAATGTCGAATAAAGGTAGGGAAACTCGTCGAAAGGTCGCACAAGCGCGTATCGGCCCTCTAGCAGATTCTGAATGAGCCATCTCGGGGTGTATCCGGCCGCCCCAAGATCGAATATGTCCGATGCGGGGTAACTGGGTACCCTGGGCGACGTTGATAGCGAGGGGTAGTCCACATCGTAGACAGTCTCGCCCTTTTTGACGGCTGCGATGAGGTACGGGTCGATACTGGGCCAAGACGCCTCTTGGTAGAGCTTCGGCGGCGCGAGAGTGTGCTCAGCCATGACGTGTGACAGAGGATTAATTCCGGCGAGCAGTACGCTGAAGGCGATCGCCGCCGCCGCAAGCTGTCGAGCGGCCGGGCGCAATAGCAGAAGGAGTACCGCGCAACCCAGCGTCAAGGTCCACAGTGGTCCGACAAGCTGATTCGACCCGCCACCCAACTTGGCTTCAGCGACGATTGCCGTCGGTATCGAACTGACAGCCACGACCACCGCCGCCACGGAAACGACGGTGTGAAGTCGCTGGTGTCGGTCCCGGTTGGCGATCAACGACCAGCCCAAACACAGAACGAGTACTACTAGGGCAGCCAACGGAACCGTTAGAGCCCGGAGGCTGGCGTTGGTCTGTTGTCTGAGCGAGATGATCCGCACATATCGCAGTTGACCGTCCGTCAATAGGTCAAAGGCGTAGCCGTGGCTCGCCACTTGCAGGACGCTCCCGAAGAGTGCCGATACTCCTGCGAAGGTCAGCAATACAGTGGCCGACCTGAGCCACTTCCTCCACGTACGCGACCGTCTTGGCTCGACGGCGATCAGAACCGCAAGAGGGAGGCCGGACACGAGAAGGCAAGGAACGATCGTCGTCTGCTTGCTAAAGACGGAGCTGGTCAAGAGCAGGCCGATAACCAGCATCTGCCTGCGAGTTAGACCATTGGGCGAAAGGAGCCCACGGAAGGTGACTGTTGCTGCAACGACGACTAAGCACCACGCCAGCTGATCAACGCTTCTACCATAGGCACCTCCCAAGGAGAGCAGGCCGCCCAAAGATAGCGCCACAACGATGCTCGCTGTCGCGAGGCGGCCCTCCAATCGGAACGTAGTTACCCAAAGCATTCGAACCAGGGAGACTATTGCCGCTGCGATCGCCAGCATGGATACGACCTGCTCCCATCCCTCCCACCAATAGAGCTTCAGCAGGCCGGCAAGCAGGAACGTATTGATCGGCGTGTACGGGAGGCCGACAAACTGAGTCGCAGGGTTTCCGTACTGAAGGTGGCCTGTCGCAACAGCCTCGGCGTCAGTCACGATGCCGTCGGAAAAACCGAGGTAGGGATGCCGCACGAAGAGGATGCCCACGAAACTGACAAATAATCCGGTCAGAAGAGTCAGAGCCGTCGCCGTTGCCCCGCAGACCAATACGCGCGCAGACGCTTCGTCGGTCGAACCACTCCGCTGTCATCGGATTGCTCCGTCGACTCGACCTCGGTCGCTCGGTTCGTAGTCACACTCGTTCCCCGTCCACACCCGGACACTAATGAATCGAGGCCGTGGGGTTCAACGGGCACCGACAATGGGACTCGGTGGTAACGACTTCTCGTCGTACTCCGCCACTGTTACCGCTCACGCGACGCACTTCCCGCGACGGGACAAGCCGTGAGGACGCTTCGCCGCTGAGCTGTGGACGGCCGGTCGGACCGCTGGCGCGTTCGCCGTCCGCGATCCTCAAGGCAGACACTGGACCCGCCGGGACAATTATCGCATGAAAGTGGCGAAGACCGTCAGTCGGGTACAGCCTTATCGCACCCCCGGCACTCACAACGACGAAGGCAGCAGACCGCCCCATAACGCTTTCTGGGGCACCCTTGCCGCAGCGGATCGAAGCCACTGCGCGAGATGCTGAGGTGTGTTCTAATGGCGACAGCTGCCATGGTTGGAGCCACTCCCCGACCCCAGCTCCGACAGCTTGGAGCGAGGAGGTCACCGTGCGATTCTTCCAACATCAGAACTCCACCTCGAACGGAGCTCCGGGCAAATTTCACGGAAGGCTGGCTGACTTCAGGCACAGTCGCCTGGTTGCCACCAGTGTCTCGGTCGTGGTGGGTTTCGCCATGGTAACCACCATCGGCGTTACCCCCGCCCATGCCAATCCGGCGTATGCCAGTACCGTCATCAACGGGTGCACCATCGTGTCCCACCCCACGGCAACCGCATTCACCGACTGTCCCGACGCCAACCTGGCCGGTGCCAACCTGGCCGGTGCCAACCTCTCCTTCGCTGACCTGTCGGGTGCACAGTTTGTCGATTGCTCGAATGTGTTTCCCTATGGCTGCGGAGATTTCACAGTGCTGGAAGGAGCTGATCTGAAGGATGCTGACTTGTCAGGCGCCGATCTGTTGGGTGTCAATCTCTCCTCCCTGAACCTATACAACGTGAACTTGTCGGCTGCGATTCTGGACCGCTGCTTGCCACCGATCGACAACCAGCCCGAGTGCTATTCCGCCACGCTCGCCGGCGCGAACCTCACCAACGCCAACCTGTCTGGCGCAGACACATCCACGTGTAGCTATGTCAACTTTGGGGGCATCATTGGGAGTGTCGCCTACTGCGGAGGGATTTTTCTGTCCAATGCCGTCCTGGCCGGTGCCAACCTGTCGGGGGACGACTTGTCCTTTGCCGTCCTCTCCGACGCCAATTTGATTGGCGCCAACTTAAACAGCGTGAAGTTCGGTGCGTGTCCGACTGTATCAAACGAGGAGTTTCAGCTCTGTAGTACGGCGGACTTCAGCGGCGCCAGGCTCGGGGCTGTAGATCTGTCCGGGGCGCAACTGAATGGAGTTCAGTTCAGCGGTGCCGATTTGTTGGGCGCGAATCTGTCCAACGCCGACCTATCCCCTCTACAGGACCCTGTGGGCTTCGACGTGATTTCCTCGAACTTGAGCGCAGCGGATCTCAGACGTGCTGATCTGCAAGGGACGAACCTCGGCGACTCCACCCTCACTGGGGCCCGTCTTGACAGTGCTCGGCTGGACGGTGCGAACCTGAATGGAGCTGGTCTGAGCAACGCCGATCTCACCCATGCAAACCTGACTGATGCCAACCTCGACGGCGCCTCACTGACCGGTGCCCGTCTGAGCGGCGTGACGTGGTCGGACACCACCTGTCCGGACGGCACGAACAGCGACAGCGATGGGGATAGCTGCGTCAACAATCTCAGCTGATGCCGCGTTCGATAGCCGCCACCTGAGAATGCGGTCGGACATGGCCACATCGACTGAGGTCACGGTTGGAGTACGCGCCGCCCCCTTCTGCGCCGGTCGACTACCAACGCGATGGCAAGTCCTACAACGCCGATGATGCAGAGGACGATACCGACACTGAATGTCGTCGGCCAGTAGTGGAGTTCCACCTGATGTCGCCCTGGCGGTATGCGGGCTTGAAGCATGACCCCGCCATAAGTCTCGAGGGCCAGCGGCTTGCCGTCAAGTGACGCGTGCCAGCCGGGAACGTCGGTGAGTCGCAGCCGGAGGACTTGTGGAGTGGTGGCGTCGGTGACCATCGCCCAGCGGGCGGGGTCGGGGTGGGTCACCGCCACCGGAACACCGGCGGCGTTGTCCGACGGCAGATTTCCGTCCACCTGAAGGGGAGTCAGGGTAGCCGGATACGAGCCGGGTACATGGTAGAGATCCTCGTCCCCCAGCCGACCCACCAGGGTCGTTCCCTTCGGCCCGGCCACGCCCGCTGACTCGAGGATGTAGGCCACCCCATACAGGCGGGCCTGCGAGACGGTGGTCAGTGCCGGGCAGTAGTCGTTGCCGGCAGGATTGCCGGCTGACCGATGAGTCAGGGACTCGAAGGCACTGAAGTAGGAGCGGGGCACCATCGGGTCATACATCGCCAACTCGTGAATGGCGAAGACATCGTTGACGTCGGGGTGGACTCCCAGTCCGTAGCAGAAGTAGCTGGGGTTCGGGCCCCATCCGACCAGCGAGGATCCGACGTCCTGCTGGAGCGCGCTCACCGCCGGCGTGGGAGTGAAGAACGAGGCACTCGACGACCACAGCGGTGCACCGGCAGTGATCAAAAATACGGTCTCGCACACCAGCAGCGCAGTTCCCGCCCCATTGCCGAGTCCCAGTCGGAATCGGCGGGCCGACCTGACCCGTCCGTCCCCCACTCGCCGATATACCAATACCAATCCGAACGCCACAGCGAGGCCCACCAGCACCTCGACGAGCGGCCAGACGAAGCTCCGAGCCCGGATGCTTCTGTCCACCGCAGAGAGATTGCCGGTGGAGCCGACATAGAGCACGGCCAGCCCCACGCCGGCGACGCCGAAGCCGGCACCGGTCCACCGCCAATCCCGTACCCGCTCCGAGCGGATGAGAGCATCGACTCCGACACCGGCCAACACCGCCAAGGCAAAGGCCATCGGCAAGAGGGAGCGCGTCCATCCCACTGATCCGAAGAATGGAAGTGCGTCCATCATCGAGATCATGAACGGGATGAACGCGATCGCACCGGAAATGATTGCCACCGCGGTCAGTGCCACGACCTCCGGCCGCCTTCGACGCAGGGCCACTGCCACCACCGCCAACACCACCGCGATCAGCCCCACGTAGGCCGGGAGGTAGAAGTAGCCGTCGGCGTCGAACCTCACACTCCCCGAGATGGGGAGGCCGTCAAAACCCTGCAGCACGATATGAACCAGGTTCTCGACCGGAAGCACCGTTTCGCCGGCGGTCTTACTGTGCAACGATCCGGCGAACACCTGCAGACCGGGAAGGGCGAGCGGAGCAGCCAGTGCCCCCCCGGCGACCGCGGCAATGCCCAGGTCAAGGACGGGCCTGGCCAGCGATCGTGCCCCATCCCGCACAGCGAGATGGACCAGGAGCGCCGCCACGAAGACGACGACGGCCACGATCAACACGGACAGGACCT
>Ga0182018_10005611_pt1 | contig 10028 bp, 11 predicted proteins | sample 812P2MmetaG_FD_120490 | JGI IMG/M metagenome (GOLD analysis project Ga0182018, IMG submission 120490) | Permafrost microbial communities from Stordalen Mire, Sweden - 812P2M metaG | ecosystem: Environmental > Terrestrial > Soil > Wetlands > Permafrost | place: Sweden: Stordalen | collected... | reverse complement strand
GGATCAATCCACGTGGCGTGAAACGGAAAATGAGCAACTACAACCTGCGTCCACGTAAACGCCAGCGCACCCGCCGGCTAAACTTCGCCAAGCGGATAAGGATCGTTAAGTGAACAGTATTGCAACTAACCCATCCGCGGCAGTAACCAGGAGCGGCGCGAGCGGAGCCGCGAAGATATCATGCGCAAAGTCCGCGGATGGCTGGCCGGTGAAGACTATTGCCAGGCGGTTACGCCGGCTGGGGGATCGGACGCTCCGGCCGAACGGCACTGTTTGCGAGAGCAGCGAGATTTTCTGCTTAGGTTTGAAAGACAGTTGGCCCTGTCATCCATTCGTGAATGCCCAGTTAAGGCGGTTCTGGGAAGGGCCGAGACCGCTAACGATATTGTCTGTTAAGGCCGTCGTGCCGCCTGAGAGATGAGGTCTTCCTTGGGCGTGCTCGCTTACCGGCGGCGGCTGGGTGCTACCGAAGAAGATCGAGAACTGGCCGCTGACGAGTTTGCAGCAAAGGCTGGTGAAAACGGGCGGGGCGGGTTATCAAGCACGCGCGGTACTACTTGGTGATTCCGGCGAAGCTGAACACCGATTCCGAAGGGAAGCCGAACGGCATTCCGGGGTGAACCGAACACCGTCGGAGCGTAGCGACGCTGGCACCCTCGATTATGCAAAAAGTGTCCGGCTTCGTCAAGGAGACCTGTCGGACAAAACCCGCCAATCCCGAAGCAAGAGTGAGCCTTGAACAACTTCGCGGCCTGGTCTCGAGCATGCTACCAGCCAAGCGGAAGCCAAAGGTGCTAAATCCTTGGTATATTGTCTGGTGCCTCGGAAATATTTGACCGAAAACCCGAGCGGTTTCATTTCATTGCGTCAAGGAGAAAAACATGGCTGAAACTGATCGCATCAAGTATTTGCGCTTCGCATTGCTGCTGGTGGGTCTGATCTTCGTAGTCGGGATCTACCCGCTCACCATTATTTGGCCGTCAGGCTGGTCGTGGCACACGGGCCAGTCGGATTACCTGCAGATGATTCTGGGCATTTACGCGACGCTGGGGGTGTTTCTATTGGTTGCGTCCCGCAATCCGCTCGCACATTTGAGCCTCATCTGGTTCACGGTGTGGTCCAGTATTGTGCATGGCGGAATTATGGCAGTACAGTCTGTGGCGAACTCCGAGCACTTGGGACATCTTTGGGGCGACGTCCTGGCGCTATTTGTCGTAGCGGCCGTCCTGGCGCTCCTGACACCACGAGGTGCGGCAGCAAAGCCAGTCTGAGTAAGGGCCAACAGAAGCCCCGAGGCGGGCTGGTGGATAGGTCCTGGGTTACGGCGATAACCGGAAGTTATATTAAAAGGGCGCCACCGAGGTGACCTTTCACCGTGCGCCGAGTACATTCACCGTCAACTCGTCCGGTTCGGCGATCTCCACAACCGTGCCTGCGGGCGCGACTACCGGCAAAATTGAAGTGACCACCCTAAAGGGTACATTGTCGAGCAACGTTATCTTTAGAGTGCGCCCGTAACTATGCCTCCGGACACCCTGAATTCAAGGTCTTCGCCGAGGTAGCAGATCCCGAATGACGAAGAGGATCCCTCAAACATGAAGGCCAAAGCGAGTCAGTATTTCGCGCCGCCCAAGACTTGTGACGGACAAGGCCCGACTGTCGAGATCCTGGAGCACCCATTTCCTTTTCAGAGCGATCTGCAGCAGGGCCGCGCCCAGCGCTCCGCCGATATGCGGCCGCCGCTCACTCCAATCCAGGCATGCGTAGGCGAACCGGCGGCGCAGCGTTCGAGTGGCATCGAGGTCCATGCCAAGCGCCGCAAACGCCTTCGTTCCATCCGGGGTGAGATCGTAAGCATCGGCGCTGCCCGTCGAACTGGCCGACAGCCAGCCAAGCGCCTTGAACCGGTCGTGGAGCGACACGCCGAGGGTGCCCGCCGTGTGATCGTAGCAAGTTCGCGCGGCGCGTAGCCGGCTCGGCGTGTTTGGCACGAACTGGCCACGGGATACGCCGGCGAGGACGCTCAGCCCTTCCAGGGCGCCGGCCACGTGGGGCCCTTCCAGACTGTAATAGCGATGCTTTCCCTGGATGAACACTTTCACCAGATGCTCCGTCTTCAGCCGATTCAGGTGTGCGCTGGCGGTTGACGGACTCACCTCAGCCACCATCGCCAGCTCGGTGCTGGTGCGTGCATGGCCGTCCACCAGCCAATAGAGCATGCGAGCTCGGGCCGGCTCGCCGATGGCCGCCGCAATTCTGGATACCGCAACGTCAACCTGTTCTTCGACATTCATATTTTGATTGTAGACGAAGTGTTCATGTTCAACAACCGGCATACTGCCCCGATTCAGGTGTACGCTGGAATCCTGGAGACCGCAACGTCAAGGCGCTCTTAGACATCCATACTTTGGTTGTTGACGAAGTGTGCATGGCGCAAAGCTGGCAAACTTGGCCGTAACGATGCACCGGCCAGGCCGCTGCTAGGAGAACACCCATGACGATCACCTGCGTCATCCGCTACGAGATCGATCCGTTCCAGCGGGACGGATTCAAGAAGTACGCCGAGAATTGGGGCCGCATCATTCCCCGATGCGGCGGTCACCTGGTGGGCTATTTTCTTCCGCATGAGAGCACCAACAATGTGGCCTGGGGTCTGGTTGCTTTCGATAGCCTGGCCTCCTATGAGACGTACCGGGCACGCTTGCGTTCGGATCCAGAAGCGCGTGAGAATTTCAACATGGCGCAGACCCAGCGACTTATCCTGCGCGAAGAGAGAAGCTTCGTTGAAGTAGTCGATGGAACGTTAGAACTTCCCGCGACGCTTCGCGGAGCAGCGTGATCGCCACATGCTGACGCAGGCTGAGAAGGGACGGGCCTTTCGCGCGCTGCATGCGCGCGCCGGCGCATTCATCATCCCCAATCCTTGGGATGCCGGTACAGCGCGGCTGCTGGCGCAGTTGGGTTTTGAGGCGCTGGCCACCACTAGCGCCGGCTGTGCATTCTCCGCGGGGCAGCAGGACAACACGATGGATCGTCGCGAGGTGCTGGCGCACGTGTCCACGATCGCGTCCGCCACCAGCCTGCCGGTCAGTGCCGATCTTGAAAATGGCTTTGGAGACGCTCCTGAGATCGTCGCGGAAACCATCTGGATGGCGGCGGCCGCGGGAGCAGTGGGCGGGTCTATCGAGGATATGTCGCGGCAGCCAGGCCATCCCATCTATGCGCGCGAGCATGCGGTCGAGCGAGTCCGCGCGGCGGCCGAGGCGGTGCGCGCCCTTCCCTTTCCATTCACTCTCACGGCGCGCGCCGAGAACTACCTGGCCGGCCAGCCCGACCTCGGAGACACGATCGAGCGGTTGCAGGCCTATCAAATGGCGGGCGCCGATGTGCTCTACGCGCCGGGCCCGACCAGTAAGGACGATATCGCCGCCATCGTCAGCTCCGTGGATCGGCCGGTCAACGTCGTCATGGGACTGCAAGGCGTTCAACTGAGTCTGGCGGACCTCTCGGCGATCGGCGTCAGGCGCGTCAGCGTCGGCAGTGCGCTCTCCCGCGCTGCCCTGGGCGCCTTCCTGCGGGCGGCCGGCGAGATGCTGGAGCATGGTACCTTTGCGTTTGCCGGCGAGGCCGTAAGCTATCGGGAAATCAACGCCATGTTCAAGGCTGCGCCGGCGCGGCTTGCATTATGAAGAAGATTGGAATCGTGGGTGGTGTCGCGTGGCTATCCACAGTGGATTACTACTCGGAAATCTGCCGTCGCAGCGAAAGATGGCAGGCCGCGCGAAACCTGCCTGGTGTGCCATCGGCGCCGGAGATGAGCATCGAGTCATTGGACCTGAACAAGGCCGTTTCTTACCTCGGCGTGGATGGCGACGAAGCATCCTGGTCGCGATTCGATGGCTACCATCGCGCGGCGCTCCAGCGCCTGGAAGCGAGCGGCGCGGATTTCGCGCTTATGGCAAGCAATACGCCGCACCATCGCTTCGAGTCCATCGTGCGCAGTATCGGGATTCCGGTCATCGATATTTTCGATGCGGTGGCAAAGGAGGCCGCGCGCGTGGGCGCACGCGAGGTCCTGATACTGGGGACTGCCGTCACGATGAAATCGCCGAGATTTCGGGAGGAGTTTGCGCAGTATGCGGTGGAAGCGGCCGGCCCGCGCGACGAGTCAGCCAGGGCCATGACAGCCGCATTGATTACGGAGTTGCAATTCGGCAAGCGGGATGGGGCGGCGGAGCGGCTGGCGAGGATCGCGAGAATTTCGTGGGTGCGGCAGTTCAAGGCGCAGCCCGCAGTGTGTTTGGCGTGTACGGAGCTGCCCCTTGCGTTTCCGGAGAGTAAGACGCTCGCGACCTTTGAGTACGATGGCGTCTCGTACATCAACAGCACCGCCGTGCATATCAACGCGGCCTTCGATTTCGCGGTCAATGAGATCTAAAGAATTTGGGCGCGAACGCCGGGCAATGGAGCGCATGGGGCATTATCCGTTCACCCTGTTCAACGGCATTACCGGGTTGGTGCTGGCGTTGACGCCGATGCTGGTGTGGCGGCGCTTCCGGGGCGCGCTCGCCGCCAACTGGCCGTTGGTCTGTTACGCGGCCATCGCGGCATATACGATGGGCTTTTCCGGGGGGCTGAATCCTTACTGGGTGGCGGCGGGCGTGGCTTGCGGCGTGGCGATTCGCCTTGGTTTTCATCCCAGACAGTTGCGATGGGTGGAAGCGATTCCGCTGGGGTATGTGGCGTGGCGGTGCGTGGGATTGCTGTCGATGTGGTAACTCAGGGATGCACTTTCTCGTGGCGCTCCAGCATGTCGACGAATCGCCGGATGCGCCGCGCGCGCGTCTCGGCCTTCTTAACGGTCTGGATTCGCCAGAGGATAGCGTAGCGATTGGCGCGGTCCAGGGTGTGGAAGAACGCCTTGGCCCGCGCATTCCGGTCGAGGGCGGCTGACAAATCGTCCGGCACCTCGGCGTTGGCGGGCGAATCGTATGCGGCAATCCAGCGGCCGTCCTGCTTGGCGCGCGCTACCTGATCGAGCCCGGCGGCCTGCATGCGGCCAGCTTCGATGAGCGCCGCGGCTTTCTCGCGATTGACCTTCGACCAGATGCTTTTGGTCCGGCGCGGAGTGAACCTTTGCAGCCAGGCTTGTTGGCTCTCGCCCTTCTTTTGAGCGTCGATCCAGCCGTAGCAGAGGGCGGCTTCGAGCGCTTCGCCGTAGGACACCGACTGGATGGCGGATCCCTTCTTTGCCAGGCGCAACCAGACGCCGGAGGACGAGGCGTGATGCATGCGCAGCCAGACCTCCCAGTCTTTTTGTCGGGGAAACAGGAGTATGGAGGTATCCGATTCTTTCATGGGCGCGCTAAAGGGCCGATTCACAATCGGCCGGCAGGTTTGACAACCCGCCCCACCACACTCGCCATGCTATACCGCTGCGAACGGCTGCTCCAACGAGGAGCTCTGCGGCGTGAGCAACTCCGCGCCGGATTCCGTAATGTGCATATCGTCTTCAAGGCGCACGCCGAATTGCCCCCGGATGTAAATACCCGGCTCATCGCTGAAGGTCATATTTGCCGCCAGCGGCAGGGTGTCGCCCCGCACCAGGTACGGCCACTCATGGCCGTCCATCCCCAATCCGTGGCCGACGCGATGCGTGAAGAATTTGTAGCCGGGGCCATAGCCCGCATCCACGATCACCTTGCGTGCGGCGGCGTCCACGGCCTCGCACGGCAGTCCCGGACGAGCCGCCGCCAACGCCGCGCTTTGCGCGCGATGCACGATGTCGAAGACCTGCTTCATCTTGTCCGCGGCTTTTCCCAGCACAAAAGTGCGGCTGATATCGGACTGGTATCCCTCCACCGTGCAACCATCGTCGATCAGCACGATGGAACCCTCGCGGATGATTTGCGGCTGGCGCGAGCCATGCGGCAGCGCAGTATATTCTCCGACCTGCACGCTGGCAAAACCCGGAAATCCGAGGGCCCGGTAGGCGGACGCGATCAGCTCGCCGAACGCATGGGCGGTCATGCCGTCGCGCATGGATTTCCAGGCGGCCTCGTAAGCTTGTATGGTCACGCTGGACGCCAGGCGAAGCAGGGCCATCTCAGCCGGGCTCTTAATCATGCGGCACCCGGATGTAACCGACGTGGCGCTGGCCACGGTAGCCGCCGGAGCGGCTTTCGCGATGCTGTCGGCGAAGACAAACGGGGTGGTCTCCTCGATGCCGATTTTGCCGGTGAGGAGGCCGGCTTCCTTCAGACCGAAGGCCGCCAGGGCATACGGGCTCTCATCTTCCTGCCAGGTGTAGACGTGCGCGTCCGTTACGGGTCCGGCGGCGATCTGTTCCCGCGCGCGATCCTCTTCGAAGCCCGGGCAGACAAAGAACGCATTGCCGCGCGCAGGAATAATCATCATGAACAGGCGCTCGCTATTGCCCCAACGCGCGCCACTGAAATAGTTGAGCGATGTGCCACCGGCCAGGCAAATGGCGCCGATGTGGTTCTCGACCATCAGTTGCTGAGCGCGCTCGATGCGGGTGCGGCGCTCGGCGGTGGAGATGGGCTGCGCTTCGCTGCTCCGGGTCTTCAGTTGGGCGATCGGTGAACCGTCCGGTGCGGCGGACAAAGCGGCGGGCGCGAGTCCCGCGGAGAGAAGGAAAGATCGGCGTGTGGCCATCTTGGTAGTTTAGCTCTTACTGCCGATCTAGCGCCGGCCATTACGCCTGGCATCAGGCGTCACACACGGCACGATCGTCTGTGGTTGCTGGTAGGACCTTTATAATGAAAAGTGGCATGCCCGCGGGGAAATCACAGTTCGATCGATGGCGTAAGCGCTTCCATCCCTGGCGCGGACGCATCGAGATATTCATCTCCGGCCGGGCGCCCTCCGACCCCCTCTACCTGACCAACCGCACCTGGCTGCAGAAGCTGAAGATCGCTTCGCTGATCGCCGCGCCGGTGCTGCTGCTGATTGTCCTGGGGACCATCGTCGCCGCCAACCGCCTCCGGTTCGACAAGGCGGATCCCTACGAACATCCACCTGGCGACGTTGCAGCGCCGGCTGAAGCACCGCCGCCAGCCGTACGACAGCAGCCTTTGCCCGATCCGATATCGGCTTCCACGGACCTGGAAGTCGTCAATATCCGGATCGCCAGGGACGCCCATCCGCCGGCGGTGACCGGCGTTGTCCGCAACAAGACCAATCGGAAGGTCGCCTCCGCGGAGGTGAGCTACTATCTCGCCGATACGGCGGGCAGCCTGGTGGGCACGGACAAAACCGAAGTGGCAAACGTGGAACCGCATGGCAGCGTCGCCTTTCGCATGCCGCTGAAGATCGCCAAGGCGGAGTACGTGTTCGTCCGCGACGTGCACGCCAACTGAAGCCGCAGCCGGCCGCCGCGATGGAGCGTCTTCCTTTTCAAGCCACGCAGGCCGCCGCCGGGTACGAGAATATCCGGACCCTGCCGGTCTCGATCCTGCTGGACAATGTGCGCAGCATGTACAACGTAGGTGCGTTCTTCCGCACGGCCGATGCAGCCGGCATCGAAAAGCTTTATCTGTGCGGCATCACCAGCCATCCGCCGAAGAAGGGCATCAGCAAGACGGCCCTGGGCGCCGAAGAGCGCGCGCCTTGGGAACATGCCTGGGATCCGCAGCGGTTCGTCGATACGCTACGCGCGCGCAACTATGAAATTGCGGCCGTCGAGACCAGCGTGCATGCCGTGGACCTGTTCGATTGGAAACCGCGCTTTCCGGTTTGCCTGGTATTCGGGCACGAAGTGGAAGGCATCCGGCCGGAGCTCGCGGCGGGTTGCGACACACACGTGCGCATCCCCATGCTAGGCATCAAGCATTCACTGAACGTGGCCACCGCGGGCGGCGTGGCGATCTATGAGTTGCTGCGCAAATACCGCGAGTTGCAGCGGCCGTGACCTCAGGGTCGGGGCAATCGCTGTCATTGGCCGCATGACTGGGAGCGACACTCTGTGGAAGGCGCTCCATCCATCTCTCGGGGGGACAATGTCCCAGAGTGTGGCGGATATCCGGCGTCCCCGATCTGGCGCCGTGGCCGCAGAAGCCACACCTTGTGCAAGCCGTACAGCGCGCAGCCCAAAGCAACCGCCACCACGGCATTCATGGTCAGAACTCCGGTCGCCGTCGCCAGGAACGCCGCGGCATCTACGCGCCGCATCCGCGGCAGCCGCTTCCACGTGCTCCATTCCAGCAAGCTGATGCCGACCCACGCGGTTACCGCCGCAAGCGCAGCCATGGGCACGCGCGCGATCACCTTGCCGCCGAACGCCACCATTCCCAGCAGGATGGCCGCATGCGCCAGATTCGACAGTCGGGTAGTCGCGCCGCAGCGCACGCTTGCCAGACTGCGCGCCGGAATGCCCACGCTCATCGGTGCGCCGAACATCGCCGCGCCAAGGTTGGCAATCCCATAAGCCCCAAGTTCCCGGTCGGCGTCCGTACGTATCAACGGACGGTGCCGGCCGCGGAAATGATCGACGACGCGGGAGGTCAACAGGATGTTCACTGACGAAACGAACGCCAGTCCCAGTCCCGACGGCAGAACAGTCCAGACATCCGCGGGTTTCCACGAGAAGCCCGCAAAGGGCGGCACGCGGAAATCGATGGCCCCCACCAAGCCCTGCGTGATTCCGAAAGCAGTGGCAACGCCCATGCCGGCCAGAATACCCAGAAGGGGACCCGGAAGCCGCGGGTTGATCCGGGCCGCCAGGAACGAGACCGCGATGACTGCCAGACTGATCGCGAGGGTCCCTGGGCGGGCGCCTGCTGCGTGCCCAAGGACCACCGCTGCTTGGTACAGCAGATTGGTGGTGGTACGGTCGACCGCAACCTGTACACCGAGCATCGAGGAAAGCTGGGTGAGGACCATCATGGCCCCGATGCCGCACGAGAATCCCGTGACCACCGCCTGCGGCACCTTCAATATGTACTGCCCCAGTTGCAGGACGCAGAAAGCCATCATGAACACGGAGGCGACCAGGCAGACTTGTGCGGCTCCGCCGACGCCTTGGTGTGCGACTGCCAGCGCTATGAATGGCACCGTGGCACTAGCTGTGCCGCCGATCAGAACGGGATTGCGTCCGAGTAGTGCGGTAATGGGGGCGGTCACTATAGAAGTGACTATACCCAACACTGGAGGCAGCCCCATCATGGATGCCAGAGCGAGACCGTACGGCAGGGCAATGAGCGCCGCGATCAAACCCCCGGATATGTCGCCCGCGAAGGCCCGCCACGAGTAGCGACCGCCGCTTCGTGCCAGAACCGGCCAAGTGGTGCGAGGCACCTTTTAAACCTCACCGCCCTGTCCAGCGACGCTCCCGCGCGGCAGTGCCGTCAGGAGGCGTAGCACTGTACGCAAGCCTCGCGGAACTTCGCCATTTCCTCGCGCGTGCCTACAGTGACGCGTACCCAGGTGGGCCATACCGGCCAGACACGGCCAATGTAGACCTTGTGTTTCGCCATCTGCTCGTAGAAACCCTTGCCTGGCCGCTTCACGTTCATCATGAACATGTTGGCTTCCGAGGGAATGAACTCGATGTTGTGCTTGTCCAGGAATTCGAAGGTCTCGGTGCGGATGGCGGCAATAGTGGCGCGCCGCTCCGGGATCAGGCTCTTCACCTTGAGGCTGGCGTTGGCGCCTACCATGGCGGTCACCGGCAAGGCTCCGGCAGTGTATACGTTCATCTTCTGCAGCAGATCCGGCCGTGCGATGGCCGCGCCTGCGCGCAGACCGGCCATTCCGTAGAGCTTGGAAAACGTTCTGAGGATAATCAGGTCCTTATCGGCGGCGGCCAGATAGGAACTCATGACCGCCGATTGAGACAAGTGAATGTATGCCTCATCCAGCAGCACAACCGATCCGGCGGGTTGGTTGGCCACCAGCCACTCGATATCGGCTTTGGGGGTCACGGTGCCGGTGGGGTTATTCGGATTGCACACATAAATCACCCCGGGGCTGGGGTGCGCGGCGGCCAGCGCCTTGACATCGTGGGC
>Ga0182018_10005610_pt1 | contig 10029 bp, 11 predicted proteins | sample 812P2MmetaG_FD_120490 | JGI IMG/M metagenome (GOLD analysis project Ga0182018, IMG submission 120490) | Permafrost microbial communities from Stordalen Mire, Sweden - 812P2M metaG | ecosystem: Environmental > Terrestrial > Soil > Wetlands > Permafrost | place: Sweden: Stordalen | collected... | reverse complement strand
GCGGAAACGCAAAAGGTGAGGATGAAAAAGTCCAGCGAATCAAGGGTCCAGCCCAGGAATGCGGCCACAAACGTATGTCTTTGCGCGGAATTAAGCCGCTGAAAGTGGGAGAGAGCCGATCGAAGCATAGGCGGGAGCATAGCAGACGGGCGGATGGGCGGGGCAATCTAAAAGTAGTGTAAAAAATAATTGTTGCAACGAATATCTAGTTTGGCGCGTCTTAGATGTAACGACGAATTCGACGCAGTCAGGCTAGACCGCCTGCTTCCTCAATGCGCAGCCAGCCTTGATTCTGCAATCACAACCCCACCGGCCATGTGCCCCGCAATGAAAGGACCTCCCGACCATGAAGCGTTTTGCAACATTCGCTGGCATATTCGCCCTCGCCGCTCCCCTGGCGCTGGCTCAAACCTCCACCTGGAAGTCGGACCCGGCACATAGCGAAGTCGACTTCAGCATCAGCCATCTGATCATTTCTCATGTCCACGGGCGATTTGGCCATGTAGCCGCTGTCCTGACCCTTGACGAGGGCGATATCGCCAAGTCTTCGGTGACAGCGACCATCGAGGTTACCGGTGTCGACACGGGCGAGGAAGCGCGCAACAACCACCTGAAGAGCGACAGCTTTTTCGACGTTGCGAAGTTCCCGACCGCGACCTTCGTCAGCACCGGCGTGACCAAGACCGCGGACGGCGGCCTCTCGATTGCGGGCAATCTGACACTGCACGGCGTGACAAAGCCGGTCGTCCTCACGGCCACGGGCCCGGTGGGGCCTGTCTCCGGCATGGATCACAAGCAGCACTCGGGCTTCTCGGCTACCACGACCGTCAGCCGCAGCGCATTTGGTATCGGCGGTTCCTTCCCCTCCGGAGCAATCGGTGACGAAGTGAAGCTGAGCATCGAACTCGATGTCGTCAAGCAGTAAGCACGGCTCATTTCCGAGAGAGTCGATGGCAGACCTGAAAATTGAAATCGCGCAGGAGCGCCCCTTCTCAAGTCTTGAAGAGGAGGCGCTCCTGAATGTGATCCGGACAGCAGACTGCTTCAATCGCACATTTCATCTCAACATGCGCGGCTGGGGCGTAACGTCGACGCAATACAACGTGCTCCGTATCCTTCGCGGAGCGCATCCCGCGGCCCTGACGTGCTCCGAGATTGGGACAAGGATGATTGCGACGGATCCGGATATCACCCGCCTGCTGAGGAGGCTGAAGGCTCTCAAGCTCATTCGCCAGAATCGCGACCGCCACGATCGCCGCATCGTACTGACGCGCATCTCGGAGACGGGGCTTGAACTCCTGGAACAGATGGATCCGGTTGTCGAGAGGCTTCCCATCGAGATGCTCGGGAGCCTCAACAGAAAGGAGCTGGCCGAGTTGATCCGACTGATGGAGCAGGGGAGGAGATTTAGCCTGGAGGGCGCTGGAACGTGCGATCAAGAGACCGCGGTAGACGGCCCGCGCTCAGGTCATGGAACGGTCAGTTGTGATGGGAAAAAGGCCTAGCTTTCAATCACCTTGTGAGCCACCAGCTCTTCGTCGGCGTCGGTCTGGATGATCTTGTTGTGCAGGCAATAGAGGGCGAGCTCAAGGCGGTCAGAAACACCCAGCTTGTCGTAGATCTTGCGCAGGTAGTTCTTGATCACCTGTTCAGTGGTTCCGAGCTGGAACGCGATCTCCTTATTCCGCTTTCCCTGCGTGATGCAGGTAATGATCGCCATCTCCTTTGGAGAAAGCCGGGGTTGCGACCGCGGACTCACCAGGCTTGCCGCCTGGGCGCGATAGGCCTCGATCACCCAATTCACCGATTGATTGTCGATCCAGGTCTCACCCGCCGCGATCCGGCGAACGCAGCGCACCAGCAAATCGGGCGAGATGGAGCGCGAAATGATGCCCCGCACCCCGCGCCGATAGAGCTCAACCGTGTGGTTCTCATCGGTCTGCACCGCTTGCACAATCAGCTTAACGTCGGGCGCAGCCCGCAGAAGCTCCGGAATGGCATTGGCGGTGCCTGCGAGGAGCCCTCCTTCGAGCAAAACGATGTCGGTCGGATAGCGCTCGATCGCGAGCTTCAGGTTTTCGAGTGAATCGGCCTGGGCCACAACACGCAGGTCGTCTTCCAGCGCAAAGACTTTTCGGATACCCACGCGATAAATCGCCTGGGAATCCGCAAGAATGATGCGGATAGTGCCAGGCTTGACGGGAGTGTCAAGTACTTCGCCGTTGGAAGAGTCGTCCAGGAATTCCATAGGTGGGGCTGCCAGGTCCCCGCGCTGTCATTGCTCGCAAAAACGATATTCGTCAATGGTTGCAGCAGCGAGGTAATGAATATTGCTTATCGAGCAGCGTACCACACGTCCTTCACATTCAACCAGAACGTCACGGGAGCTACCCAACACCTGACCCGGCATTCGGAGCGAGAATCGGATGTCTAACCCGACCTCCAGCTCCCTGTCCAGCTCGAACAAGACACCACTGGCCGACACATTTCTTGTTGAGGCAGAAAGATCGCCGCTCAACGTAGAGAGCACCACCGGCAGGCTCAACGGAAAGCGGACCGCACATCGCACTTCCTGCTGAGCTGCGACTGAGCCCGGAGGGGGAATCGGAACTATGGTCGGGTTTGCCATCGCTCGCCTCGTATCGCTCATAGGCTGCACCCCTCGAGCGCTTTTGGGAGAATTGTGTACGCTCCCTCTGCTGGGGATGGCCGCCGCTCTTTCCACCCCGGTTTTCCACCCCACGGACTAAGACCTGTCCGCAGGGACCCCGGTTTTGAGGTCGCGTCGGCTGGGCTGCCGTAGCCCCGGAACCGTCATTCCCTAAAGCGCTAAGGCCTCGATGAGGCCGCGTGCCAACTCTATACGATTCACCCCCCGAATCACATGGCACCAAAGTTTCCCAGATAGTAACTCGCACGTCAATAATTCGAAGGGACTGGATTCCAGCTAAGACGCGCGGAACCTGCTGAAGTGAGCCGCAATCATGCTCATTGCGCTGCCTCGGTTCGGTATGAGGAGTATTTACCCAATAATCAACCAGGAAGACGCAAAGCGCACGCCTGCGAAACAGAATGTGGAACCAGCAGGCCCCTATATCGGGCCGATTGGATAGAACGCTCCAGAGGCCCCAACCCACTCCTGGTTCTTGTTGTGGTCCACTCCCATCATCTTCCCCCTTCCCAAACGAACCAACGAGAGAGCGGGCGTCAATTCACCGCCGTCGGGCCACAGATAGAGGATTCTGATTTCGGCCTGGGTCAGCCCGTGCGGCGTAACAATTGTCGGTTCGAAGTGCATCCTCTGCTGCACAAGATATTGGCCCCTGCGCGGCCGCGGGATCTCTTCCAGCTGGGCGTGCGAGGGCTCAAACTGGATTCCCTTCCCTGCAAACGAAAAGAGGGGTTTCAGCAGCAGTTCCTGGTACACGGTGTCTTGCCGGATATCGGCCGGAAGGGGCACTCCTGCCGCGACCAGGCGGTCCTTGCCGTCCCCATCAAGAAAGTCCTGAAGGAATACTCCCGGCGGAACGACGGGGAAGCGCCGCGACTTCCCAAACAGCCAGGGAATCGAGAATTTGCTGATCAGGAAGTACCAATTGGGATGGCCGGCCCATTCGACGTCCCAATCGGCATCCAGGGCGAACGGCAACTTCACGTTGCCGGCAATCAATTCGTCGGCAATTGCCCGGTTGTAAATCCTGTGAATCGGTACCCAGCGACCTGAGTCGTCCTGGTACCAAAGCCGGTTCCGATCGGCCTTCAGGCTCCGGATGTTTACTACCTTGATTCCGAGACGATTGGCAGTCACCAGGAAATCGGGCAGGGTCTTTTGGTTCATCGGGTCGATTTCCGTCAAGACCACGTTTTCGGGTGCGTGGCTCCCCAGAATTGTGGTGCGCATCAGGTTCCAGTACCCCATCTCGTCCAGGCCGCCTAAATAGGTTCCAAGTGATCCAGAGAGAGCAAATGCCTCCCTGTAGGCCGAATTCAGCACATCCTGGTAACCAAATACCGAGGGAAATGCCTGAATCTCAACCAGCCTGGGCGCGAATCCCCCAACGGCCCCATCGTCCTTTACAAGTGCAAAGTCCGCAGTCAGAAAGTTGGGATGGGCGGTCTCCCGGGCAACGCGATAGCCCGAAGGGATCGCTTGCCGGGCAGATTCGAGATACTCACTGTCCGCCACCAGCGCCTTTGCCATCTCCGCGCCGCTCGAGGCCAACTGCTGGAGCAACGTAACGGGGAGAAAAACAGGAGTTTCTGCAACGCGGAAACCAACCGGTGCCCCACATCCGCGTTCGAGCAAGGATTGAAGCAACTCGTATTGAGACGAGCGGAACCGCTGATTGAATTGGGAACGAAGCTCAGGAATCACGCCTACAACCCCACCTCAATACTAAGAGCCTGCCCCTCAAGAACCCCGTCGTTCATCCTCAGCCGGCCCAAAATTGTCGCCGCTGGAAGGCCAGGCGTTTCCCTTCCGTTGATGCGGTAAAACTAAGTGTCACAATATGATACAGATAACACTTTAGGGAAAAGTGGTGACTTTTGTGGTGGACTGGCTACAACTTTAGCGTTAGTCTGCTTGTAATTGTTTATCGAGGAGCCACACCATGATCTCAAAGTCAATTCGCCCGCTTTTTGCCCTCATCGCCGTTGTTCTGATCGCAAGCACCACGGCCGCCTTCGCTAGCCCGGTTGTTGTGCCGCCTCCGCCCCCTGGCGCCGTTCACTTTTCAGAAGCAAGCCCAGTTGTTGTGCCGCCTCCGCCTCCTGGCGCAGTTCACTTTGCGGAGTTGAGCCCGGTTGTGGTTCCGCCACCGCCTCCCGGCGCAGTTCACTTTGCGGAGTTGAGCCCGGTTGTGGTTCCGCCTCCACCTCCCGGTGCGTAGCCGTAAAGTATCTCCAACCAGACCTCCTGCCTATCTTGCTAAACACGCGTTAGCAAGATAGGCTGAGTTTGTTTAGAGATGGAGGCCCTTTTGGGCTGGGATTCTGCTCTCACGGGATGCGGTGCAGCGGCAGAAGCGGTCCTGATTCTGCTCCTGGTGAGGCTGCGTCTCTTTCGTACCTTCCCGGCCTTCTTGATCTATGTCTGCTGGAGTTTTGTAAACGATATTTATTTCCTCGCGATCAACTACCAGAACTTTCAACCCACCTTGCGTGTCTGGGATATCTCGATCGCTCTCGACTCGGTACTGATGTTTGCGGTCCTGGTGGAGCTGGCCTGGAGCGTTTTGCGCCCAATACGCTCTTCCCTTCCCAGGTACTCATGGTTAGCGATCGCCGCCATTATCCTGGTTGCCGGCACACTCACCTGGTTCATCGCGGGGATGTCGATTCCCGAATACCTTACTGCAGAGGGCAAAGCCTTTTTCCGCCTGCAGCAGACCGGGGCGATCCTCAGAGTGGTAGTTTTCCTGGCAATGGCCGGCTTCAGCCAGCTTCTCTCCATCGGGTGGCGAAACCGCGAACTTCAGATTGCTACAGGATTCGGTTTCTACTCCATTGTTTCCCTTGGGGTGACAGTTCTGCATACCCATCTGGCCAAATCCCATTCTCTCTATCACTTGCTCGACGAATCGGCATCGGTAAGTTATTTCTTTGCGCTGTCCTATTGGGTATTTGCCTTTGCGACACGGGAAGCCGAGCGGAGAGAGTTCACTCCGCAGATGCAGCACTTCCTTTTGGCCGCCGCCGGTTCCGCTCGTTCAGCTCGGATCGATATGGCAAACTCTTCGTCGGTGAATTCCCGTAAAAACGGCCAGTGATACTTCGGTACCGAATTGCGAGGAGTACTTCGGTACCGAGTTGACGGGTACTCCAGGACGTCAGAGTTCTTCAAAACGGGCAAAATCTGCTACAACTAAGGTGGTAGCGGCAAGCTTTTCCGCAACACACAGGAACAATTCTCTGTTACAAGTAGTGAGTAGCGAAGTACCCCGGCAGGATCTACAGCTCCGCGTAAACGGACTGCAAGCTTGGGCCAGAGGCTGAAATAGATGATCCTTACGATCCTTCAAGTCGGCGCCGTAGCGGGAGTTGCGTACTACCTTTGCCGACTCCGTGCCGGAATCAGAGCCCGCAACTCACAAACCTGGGAATCGCTGCTCGCCCGGCTTCGTCCTGACTGGAGCGCGCGCGAGTTGAGCGATCAGTTTCTCTGGAAGGAAGGCCTCAGCGCCACGTCAGAGGATGCCTGGGAGCGGATGGAAGGCCCCAAGGGCCTGTGGGTGATGTACCAGAATGCTCAGGTCATGCTTCAAATGGCCGACTACGCAGCCAAGCACTGCGAAAACGTCGACCGCCTTCTGCTTGAGACCCTGCGCAGCGACGCGATGCACATTCGTGTTTGCGTCCTGATGGCACTCGCCCAGTACGGGTTCAGCAAGGCCGGCGAAGGCGTTCGCATCAATGCTTTCCGTGCAGCTACCATGTACACAGGAATGGCAGCGCGGATGACCCAGCTGTTGCAGGAAATCGCGCCAGTGATGGTCCCCGACTTCGTAGCAGCCATGTAGTTCTACGATCTCTCCGAAACGAAAAGCCCCGGCCGCGCCGGGGCTTTTTCATTTTCCCGCCGATCTCCGCGCCGATCCGTTCCCGGTGCGTTTCAGGCTGGGCCTTCTTCGTTTCAAACCGGGTTGGTTTCAAGGAACGCGTTGATGCGGGCGAAGGCATCTTCGTCCAGACGAAAATGGAGTGCGCCGGCAACACCTTCCACCTGCCTTGCGCTTCGGCCACCGACGATCGCTGCCGTCACGGCAGGGTTGCGCAAGGTCCACACAACGGCAACGACACCCGGGCTCACACCGTGTTCGTTGCCGATGGAGCGCAACAGCTCCACAAGTCGCAGATTCCGGCTCAGCCGCGGCTCATTGAACTCGACCGCGCGACGCCGCCAGTCGTCCTGCGGGAGCGCCGCTACGCGGTCTGCGGTCATTGCGCCGGTGAGCAGGCCGGAGACCATTGGCGAGTAGTTGATGACCCCGATTCCGTGGGCCTGTGTGTAAGGAAGCTGCTCCTGCTCGATTGCTCGACGCAGCATTGAGTAGGGCGGCTGCAGGCTGGTAATGGGCGCGATCTTCTGAACGCGCTCCATCTGGGCGACGCTGAAATTCGAGACGCCGATCCACCGGATCTTCCCTTCTTCCTTCAAACGCGCCATCGTCTCCCAGCCCTCTTCAATCTCTTCTTCCGGATTGGGCCAGTGAATCTGATAGAGATCGATTGCCTCAACCTGGAGCCGGCGGAGAGACGCTTCAACCTCTTCGCGGACGGAGGCGGACTTGAGCGACCGGTAAATTGACCTGTCAGCATGCCAGCGCATGGAGCACTTGGTGAAGACGTAGGGCTTCGATCCGGAGTACCCCTTCAGCGCCCGGCCCACGACCTCTTCCGAGTGGCCGAGCCCGTAGATTGCCGCTGTGTCAATCCAGTTGACCCCGAGCTCCAGAGCGCGGCGGATTGCCTCGATGGACTCGTTATCGTCCTGAGGGCCCCAGGCGAATTCCCAGTTGCCGCCGCCAATGGCCCACGCGCCGAAGCCGATTGGAGTGAGGTGAAGGTCGGAGTTGCCGAGGGCGCGGAGGGAGGGAGCGGCGGAAGTCGTCATGACAACAGGATAGACGCGCGAGGGCCGGGTGGAGATTCGCAAAGCTTGACGTGAGCCCGTGCCCGGCTCGATCGAACGCTAGGCCGCTATCAAAAACCGGCCGTCGCGCATGATCTGCTCCGTCACTCGATTTGGCCCGGCATCGGACTCGAGCCAGATGTTGAAGCCAAGGCCCACAACGTCGATGTGCGTGCCGGAACGCCAGGGCGCGCCGGTGTGCTCGCCGTATGGATTGCCGAAAGCGATGTGGATGCCGGGGAACTTCTCGTCCTGCAGGATGTTGCCGATGACGCGCTCGACGCCGAGATTTGTACCAATCGCAAACTCGCCGACGCGGTCGGAGTTCTCGTCGGTGTGGGTGTAGGCCCAGAAATCGGCTTCGAGCTGCTTGTTTGCGCTCGAGCAGCTCACGATGCGGTTGGCGGCGATCTCGATGACCAATGGTGTGGCTTCGAGCAGGCCATATCGCGCGCAGAGCCAGTCGCCAACAACGCCATCCACAACAAAGGTTCCGTTGACCTCTCCGGGCGACGTGAAACACTCGCCGCCGGGCAGGTTGCCCCACTTCTCCGGCGAGATGATGCCGGAAGTTTTAAACCATTTATAGCCAGGATTCATTTCGGCAGTAATATCGGTGCCGGCGGCGGTGGTGGCGCGAATGCGCGTGGCGCGGCGGACGCGATCGAGAACTTTCTGAGACAGGCGGTCCACGAGGTCGAAGTCAGCGCGCATGCCGGTGCACATGATCTCCGGCGTTATGTTGACCATGTGGGCATGGCGCATGCGGCGGCGGTTGACTACATCGGTCATCTGCATGCGCGATTGGAGTTCATTGGGCTGCACCTGCGCGGCGAAGATGGATACCTGCGAGGACTCCATGTCTGCGAGCACCTCGGCGGGCATGTCGACAAGTGGGCGCGGCTCAAGATCCTCGAGGATGAACGCATTCCAACTGCAGCCACGCTCGGCAAGTTGCGCGGCAAGAGCGGCTGCGATGGGCTCAGTTACGCGGTCAGTGATGAGGGTGACCTTCTCCGATGGTTCGATGCGCAGGCATGTGGTAACGGCAGAAATTGCCCCGGGCTTGAAGTCCGCTGGATAGGCGAAGGAAAGCAGTTGGGCCTTAGTCTCGGTCGCCGGGGTCTTGGTCTTTGCGGTCTCGGTCATTCTCGGCAGGCTTGCCCCTTCCCGTGGTCTCGCATTGGAACGTGTATTCAGTGAGATTACCGGAATCTTCATCAAATTGAAATGAGCTGAAGCCGAGCCGACCCGGTTGTTTCCCACTACGATCCGGTTCCCGAAAGCTTCTGGGCCGGCTCCCTCCGGATGCACGCGAACCGCGTTTGAGGACTCAAGCAATCCCGATTCAACGCTATGCGGCGACGGATTGTGGTCGGGGTTGGGAGCGCATTTTGCCGAGCGGGAGAGCGGATTTCATACCGTAGACTCAGGTTGAGAGGTCAATAAAATGGCGGGAGATCGGCCGGCAAAAGTCGGAATTATTGGAGCGGGCAGCGTAGGAGCGACGATCGCCTATGCGGCGATGATTCGCGGCGTTGCGCGGCAGATAAGCCTGTTTGACGTTGCAAAGACCAAGGTGAATGCCGAGGTGCTGGATCTGAACCACGGCATGCTGTTTGTTCCGCAGGGGATCGTCGAAGGCTCGGACGACATTGAGGTGCTGCGCGGGTCGGACGTGATCGTCATGACGGCCGGTGCGAAGCAAAAGCCGGGCGAGTCGAGGATGGACCTGGCGCAGGCCAATGCGAACATTTGCGCCGCTTTGTTGCCGAAGGTGATGGAGGTTGCGCCGGATGCGCTGCTGTTGCTGGTGACGAATCCAGTGGATGTTATTACGCAAGTGGCGATCAGCCTGACGGGCCTGCCGTGGCAGAGGGTCTTCGGATCGGGCACCGTGCTGGACAGCTCGCGGTTTCGGTTTCTGGTTGCCCGGCACTGCGGCGTGGCCGTGCAAAACGTGCACGCCTACATCGCCGGCGAGCACGGGGACTCGGAGTTTGCGCTGTGGTCGAGCGCGACGATTGGATCGATTCCGCTGAGCCAGTGGGCGGTGGCGGGCCATGGCAAGTTGACTGCAGCGGACAAGGAGGCGATCGTTCACAACGTGAAAGACGCGGCCTACCAGGTAATCCAGGGCAAGGGCGCGACCAACTACGCGATCGGGCTGGCCGTGGCGAACATTCTGGAAGCGCTGGTGCACGATGAGCGGCGTGTGCTGCCGTTGAGCGGGCTGCTGCAGGGTTTCCGGGGCCTCGAGGATGTGTGCCTGTCGGTGCCGCGGATTGTGGGACGCAAGGGGATTGAGGCTGCTCTGCCGATTCCGATGACTGTGGATGAAGAGGCTGCGTTGGTGGACAGCGCGGACAGGATTCGGGCGGTGGTGCGGGGGCTGG
>Ga0182018_10005609_pt1 | contig 10029 bp, 7 predicted proteins | sample 812P2MmetaG_FD_120490 | JGI IMG/M metagenome (GOLD analysis project Ga0182018, IMG submission 120490) | Permafrost microbial communities from Stordalen Mire, Sweden - 812P2M metaG | ecosystem: Environmental > Terrestrial > Soil > Wetlands > Permafrost | place: Sweden: Stordalen | collected... | reverse complement strand
TAAAGACATCGGCCGTCGATCCGGCGGACTTTCCTTCGAGTGCGACTCGGATTGGGATGTCGATTCCGCGCGTCAAGACTAGTGAGATCCCCTCGACGTCGGTGTTACTCACGTCCACAATCTGCGTCACGTTGCGCACTTTGCCGCCTGCGTACGAGAGGGCGGCTGCGATATATTCACCCGGCATAACGTCCTTGATCTCAAAGTTTCCAGTTCTCGCGTCGGGGTGTGCCTGCATTTGATTCGAAGTAAAAGATGGATCTAGCCCTCCGCGCGGAAAAAGTCTCACGACGACGCGCGTATCCGGATAATCTGTGAGCGAATTCAAAACACGCCCGCGAACCTTGTAGGCTCGTGTCGGAGGCTTTGGCGTTAAAACGAAATCAATGCCGGAAAGTTCATCGCCGGACTTCAGTTCGAGCGTCGAAGCGTGCGCAATGTCAGTCGCTCCGGAATAATATACAGGAGCGTACTGATCAAATTGATGAGGATTCTCTTGTCTGTAATACCCGATCAGAGGAGTCGCGAAGACGGAATAGCGGCCGGGCTCCAGGCCGGCGATCCGGTACTCACCCAAGTCATTCGTGGTTTCATTGTCATTCCGTTGAATTGAGGGTTTCCCGCGCACTTTTGTGCGAAGTAGCGTGGTCACAGACGCTCCCCGAACGGGCTCGCCGTCTTCGTCCACAACCTTTCCGGTAATCACTGCCGTTCGAGACAAACGGAACAGCAAGTCCGCGACTTTCTGTCCTGGTGCCAGGCTCAGCATCGCGCCCGGTTTATCAAGCTGGTCTTGGCCGTAGTGGGACCGCAAGTAATTGGCGCGGGTCACCACAAGGTCGTAACTGCCTGCGGGAATCTTGTCGATAGAGAAATGACCGGTGGCGTCAGTGGTCGCGGTCAATGGGTGGTCGCCTGAGTCGTCTCCGCGGCTTCCCTTTTGCGAGAGGGTGACGTACGCCTTTTTAAGCGGCTCGCCGGTATTTGCGCTGACGACTGTGCCGGCGATGGTGGCGAGCTGGTCGTTGGGGTCGGCGGAAGTCGGCAAAGCAGGCGGCTGTTGCGCGAAACAAAATGCGGGCGCAATGGCGGAACAGATTGCGAGCAAAGCTGAGGGAAGCAGGCTTGTGCGCATGTCGCCACCAGTCTCGAAGACACGCCATATTACCGCAAGTGCAAGTTCGTGTGCCAGCAATCGCGGCGTGCGGCAGTGGGTTGGCTTGAATCTGGAGCCGGACCCGCGCATCATGTGTGAGTAGACTCTGAATTTGGTCCGCTTGTTAGAGAAGGAGCTGGTTCGATCGTCTGCATCAGGCAGCCTGGGACCGATAATCTCCGCGCGCGCCGAGGAGGCATTCGATGAAGCGATCTACACTCCGCCGGCTGACGACCTTATTTATTGCGCTGCTGTGCTTGGGCGTGTGCGCGGTCCTGTCTGGCGCAGTCAAAAGGGCGGCGACCAAGGCGAGTGCGAGGGCGCTGTTCTGTGCCTACGGCGGAATTGGGCTTAGACCAGTTCCTACGCCGCCCGGATTCGAATCGGAGTTCGCGGTGGCCGTTGTCGAAATCAATAGCCCCAGCAAGACCATGAACGTCTCGGTCACCGACTTCGTGCTGCTCGATCGTGACGATAAAGCAACAAAGCTCAAGCGCGTCGTCAAAGTCGAAGTGTTTGACGAACCCCCTGCGACTACCGAGGGCACGTTCGCGTACTACCTCAACTCCGTCAGAAACAGTGGCACTCGCCCGTGGAACGGGACATTGCCCGCCGGGAGAATCCAGCTACGAGTGCGCGTCGCGCTCGTCGAAGCGCCGAACGATCCGGTACGCTTCAGGCTCACAGTCGGGAGATACACGATCGAAGGACCCGTAAATGGTTCCTGGCCGACGTAATGGATATTCGCTTTAAGGCGTGGCTTTCTGCGCGCTGACTCGTTTGTGTTGAAGCGCGTCTATGGCATCATCAGCGGCGGCTGGCCGGCTTCCACCCGGCGAAGTACTCCAGCGGAGATTCGACTTCCTTCGCTGGGACGGAGAGAACTCATGTTCACCCATGCACGCCTCGCGCGCCCCGGATGCCTCGGTTGCGTTATTTTCGCGGCTTTGCTGTGCGCCGCTGCGGCTTCGGCGCAGCAGAACGCTGCGCCAGCTCCGCCTGCCGACCGGAAGATCACACTGGACGTTGTCGTCAGTCCAAAGTCGGGGCCGCCAGTTGCAGATCTTCAGCAGCAAGATTTCACTCTGCTGGATAACAACGCTGCGCAGACCATCACGTCATTCAAGGCAGTTCCGGGGCGCGAGGCTCCCATTGAAGTCGTTCTGGTGATCGATGCGGTCAATGCCTCGCCCCAGCTCGTCAGCGTGGCGCGCCCGGAAATCGACAAATTCCTTCGTGCTGAGGGAGGTCGCCTCGCATATCCGGTCGCCCTCGTGCTGTTCACGGACAAAGGCACCCAGGGTTTGGGGAGCTTCTCGACCGACGGAAATGCGCTTAGCGCCGCGCTGGACCAGGCCGATGTCGGGTTGCGTTCCGTCACGCGCTCAGCCGGTTTCTACGGCGCAACCGAACGCTTTCAGCTTTCTATTCAGACGTTGGGGCAGCTCGTTGCGAAAATGGGTACGCGCCCTGGACGCAAGCTCATGCTGTGGGTTTCTCCGGGTTGGCCTCTGCTCTCCGGCCCGCGCGTCGACCTCGACTCGAAGCAGGAGCAACAGCTCTTCGCGAATATTGTGACCCTATCGACGCAGCTTCTTCAGGCTCGTGTCACGCTCTACAACATCAATCCTCTTGGCAATTCGGAGTCTCTCGGCACCGTCTCGTACTATAAGGAATTCGTGAAAGGAGTCAGCAAGCCCAGTCAGGTGCAGGTAGGCGATTTGGGGCTCCCGGTGCTTGCCACCCAAAGCGGCGGCTTGGTTCTGAACTTTAACAACGATGTCGCCAGCCTGCTGCGGGAATGCCTCTCGGATTCGGCGCCTTACTACGAGATTTCGTTTGATCCCCCTCCAGGCGACAAGCGAGACGAATATCATCGCTTGGAAATCAAACTCGCGAAACCCGGCCTGACCGCCCGCGCTCGCCAAGGCTATTACGCGCAACCTTCGCAGCCAAACTGAGCTCAAAAAAATACCCCGAACGCAAAGGCCCGTTTTTCGTAGCGCCGGGCCCGTCCCGTGAATTCCGAAGGAATTCATCCTGAGTCCGTTGCGAAGGGCCGGCTCTTTTGATTTTCTGGCGATACGCCCGCGAAAGCGGCGGCAAGCCGCCGCACTCCAAATGGAGCCTCGCCGCGATTCTGTGGAGTGCGGGAGCTTGCTCCCGCTTTCTTCGCCCGAACGTATCGCCGTAGCAATATCCGTAGGGGCGCAGCATGCTGCGCCCGCTGAAACGCCGGCAATCGTCTAGACGATGCAACGCAACTCGCAATGTTCCTGACCGACCGGGCGCGAAGACCCTCACCTCTAAAGAGCTGAGCTACATGGTTGTCGGTGCGGGTCATGTAGCTCAGGTCTTCAGACCTGAGGCTTTTCACGCACATGCACGCGGCCAAGCTTATCGTTCGACCGACACGAATTTGGGATTGGATTCAGGCGGCTCCGGCGTTTGTTGGTGCCTTGCCGGAGAAGCTAGATAATCTTTCCAGGACGGAAAAAGCGATTGCCTTTCTTCGATAGTTTGTCGCGATGATCCTTCCGGTGAAGTGAGGAAGGCGAGAAATTTTTCCTGCACGTGGATGTTGGGATTGAACGTATCGAGCCAGAGGAACTGCCCTCCCTCATTGACCTCCAGGAACCACCAGCGGCCCTCGCCATCAACGGCAAAGTCAAAGCTGCCGTAAGAAATTCCCGACTTTGCGGCAAAGCCGAGCACGGCCTTCTCGACGTCCGCAGGTGTTTCGATGCTTTCCACTTGCACGAGCCCTTGGCTCACATCCTGCCGCCAATCGATGGCGCCCTTAGGATTATGAAGCGCGCAGGAATACACGGTCGTGCCCAGCAGAACCAGCCTCACGTCGAACTTCTTCACCACCATCTGCTGATAAATGGCGGGAGCGTAGGTGAGCACTTCGTCTGCAGGAAGCGTCGAGTGGCTAATTTCAAACGTCTCCGTCACAGCCACCGCACCGCTGTCCTCCTTTCGCCAGATGTGAGGAGAGAAAACTTTGCAAATCGTGCGGGCGGAATCCTGCTGCAAGTAACTTCTTACCTCCGCGGGAGAATTTGACATCAGCGTGTGCGGCACATTCATCCCGCAACTTCGAGCCAGCAGCAACTGAACGGACTTGTTATTTATAAATCGCGAGGCTGAGTACTTGTTAAAACATCTGATCGGCAGAACTTCCAGGAGATACATAATCGACTGGTTGAACCAGCGATATTCTTCTTCAGCAAACATCTTGTCGGATTCCGCCACCTTTGGATTTTGTATCGGTTGTTCCGGCCTGCGGATCCACACCACGTCGCCAGCTCCCAACGTGTGAGAGCCTAAAGTCAGTTGAGTTTTATCGGAGAATGAGATGGACGCTTGCCGCTCCGCAGCCCATCCGACGCCCGCCCAACAAATTACTTCGTAACCAGCGAGCGCCAATGCCCATTTCAGCGGGGCCGTGTGGTTATCATTCTCCCGCGCCAGGATTACAATTTTCATCTTGCCTGCTCCGTGCCAACTCCGTGTCTACTCCATGAATGGAAGGATGAGGGCAATCGCCGGACCAGCTTGCGAAGCCCGGCCCGGCAATTGTTCCTCAAAGCGTGTCACCGCCTCGGCCGATCCGGCCTCGGCAGCGGCATCTCGTTACAGTTTCAGTCTAGCCGTCACCATCTCTGCCCGTGACGGGGTTGAAGGTGATTACGTTGGTGTGAGCGGGGCCCATTCCAATTACCGTTTCAACTTCTTCGGGTGTCAGCTCGCGTGCGCCTATCCTGCCCAACACTCGATTGTTTTCTTGTTCCGACATAAGTTTCTCCTTTTATTGATTTTGGGCCATTGGCTGGCCCAAAGGCTGGAAAACCTTACTTAAACAGAGATGCACACGAGGCCCGCGGGGAAGCTTAATAGCAGAAAAGAGTAAGGATTCATTCAGATATCCTTGGCCGCGCGCCTGGAAGTCAGATAATCGGATACTGATTCTTATATCTACGATGTCTTGGTTTGCGCGTAAGGTCCTTGTGTAGCACAATCTCCGTTCTCAGCGAAGCTGAGATTATTAATATTGGAATTCGTATCAGGAGCCTTCCGATTTGTTTCGTCTGATCCGCACGCTTGTGCGCCCTTACCGCGGCACTCTTGCCGTCATCCTCTCTGCGATGATTTTGCAGACGGCGATGAGCGTGGCCGGGCCGTGGCCTTTAAAAGTTGTCCTCGACAATGTGATTGGCTCGCACAAGCTGCCGCACTGGCTCGATAACTTGCTCCATCCCCTGCTGGGCAGCGGCACGAAAATGCAGATCGCGTTTGCGGCGGCGGCTGCGGCGGTGATCATCGCTTCGCTCGGCGCTCTCGCGCAGTACATCGCGAATTACTACACCACAAGCGTCGGCCAGTGGGTGGCAAACGACTTGCGCATGCGCACGTACCACCACCTTCAGCAGCTTTCGCTCACCTATTACGACAAGCACCAAACCGGCGCGCTGCTGAGCACGATCACGGGGGACGTGGAGACCATCCAGGCTTTCGCTTCCTCCGCCACTTTGGATATCGCCGTCGATTTGCTCACCATCGTGGGAATGCTGGCGATAATGTTCTGGCTCAACTGGGATTTCACTTTGATTGCCGTCGCGGTCACGCCGTTTCTGCTTTTCTTCGTGTCGCGATTCAAGAAGGCGGTGAAAAAGGCCACTCACGAAGTGCGCAAGCAGCAAAGCAACATCGTTGCAGTCGTCGAGCAGGGACTGCAGTCCATGCGCGTGGTGCAAGCCTTCGGGCGCCAGGACCTAGCGCAGGAGGAACTCGGTACGGTGAGCCGCGCAACTGTGGACGCCGCGCTGAAAGCTCGCCGCGTGAAAGCGTTGCTCTCGCCGATTGTGGCAATCACCGTTTCGCTTTGTGTAGGCATTGTGCTGTGGCGAGGCTCTGCGCTGATTATCGCGGGCGTGATGACGGCCGGCGCGCTGATTGTTTTTCTCTCGTATCTCGCGAAATTCTTCAAGCCGGTGCAGGATCTCGCCACCATGACGAATTCCATCGCGCAGACGGCAGTGGGAGTGGAGCGCGTTCAGGCGATTCTGGATGCTGACACCGTTACTCCCGAACGTCCGGATGCGCAGGATCCCAAAACACTCACGGGCGACATTGTTTTCGATCGCGTGGCGTTCGCGTACGACCCTACGTCTCCCGTGCTGAAAGAAGTGAGCTTTCACATCAAACCGGGCCAGATGGTGGGAGTGGTTGGGCCGACCGGCGGAGGAAAGTCCACCATCGTAAGTTTGATTCCCCGGTTTTACGACCCGAGCGCGGGCAAAATTGCAATTGATGGCGTTGATATCCGCGATTACAAATTACAAGGACTTCGGGACCATATCGGCTACGTGCTGCAAGAGACCGTCCTGTTTCAGGGAAGCATTCGCGAAAACATCGCCTATGGACACGCGGGCGCGACCGAGGAAGAAATCATGAATGCGGCGAAACTCGCGGACGTCGATGAATTTGTCTCGCGCATGCCTCGCGGTTACGACACGCTGGTAGGCGAGCGCGGCGAGACGCTTTCCGGCGGCCAACGGCAACGCATCGGAATCGCGCGCGCAATCATTCGCAACAACCCTATCCTTATTCTGGACGAGCCTACCGCCGCGCTCGACACCGAATCCGAAAGCATGGTGGTGAAGGCTCTGGAACGCCTGATGAAAGGGCGCACGGTGATCACCATCGCGCACCGTCTGAGCACCATTCACAATTCAGACAGCATCATCGTGCTGAAAGAAGGCGTGGTAGCCGAACAAGGGACCCATGACGAACTCATGAAACTTGGCGGCGCGTATGCCGAACTTTATCGTGTACAGTTCGAGACGCCGGCGAGCACCAGCCCAGCGTTATAAGATGTGAAGCTGGCGTGACATTATTTGCCGGCGCACGCCGATGATGCGCGCGAGATTTATTTGCGGGCCGGGGAGAATTCATGTCGCGTTCGTTGATTGTTCTGCCTGACGATTCGGCCAAGCCGATCCTTGACGCCATAAATGGCGCGAAGAAATCTCTGCGCGTAAAGATGTTCGTTTTCTCCGACCCTGCGCTTTTGAAAGCGGTAATTGCGGCGAAGAAGCGCGGCGTGAACGTGCGCATCATGTTGAATCCCAGCCGGCGCAGCGGCAAAGCCGAAAATCAGCACTCGCGCAAAATGCTCAAAGCCACGGGTGTACACGTGAAGGACAGCAATCCGTGTTTCGGCATGACGCACGAAAAATCGATGGTCGTGGACGACGCCAGCGCGTTCGTCAAATCCCTGAACTGGGAAACGAAAAACCTTACTGAAACGCGCGACTATGCCATCATCACCTCGCACAAAAAAGAAGTGCAGGAAATCATCGAGTGCTTCGAAGCGGACTGGAAACGCAAGTCCTTCGACTCCGGCGAGCCCGCCCATCTGATCTGGTGCACCGGCAACGGCCGCGAGCGCATCGCGCACGCCATTGACGACGCGCGGAAAACCATCTTCGTTCAGAACGAGCGTTATCAGGACGCTGTGATTATCGAGCATCTCGTCCGCGCGCATATGCGCGGAGTGAAAGTCCACGTGATGGCCCGCCCGCCGCACAAGCTTTCGAAAGACAAGCTCACCGAGGGTGTCGGCGGCCTGCGCACCATGGACGATGTCGGAATCAAGATTCACAAGTTAAAACATCTGAAGCTGCACGCGAAAATGCTGCTGATTGACGGCAAGCGCGTCATCGTCGGCTCGATCAATCTCGCGCCCGGCAGCTTCGACAGCCGCCGCGAGCTGGCTATCGATGTGCGCGATGCGCACGTCGTCAAGCGCATGCTGAAGATCGTTCACCACGATTGGAAGCACTCGCACCGCCTCGATTTGACCGACGAAGGCCTTCGCGCCGAACTCGAAGCCCACAAGATTGAAGTGGCAGACCACCTCGCCCTCGACGACGAGCCCGAGACGCCCAAGAGGCACAAAAAACGAAAAAAGAAATAACCCGAAGCTAGAGGCGGCGCGGTTTTTCGTGAATTCCAAAGGAATTCACCTTAAGAGGTTTCGCGAAGGGTAGCGCCCTCCTGCCGGGGCAGGCCGGCGTCCCGCCGGCTCTTTCGATTTTCTTGTGGCCCGCGAAAGCGGCGGCAAGCCGCCGCACTCCAAACGGAGCCTCGCCGCGATTCTGTGGAGTGCGGGAGCTTGCTCCCGCTTTCTTCGCCCAAACGTGTTGCCGTAGCAAGATTCAGTAGGGGCGCAGCATGCTGCGCCCGTCTGCCGGGAGGCAGGCCGCTGAAACACCGGCGACCATCCAGCCGATCACGCAACTCGGAATGTGCCCGACCGCCTCGGCGCGAAAGTCCCCACCTCGGCACCCCTGGGTGAGCTTCGTGGTTGTCGGTGCGGGTCGATGTAGCTCAGGTCTTCAGACCTGAGGCTTTTGACTTATCTATACACTCCACACGTGTGAGGGAAGGCCCTCGTTTCTCGCCCCGTGCTAACATCGTGGATGCAAGTCGATTCGAAGCGATTTGCAACACGATGATCCTCGATCGCAGAAACTTTATCACGACGATGGCGACGGCAGGCGCTGTGATGGCGCTGCCGCGCTTCCCTGCTGGGCTAACTCCCACGCCGGCGCCAGGCTCGTTCGATTTTGTTTTCTTCACCGACACGCACATCCAGCCCGAGCTCGACGCGGCGCACGGCTGCGACATGTGTTTCCGCAAAATCGCGGCGACCAGCCCCGAATTCGCGATCATGGGCGGCGACCACGTTTATGACGCAGCTTCTGTAAACGGAGTGCGTGCCGGAATGGTCTTCGACCTTTATAAGCGCACCGAGCAGGCTCTCGGCATGCCGCTGCACAACGCCATCGGCAACCACGACATTTTCGGCGTGATGAAGCAAAGTGGTATTGCGCCCACGGACCCCTTGTACGGCAAAAAAATGTATCAGGACCGCATGGGCCAGACCTACTACTCGTTCGATTACAAGGGCTATCACTTCGTGGTGCTCGACTCGATTCAGCCTACCAGCGACCGTATGTGGGAAGCGCGCGTGGATGCGGATCAGCTGGGCTGGCTGCGCGACGATCTGAAACGTCTCCCGCAGGGTGCGCCCGTCATCGCCGTGATTCACTGCCCGCTCGTCACCGCGTTCGCCACGTATGCACAGATCGTCAGCGCGGGGCGCAAGTACAACACCATGACCGTCGCCAACGGCCCCGAAGTCCTGGAAACTTTGGACAGCGCAAATGTTTTAGCCGTGCTGCAAGGCCACACGCACGTGAACGAAATCGTGCAGCACAAAAATACGCAGTACATCACCAGCGGCGCCGTCTGCGGCAATTGGTGGCGCGGCCCGCGCCTCGGCACCCCCGAAGGCTTTACCGTCGTCAGCCTGCGCGAAGGAAAAATCTCCTCGCGCTACGAAACTTACGGCTTCCACAGCGTCTTCCCTACCGACAGGTAGGATAATTGCCGGGTGGCGGATCTTGTCGCACTCGCCTAAGCTCTCAAGACAATCAAACGGAAATGAGGCAAAGTTCGTTCAGATCGAACGGAGGACGTATGTTAAATAGAACTTGCCGTATCGTTGCGCTGTTTGCGTGCTTGCTGCAGCCTGCTTATCTTGCTGCTCGACCGCAGCCCGCGCAAGCCGAGGGAAAATCTTCATCGGACTTTAAAGTCGGCGCCGCGTCTCGGAAGTTCACGCCGAACGAGCCGTACAACTGGCGTGGCGCGAAGACTCACGCGCTGTTGGCAACGGTCTGGTATCCCGCCGTGGCATCCGCGGTCGAGAAACCCGTCGAGATTCCCGGCCTAAGCGCGCTTTTCGTTATCGGAAGCGCCGCTCAAGATGCCACTCTCGCTTCTGCACCCGCGAAATT
>Ga0182018_10005608_pt1 | contig 10030 bp, 10 predicted proteins | sample 812P2MmetaG_FD_120490 | JGI IMG/M metagenome (GOLD analysis project Ga0182018, IMG submission 120490) | Permafrost microbial communities from Stordalen Mire, Sweden - 812P2M metaG | ecosystem: Environmental > Terrestrial > Soil > Wetlands > Permafrost | place: Sweden: Stordalen | collected... | reverse complement strand
TCCTCATCCTCTTCTTCAGCTACTTCTGGGTCTCGGTGATGTTCAAGCCGATACAGATCGCCGACGACCTGAAGAAGTACGGCGGGTACGTCCCAGGCGTGCGCCCGGGCGAGCCCACGGCTCAGTTCCTTGACTTCATCATGACCCGGCTGACGCTGGCCGGCGCGATCTTCCTCACCGTCATCGCCGTCATGCCGGACGTGCTCCTCTATGAGCTCAACGTTCCCGGCCGGGTCGCGTACTTCTTCGGCGGCACGGGGATGCTCATCACCGTGGGCGTCATCCTCGACACCATGCGCCAGATCGAGACCTTCCTCCTCCAGCGCCACTACGACGGATTCCTGAAAAAGGGCCGGATCCGCGCCCGGAGCTCAAATGCGCAGTCGGGCGCCATGGGCGACGCTCTGGACCTGAGGGCGGTCGGCAAGCTCTGCCTCGCGGTCGGCTCGATCTTCCTTTTTGGGATCATATTCTGGGCGATACGGCGGCCCTGGTAGATGAATCCTCCCTTTCGGCTTTACAAGGGTCGGAATGCACGCAATAGTTGACCCCTTTTCCCATTTAGGCGCTCCCGCCCAAACGAAACTCCTTCTGCTCGGTCCGATTGATTTTCGCACGGAAGAAATGATGAACCGGGCCCGTTCTTTGCAGATTGAGCACGTCTCTCCCGCCGGTCTTTTGCGGCGGGGGATTTCGCGGTCCCGCGGCTCCGCCGACGGGAACGAAGCCTCCACCCTGGCGCTCCTGCGCCGCTGGTTCTTCGCGCGCAAACCTGATGCGGGATTCGTCCTCACGGACTTCCCGGCTACGCTGCTCCAAGCTAGAGTGTTCGACGAATGGCTCGACGCCCGCGGCGAGGAAATCGACGCGGTGGTCGCCGGTTCCGGCGCCCCCGGGCCCCTCGTTGGACACTACCGCACGCTGGGCCTCCTTCTTGAGGAGGCCGTCGCCGCCCGATGATTCCCGTCAAGGACAGGGAAGGAATCTCCCGGATGCGCGAGGTGTGCGCCATCGCCGCCGCGGTGCTTGATTCGCTCAAGCCGCTCGTGCGGCCCGGAATCACTACTATGGACTTGGAGGAGGCGGGTCGCGCGGAAATCGCGCGGTTCGGAGCGCGAAGCGCCTGTTATGGATACCAGCATGGTGCCCGCCGCTATCCGGCCTACACCTGCATATCGGTGAACGAGGAGGTCGTCCACGGAATCCCCTCGTTCAAGCGCATCCTGCGGGAGGGCGACATCGTATCGCTCGACATCGTTCTCGAATACAACGGCTATATCGGCGACAACGCCTTCACGGTGCCCGTGTCGCCCGTTGCGCCTGGGGTCGAAAAGCTCCTGCGCGTCGCGCGCGAGGCGCTCGACGTCGGCATCCGCGCCGCACAGGTCGGCAACCGGATTGGCGACATCTCGAATGCCGTCCAGACCTACGTCGAGGGACACGGCCTCAGCGTCGTCCGCGACATGGTCGGCCACGGGGTCGGGGTCGCGATGCACGAGCCCCCGGAGATACCGAACTTCGGGAAGCGCGGCACCGGCGAGAAGATCAGGCCGGGAATGACGTTCGCGATCGAGCCGATGGTCAACCTCGGCGGCTACGCGACCCGGACCCGGCCCGACGGCTGGACGGTGGTCGCCGCCGACGGCTCCCCGTCGGCGCACTTCGAACACACCGTGCTCACGACAGAAAAAGGCCCCGAGATCCTCACGATCCCGAGGCTCGTTCCGGCCAGGACGGCCTGACGCCCGAAGCTTCCAGACCCTTTATCAACCACAACTCTCCATAACCCGACCACAATGCCTCGTCTCCTTGGTGTAGAAATCCCCGCGAAAAAGAAAGTCGCGTACTCCCTCCGCTATATTTACGGCGTCGGCCCCGCGCGCGCCGACCAGGTCGTGAAGGAGGCGGGCCTCAAGCCCGACATGCGGGCGCAGGACCTCACCGAGGAGCAACTCAACAAGATCCTCCACGTGATCACCGAGCACAAATGGGTGGTCGAGGGCGACCTGCGCCGCGACATCGCGAGCAACCTGAAGCGCCTCCAGGCGATCAACTGCTACCGCGGCGTCCGCCACCGCCGGAGCCTGCCGTCCGCGGCCAGCGCACCAGCACGAACGCCCGCACCCGCAAGGGGCCGCGCAAGACCATTGGCGTCACCAAAGCCAAAGAATAAACCTCTCAAGCCATGGCCGAAGAAAAGTCAGCACCCAAGAAGGAAAAAGCACCCAGGCCCCCCAAGGCTCCCAAGCCCGAGGGTGCGCCCGAGGGCGCAGGTCCCGCAGCCGCCCCGGCCGCGGCCCCTGCCGACGCAAAGCCCACCGAGATGGTGGGCGGCGTCGCCAAGCAGCCTACCGCGGAGGACCTCCTCAAGGAGGAGTTGGGCTCAGTCAAGGTCCGCAAGGCCAAGGGCTCGAAGAACGTCACCTCCGGCTTCGCCAACGTCCTCGCCTCGTTCAACAACACGATCGTCTCGATCACCGACCCCAAGGGCCAGGTGATCGCCTGGTCGAGCGCCGGCAAGTGCAACTTCCGCGGGTCGCGCAAGTCCACCGCCTACGCCGCCCAGATCGTCGCCCAGGACGCCGCCCGCAATGCCATGTCGCATGGCCTGAAGGACGTCGTCATCCGCGTTTCCGGTCCCGGCCTCGGCCGCGACAGCGCGATTCGCGCCCTCCAGGCGATCGGCCTCGAGATCACCTCGATCGTCGACGTGACCCCGATCCCGCACAATGGCTGCCGTCCGCGCAAGCGGCGCCGCGTCTAAGCCCCCTTTTTTGGCTCAACCCTTTTCAATCTAAGACCATGGCTCGTTACACCGGTCCCTCCACACGCATCAGTCGGCGCTTCGGTCAGCTCCTGATCGGCTCCGGCAAGGCGCTCGAACGCCGCAACTATCCTCCCGGCCAGCACGGGCCGAAGTCCCGGCGCAAATCCTCCGAGTACTCGGTCGGACTCAACGAGAAGCAGAAGCTGCGCTACATGTACGGGCTGCTGGAGCGGCAGTTCCGCCGGATGTTCGAGATCGCGAAGCGCGAGCGCGGCGTCACCGGCGAGCGCTTCCTCCAGCTGCTGGAGACCCGTCTCGACAGCGTCATTTATCTCCTCGGATTCGCGAAGAGCCGCGCTGCGGCCCGGCAGTTCGTGAACCACGGCCACATCCGGGTGAACGGCCGGAAGGTCGACATCGCCAGCTTTAATGTGCGCTCCGGCGACGAGATCGACGTGCGCAACGCGCCCGCCTCCCGCCAGATGGCCACCCGCAACCTCGAGGAGAACCGGATCCGGACCGTTCCGGGCTGGCTTTCGCTCAACGCCGAGCAGTTCAAGGCCGGCGTCGTCCGTCTGCCCAAGCGCGACGAGATGGACCAAAACATCAACGAGCAGCTGATCGTCGAGTTCTACTCGCGCTTCTAAAGCCCTATTTCTCAACCCACTCACAACTCAAAAATCAGAGTTCACGCCATGCCAAAACGCCTCGGAAAATTCGAACTCCCCTCCAAACTCACCAAGGTTGAGGACGGCTCCTCGCCGACCTACGCCAAATTCATCGCCGAGCCCTTCGAAGCGGGCTACGGCCACACCGTCGGCAACTCGCTGCGCCGCGTGCTCCTGAGCTCCATCGAGGGAGCCGCCATCTCGTCGATCAAGATCGACGGCGTGAACCATGAGTTCCAGAGCATCGACGGCGTCGTCGAGGACGTGACCGAGATCGTGCTCAACCTGAAGAAGGTGCTGATCATCTCGCACAAGCGCGACACCATCTCCCTCACGATCAAGGCCACCAAGGCCGGCGCGCTGACCGCCGCCGACATCCAGGCCGACGCGGCCATCCAGATCGTCAATCCCGACCAGGTCATCTGCACGCTCGACAGCAAGCGGACGTTCGAGGCCGAGATCGAGATCAAGACCGGCCGCGGCTATTGCCCGGGCGAGCAGAACAAGAAGGAGGAGCAGCCGATCGGGGTCATCCCGATCGATTCGCTCTTCTCCCCCGTGAGGCTCGTGAAATACGCCGTCGAGGCCACCCGCGTCGGGCAGATCACCGACTACGACAAGCTCATCCTGGAGATCTGGACGGACGGCCGCATCACCCCGGACGACGCCCTCAAGCAAGCCGCCTCGATCCTGAACCACCACCTCGATGTGTTCGACCGCGTCAGCGAGGAGGCCTATGAGTTCGAGAGCCAACAGAGCGAGGTCAGCGAGGAGCAGAACAAGCTCCGCAAGCTCCTCAACATGTCGGTCAACGAGATCGAGCTGTCGGTCCGCGCCGCCAACTGCCTTAACAACGCGAACATCACCACGGTCGGCGAGCTCGCCATGAAGACCGAGCAGGAGATGCTCAAGTACCGCAACTTCGGCAAGAAGTCGCTGAACGAAATCAAGGAGAAGCTCGAGGCCCTCGGCCTCTCGCTCGGCATGAAGTTCGACGAGCGCCTGCTGGACGCAAAGAAGGAAGCCTGATCCATGCGCCATCAAAAACACCGGGCGTCCCTGGGCGTCACCCGCGAGCACCGCGAGTCGATGCTGTCCAACCTGGCCGCGGCGCTCATCACGCACGGCCGGATCCAGACGACGCTGTCCAAGGCGAGGGCGCTCCGCCCGTTTATCGAGAAGGTGATCACCAAGGCGAAGCACGCCGCCGGCAAGGCGGAGAAGCGGGACGCCGTTCACCTTCGCCGGCTCGTGCTGCGCGACATCCGCGACGAGGATGCCGTGACGCTCCTCTTCAACGACAAGTACAAGGAGTTTGAGAAGCGCGCGGGCGGCTACACCCGAATCTACAAGCTCGGTCCCCAGCGCCTGGGCGACGCCGCCGAGATGGCGCTGATCGAATTCGTGAAGGCGGACGACGTCGGCTACAAGAAGTCAAAGGGCAGGCGGCCGTCCAAGGCCCGGAAGGCCAAGCCCGCGGCCGTCGAGGCGATGCCCGCGAGCCCGGACGACGCGCCCAAGGGCTAAAGGCGTCCCTCGCCATCCCACTCTGGCAAGCGCGTCGAAGTTTACCTTCGGCGCGTTTTTTATTTTGGATCCAGGACCCATGTTTGAGTTTTCCTCCGCCGCCGTCATCTACTGCGTGCTGGTCGCCGCGGCCTTCCTCGCCCTGTGGCTGTTCTACGACCGGCGCGATCACCTGCGGTTCGAGCGCGAGCGCCGCAGGACCACCTTCCACTGCATCCGGTGCGACCGGCTCTACGCGGCGCCGGAAGGCACCGAGCTGTGCAAGTGCCCTCGATGCGGGCATCAGAACGCGCGCCTGCGATTCTGACTTGCGGTCGGCGCCCCGCCGGAGTTCTTCTTTTCCTTTTTCCAACCCGCACATGCCGCAAATCATCGCCGTACTCGACTTCGGGTCGCAATACACCCAGATCATCGCACGCCGCATCCGGGAGTGCCAGGTTTTCTCGAAGATCTATCACTTCTCGACGCCCGCGGAGACGCTGCGCTCGGACGGCGTGATCGGGATCATCCTCTCGGGCGGCCCAAGCTCGGTCTTTTCCCCCAACGCGCCCATCCCGGACCGGGCCATCTTCGAGATCGGCGTGCCCGTCCTCGGCATCTGCTACGGCCTGCAGCTCATGGGACACCTCCTCGGCGGCAAGATGGCCAAGGGCGAGCGGCGCGAGTACGGCCATGGAACGCTCCAGATCCAGCGAAGGGGCCGCCTTTTCGCCGGCCTGCCGAGGACCCTTCGCGTGTGGAATTCCCACGGCGACAAGCTGATGAAGGTGCCGCCTGGATTCACGGTGATCGGCCGCACCGAGAACTCCCCCTATGCGGTCATTGAGGACATCCGCCGCAACCTCTACGCCATCCAGTTTCATCCCGAGGTGTTCCACACGGAACACGGCATCGACGTCATCCGGAACTTCCTGCTCACGATCTGCCGCGCCAAGCAGGACTGGACCACGAAGGAATTCATCGAGCACTCGGTGGCGGAGATACGCGCGGCGGTGGGCAAATCCCGCATCATCCTAGGGCTGTCCGGCGGGGTCGACTCGTCGGTGGCCGCCGCGCTGATCCACAAGGCCGTCGGCAGCCAATTGACCTGCGTGTTTGTCGACAACGGGCTGCTTCGCAAGGGCGAGCGCGAGGCCGTCGAGTCGCTCTACAAGAGAAACTTCAAGATCGACCTCCGGGTTGTCGACGCGTCGGCCCTCTTCCTGCGCGCCCTGAAGGGCGTCGAGGAGCCGGAGAAGAAGCGCAAGATCATCGGGCGCACCTTCATCGACGTGTTCGAGAAGTCGCTGAAGAAGATCGGGCATGCGGACTTCCTCGCCCAGGGGACGCTCTATCCCGACGTGATCGAGAGCGTCGCGATCGGCGACAACCCGGCCGCCCTCATCAAGAGCCACCACAACGTCGGCGGCCTGCCCGCTCGAATGAAGCTCAAGCTGGTCGAGCCGCTGCGCGAACTCTTCAAGGACGAGGTCCGCCGTGTGGGCGGCGAACTGGGCCTGCCGCGCGAGGTCGTCTGGCGCCAACCGTTTCCGGGACCGGGCCTCGGCGTGCGGGTGATCGGCCCGATCACCCCGGCTTACCTGGAAATCCTTAGGGCGGCCGACGCGATTCTCCAGGAGGAGATGATGGCGAGCGGCTGGTACTGGAAGGTGTGGCAATCCTTCTGCGTCTTCCTGCCGGTCAAATCGGTGGGGGTGATTGGCGACGAGCGCAACTACGCCTATGTGATCGCGCTACGCATCGTGGAAAGCATCGACGCGATGACCGCGGATTGGGCGCGGCTGCCCTACGACCTGATCCAGAAGATATCCGGCCGGATCACGAACGAGGTGGGCGGGGTGTCGAGGGTCGTTCTCGATGTAAGCTCCAAGCCGCCCGCGACGATAGAGTGGGAGTGAATTTTCTTCGACCTTGCGCGGGTTTTGGCTGTCATTAGGGCCATGCTTAGGGCGTTACCCCGTGTCCTCGTTTGCGCCTGCGCGATCGCCGCGCCGGGGGTCCTCCGCGCGGAACCCGCCGTGATTTCGCTGGCGCGGGCCTATCTCGGCCCCGACTCGACCCTGGACGGGGTCACCTCGATCCACTTCGTCGGGGGCCTCGACCGGGTGGACCCGGACCACCCTGAGAAGGGAACGATCCACGCCGAGCTCGACATGATCTTCGTCAAGCCGCTGCGCCAGCGCCAGATCGTGCGGATGGAGAGGACGAGCGAAACCACGGTGCTCGACGGCTACGACGCCTGGGACCGCGTCCAGGACAACACCAATCCCGTGAGATTCCGGATGCGGTGGCTCTCGGCGGGGGAGATCCGCGCGCTGCAGGCGAACACCTGGGAGAACCTCTATTTTTTCCGTGGCGTCGACGCCAATGTCGCGGTCGAGGACAAGGGTCCGGCGACCGTCGACGGGATCGCCTGCGAGCGGGTGGATTTCATCCACACCCCGGGGATATCGTTTGAGCGCTACTTTGACCGCGACACCGGCCGGCTTGTCTTGTCGAAGCGGGATTCGGAGACCATCCGGGAAAACGGCGAGATCCCTGTCGACGGAATCCGTTTCCCGAAGACGATCGTGAGCGTGACCAAGACGGCGTCCGGAAAGGACCTCGTCTCGACGGTCACTTTCGAGAGCGTGACGCTGAACGAGCCGGAGGCCGCGGACGTGTTCGCGGTTCCGAACGTCCCGCCGTCCGAGGACGCAATGCCGCGGCCGAGTACGCCCGCGAAGTAGGCCGTGCGCACGATTTCCTTCGCGTCGAAGCAGTTTGGCTCCGATCTCGCCGCCTTTTGCCGCGGCGCGGCGGTGTCCCAGGACATCTCCGATTCGGTCGCGGCGATCCTTTCGGACATCCGCGCGCGGGGCGACGCGGCCGTGGCCCACTATGCCCTGAAGTTTGACGGCGTTAAGCTGAAGCCCGGCGAGTTCAAGGTCGCGGGACGTGAACTCGCGCAGGCCTGGAAGGGCCTCACCGCCGACCGGCGCGCGGCGCTCGAGGCGGCGCACGCGGCCATCGAGGATTTCAACCGCAAGACCATGCCGGAGAACTGGACCGCGCGGAATCCGCATGGGGCCGAGGTCGGCGAGAAATTCGACCCGATCCGCCGGGTGGGGATCTATGTGCCGGGGGGCCAGGTGCCTCTCGTCTCGACCGTTCTGATGACGGCCACGCTGGCGAGAATCGCGGGTTGCCCGGAAATTGCGGTTTTCACCCCTTCGGGCGCCGGCGGCCAGATCGCGCCCGACCTCCTCGCGGCGCTGAAACTGGTGGGAATCCGCGAGGTGTACCGGATCGGCGGGGTGCAGGCCATCGGCGCAATGGCCTACGGGACGCCGGCTCTCCCGGCGGTCGACAAGATCTTTGGCCCTGGCAACGCCTATGTATGCGAGGCGAAGCGCCAGGTGTTTGGCTCCGTCGGGATCGACCTTCTTCCGGGGCCGAGCGAGCTCATGGTGGTCGCCGACGAAAGCGCCCGGGTGGATTATGCGGCCGCCGACCTATTGGCCCATGCCGAGCACGGCTCGGGTCGGGAACGGATTTTTCTGGTCGCGACCTCGCCGGTGTTCATCGCCGGCGTGGCCGTCGAAATGGAAACCCAGGTCCGGAAGCTCCCGCGCTCCGAAAAAATCCGGAGCGTGCTCGACCACGGATTCCTGGCGATCGAGGTGGCGGACCTCGGCGAGGCGGCCGCGGTGGCCAATGAGGTCGCGCCCGAGCACCTGGAGCTTCTCGTGCGCAAGGCGTCGGTGCCGAGCCTCGTGAAATCGGTGACGACCGCCGGGGCGATCATGATCGGGAACGACACGCCCACCGCCCTGGGTGACTTTGCCGCGGGCCCGAGCCACGTCCTTCCCACCGGCGGCGCCGGCCGTTTTTCCAGCGGGCTTCGCGTGGCCGATTTCCTTCGGCGCACGAGCGTCGTGCGCTACGATTCCGTCAGTGTCCGCAGCGCCGGCCCGGTGGTGGAGGCCTTTTCCTCGATGGAGGGGCTGGACGCCCACGGTCGGTCGGTGTCGATGCGCGCCTCCCGGGCACCTTCGCGATGAACGGGGCGGCCGCCGGACCGCGCGCGCTCGCCCACATCGAGAAGCTGCACGCCTACACCCCGGGCCTCCAGCCCGCCGAGCCGGGATGGCTGAAACTGAACACGAATGAGTGCCCGTATCCTCCGAGCCCGAGGGTGGCGGAAGCGCTGCTGCGCGAGGTGGGAGCCGACGGCGCGCGCCTGAGGCTCTATCCGGATCCATCGAGCTCGGCCCTGCGCGCGGCCGTGGCCCGCATCCATGGAGTGGACCCCTCGAACGTCTGCATCGGGAACGGTTCGGACGACCTTTTGAACCTGCTCGTCCGGTGCTACTGCGGCCCGACGGCCGCGGCGGGCTTCACGCTCCCCGGTTACTCCCTCTACCCCGTGCTGATCGGAATCCAGGACGGCGCAGCGACGCAAGTCCCGCTCGACCGCACGCTGCGCCTTCCCGTGAAAAAGATCGCGGCGTCGGGTGCGCGGATATTCCTCCTCACGTCGCCGAATGCGCCCACCGGCGTGGGGTTTCCAACGGCCGAAATAGAGCGGATTCTCGGTTCCTTCGGGGGGCTCCTCGTGGTCGACGAGGCCTATGCCCCGTTTGCGCGGGAAAACGCGGTGGGTCTCCTCGCGCGCCATCCGAACCTGGTGGTCGTCCGCACCCTTTCAAAGGCCTATGCGCTCGCCGGAATCCGCGTGGGCTACGCCTTGGCCGCGGCCGCGGTCATCGGGCGGATTGACCGGGTGCGCGACAGCTATAACGTGAGCCGGCTTTCCCAGGCTGCGGCGCTCGCGGCCCTGGGGGATCCGGACTATTACGCGGGGATTGTGGGTAAGATCAAATCCACTAGGGACTTATGCATAAAACGATGGGTTTCGGGGCGGGGCTGGTTCACTTTTCCTTCCGACGCAAATTTCATAGCGACCGAGCCGAGGGACCGCCTCGGGCGCCTAGGACCCGCCGTTGCCAAGGCGGCCTACGATTTCCTCTTCTCGCGCAAGGTGTTGGTGCGCCACTTCCCCAGCGACGCCTTGACCGCCTCGTTT
>Ga0182018_10005607_pt1 | contig 10037 bp, 8 predicted proteins | sample 812P2MmetaG_FD_120490 | JGI IMG/M metagenome (GOLD analysis project Ga0182018, IMG submission 120490) | Permafrost microbial communities from Stordalen Mire, Sweden - 812P2M metaG | ecosystem: Environmental > Terrestrial > Soil > Wetlands > Permafrost | place: Sweden: Stordalen | collected... | reverse complement strand
TCGTTTACAGAGTCAAGAGCAAGGCTCAGCCTGGCAAAGTCCGCCAGAAACTTGACAATCTCGCCATTCAGCTTCGAGCCTTCATCAGCTATTAGCTGCGCATTCTGCGCCATTTTTTGTTCGTTCCAACCGAACTGGACGACTTTTAGCAGTCCGATGAGCGTTCCCGGTGTCGCCACGAGGATCTTCTTCTTTAATGCCTCTTCCATTAGAGCGGGCTCTTTCTCTAACGCCATAGCCAAAAACGACTCATTTGGGAGAAACATCACTACGAAATCTGGGCTCTCTGCTATTTTCTCCATATAGCCAGTCTTTGCTAAGTCACCAACGTGATTCTTTACCGATCTTCCGTGGTTCACCAAGGCAGCTTGTCTTTCGTCATCTGTGGAGGCTTCGATGTAGCTCAGAAAATGGACCATTGGAGTCTTCGAATCCACTGCTATTTTCCGCCCTCCAGGCATTCGGACGACCATGTCTGGCCTAAGAGCCTCATCCTCGGCGCTGAGCGAAGTTTCCTGGAATTCGACGTCGCAATGCTCTTCCATACCGGCAAGTTCTACACATATCTTGAGCTGGACTTCGCCCCACCTTCCTCGCACGTTGGGCCTCTTTAGCGCGTCCTTTAGAGCTCCTGCCTGCCTCGCTACTTCCGCAGCGGAGGCAACCGACTGTCGTAGTTGTTCTTCGATTGTTCCAAAAGCGCTCGCTCGCGTCTCCTCCATTTCCCGGGCCGCATCACTAACAGCTTTGATGCCCTCCTCGATGGGCTTTACCAAGTTCTTAATCTCCTCCTGTCTCTTACTGAGGTCCCCCTCCGCAGCTTGGTGCTGTATCGCGAGCACTCGCTTAGCTGTCTCTAGGAATGTTTCGCCGTTGTCCTTGAGTGCCTTTGCAGAAAGTTCAGCAAATTCCGCCCTGAGTGCTGCCTTAGTTTCTACGAACTGTTCCCGCTCGCCTTTTAGGGCCGCCTCTCGCTCTGCGATCGTCGATGACATCGATGCGCGATCTATCTCCACATCAGTCAGTTCTTGCTGTTTTGTTGCCACCTCTTCGGACAGCGCGGCAACCTGGTGCTTCAGTTCGTTAATCGCTTTTTCATGAGCCAGCTTGATCTCATCCACCCGGGTGGCCTCGTTCTGGAACTTGCCCTTCTCTTCAATGGCGGCTCTCAGCTCGCGCTCAGTCTCCTCACGGCGAGAGTCGGAATTCTCGGCCCTCGCGTTGGCATCGCTCTCCCGGTTGCGCGCCTCGTCGAGCGCCTTGCGTAACTCCTCATGCCTGCCGCGGGCCGCCATTAATGCCACTCCCAACCCCGCTAAGCATCCCGCTATAAACGAAGTGATTATCGCTAGCTGCATCCAACCAATCTACGCCAGTTATTCGCCAAAGCCCAAGTGGGCGTCCCGGCATTCGCAAATTAAATGCATTGAATCAGAACCCCATAGGTAGAAACCAACACCCGCCCACACCCTGCTTTGCTTTACACTCTCCTAGGCGCTCGGTATCCTTGAATCTTGCGCATAAGACCGCTGCATTCATGCATCACCCAGGCCCGGCACGCATCGAATTTCGAACCGGAAGGCACAACAGGAGAACGAAATGGCAGCAGTAGATGAAAAGGTAAAGCAGATCATCGTCGAGCAGCTTCAGGTGGATGAGGCCGAGGTTACCCCCGGCGCCAGCTTTCAGGAGGACCTGGGCGCCGACTCGCTCGATGTCGTCGAACTGGTCATGCAATTTGAGGAGGCCTTCGACATCCAGATCCCCGACGAGGACGCGGAGAAGATCAAGACCGTCAAGGACGCCATCGACTACATCGAAAAGAGTCAGAAGGGTTCCAAGTAGCGATGCATGCAGGGCAAGCGTTGGAACAGCGACCGCCCTGGCGGCGGGTCGTCGTCACTGGATTGGGGCTCATCTGTGGCGTCGGCAGGTCGGCCAGCCAGGTCTGGGAGGGGCTGCTGGCCGGGCGCAGCGGCATGGCGGAGATCAAAGGCTTCGACCTCACCGGCCATCCCGTCCGCTTCGCCGCCGAGGTGAAGGACTTCGACCCGCTGCTCTTTATCGACAAGAAAGAGGCCCGCAAGATGGGCCGCTTTATCCACTTTGCCATCGCCGCCTCGCAGGAGGCGATGGATCACTCCGGCCTGAAGATCGACGAGTCCAATCGCGACCGCGTGGGCGTCCACATCGGCTCGGGCATTGGCGGATTCGATGTATTTGAGCGCGAGCACTCGGCGATGATCGCCGGCGGGCCGCGCAGGATATCGCCCTTCTTCATCCCCGGGTCGATCGTCAACCTGGCCGCCGGGCACGTGTCGATAAGGTTTGGCGCGCGCGGCCCCAACGAGGCGACCGCGACCGCCTGCACCACCTCTGCGCACTCCATCGGCGACGCCTTCCGCATCATCGAGCGCGGGGACGCCGACGCCATGATCGCGGGCGGTGCCGAGGCCGCCATTACCCCAATGGGCGTCGGTGGGTTTGCCGCAATGAAGGCGCTTTCGACTCGCAACGAGGATCCCGAGCACGCCTGCCGGCCCTTCGACAAGGACCGCGACGGCTTTGTGGTCGGCGAGGGCGCGGGCATTCTAATTCTGGAAGCGCTTGAGTTTGCGCAGGCGCGCGGCGCGAAGATCCTCGCCGAGATCATCGGCTACGGTATGTCGGCCGATGCGTTCCATATGACCGGGATGGCGCCGGAGGGCGAGGGCTGTTCGCGCTCCATGCGCCATGCACTCAAGGTCGCGCGCATTCCGCCCGACGCAATCGACTACGTCAACGCGCACGCCACCTCGACCCCGCTGGGCGATGCGCTGGAATCCAAAGCGATTGAAAACGTCTTTGGCGAGCGCGCGCTCAACCACACACTGCTCGTCAGCTCAACCAAGTCCATGACCGGCCATCTGCTGGGCGGCGCCGGCGGCCTGGAGGCCGGTATCACCATCCTGGCCATGCTGAACCAGACCGCCCCACCCACCATGAACATCGTCGAACTCGACCCTGAATGCCGCCTCAACTACGTCCCCAACAAACCGCAGCCCGCCAAGATCGACTACGCCCTCTCCAACTCATTCGGCTTCGGCGGCACCAACGGCTCGCTGGTCTTCAAGCGCTGGACGGAGTAGAAGCGTGGCCCATCCTTTGACTACTCCCACGGGTTGAGTAGCTTCACGCCGGTTCCTTCAAAGTCCCGAACATTCCTCGTCACGATTGTCATCCCATGCACCAGCGCGGTGGCAGCCATCATTGCGTCGCCCTCGTTCTGCGGATTGGGAACATGAAGTCTGGCGCAGCGCGGCGCAATCTCAGGGTCGATCCCAAGAATGTGTCCCTCAAAGGCTGGCAGGACATGCCGATCCAACCAGACGCGCAGCAGCCTGCCTTGGAGAGCGTCGCGGCGCTCCATCTGCAGAACACCAATCTCCAGTTCCAAAATCGTGATGACAGAGAGATACAGGCTCGCCCGCGAGACGCCAGCTTCCCACTTCACAACTTGGCGGTCCGCTCTTCCATTAATGGCTTTGCGGAGCTCCGAGATCACGTTCGTGTCTAACAAGTACATTAGGAGAAGTCCACGGGCCGAAACAACGGTCCGCGCAGCCGCGGCGGCTCGAAGTCAATGTCCTCCATCCCAGGCATCGCCAGCAGCTCCGCGATGCTCTCCCGCTTCCCCGATATTTTCCGATACTCCTCAACCGTCAGCAGCACTAGCGAGGGCTTGCCTCGGTCCGTGATAAACACCGGCCCTTTGCGCGCAGCCCGCTTGGCCCGTCCCCTGTCCTGATTGAACTCGCGACTCGATAAAGTTGTGATTGCGATGGCCCCACCTCCGCTCAATGTAGCAATGTTACTACAAGTCTCCGCTCATTCCAGCATCCCCCTGCCCCTGGGCGACAGCTCCAGCAAACTCGCACGCAAAAAGGCCTCCCGCTCGGGGAGGCCTTTCGCATCATCTTCAGGGAACGCGGATTACATCGTCACCCCGCCGCCTTCTTTCTTCTCCTTAGCTGCCTCATTCGCCTTGCGCGCGCCCATCGCTTTCTGGATCCACTGGTCCGCCTGCGCCAGGTCCTCCTTGCGCGCGGAATCGTTGCCGCAATCCAGATCGGCCTTGCGCCGGTAGGTCAGTTGAATGTATTGCATCGCGTCATCGTAGGTCGGGTTCAGCGCGACCGCCTTGTCCAGGTTCTGGAGCCCTTGATTGACCAGGTCGGTATTCGCCGCCTGCATCTTCGCGCAGGCGCCCTTGGTCATCTTCTTGTTGCCCTCGCCGTCGTCGGTCAGCCCGTCCGCCGCAAGGATCGCGATCGCGTTCTTATAGGCCTGGGTCCAGTCCACAAAGCCCACAATGTAGTAGGCTTCCGGGTCGTTCGGCGCCAGTTGGATCACCTTCAGCTCATCCTGCTTGGCCTGGTCGAACTTCTGGATGTTGCGGTCGATCGACGCAATCTGCTTCAGCGCAGTCAGGTCCTTGGGGTCCTTTGCCAGCACCGCATTGAAACCATCCAGCGCCTTCTGCGCCAGCGCAAGATTGCCCGGATCCATCAGGTTCGGCACCACCTGGTATGCGTACGAAGTCGCAAGATAGAGCTTCGCGGTATCCGACTCCGGGTCCAGCTGCACCGCCTCCTGAAAGTCAGCGACGGCCTCCTCGTACTGCGCGTTTTTGAACGCTGCCACGCCTTTATTGATCCGGTCCCGCGACTTCAACTTGTCGCACCCGGTCGTTGTCCCAAGCAACCCGGCCAGGGCGAGCACTACCGAAATTCGTGCAGTCAATCTCATGCGGCGATAAGTCTCCTTCGCTGACGCGGCCTCTTCAGACGCTAAAAACTGTGGGTGGGGTTTTTGAGCTCGCCCCTCGATTGTAATGTGACTTTGCCCAACCTTGCCAGCAAAAGCGCCTGCCTCTGAACTTTGGTGCTCGCTGAACTGCACTGCATTTGATGCAAATCCGACCGTCCCTCAAAATCCCTTCCAACTATGTTTCTCACGCGCAAGTAACTATAGACGAACAGCCCGTCGCTAAGTTTCCCGCGCCCTCGCGCCCTCACACGATCCGTCCATCGCGGATGTGCACCGACCGACTTGCATAGGATGCAGCCTCGGCATCGTGCGTGATCATCAGGATCGTCTGCCCGGTGCGCTGGTTCAGGTCCTTCAGCAGCTCCAGTACCGCCGCTGAATTCTGGCTGTCCAGATTTCCCGTTGGCTCGTCGGCCAGCAGGATCGCCGGCTTGTTCACGATCCCGCGCGCGATCGCCACGCGCTGCTGCTGTCCGCCGGAGAGCGCCCTCGGCTTGTGCTTCATCCGGTCGGTGATCCCGAGCAACTTCAGCACCTCCTGAAACTCCGCAGTGAACTCCGTACTGCGTCCGCCAATGTACTCCACAATCTTGATATTGTCTTCCGCCGTCAGCGTCGGCAGCAGATTGTACTTCTGGAAGACGAAGCCCACGGTCGTCTTGCGCAGCTCCGTCCGCTGCGCGTTGGTCATCCCCGCCAGGTCTTTTCCGTCGATCACCACAGTCCCCGCACTGGGCGGCGTCAGGGCGCCGAGAATGTGAAACAGCGTCGACTTGCCTGAGCCCGACGGCCCCACAATGGCCACAAACTCCCCACGCGCAATCTCCAGGTCGACCCCGCGCAGCGCGGCAACCTCCACGTCGCCCACATGGTAGACCTTGGTCAGCCCCTGCACCCGGATCATGGGCCCGGATTTTGCGGAGGCAGCGCCCACAGTCCCCTCACTCATACCCGTGGCTGCCTCACTCATACGAGAGCGCCTCGGTCACGTCCTGCTGTACCGCCTTCATCCCCGGCAGCGCCGCGCCCAGCAGCGCGCCCACAATGGCAATCGCGGCGGCGATCGGCCACCACGCGTACACCGTCTCCTGCACCAGGCTGGCCGGCACCGAGTGCCCCATCATCCACTGCGTCCCATAGGTCAGCACAATGCCGAGAGCCGTCCCCAGCAGCGCCAGCATCAGCGTCTCGCGCAGCAGAATGCTCAGCACCAGCCCCGACGACCCGCCCACGGCCTTGATGATCCCAATCTCGCGCGTGCGCTCCAGCACCGCCGTATACATCGCCATGAAGACCACGATGAAGCCGACGATCATCGCCACGCCAATCACCACGTCGATAAAGTCCTTCAGCATGCCGACATTGCTGATCGAATACATCGAGGTAAACGCGTCCATCGTATAGATCGGGTAGCCCGGGAGCTGCGCCTTCAGGCTGTCCACCACCTGCTGCGCCAGCTTTGGATCGTCCAGCTTGGCGTAGATCACGCTCACATGTCCGGGGCTGCCCGGCGGGATCGCCTGCAGCGCCGAGAGCGTCACTACCATGCGCGCCAGCTTGCCGCCCTCGAAGATGCCCGAGATGCGCCAGTTGTGGTTGATCAGGTTCGCCACGCTGCCCACCTGCAGATGCTGCTGCGCTGCGTAATACTTGTCCACCGCCATCTGGTCGTCGGCCGTCGGATCGCCGCCCGACAGATAGGTGAACCCGCCGCTCATCTTGTTGAACGCAGCCAGGTCAATCCCGGTGATTGAGTCGGGGAAGGTCGTGCTCTGGATCACCGTCCCCGTCGCCAGCGCGACATGCGGCTGCTGCATCAGCCAGCCCACATACTTCTCGCTGATCGCGGACGAGTTGACCGCCGAGATGACGGTCGAGTTGGGCGGCCGCAGAATGATGTCCGCCCCGACCCCGCGCGCCCGCGCCGCAGTCGAATCCAGCGTCCCATGGCTCACGCCCACCAGCGTGAGGATCATCGTCACCTCAACTGCAATGGCCAACACACTCAATAGCGTCCGCACCGGCCGATGACCCAGATTTGCGAAGATCAGCTTATTCAACACAAGCCTAGAGTCTACCCCAAACGCATTGATCTTCTGCGCGCCACCGCGTTACTTCGGCCCCAGCAGCACCTGCATCCCCACATAGGCGATCCAGCTGGGTTGGCTGTTGGTGACAGAGACGGTCTGGAAGCTGCGCCCCCACATCAGCAGCAGGTTGAGCGTGCCCGGCTTGTTCACCGCCTGGCGCCCGCCCACGCCCAGCGTGGTCTCGCGCTGCTTGGGGTAGCCGGTGGCGAAGTTGCCCACGCCTTGGCCGGCGCGGATGCGGTTGGCGTCCTGCTGGTCGTACAGTTCGATATAGGCCTCGGTGCGATCGGAGAACTCATGCCCCACGATCAGGCCGCGGCCCCAGCTCTGGGGCAGGGCGTGGTTGCCGAAGTTGTAGCCCACCTCGCCATCGAAGCGGATAGGGCCGATGCGGCCGTTGACCTCGAAAGGCAGGTAGAAGTTGGGGCCGGGCGCGACCAAACCGCGCGGCACCGATCGTGTCGGGTTGTCCAGAAACAGCTGCGGGTAGGTCCCGATGCTGAGGTTGACGAGCTGCTCAGGCGCCTCCGCCGCACCGGGAGCGTCGCCCGAGGCCGCTGCGGGCTGGGGCTCCGCGCGTGGCCCCGCACCGAAGACGCTGAGCAGTCCGGTGCCGAAGCGGTCGCGGAAGGCCATATCGCCAGGATGATGCTCGTAGAAACGCCACTTGATGCCGAGCAGGCTCTCGCCGAGGCCGCCGATCACATGGCCCGGCACCGCGGGCTGCTCGCCGGCGGCCGGCTGGGGCCGCGTCTCTTCAATGGCGATGGGGATCTCGTACTTCAGCTGGAGGCGGTCGCCAAGGCCGTAGTTGAAGTCGAAGTCCGGCACCTGATAGGCGCCTGCGGCGGGATTGCGGTCGCCGATCCAGCCGAAGTTGATCTCCCAGTGCTTGTTGCCGGGGGTCTCCGGATCGTCGGTACGAAACGGCGGCCCAGCCTGCGCGTGCGCTGCAAGCGCGAAGATCACAAGCAGAAACGGCAGAGTCAATGCGAACCGGCAGGCCCCGCGACGGCACCGGAGACCTGGCTGCTCCTGCAGGTGAAGGGTCGTCCTTTGAGAATCTGGGGCCGCGAACTCCATCCAGAGAATAGTATCGACGATGTCTTTCCATTCCCGCCAACCATTCGGTCGAACCTCAGCCCTGCTCCGCGAACCGGTGCGCAGTTCCGCGCCCAACCCCGCTAAAATAGGCCATGCGCGTCGCCGCCCTGATCGTCGGCCTTCTCTTCTGCTTCAGCGTCACGGTCGACGCCTTCCAGACCATCATCCTGCCGCGCCGGCCAGTAGGCCGCGTGCGCATCACCCGGATCTTCTACCTCACAACCTGGATCCCGTGGTCCGCGCTGGCGCGCCGCGCGCACAACCCCAAAGTCCGCGACCAGCTCTACAGCATCTTCGGCCCCGCCTCGCTGCTGCTGCTGTTGATGGTCTGGGCGGTGCTTCTGGTGACCGGCTTCGGGCTGCTCTTCTTCTCCATGAACACGCCCTTCGGCGACGTGATGGGCGACGCCAGCGCCCTCGGCCGCCTGCGCACCGACCTCTACGTCAGCGGCACCACCCTCTTCACCCTTGGCCTGGGCGACGTCGTCCCGCACACCCTCGCGGCGCGCGCGCTCATCATCTTCGAGTCCGCCACCGGCCTTGGCCTGGTCGCGCTGGTCATCGGATACGTCCCCGTGCTCTACAACTCATTCTCCCACCGCGAGGTCTCGGTCGCCCTGCTCGACGGCCGCGCCGGCTCCCCGCCCACCTCCACCGAACTGCTGCGCCGCCACGCCTTCCCCGGCGGGCAGGAGGCCCTCGTCGTTCTGCTCGCCGAGTGGGAGCGCTGGTCCGCCGAGGTCCTCGAGTCCCACGTCTCCTATCCCATCCTGTGCTTCTACCGCTCGCAGCACGACAACCAGAGCTGGCTCTCCGCGCTGACCGCTGTACTGGATAGCTGCGCGCTGCTGATCTCCGTGGTGCCGGGCGTCGCCTCGCGCCAGGCCCAGCTCACCTTCGCGATGGCGCGCCACGCGCTGGTCGACCTGGGCCACGTCTTCCATCTGGAGAAGGATGAGAAGCAGTGGCTCGCGCGCGGCGGCCCCGACCGGCTCCCGCCGGCAAGCTTCCAACGCGTCTGCGATCTGATGCTGGAGGCTAATCTGCGCCTCTGCGGCGACCCCGAGGCGCCCGCCCGCCTGCACGCGCTGCGCGCCCTCTACGAGCCGCACGCGCAGGCGCTGGCCGACTACCTCGGCATGACGCTCCCCGGATGGATCCCCGAGCCGCGCGCCAAGGACCAGTGGAAGCTGGTCGAGGCCGTGCGCTCCCAGGCAGCGTTATCCATCCTTAAAAGCACCGTGGTCAGCGACCAGGCCGAGGCCATCCGCCTGCACCGCGACGAGCATTAGCCAATCCGGCTGACGAGCATTAGCCAATCGGATTTGTGAGGTAAGAACCGCCGGAAGGCTGTTCCTACTGCTGTCGCGCCTGCGGAGGCGCCGGATTCAGCTTCTCCGCGGCAATCGTGCCCGCGGTCCCCTTGGCGTCGTCCTGCTTCAGAGCAGCATAGATCTTCTTGGCCTCGTCCGGCTTGCCCTCAGACTCGTACAGCGCGGCCAGCTGCAGCTTGGCCAGGCCCGAGGGCACCGTGACCGCCGGCTTTGCCGCCAGCTGGTTGTAGAGGTCGATCGCCTGCGGGTCGCGTCCACTGTCGTGGTAGAGCTGCGCCAGGGCAAGCTTCGCCAGCGCCGCCAGATTGCGGTTCCAACCGCTCGCCACCTTCTTCAGCGTGTCCTCCGCGGCCTGGTTGTTGCCCGCTTCGATATAGGTCAGCCCCGCGAAGTAGCGCGCAATCCTGCCGCTCGGCGTCAATCCGTACCGGCTGGCGATGTCGCTGAACTCGGCGTTCGCCGCCTTGGCCCGCGCAATGATCGAGGGGAAGGTCTTCACCCCCGCGGGCACCGCCTGGCCGGGAGGCGCCAGCGGCGTCTGGTAGGTCTGCATCGCCTCGCCAAACGCACCTGTCGCCGCATTCGCGCGGCTGTTGTAGATCACGACGCTCAATACCACGATCAGAATCACGCCCAGCAAAATCGCGGTGGTGGTGATCACCGACCTGCGGTTCTCGGCGGCCCACTCCAGGCCGTGGCT
>Ga0182018_10005606_pt1 | contig 10037 bp, 8 predicted proteins | sample 812P2MmetaG_FD_120490 | JGI IMG/M metagenome (GOLD analysis project Ga0182018, IMG submission 120490) | Permafrost microbial communities from Stordalen Mire, Sweden - 812P2M metaG | ecosystem: Environmental > Terrestrial > Soil > Wetlands > Permafrost | place: Sweden: Stordalen | collected... | reverse complement strand
TCTCGTGACTGGAGCGGCGATTGTTTATGCGCGCTTGTCATCGGCATGGTCACCGGGAACGCCTAATCGGATCGGCCGCATTCTTTTTGGCATCTGTGCCGGTTCCTTTGCCCTCGAACAGGCGGTTTATCTTAGCGCTACCTCCAGTCTTGTTCCGAAGTGGATCCCGCCAAGTCAGATGTTTTGGGCGGTAACGACGACTATTTTGTTCGCACTCGCGGCTGTGGCTCTTCTTGCGAATCGAATGGCGCTTTTCGCGGCTCGCCTATTGACAGTGATGGTCGCGGGCTTTGGGCTACTCGTGTGGGTACCGTTGGTTCTTTCGGATCTCCACGATCATACGAATTGGAGCGAAAACGCCGAGACCTTCGCGATTGCCGGAGCAGCATGGATTCTCGCCGATCTCTTGGGCGAGTATCGGCCTTAATGACCATCCCCCGCGATGACGTGAGGTGGGCCACGCTCACGCGAGGTTTATTTCGTTCAAGACAATGTCCGCCGGATTGAACGCTCATTGGCGGATCATTGAATATTCCAAAATCTCGCCTCCAGGGTAGGCATTTGACAAGGTTTCCTTGAAGATTGGCATCGCTCCGCCCGGATCGACGAAATCCATGATTCATGGTGTCACTTGGCGAAACCTGGGCATAGCACTGCTTGAAAGCAAGAGGTTTTGCTCTTGGCGGAGCAATGCGATGAGAGCCGGCCCTCGAAACACGCTTTGGGCTGTTCTCGGCAGTTGATCGCCCAAAGCACGGGTTTCATTCATCCAGGAACGTTCAGCAGGAATAGCGAATATCAGGTGGCCGATGCCTTGATTCCGAGGCTGCAAGCCGTTGCTACCGCAGCTCTTGAAGCGCTTGTAGATCTGCATCTCGATCCGGCGCACTGAAGTACTGAGCAATCGGACACAGTATTGAGCAAGCTGTTGATTCAAACTTGCGTTTGAAAATGAACAGCAATCGCTCACAACTCGGGCAAAAGGTAGCAAGGCGCAAACGTCCGACTGCGGCCCCAGACCCAACACGCGAGAAATTGCTGGAGGCTGCGGGACCGATTTTTGCTAACTGCGGCTATCAGGCTACGACGATTCGCGAAATTTGTGCAGGAGCGGGAGCCAATGTTGCCGCGATAAATTATCACTTCGGCGATAAATTGGGATTGTATACCGAGGTCTTGCAGCAATCTGTGCGAGCTGCCCAAGTATTGGCTGTTCACAACGCGCCTGATCAAAACATCTCCCCAGAAGACATGCTGCGAGCTCTGATTCGAGCTCGACTTCGGAGCATCAATGGGAAAGGTTTACCGGATTGGCATTCCCGACTCCTGGCGCATGAGTTCGCACAGCCCACACCGGCGCTTCGACAACTCATCGATAAGTTAACTCGGCCGATCTACAAGCGACTACTGGAACTCATCGGAAGAATTATTGGCCTGCCCCCCAGTGACGACAACACACGACTCTGTGCAATCAGCGTGGTGGGACAAGTTCTTGCTTATGTTCTGCCAGGTCCATTGTTGACGGAGATTTGGCCGGAACTAAGGATGACACCTGACCAGGTGGAACGCATTGCGGATCACATCGCGGACTTTTCACTTTCGTATCTAAAGGACTTTCGCTCGAGACATGGAACGATCACACCGGTAAGGAAACAGAGGCTCAGCAAATGACTACACCCACAGTTGAAAGGGCGCCAGAACAGGCCGAGCAAAAAAAACAGACGGACCCATCCGGTGCAAAGCCGGACCCAGGGGAAAGAGCCAAGCTCGCCGTCACTGATACTGCGAAGCCAGCGGCACCAGGCGGCGCGAATCCAGCCGCGGGGGACAGCGCCAAGCCGGACCCAGCGGAAAGTGAAAAGAAGGCAGCGGACGAAAAGGCTAAGCAAGCAGCCGACGAAAAGACGAAGCAGGCCGCGACGCGACGACGCCTAATCCTGATGATCGTCGCTGGCGTGGTCCTGATTGCGGCGGGGCTTCTAATCTGGAAGATCTTTTTTGCGGCACCACGTATCCCGAACAGCATTGTTGTGGTGAGCGGCCGAATTGAAGGCGACGACTCCGCGGTTGCTTCCAAAACAACCGGACGCATTCTTGAAGTTCGTGTCCGCGAGGGCGACACCGTAAATGCCGGAGACACGATCGCCACTCTCGACGACGCCCAGATTCGGGCGCGTGAAGACCAGGCTCGCGATGCTCTTTCGGAGGCTGAAGCGAAGGGCGCAGCCGCACAAGAGCAAATCGCGGTCCTCGAGGAACAATTGCAGCAAAGCCGGTTGCAGGTGGGCCAGTCAAAGCTAGATACAGAAGGCCATGTGGGGCAGGCGCAGGCGGATCTGGCAGCCGCGCAATCGGAATTGGCCCAGCAGCAGGCGGCGTATCAGATTGCCGCTTTCAATAGGGATGCTTATACGCGTCTTGCAAAAACCGGAGCTGTGTCGGAGCAACAGGGACTTCAGGCTTCAACGACGGCCGATCAACAGGCCGCGGTGGTCGCTGCTTCGAAGCGCCGGGTTGAGTCGTCACAGGGAGCATTGACGACGGCAGAAGCAAGTCTGTCCAATCCTGGTATTCGCGAATCGCAGGTTGTCTCGGTTCGAAGGCAAATCGCACAGCAGGAAGCTGAAGTTGCGAGTGCAGCGGCCCAGACACAACAAGCTCGCGCCGAACTTGCAGAAGCAGGAGACAACCGCAAAGACTTGACAATCAGGGCACCGTTCTCCGGAACAGTGGTGACGCGCGGGGCGGAACCGGGCGAAGTGGTGGTCGCTGGAACTGCTGTGATCACACTATTGGACTTGACCAAGGTGTATTTGCGCGGCTTTGTGCCTGAAGGCCAAATCGGCAAAGTGAAAGTGGGGCAGTCGGCGCGCATATATCTCGACTCGAGTTCGCAGAAACCGGTCTACGCTTACGTCTCCAGGATTGACCCACAGGCCACATTCACTCCGGAAAACACTTACTTCCGCGACGATCGAGTCAAGCAGGTAGTCGGACTTAAGCTGCAATTAATTGGCGGATTCGGATTTGCCAAGCCTGGCATGCCTGTCGATGGCGAAGTCCTGGTGCAGGGAGACAAGTGGCCGAAGGTCAAGCGCAATTGATTACCGCCAATCCAGATCGAACGGTGCAAGATCGCGCGATCCCAGATCGGGCGGCCCAGGATCGGCAGGGCGCGGCCGCACAGCGGACTATCGATGTTCGCGGCCTGACGAAACGCTATGGCAAGCTCGAGGCCGTGCGTGGAATCACATTTGACGTTAACCACGGCGAGATGTTTGGACTGATTGGCCCGGATGGAGCCGGAAAGACTTCGACCTTCCAGATTCTTGCAGGCGTAATGGAAGCAACCGCAGGCACCGCGAACATCCTCGGTCGCCCGGCGCGGGATATGCGGTCCCAAACCGGATATTTGACGCAGGACTTCAGTCTCTATCCCGATCTGACTGTTGCGGAAAACATTCGCTATAGTGGCGATCTGCGCCTCATTCCGCCAGATGAGATCGCGGAGCGCAGTCTTCAATATCTTCGAATGTTTGACATGGACCGTTTCGCAGGCCGGCTCGCTGGGCAGTTGAGCGGCGGCATGAAACAAAAGCTTGCGCTGGTCTGCGCTCTCGTTCCACAACCCAAAGTGCTGCTTCTCGACGAGCCAACCACAGGCGTCGATCCTGTATCCCGTCGAGAATTTTGGGACGCGCTAACTCACTTGACGGCGGAGGGCCTGACGATCCTCGTGGCTACCCCTTACATGGATGAGGCTGAACGATGCCATCGAATTGCGTTTATGCACTTGGGGGCGATCCTCCAGATCGGCACGCCAGCCGAGCTTTGCGCCAGTCTGGGCGCCAAGCGGATCGAACTTCGCACGGCAGACCTCAGGAAAGCGGAAAGTGTGCTTTCCGAGGGATCCGGGCCTGATAAAGACATCATCGACGTGGAGCGGTTCGGCGACCGGCTGGACCTGCTGGTGCACGATCCAGACAAGGAGCAGACGTGGATCACCGAGAAGCTTAAAGGCACATGCCTTTCGGTCGACGAGATGCGTGTCGACGAACCGACACTCGATAACATATTTGTTGCCAAGCTGCGTACGTTAAGCCAGAAGGCCGACACGGTCGAGTTTCCCGCAAAGCAGGATCACCGCAGCCTGCGCGGGCAAGTTGCAGTTGGTGCGAAGAACCTCGTCAAGGAGTTCAAATCATTTACGGCTGTGAAGAATGTGAGCCTCAATATTCGAAACGGGGAAGTATACGGACTCCTCGGAGCGAATGGGGCGGGCAAGACAACAACCATCCGGATGCTTTGCGGGCTTCTGGACTTGACAAGTGGAACCATGGAGTTGGGTGGCTCGGGTGGAAACCTGAGAACGGAAGCCGTTCGCAAGCGCATCGGTTACATGTCGCAAAAATTCTCTTTGTATGAAGACTTAACGATTCGCGAAAACCTCGATTTCTTTTCGGGCGTTTATGGCGTCCCTGACCAGGACCGCGAAGGAAAAATTCGATGGGTGCTTTCCTTTTCCGGTCTCGATGGAAAGCAGGATCAGATAACGGGTAGCTTGCCCGGTGGGTGGAAGCAGCGCGTGGCCTTCGGCGCTGCAATCATGCATGAACCGGATATTCTCTTTCTGGACGAACCGACCTCGGGCGTCGATCCTCTGGCGCGGCGCGCGTTCTGGACAATGATCAATCAGCTGGCCGACGGCGGCGCGGCGATCCTCGTAACAACTCACTATCTGGAGGAAGCGGAGCAGTGCAATCGCCTGGGAATGATGGTTGCAGGCGAGCTTGTGGCTGAAGGAACGCCCAGCGGCATAAAAAGCCAGCAATCCGGACACGTGCTTGAATTCATCGTCGACCAGCCGCAACACGCCTCGGACCTGCTGAAGAGCAAGACGGAAGACTGGCGAGTGTCCCTGTTCGGTGAGCGCCTGCATATGATCACCGACGAAGACCCAGCTACCGCCATAAAGGAAACCACAAAGCGGCTCGAAGAGAACGGAATTCACGTGACCAGCGCGAGCGAAAACCGCTTCTCGCTTGAAGACGTGTTCATCTCCATCGTGGAGAAGGCGCGTACTCAGGGAAAGGCGGCCACCGATGACTAAGGAGGAGCTCGCATGAGGCGAATCATTGCACAAATGCGCAAGGAGTTGACCCAGATTGTTCGAGACTGGCGCACCCTGGCTCTCGCGTTGGCCCTTCCCACGTGCCTGCTTATCTTGATGAGCTCGGCGCTTTCGCTCACGGTGAACGAGCTTCCGATCGTCGTGCAGGATTTTGACGGCTCACCGGCGTCCAATGATTTTATCGACGCTTTCCGAGCTTCGATAACGCTTAAGGTGGTCTCATGGCCGATAGATAAAACAGCCGAAGAGGCACTGGCCTCCAATGCTGCACGAGCCGTGCTGATCATCCCGTCGCACTTTGGCCGCAACATGGCACGGGGCGTTAATGCGCCTGTCCAGTTTCTGGTGGACGCATCGGATTCAAACACGGCCAAGTTGGTCACGGCTTATGCCGGCCAAATTACGACCTCGTATAACCAGCTGGGCAGTGGAGCGCAGGCAGGCCCCATACAGACCGCCATCCGGCTCTGGTTCAACCCCGGACTCTCTTCGAAGAAGTTCTATGGCCCAGGAATATTCGTGCTTGGCCTCTCCATGTTTCCGCCTCTGCTGGCTGGGCTCGCCATGGCGAAGGAGGGCGAGCTGAAGACGATTCTCCAGGTTTACGTCTCAAGCATTCCCGCGCATGAGTTCCTGCTGGGGAAAATCATTGCGTTTATGGTTGTGGCGCTCGCGGAATGTCTCATCATGTCTTTGGTTTTATTTACGTATTTTGGCCTGAGCTTTGCCGGCGATCCTACGCCTGCCTTGATCGCCACCTTCCTCTATGCCTTTTGCGTGGCGGCGTTTGGAACCATGGTCGGAGCGGTCATCCCCAACCAGGCCTCGGCCTTGCAAGCGGTAGCCTTCGGCGGATTCCTGCTCGTATTCCTGCTTTCTGGCCTCATCTTCCCTGTCCAAAACATACCGGCAGGTCTCCGTTGGGTCTCAAGCCTCGTCTGGGGCCGGTACTACATCGAGATCGTTCGTGACGCGCTCTTGCAGGGTGGGGGATGGCCTGCCATGTGGTCAAACGTCCTGATCATCGGCGTTATTGGAGCCATCTTCTACGGCCTGGCATGGCTCGGCATGAAAAGGATGCAGGTGAAGGCTTAATTCATGACAAAGCTCTGGAACTATCTGTTCAATTATCGTATGCGCGCATTGATCAAGAAAGAGTTTGCCCAGACTCGCCATGACCGCAAACTCATGTTCAGTCTCACCGTCTTGCCCGTCGTGCAGTTGACTCTGGTAGGGTTTGCCCTGAGCGCGGCGGTAACGAACATTCGTCTCGCGGTCGTCGACGATAGCCGGTCACCCGAGAGCCGTGAGCTGATTGCGACGTTGACCGAGAGCAAGAGTTTCCGCCTCGCCGGCTACTACTCCTCGGTCGACCAACTTGGAGATGCAGTCAGCCAGGGCAAAGCCGACGCCGGAATGGTGGTTCCGTACGATTATGCGCGGGATCTGCTCCGGGATCGCCATACAACTATTCAGTTCCTGCTGAACGCCACGAACGCAAACACAGCGACGATAAGCCGCGGATATGCAGAAACCATAATTCAGAGATTCAATACGGGACTGGAAGGCGAGGGAATTCATGTCCGCGTCCAGCCAATTAACGGATCAAACCTCGCCCGTCGCGGCCAAGCGCAGCTTGAACCGGCGTTCCTCTACAACCCCGGTCTGGTCAATTCGTGGTTTATCGTCACAGGTGTGCTCGGGTTGCTGTTGATCCTGCAGAGCTCTCTCATTTGCTCCGCGGCCATGGTTCGCGAGCGGGAAGCCGGGACGCTTGAACAGCTGCTCATGTCCCCGGCTAGCACGTCCGAGATCATCATCGCCAAGGTCACCCCCTTGTTCCTGTTGCTGTGCCTGATGATGTTCCTCGCCCTGGGCGTCCTCAAATTTGCATTCGGAGTTCCGTTCCACGGCAATGTTCTGCTTCTGCTCGCTGGGGGCGCTCTGTGCATCCTGTCTGGAATCAGCATCGGCACCGTGGTTTCCACGTTCAGCAAGTCAGCTCAGCAAGCACAGCTAACGACCTTTTTCGTCAATCCTCCGATTTCATCGTTGTCTGGAGCGCTGAATCCGGTTGAGGCGATGCCGAAGTGGTTGCAGCCTTTCACGGTGGTGAACCCGGTTCACCATTTCGCGACCATCGCTCGTGGAAGCACGCTCAAGGGAAGTGGATTTGTGGACCTTTGGCCGAACTTCCTTGGCTTGCTCATTATCACGCTGGTGCTTGGCTCGCTCAGTGTCTGGCGATTCCGAAAGCAGCTCAGTTAAGGACGGGGTACCTTGATATGAATCATCGGAAGACAAAGACCGCACCAATTTGCCAGATCATAGAAGCCGCCGCGATCCTCTGCATTGGGACCGTCTTCATCGCATCGCGGCCGAGCCAAGCGCAGAGCACGCAACGAACTTTGCTTCCTCTCTCCGGGCGCGCTGGACAGAGCGGGTCGGTCACTGCAGTGGAGTCTCCCATTGCGGGAACGACAACCAGCGTAGATACGATCAACCCAACAGTTCAGGTCCAGGGACCTTTTACCGGAAGCGCTTCGAGCACGGCGAAGATGCCGTTTTCGGGCAAGCTCTCTCTCCGCGAAGCCATCGCGAGAGGACTCAACTACAACCTCGGCGCAATAGGCCAGAGCAACGCTGTGCGCCAAGCTCAAGGTCAAAGCCAGATCGCACGAAGCGCCCTGCTTCCCAATGCGAGCGGCTATCTGGCCGAGACTTTGCAACAAATTAGTCTCCGGGCGGAAGGGCTACGCATCACGATTCCAGGTTTTGCCATCCCGCCGACCATCGGTCCCTTCAACAATATCGATCTACGCGGCAGCCTTTCTCAATCGGTCGTCGATTTAAGCGCGTGGAACAGTTACCGGTCGTCTAGAGATGTCTTTCGAGCCAGCCAGTTCGCCGCGCGGGATGCGCGAGAGATGGTCGTCCTGGCGGTGTGCGGGGCATACCTTCAAGTGATCTCAACAAGGGAAAGGGTAAAGTCCGCCCACGCTCAACTCGACACCGCGAATGCTCTCTTTCAGCAGACTCAGCAGAAGCGAAGTGTGGGATTGGTACCTCAAATAGACGTCGATCGAAGCGAAGTTGAAGAGCTAACGCAGCAACAACGGGTCATCTCGCTTGAGAACGAAGTGGCCAAGCAGAAGATTATTCTGGCTCGGATGACTGGATTGCCGCCAAGTGACGAATACGATCTGACCGACGACGTCCCATTTCTGGCCGCTCCTGATCTCAGTCTTGACGACGCGCTCAAGCAGGCCTTCGAACGTCGTACGGATATTAAAGCGGCGGAGGCGCAGATTCACGCCGCCGAACACACACTTACCTCTGCTCGCGATGAGAGAATTCCCTCCCTTACTGTCAACGGCAACTACGGAGGGATCGGAACAAACCCTTCGCAGGTCCATACGACCTATTTTGGCGCGGCTACACTCAATGTTCCGATTTGGCTGGGAGGCCGCACGGAGGGAGACATCACAGAGGCAAAGGCCTCTCTGGCTCAGCGGAAGGCCGAGCTCGAAGACACCAGGAGCCAGGTGGAAAGCGATGTCCGGAATGCTTTCCTCGATCTCCGCGCGGCAACGAGTCAAGTAGAAGTAGCCAAGAGAAACCTTCAGGTAACGCAAGAAACGTTGGACCTGACGCGCCAGAGGTTCGAAGCTGGCGTGACAGACAATGTGGAGGTTGTGCAGGCACAGGAGTCCTTGACCTCGGCCGAGCTTGATGTGATCAACAGCGTATTCGCCCACAACGTTGCGAAGCTCAGCCTGGCAAGGTCGATCGCTAGCGCGGCCGATAGCCTGCAGCAGTTCCTGAGCCTTCAATAGCGGTCTCGCTCCTCGTCGGCGCCGAAGCAGTGGCCGAGGATGAAGGGGTGGCAATCTTCTCTCTTCAGCCAGGTGTTGGTTCCGTGACCTCGGTTGAAGTGCATCGTGCCGCCCACTTCCTGCAGGAAGCTAGCCACGACACTGGCGGTCAAACAATCCGCTTCGACAAACTAAGTGACGGTGTTAACACGTTGCTCCATGCCATTCAAGAACAATGGGTTCTTGATATTCTTCCCCACCAAGCCCGAGATCAGAAATTGCATTCGCTTACTATAAAGAGTTCGGAGAAAGATGTTCAGCTTTCTGCGCCGGTCCAGATTCTTCTTCAATAGTGCACAGTTTGGTGTTTAATCTCACCCTCGATTCGCCCATATCGAACGCAAATTGGACCTGATGACATGCGCGAAGCGATTGGTCAATTGACGAAAACTGGGCAACCCACCAACTGAGACGCCGGATCGGAGTGCCTATTGCCGTCAGAGAACGGAGTTGGCAGGAGAACGCCACGGAGATCTCTCGCCAAATGATATGTATCTATGAGCAGGAGATTCAGATGGGCGGCGACTTGGCCCAAGGTGTTTTGGGTTTCAGAGTTTGTGCTCGACCAGGGCGGCCGTGAACGTCACGATATAGAGAATTGCCAGAATTACCCAAAATCCATACTTACCCAATCGTACGTACTGCCACGGTAATATATCTCTCTTCCTGGCACCGATCCCAACATACTGCCAAAGAACCAGCGCCAAACAAGGCGGAGCAAGAATAAGAAGCCAGATTATTGAGTTCATAGCGACTCCTAAGGCGATCATATAACCGAGGCAGAAGTTAGGCAATGATTTGACCTTCAGCAAAACCCACGAGGAAGCCACGGAACCTTTTGTTCGCGCATTCGCAGCGATCGACAACCCAACTTCGAAACAGCGAATGCGGGAAACGCTGAGGTGGCAACCGGAGCGATAAACCTTCACGGTACCGCCTGGTCAGGATGTGACAAGGTTGCCCCAAGGGTTGACATTGCTTAGACCGGACGACCGGGGTCAACAAGTCGCGATGTCAGTTGGCGATAACTG
>Ga0182018_10005605_pt1 | contig 10038 bp, 8 predicted proteins | sample 812P2MmetaG_FD_120490 | JGI IMG/M metagenome (GOLD analysis project Ga0182018, IMG submission 120490) | Permafrost microbial communities from Stordalen Mire, Sweden - 812P2M metaG | ecosystem: Environmental > Terrestrial > Soil > Wetlands > Permafrost | place: Sweden: Stordalen | collected... | reverse complement strand
CGATCAAACTTACTTCCACGTTTTGAACGCCAGACTGGCGTCCGAGGTGTTGTTTCACCCCGTATGCTCAAAAGTTTCAAGTCATGCCTTCCACGCGCATTTCAATATGTTTGATTTGCGCGTGCGCCACCGGCGACAGAATCGAAACCAACAGAATCAGTAACGCAAACTTTCGTGTGTCCATGGTCCTCCTTATTTTATTTACCCAAGAGATGAAATCTAAACTGCTGCGTGATTCCGAAACTGACGTGTCGGCGAATAGGCACGAACGTTGCGCCGTTCGAATGCGCAACGTCCCAATCCATCCCCAGCCAAAGATGCATCCCGGGACGAACTCCCGCATAAGTCGTTACCCCCGCGAGTAACACGTCACCGCCGCTTCCATGTTGTGTCAGTCCGGCAATTTGGTCGTTCTGTGAATGCTGCCATGTGAGCGCGGGGCCGATAAACCATTCGCGAGTGGCATCTTTCGCTTCATACGGCCGATAAGACAGCCAAAAACGTGATTCGAATGCGCTGCCGAGTCGAGTCGCCTGCGTCCCCCGTGTGCGCAGGAGTGAATGAAAATCCTCGTCAGCCACCAGACGCCGTAGGTTGAAAAGTCCCGTGTACGTCCAATTCGCAGCCAGGAAGAAATCTGTAGAGCCCGAGCCGGGCTGCAAACTAGCAGGCAGCACGCTTCCATTCGCATCGGACAGGTTTGTCCGCCCAGTCGGAACTTTCGGCCCAAATGTGACCGATGCCTGCGTAGTTCCGCGTTGTGAATCTCGCCGATAGAAGCGGTACTTCACGAGCACCAGCGCATCGCCAAGCCCCGTTCCGCCGACGGTCGGTTCGCCTGTGTCGCCAAAGTGATTCGTGACGATCGGAACGAGAATCGTCAAATCAAAATTACGGTAGAACCCCCAAGTGAAATTAACATCGCCTTCGTGCGAGAACGTCGGTCGCGCAGTAGCAGGAACAGCCTCCGACTGTTCCGGCATCAAGCCGCGAGTTGTGAGGATCGAGTTGTACGAGATGAGCGCACCGCCGGGAAAAAGCGGCGGAGCAGTTTCAGGGGCTGGACCCTGCGCGCACGCCTGTGAAGCACACAGCAGGAACATAATTGACAAGAGTGCGTATAACTTCGCTTGCGATCTCACGATTTACCTTCCAATGGCAAATGGTTGTGTGCGAACCGAGGCACACTTGTCCGTGCGGTAAAACCATTGGAAGGAGACTAAATCCGAAGCGGCGTCAAATCGAAGGCGTGGTTGTCCGGCGGAGCATGCGAATGAATTGCAACCCGGCCGATGAACGAATCCGAGTTAACGAAGTCCTGGCCCGATGCCAGAACTGCTAATTGAAAACCAAGCGGCTTGACGCTGTGAACCGAAGCGGACTTCACAAAAGGAGCATGCATCGACGGCATCGTCGTGCAGCAATCCTGCCCCTGATGCCCGTGCGGCGAGCAAGGCATCGAATTGCAGCATTGCATCGCCTCGTCGGGCGTAGTCATAGCCGAACAGTCAAACGCATAGACCATTACAGCGACAGCAATGAACAAAACTAGAATGGCCTTGGAAAAACGCATCGCATTGAATGTAAGCGCCTAGAGTGCCCGAGTCAAGTGTGTAGCACTGGCCCTCGTTCTGTTCCGTAGATTGCACTTGACCCTAGACTAGACTCCAGGGTGTACGCTTGAAGGTGCGATGCATGACAACCAAGTAGGGTCGATGCAAATCGGTCAGATTTCCCGACAAACAGGCCTAAGTATCGACTCCATTCGCTTCTATGAGCGGAGTAGGTTAATTAGAGTGCCTCCACGCAGTGAGGGTGGATTTCGTCTGTATTCTTCTGCTGATGTTTCCGCCTTGCAGTTTATTCGCAACTTGCAGACGCCCAGGGATGAAAGCGTGTGCAGTTCTTCCGGTTGCGAAATCCCGTCATGGTTTGCATCGATCCATAAACGCAACACAGGGTAAATGGCGTCACGGGAATCTATGATTCCATCACCATTGCCGCCATTCGCCGGCAGATCGTAGACGGCAAGTGCCGCAAAGCCGTTTGGATTATTGGAAGGCGGCTGCGAAGTAAAGTTACCAAATAGTTGCTTACCGCTATCGACGAGGCCGTCCGCACCCGGCAAGGCCAGGAATGCATTGGCTGCGCCTTCGGCCGTCCACCCCATCTGAATCGGAGTTCCCGTGCCAGAAATGTCAAACCGGACTCCACCGGCTGCACTCGTCAGTTGGAACCCGGAGCCGCCCACGTCAATGATAACGGGAGAAGGATTGCAGCCGTTGTCCTGATTGGGCTCAACTGGGCCCGCTGGGCATGTAGGGAGCCCTCCGCCTCCACCGCCGCCGGTCGGTGTGGGGCAGGCAGGATTGGGAACCGCTACAAGGGTGCTTGGGTCGGAACAACCGACAGCACAGCCCTTGAGCGCAGTCCCGCAGGACCAACTAACAGCTTGGGAGCTTTGCGTACCAACGCTGTCTCCATCAACGATGATGTTGACGCCCCTTGCGCCTCCCGGGCTGCTGCAGCAGGAGCAATCTGGTTCAGTCGTCTCAAACGTCAGGCACGGGCCGAACGGGTTTTGCGCTTCCGGCCCCTTGCTTATAGAGGCGAATATAACGAGAGTACCGACGAACATGGCGAGCCGGAGTACGCTGGTGAGTGCCCTGTTCATGGTGCCTTTCCTCCTCTGTGGTGCATGGGAGAATGCCAAGCCGCATCGGGTCTGGAATTAGAATCGCGCAGTGCCTGGCGCATCCGCCGGGGGCCAGTTCTGCGATGGGTTGCCAGGAAAGTACCTCCCGCGATCCATATTCGTAAATTGGCCGGGGTGATTCGGATCGGGAACTCCGAAGCCACTCAGATTGTCCCAGCGCATCCCATCCGCGAAAAAGAAACGAAATGGTGCTATCCAAACCCTCGTTACTTGCGACCACGCGAACCTCTCTTCAACGAAGGACTGCATTGCATCGACGTGGTCTGCAACCCGAATGACAAGCGTCTGTCCCGGTGCTAGAAAAAGGGGCTGTTTATCGGTCTCTGGCGGATACTTCTGGCCGCGGTTTGAGAAGGAGTCTATTTCCGGCATCTGGCCAAGCGTTATGCTGTGCATCGTCACAGGTGTTGAGTGACCGTCGCCGGTGTCCGGAAAATAGAAGGTGATGCCCGCCCACACGATTACCTTGTCCGTACGGTTCTTGACCACAATAGACATATCTTTCAGCCAGTCGTCATTCGCTTGGAACGGCGTGCCGGACTGCTCATCCCTCCATCCTACCGCCTTAACTCCAGCGTGAATCAAGTGGTCCCCTACGGTTATCTTTTCTATGGACACAGGGTCCATGCTGGTTTGTGGGGAGATGTATACTCTCCTATCGATGTCTTGCGAAGGGTTAGCTGCGGCGGCAATCCGCCGACCGTCCCATCCCGAGAAGACGGCCCAACACACTAACGCTGTGAGAATTGCTGCGACCAGCCTTGAATTCTGATTTAACATGACGGCCCTCCCTCAATTCCAGTCGTCCCGTGTTCTGTTGGACCGACCTATCCCCCGCTCGCCGGCTTCTCCAGGGTGGCCAGCACTTGAGTCTCCTGACTCGGCTCGAGCTTGCCCGCCCAAACCTCCGTCACAACGCCAGCGTCGTTAACCAGAAGCAGCGTTGGCGTTTCCCTTATTCCCAAGGTGTTCAGCGGAACTTGCCTTACGTCGTCAACGCGCACCCCTGCGTTGCTAAAGTATTTCCGGGCTTCGGTGGCTGGCTGAGGTAGCACGGCTAACATTTTCACATCCTTACCTGCCGGCCCCAGCGTACGGAAGAACGGTACACTTTCGTTGCAGAAGTGGCACGTCGTGGAGATGGCCAGTACCAGTGTGCGGTGATTCTTCGTCCAATCTACTCCAAGGAGGCGGCCATCCAATCTCTGACCTCGGACCACTTCAGGCGCAGATACGACTGGCGCCTTACTCTCGGCTCGACTGGGTAGCACGTATAGCTTAATCAAGACCGTCGAAAGCAAAACTGCCACGATAATGGTGGCTACGTTGGCAGTGGTTTCGATCTTCCCAGACAGGCTCATATTTTGAACCTCGTCTAATTCCGCCTATTTATCATTTGGTTTATATTCTGTCAATACCTCTCAATAATATTAGCGTCTCAACCCATAATCTCGTTCCTATAGTTGGGGACAGAACCGCGTCGCAGTACGATATGCTCACACACACGATCCCTTGAAAGTGCCCTTCGAGTATGCTATAAAGTCACTTCCCACAAAAATAACCTAATAATATTTGTGTGCTTTACGCCCCGGCAACAGGGGCGAAGCGCAGAGCTGCGCCTGCTCGCCCTGGCGAGTCTGGTAGCAGCAGTATTTTTAGGAGGGTAGTGGCCATGGCTTGCGGCGGAAGGAGCGGGACGGAAGGTTCAGCGTCGAACCGTGCCTTGGCGATTCTCTCCGCGCTGCGGCGGGGAACAGACGGCGTTGACTTGCTGGCGTCGCGCAGTTCGTCTGCTTGCCCTGTGGTCGCCCGCGGAAACCGAACGGCCGCGAGCCCTCGCCCATCGTGTCCAAACCCGATTTCTAATCGCGAACTCGATTTATTAGAACGCGAGCTAAGTTGTTGTAAACAAAGGAAGGCGGTTGTTTCTAATCGCGAACATCGAACCGTTGTCAATCCGATGAGTATGGTTAACCCAAGTCCATCGCGGATGAGCGAAGTGCCATCTCGCCCGAATATTTATGACGCGAACCTGCGTCCACTTGTCGTGACAAAGGAAGGCCCAGCTTCATTTCTAACCGGTTCTGACTCACAAACAGAATTCGCCGTAACTCGCTCAAAACAAAAGATCGAGACATTTCTAACCGGTTCTAGATTTGCGCGTCAGCCATTAGTTCCGAAACCCGAAATGCAAAAACTTGAGCGGGTGACCTGGGCAAACGGAACGTGGTTCATCGTCTGTGCGCTCACTCCGCGGATCGCGATCGTGCATTTCGGCGCATTTCTACCCGGTTCTGCACAATATGTAGAATGCGACGTAACTCCTACAAAACAAACGATCGGAGAATTTCTACCCGGGGCCACAACCGCCCATTGCCGATTAGCCGCGCGGCGCGTCATGCGAGTTCACCGTGACAACATGGCAGGTTCACAATGCCGTAACTTCCTGCCACTAACCTTCTTTCGCTCGTGCCGGCTGTACGGGGCAGCCGACAAGCCACGAAGCCAATGGAGGATTCAAAATATGCGCAGAGTTTTCGCTATGTTACTAGCCGGGATGATGCTGAATCCGGGAATGTTGGGAGCTGCTCCGCCACCCCCGAGCAGCGTCAGGGCAGCAACCCCAATCAGGCACCTGGTCGTCATTTTCCAGGAGAACGTTTCTTTTGACCACTATTTCGGAACCTATCCCGTTGCAACGAACCCGTCTGGCGAACCGAAGTTTCACGCTGCGGCAGGCACGCCCACAGTCAATGGGTTCAGCAACGCTCTTCTCAGCGTTAACCCTAACTTGAATCCGCTGAATGGACCTGGCGCGACCAACCCTTTCAGGCTGGACCGTTCCCAAGCCGCAACCTCCGACCAGGATCACGATTACACCCCAGAGCAACAGGCCTTTGACGGCGGCTTGATGGATCTGTTTCCACTCAGCACTGGAACTGCCGGCCCGCCCCCAGGTGCGCCGCCGATAGCGGATACCACTGGCCTCGTGATGGGCTATTACGATGGAAATACCGTCACTGCGCTCTGGAACTACGCGCAACACTACGCCATGAGCGACAACTCCTACGACACGAATTTTGGCCCCTCCAGTCCCGGCGCCATCAACCTGGTGTCCGGCCAAACCAACGGCGTCACCGAGAGCTTGAACGGCAGTGGCGCGATCGTTCCTGACGGAAACGGCGGGTTCACGCTGAATAGCGACGCCGATCCTGTCGGAGATGTTTGTTCTACCTCGAGCGGCGAGACGGTACGAATGGGAGGAAAGAACATCGGAGATCTGTTGAACGCAGCCGGTGTGAGCTGGGGCTTTTTCGAAGGAGGTTTCAACCTCAGCATCGTGAACGCAAACGGAAGCACCGGATGCAGCAGATCCACCACTTCGGCGGTGACTGCGACGAAGAAGGCTGATTACATCCCGCACCATCAGCCGTTTCAATATTACGTTTCCACCGCTAATCCCACCCACGCCCGGCCGAGTTCAGTGAAACTCATCGGACAACAGGGCGATGGCGCCAATCATCAGTATGACACTCTGGATTTTTTCGCTGCAGTTAAAGCCGGCAACTTTCCCGCTGTCAGTTTCTTGAAAGCGCCGGGATTTCAGGACGGCCACGCGGGCTACTCTGATCCGCTCGACGAGCAGACGTTCGTCGTTGACGTGATCAATTTCCTGCAAGGCCAGCCGGAGTGGGCCAGCACAGCCGTTGTCATCAACTACGACGATTCTGACGGTTGGTACGATCACCAGCTTGGCCAACTCATTAATTCGTCTGCGGTACCTGGCGTGGATGTTCTGAACGACAAGTCGCCGTCGTGCGGAACCGGTACGACAGCACTGCCCGGCATCAACCCCTCAACCCTGCACGCACAGGGTCGTTGCGGATATGGCCCGCGGCTGCCCTATATGGTCATTTCACCGTGGGCACGCCACAACTTCGTGGACCACACCATGACCGACCAAAGCTCAACAATTCGATTCATCGAGGATAACTGGCTGGACGGGCAGCGCATCGGAAACGGCTCGTTTGACACCATAGCGAACTCGATCAGCCAAATGTTCGATTTCAAACAGGTGAACGACAATGACTTGTTCATCCTGAACGATAAAACCGGAGAAGTGGAGTTTTCTTCCGGTTCGAACTAAGTTTCGAGGCAATAGTTGCGATGGAAGACAAGGCACGTGCGGCAAGCCCGCGCACGTGCCTTTGTTTTCCATGCGTGCTATCTTCCCGAATTCAAGGGAGCTGCTTGATTACGAGACGAAAATTTTTGCGTCGCACCGGCTTAGCCACCACGGCTCTGCTGATGGATCGCGTTCCTGCGTTCTCCCAATCAGTTCCGGCCAAGGCTCTAACGCTCGACCCCAATACACTGGCCAAGTTCGTCGATCCGCTTCCGATTCCCCCGATTGTGAGACCCGACCGGTACCAGCCCAGCCCGGCAGATCCAGGAGTAAAAATTCCGTACTTCCGTCAAGCCATGCGGCCCTTCGAGATGAAAGTCCATCGCGACCTCAAGCCCACGCGCATGTGGGGTTTCAGTTCGGGATTCCCAGGCCCCACGTTCGACGTTCGCAGCGGACAGGAAATTATGGTCGAGTGGGTCAACGAGCTTCCCGACAAGCACTTTCTTCCCGTAGATCACAACCTCGGCGGGGCTGGCGCGCACCAACCCGAAGTGCGAGCGGTGGTGCACCTTCATGGCGGAAAGGTGGCGCCGGAAAGCGACGGCTATCCCGAGGATTGGATTGTTCCGGGGAAATCGGCCCTGTATCACTACCCCAACAAGCAAGACGCGGCGATGCTGTGGTATCACGATCACGCGATGGGAATCAATCGCCTGAATATTTACGCGGGATTGATGGGCGCGTACCTTCTGCGAGACGACGTGGAAGACTCACTCCAGTTGCCAAACGGAAAGTACGAAATTCCGCTGGTGATTTCCGACCGTTTTTTTACGCCCGAAGGCCAGCTCTTTTATCCGGTATCGGGCAATGCGAATGCTCCGTGGGTTCCCGAAGTTTTCGGCGACGCTATTCTGGTGAACGGGAAAATATTCCCGTACCTCGATGTCGCTGCGCGCAAACACCGCTTCCGCGTGCTGAATGCTTCGAATGCGCGTTTCTACCATTTGTCATTCGCAAACGGCGCTTCTTTCACTCAGATTGGAACGGACCAAGGATTACTGCCGGCGCCGATTCCGCTCAAAGCATTAATGATTGCGCCGGGCGAGCGAGTTGATCTCGTCATCGACTTCAGCAGCCATCGCGGCGAGGAGATGATTCTCAAAAACGACGCGTTCGTGATCATGCAGTTCCGCGTTTCGGGCGATAAGGTGAACGACACGAGTTCGCTGCCGGCAGCTTTGCGGCCCGTGCCAAAAATCTCGGAGGCCCAAGCGGTGAAGACGCGACTGCTCTCTCTCGATGAATATGTCAATCGCGTAGCCGAGCCCGTTCTCATGCTGTTGAATGGCACTTACTGGCACCAACCCATCACGGAAACTCCCGTGCTCAACACGACCGAGATCTGGACCCTGATCAATCCCACCGACGATTCGCACCCTATTCATCTTCATTTAGTGCGATTTCAGATTTTGGATCGGCGCCGCTTCGAAACTTCCGCGTATATGGGCAGGCGCGAGCTGAAATTCACGGGCGAGCCAGTCCCTCCGGATGCTTCTGAAGCGGGATGGAAGGATACCGCGCGAGCGGAACCGGGCATGGTGACGCGGATAATCGTTCACTTCGAAGGCTATGCCGGCCGCTACGTCTGGCATTGCCACATACTCGAACACGAAGACAATGAAATGATGCGTCCGTACGAAGTGCTTGCGAAGCCGTGAGCTTACGACTGCCTGCACAGAGGAAGGCCCATCTTTTAAGGAAAGGGAAGTTCTCGGCTTCTTTGTTACCGCCACAAGAAGAATTCAAACGTGCGCACTGTTTCCAGCCGTTGCACTTGCGCTTGATGCGCCTGCAGCTGATGTTCTTGCGCCTGACGCTCTTGCGCGTCACGGACAATTTTCTGAATCTTGGCTTCCCAAGTCGCGCGGTGATGAGATCGGACTGGCCCTGGGTTCAACCTAGGAGGAGGAGTGGTCTTCGCTTGAGGTTTCGAGAATGGCTTATCGTAAAACGCCGTGCCTGCGGGACACGCGGGCCCGCTAACGTAGGTTCCCGTGGCCCACATCGTCCCTTCGGGCTCCTGCGCAACTCCATCCGGCCCCGTTCCAGTGAGAACCAAAAACACCAGATCGCCGGTCGCACTGTTCGCTGCGGTGATTTCTACAACGTCGCCTGAACTGACCGAACTCATGTTATCGGCGGGATCCACACCATTAGCAATGGCCGCAGGGTCTTGAAGCGAAAGAGTGAGTGCCGCCGTTTGCGTCTCGCAAAGATTATTCGTCCCCACCGTTACCGAACCTTGCACGCTGAAATTATTCTGAACGGTGATGTTGACGGATGAATTGCCTACACCGCCTTCGCCAAGCGAAGATCCGGTATCAAACGTTCCCTGGTAATCTCCCGAAATCGATTCGGGAGTCCCGTATTCGAAGATCGAGAAAGCTGCAGGTCCGCCTGCCCCAGACCCGGTCCATCCGATTCCAGTATATGTGAATGTCCCATCAGCTGTGCCGGCGCATGGCGCATTATTCGAACTTGTGGTGAACGTTTGAGTAGTCGAGTCTTCCTCGACGATGTTCACTATCAGAGGGTTGTTTGGATCGCACCAATTTTGAAAAGTGATCGCGCCCGGAGGTATGCCGAAACCCCCATCCGTAGAATCCTGCGAATCGGTTGAACTCAACACGTCGGGCGAGCCGAGAGTAGCGACCACACCCGGATTGGATGTGTCAAAAATAATGAAAAGGTTTTGCTCGCCAAGTGGCGCTGTCGATCCTAGAATCGGGGTTGTATACAGGCTGGCGTTAGGCGATACAGCAGTTGATTGGATCACCCATTGAGACGGCGGCGTATAGGCGAATGTCCACGTCTCGATCTTCTGGCTGGCTGTCAATCCTCCGGTTCCACCGGTGAAGCCGACAAACGCAGTGTTTCCGCCAATGGTCTGCGGAATATTGATCGGCCAGCTCGTTCTAAACGTTTTGTTCACGGTGCTGTCAGTGATGGTCATCGCCAGGGTCGTACCGTCGTAGGTGATATGCACGGCCATGGTGTCCCCGCTATTTAGAATCACGCCGGAGGAGGTCATGTCGGTGGCGGGCACGGTGGGTGAAGCACCATTCGTATAAAGCCCGGTCGAGTCGTCTCCTTCTCCGTCGTTGTTATACAGATCGTATTTCACGGCCACGCT
>Ga0182018_10005604_pt1 | contig 10038 bp, 8 predicted proteins | sample 812P2MmetaG_FD_120490 | JGI IMG/M metagenome (GOLD analysis project Ga0182018, IMG submission 120490) | Permafrost microbial communities from Stordalen Mire, Sweden - 812P2M metaG | ecosystem: Environmental > Terrestrial > Soil > Wetlands > Permafrost | place: Sweden: Stordalen | collected... | reverse complement strand
TGCCTGCAGCCACTGCGTCGACTTCCTGACCTACGCCTACATGATGGAAGGTCGTGAGAACGAGGCCAGAGCCTCCGCCCACGACTATCAGGAAATGAGCAAGGACCCGACGAATGCACTCTCCGTGCTCGTACGATTCCACGAGTGGGACGATCTACTCGCGTTTCCGGAGCCGGCCGCCGAGCTGCAACTGTCTGACTATCGCAATATCCACGCCGTGCTCGGGTTCTGGCACTTCGGCCGCGGACTGGCCTTTGCCGCGAAGGGCCGGGCGGAGAATGCAGGGGCCGAGCTCAACGCTGTGCTTGCAGAAGCCGCGCGCGCGCCGTCAGCACCGGTATTTGGGGAAGCCCTCGACGTCGAGCATTCGCTCGACAAGCTCGCCCAAGCAGGGGATGCTGACACTCTCAAGATATGCACGGCGATCCTGCGCGCGCGGATCGCAGAGGTGCATGAGCAGATGGCGCGGGCAACCGATTTAATGCGCGAAGCCGTGCGGATTCAGGACGCCTCGCCCTACAGCGAGCCGCCCAACTGGCCGTACCCCATACGCGAGAGCCTCGGCGCGATGCTTTTGAAGCAGAACTCCGCTTCTGAAGCAGAAGCGACATTCCGCGAGGGCCTGAGGCGTTCGCCCCACGATCCGCGTCTGCTCCTCGGCCTGTCGGAAGCGCTGCGCGCACAGGGGCGCGATGTCGATGCCGCCCATACACGCCAGGAATTCCAGGCACACTGGCGGGGCGGTGACACGGAGCCCGATGGCGCGCAGTTGTAGCGCAAGGAGTGCGCGTGGCGTCTGAAATGAATGAAAGGCGGTCGCCCCTAAATTGGCAGCGAATACTCAGTTGACGTGACCGGAGGATTCCATGCTGAAGCGACGGCGATTCGCGAGTGCAGTAATGGCAGCGGCAGTTCAGCTGACCAATATCACCCTTGCGCACCAGGTCCTTACGCAATCTGGAGTGGTATCCGGAGCACTCGAAGACGGGTTGAGCGTCTACAAAGGCATCCCGTTCGCAGGCCCCCCGCTCGGCGACTTGCGGTGGCGCCCCCCGACACACGCAGCAACCTGGACTGGCACGCGCAAGGCGAATGCTTTCGCCCCCGCATGCATGCAGGAGGGTGTGTCTATGCCCGGAGAGGCGCCGCCAGCAGTGAGCGAGGACTGTCTCTACCTCAATGTCTGGGCGCCGGCGAAGAGCGTGCCGGAGCATCTGCCGGTGATTGTCTGGATATACGGCGGGGGTTACAGGAACGGGTCGGCCTCGATGCCCTTGTACTGGGGCGATCGGCTTGCGCACAAAGGCGTGATCGTCGTCACCATCGCGTACCGACTGGGTCCACTGGGATTTCTTGCGCTTCCAGAGCTGACACGGGAGTCCGTCCACAGATCGTCCGGGAATTACGGTCTTATGGATCAGATCGCCGCGCTCGAATGGATTCAGCGGAACATTGCCGCTTTTGGCGGCGATCCGAAACGTGTGACGATCGCCGGACAATCCTCAGGCGCAATCTCGGTCAGTGTGCTGATGGCCTCGCCGCGCGCAAAAGGGCTGTTTCAGCGCGCCATCGCAGAGAGCGGCGGACTGTTTGAACCGATTCAGCTCGCACCAAACTACTTGCTGGCCAATGCCGAACGCGACGGCGAGAAGTACGCAGCATCGCTGGGTGCATCGACGCTCCAGGAGTTACGCCGTCTGCCGGCGACGGAACTCCTCGGTGGCGGCAACGCCGGCGGCGTCACGCACCCGGTAATTGAGCCCTACGTACTGCCGAGTTCGCCCTACGAAGCGTTCGCTGCAGGGCAGCAGAACGACGTGCCGCTCCTCATCGGCTCAAACGCCGAGGAAGCCCGGGCTCTCACCGATGTCACAAACGTAAAGTCCGCTACGTTCAATGAGGACATCAACCGCAGCTTCGGCGCACTGCCGCCACAGATCATCGCAGCCTACCCTCATGCGACCGACGAAGAGGCGCGCCAGGCGCGGCTTGATCTGGAGCGCGACCTCCGTTTCGGTTGGGACATGTGGGCCTGGGCAAGACTGCAAGCGCGGAGCGGCCAACACCGCGTCTACTACTACTCGTTCGGACAGCGGCCGGCGTTTCCAGTCGGCTCAGTATACGAAGGTTGGGGTGCGAGCCACTTCGCCGAACTCTGGTATGTTTTCGACCATCTGAACCAGGCGCCATGGCACTGGAGCAAGGCGGACCGTAAGCTGGCTGAGGAGATATCTAGCTATTGGGTCAACTTTGCAAAATCAGGTAATCCGAATGGCAGGGGTCTTCCCGTCTGGCCAGCGTTCACCCCCGCGGACAGCAAAGTCCTATATTTAAGTGATCCTGTCAGCGTCGGCGGGGTCGCAAATATTAAGAGCTTGACTGTCTTGGACACGGTCTACACGACTGTACGCGGGAAGGCGTTCTTGGCACCCTAAGGTCGCAACAACGGAAATATGCACGTGCAGGCAAACCCCCGCTTGCTTTGAACAGCGCCTTCGACAAGGCGATGCAGCCGATCCTGCAGAACGTCGCTATGAAAAGCGGGCATCAGCGTACGCCCACGCCTGTTTACCTGAAGCCAGCATGGCGGAGATTCGTTTATAGCCTGCGGGTTCGTATAGGTCGGCTTGGGCAAGTTCTAAATCCGAGATCTCCAATACGGTGCCGCTCACGCGATTGTCGTTTCTCCCGTTGAACTTGGCTATGAATTGATGAGTTTGCCGCTCTTAGCCACGAAGAGCGGATCCTCGATCTTCAGGAGCAATTGCTCGAAGCCAATAAGCTCGTCCGGCTGCCCGTGAAGCGGCCTGCCGAATGTTGCCATCTGAACCACTTCTTGCGGGAGCGTGCCATAAGTGAAGAGCAGAGGCATAAGGATGCAACGCTGGAGTCGTGGTCGGACTCGCGACGCGGCTGCCCGCTGAGAAGCGCCGATGCGGTGGATTCCGCCGGATGCGAGCATGGAGTAATAGAGGTTCGTTCGGCTCATGTCGATATCGGAGCATGTGGTAAGGTCCGAGCTCAGACCCGCATGACCGATCCAAGCCCCACGGCCTCCCGTGTCGGCTCGGTAATCTCGAACTGAACGGGCCTTTGTGGCTTTAGCTGCAGCACGATCGTCCGCGATGCCACCGACTGGCCGTGGCAGACATCCCGCACCCTTAGCTTTGCTCCATGACTTGCTGGTTCGGCCACGCGACTTCAACCGCTGCAAACGCTTGCTGGGTCGTGGTTTCGCAGACTACAGTGCAGAGAGGGCACTGATTGAGACGTAGTATCCGTCGGGATCCCGGAGAGAGAACTCCTGTGTTTCAGTGCTCGGGTTTACGTGAGGCTCCTCGTCGAGTGGGGAGACAAGAGCGCGGGCCCTCTGGAGTGCCATATCGAAATCATCGACACGAAAAAACAAGAGTAGTCCGTTTCCAGGTGGCGCCTCGTCCGGGCTCATCAAGGACGGATGCTCGTGCGCGCCCCACTGGTGGAGACACAGCAAGACGGTTCCATCCGAATCACGGATCTGACCAAAATAGTCATGGCCCGGAGCCGTTTCCGGCTGCCCAAAGAGCGACTGGTACCATTTGAAGCTGACCGGAACGTCTCTGACGCCGATGATTGTCCACGTGCGTTTCATTAGTATTTCCGCGAAGCCCTCACGGATTATGTACAAACACGTCCGGACAGCCTAATCATCGTTTCACCATTCTTGATTTACCGCGAGCGCCGTCCTGAACTCATGATGGACTAAGTCCCAGTCAAGCCGCCAGTCGCAACTTCGGATGCAGTCCTGCGCGCGCAGCTAAGCGCACAAGTAAATCCATGCTGAACTGATTGATCTTGCCGCGCTTGATGTCTGAGACTCGCGCCTGAGTAACGCCTAGTATCCTGGCCGCTTCTACTTGAGTCATATCAGAGTTGGCAAGCCAGCGTTCAAGCCCCCGCAGACAAACACATGGTCCAGCACCAGTTCTGTTCTACCTGCGGCATTCAGTCATTCGCGATCGGGACGCACCCGAAGACCGGCGCAAAATTGGCGGCTACCCCGAACCTCGACCTTCGTGGCACAAGGGTGCAAGAGAGCTACCGGTGTCGGGCTTGCCGAGTCCTAGTCTAACCGCTCGTTCGCGGCGTCAAGGAGGCGCCCACTTCGGGCGCCGCCCGTCAGGTAACCCCCGTAGGGGAGCTTGCAGTCCTCAGCTTGGCAGCGTAGGGTCCGGAACCCGCCGGAGCCATTGGCTCTCCGCCGCACAACAAACCAACTGACAACTGACCTTGGGAGATACCTTCATGATCCGCATCAGCCGAATTCTTTGCGCCGTGGGCGCCGTCCTGTCATTGGGCTCACTGGCCACGGTAGCGTACGCCGATGGCCGCGACTACAACGACGGACCGGTACAGAACGTGAGCTTCATCCGCACCGTCGACGGTCATTTCGATGACTACATGCATTGGCTCGCGACGACCTACAAGAAACAGCAAGAGGCGGCCAAGGCTGCCGGTCTGATCACACGCTATGAGGTGCTGGTCGCCCAGCCGCACAACCCGCAGGATGCCGACATCATCCTCGTCACCGAGTACAAGAATTGGGCGGCCCTCGATCAGCTGGGCGGCAAATTCGAGAAGGTCCTCACCAAGGTCGAAGGTTCGGTGGATGCCGCCAATAAGAGCGAGGCAGACCGCGCCAAGATCCGCACCGTGCTGGGTTCGGACAACGTTCAGGTCGCCGAACTCAAATAGTCGCACCCGTCGGCGAGCGCATCCCTTGCGCCCGCCGGCTTGATCCGCAACTGCGCGGCGTCCAGCGGAGATTACCTGCGTCAAACCAGCCGGTGCTCGGCAGAGCAATCTTGGCGGCAGTCGACTGACGATCCACTAATTGCAAGCGCGGTAGTTTTGCGTGCGGATCTCGCGCGCGCCGCAAGCCGTAGGCCACGGCCCAAACCTGCGGTAAAGCTTTCGGCCGTCTTAGGCGGGATTGGTTTCTTCATGGTCACCGTTCCAGTAGTTGCGGCGATGCCCTTGAACCGTCCTACACCGTCCATTCATCCGCCAGGAGGCGGTATATGTGCTGGAAATTCTCCCAGCCGCGCGCAAAGCGTCTGAGCACCCCAGCCCGCGGCACGTCGTGCCCTCCCTGCCGCACGCGGGCGGCAATCCTGCGCAATGCCAGTTGCGGCGACTTCAGCCGAAGATACGCGATTTCGATCCGATATCGCTGGGCGGGAGGCAGCTGACGGTCGTCGGAGCGGCAGGGTTTGACCCTGAAGAGCCGTTCGGGACCCGATCCGCGAATGGCGGCTTTCCACTCGCACACTCGCGCGCCCGACGAATGTGGAACGCTAATCACAGACGAACGAGTGACGGTGCCCACCCAGGAGAGCGCGATGAAACAAGCGCGGCACGCTCGGGCTTTTCAGGCACCAATTTTAGCTCTATCGTCCCTGGATAAACCGATTTGACTCGGTTATCCGGGGATGCTGGATGAAACTGACCACTGCAGGCTTGGCTCTTCGATTGTCCGTACTGTAGCCGAGAACCCTATGAAAGCGGCTGTCATCACACGCTACGGATCACCGGACGTGGTGAAAGTCCTCGACGCGCCGAAACCGACGCCCGCAGCAAATGAACTCTTGATCCGGGTCCATGCGGCGACCGTCAACCGGACGGACTGTGGCGAACTCCGAGCCCACCCCTTCTTCATGCGGTTCTTCTACGGGCTGCGCCGACCGAAGCGTACGATCTTCGGTTTGGATTTCGCCGGGCAGGTTGAATCGGTGGGCGCTGAAACCCTATCTTTCAAACCTGGCGACCGCGTTTTCGGCATGTGCCCGTCGAGGAGTAACGGAGCTCAAGCGGAATATGTCTGCGTCCCCGAGAGGGCGGTCGCGGCAATGCCGGTGGGCGTCCGATTTGACGAGGCCGTGGTATGCGAAGGCGCATTCTACGCGAACGCAGTTTTGCGGAAGATTGATCTCAAGCGCGGGCACAACATTCTGATCTACGGCGCATCCGGCGCTATCGGCACGGCGATGGTGCAGCTCGCGCAGTCCTCTGGTGCCGCGGTGACGGCTGTGGTGGCGACTCAGCATATTGAGCTTGTCAAGTCTCTCGGTGCACACCGCGCCGTCGATTACATCTCTGAGGATTTCACGCGCATCGGCGAGACTTTCGATTTCGTGGTGGACGCGGTCGGAAAAACATCATTTTTCCGATGCCGCAGGCTCCTGAAGTCCGGCGGAGTCTTCGCTGCAACGGACTTAGGACCGTGGGGGCAGAACCTCTTTCTCGCAATGTGGTCGTCGATGACACGGAGCAACCGGGTCGTCATGCCGGCGCCACGGCGCATCAACGGGTTTATTGACTATATGAAAAGCCGCATGGAAGCGGGTGAATTTCGAGCGATCATCGATCGAAAATACGCCCTCGAAGCAATTGCGGACGCCTACCGTTATGTCGAGACGGGGCAAAAGGTTGGCATAGTCGTGATTAACGTCGCGGCACTCGACGAGAGAGTGGATGTGGCGTAACCCAGTCGAAACCGCGGGCCCCACTTCAATGAGAGCTAGGGCTTGTTTAAGCGAGGGTCAAAATCAGCAGATAGACTAGCCCCGCATGCATTTCAACCGTGGTCGGTTGTGAGGCGAAGCCCAGTGAACGAAGATGCCGGAGCAAGCGCGGTAGAGAATTGCATATTCGAGCCCCTGTCGCCACGCGGAATCCTGGCGCGTCGAGACTCGTGTTAGCGCATGGTCTCTTGCCCATCGGGTGTCGAAAAGCAGCCATTCGAATGTTGGCGAGCAAACGGCAGGACTTAGGGCCGCCAGCAGTCCTTTTGCGCTCCAAACACGCTCCGCACACACACGCAGAGACACTCTGCCCGATGGTTGGGGGTTTTTAATTTTGCCCGAGAAAATACCCCCAAATGTGGTTGGCTGTTACGGCACGTCCTGAATCTTTACGGAACGTCCACGAAGACTAAAACGCGAGCAGATTCACCAACTACGACAAAAATCACGTTCTTCCGGAACGTCATGAACCTTCCTGGATCTTTCTGAAAACTGGGCCCGGTAGCCTTCACATTAGAGCCACTTCTCGGCTTTTTTGTCCTCTAAAGTGAATTCTACCAAATGCTGTTACCCCCAGGGTTACCCCCAAAATCGAGTAGCTGGCCGTAGACGGGATTGGACTGGCTTCGGGCGAGGCCCAAGCGGAAGTAGTAAAGTTTCAAGTAGTGGGCAGTCTGAACTTCGACGATGCCAGCGACTATTTGTAAATCTGCGCGGTTACCCTTCGAATGCGTAACCGCTCCGGATCGTTTACCGCCAGCAGAGAGGCCGTTGCTCGTGCGGTGGGCGTCGTGCCGATGATACGCACGCCTTTGTAGACAAAGTGTTCTGCCCACAGATCGCGGCGAGGATGAAAGAGCCTGACGATCTCGCCCGTATCGGGATCAAGTCCGGACAGGTTCGGGCCTTTGCGGAGGTTGCAGTCGGGACAGGCGAGCGCCAAATTCTCCGCATCGTCGATGCCGCCGTGCTGACGCGGAATGATGTGCTCGATATGGAAACGTAGTTCGGAAAACTCTTGAGGAATTCCGCAGTACTCACACCGATGATTCGCGCGCGTCCGTACAAAGAGGCGCAGCTTGGGATCCATTCAGGGACGGCCCCTATGCGGCGCTCTGATGCAGAAGAAAGGCCCGCGCTTCGGCTTTTAGGACGCCCACCATCAGGTTCGCGCGCACCAGTGACGCGAGTTCCCGCTGCTCTTCCGGCGTCAGACGGTCTTCAGTGTTTCGTCCTGCCAATTCCTCGTAGCGGCTTTGCGTCTCTTCGTCTGCCTGCATTCGCAGTAAGGCTGCAGCAAGGTCAGCACTCAACTCACGGCGCAGCGGTCGCAACAGCCGCTCAAAGCTACTTCTATCAGCGTCGTCTTCCACAGTGAGCCCACCTTCTTGCACCAACAAAACCCATGCTCTCGGAATGCCTAGCGGCGCGCAACCACATTGAGTATAGCCGGGCTGCAACGCGACAGCGCACCTGCATTCAGGAAATAAGTGCTTGAATTCCATAGGAAATAGCCTTTTCCTCAGCCGTCGTGACGACGATCCACCGTATGCGCTGCGGCGTTTCGTACGCGCGCGCCGGTTCACCGCTTATGTCACGCAGCACCAAGATACGATACGGCCCCATGACGCGCTCGAGAGACATCATTCAGCAGGAGTTGGCGCACGAGAGCGCGAGGTTGGCAGACCTTGAGCGTACGCTCGATGAGGCCCGAGCCAGGATCGAGATGCTCCGCTCAGAGTTTGCCGCTGCGCCCAATACGGCGCCAATGCTTCGTCGGCTACCTGCGGCGGGAAACGACAAGACGCTGCACACGCCTGCTGGCAAGGTGAAGTTGTTTCGATCCTTGTTTCGCGGCCGTGCCGATATCTTTCCGATCCGGTTCGTAAGCAAGAAGACCGGGAAACCCGGCTACGCTCCCGCGTGCTCGAACAAATGGGAACCGGGGCTGTGCCTGCTCAAGACTGGAGGCAAATGCAGTGACTGCATGAATCAGGCCTTCGTCCCGGTCGGCGACTAGGTCGTTATCGACCACCTGCAGGGCCGACATGTGATGGGCAGCTACCCGCTCCTCGAGGACGAGACCTGTTGGTTTCTCGCAGTCGACTTCGATAAGCGCTCGTGGAAAGAAGACACAGCCGCGTTCGCTGAGACCTGCCGATCGATCGGCGTTCCTACTGCGATCGAACGTTCCCGCTCTGGGAACGGCGCGCACGCTTGGTTTTTCTTCACGGCACCCGTCTCTGCGAACATCGCCCGACGCATGGGCTGCTATCTCATCACCGAAACGACGAGTCGCCGGGATGAACTCTCCATGGAATCCTACGATCGCCTTTTCCCGAACCAAGACACGATGCCTCGCGGCGGTTTCGGAAACCTCATCGCTCTGCCACTCCAGTACGAGCCCCGTCAGGAGGGCAACAGCGTCTTCATTGACGAGCGGTTCGAGCCCTTTGCGGACCAGTGGGAATTTCTCGCGTCCCTGCAGCGTATCGAGCCTGGCACGGCGGAAGCGATCGCTACCGATGCCACCCGAACCGGTCAGGTTATCGGCGTTCGCTTCGCCGAAGCCATCGATGATGAGGAAGCGGTTGCTCCATGGAAGCGGCTGCCATCGGGGCGCACTCCCACGAAGGCCATCATCGGCCCGTTGCCGTCCGAGGTGAAGGCCGTGCTCGCACAGCGGCTCTTCATCGAGAAGACGGGGCTGCCCGCTGCGCTGCTGAATCAATTGAAGCGACTCGCGGCGTTCCAAAACCCGGAGTTCTACAAAAAGCAGCGAATGCGCCTGTCCACCGCGATGACTCCGCGGGTGATCAACTGCGCCGAAGACCTTGCTCACTATATCGCGCTGCCAAGGGGTTGCGTATTTGAGACCAAACAGCTTCTCGAAGAGCATGGAGTGGCCCTCACGAACGATGACCAACGGCACGGTGGCGCGCCGCTTGAATTGAAGTTCAACGGCGAATTGACCACCATCCAAAAGGAGGCTTCGCGCGCGATTCTGGAGCACGACACGGGTGTATTTGTGGGACCACCCGGTATCGGGAAAACCGTCCTCGGCACCTACCTCATCGCCCAACGCGCCTGCAGTACGTTGATCCTCGTTCATCGGAGGCCGCTCCTTGAGCAATGGGTTGTGCAACTCGCGATGTTCCTCAACATCGACGAGAAGCAGATCGGTCGGATTGGCGGCGGCCAACGCAAGCCCAACGGCCATCTCGACGTCGCCATGATCCAGAGCCTCGTCCGCAAGGGGAAGGTCGACGACCTCGTCGCCGGCTACGGCCACGTCATTGTCGATGAGTGCCACCACCTTCCGGCGGCCTCTTTCGAGCGCGTACTATCCGAAGTGAAGGCGCGTTATCTCGTCGGCCTCACCGCGACGCCGCAGCGGCGCGACGGGCACGATGCGATCACAGAGATGCAGCTCGGACCGATCCGCTTTCGAGTCGATGCGAAAACCCAAGCCGCG
>Ga0182018_10005603_pt1 | contig 10039 bp, 11 predicted proteins | sample 812P2MmetaG_FD_120490 | JGI IMG/M metagenome (GOLD analysis project Ga0182018, IMG submission 120490) | Permafrost microbial communities from Stordalen Mire, Sweden - 812P2M metaG | ecosystem: Environmental > Terrestrial > Soil > Wetlands > Permafrost | place: Sweden: Stordalen | collected... | reverse complement strand
TTCTGCATTAATTGTGGGGGCGGACCCCCTGGTCCGCGCGGGACGCCCCCGTCCCGCTTGCCCGGTCGAAGAATCAAGTACTTCCGAAACCGGGCGGCCCGGCCAGGGGACCGGTCGCGGACGCGGGCGTCCGCCCCACTACTTATGCAGATGCGCGCTTGTGGGAAATCCTTGCGGCATTGGCCTTAGGCTAGCGGTCGCCCCTACGGAAGCAGATACCGCGTCAACATCTCCTTCAGCTCTTGCAACACCGCCCGGCGGGCTTCCACCGACTCCTGCTTGTACGCGAACGCAATCACCCTGTCGCCCACTTCGGCCGCAATCCGGATCTTCAACTGCAATCGCTTCCCGGGCTTCCATCCGCATTTCTTCACCAGCAGATCGCCCAAGATGCCACCCGGCCCCGTCTGGGGGTCCGACTGGCTCTCGCGCGTCCATTCGCCGATGTGGTTGCCTAACGCCAACTCGCGGAAGTGCGGCCGGCTATCCAGAAAATCCACGTACGCGTCGAGCACCCGCCCCAACGACTTTCGCGGCGAAAAGATCAACTGCCGCGCCGTGAACGCATGCTCGATTTCGGCCCGGAAAATGTCCAGTTCCCGCACCGCGATGGCGTCGAAGATCTCCTGTTTGTCCGAGTAGAATCGATACAACGCGCCTACCGAAATGCCCGCCTGCCGGGCCACCCGGCTGGTGGTGATCTCCTCGAACGGAACGTGCCCGAGCAACGCCGCCGCGGCGTCCAGGATCTCCTCCACGGTCTTGTTGCTGCGCGCCTGTAGCGGCGTCCTGCGGCCGGCTGGAACTGTCATGGCGTAGGGCAAACGCGAATGCGATTCGCATTCGTGTACCTTTCTCTTGTATTATAGGGGATATGCCCGTTCCCGCGTCGCAGATGTGGACCGTCGCCACGTACGTCGTCAAGCAGAAGCTGAAGGGCCGCAAGCGGTACCCGCTGGTGCTCATGCTCGAACCGCTTTATCGCTGCAACCTGGCCTGCGCCGGCTGCGGGAAGATCCAATATCCCGGCCATATTCTGAAGCGCGAACTCACGCCCGAGGAGTGCTTCCGCGCCGTCGACGAATGCGGCGTGCCCACGGTCGCCATCCCCGGCGGGGAACCGCTGATGCATCCTCGAATCGACGAGATCGTCCGCGGTCTGGTGGCCCGCAAGAAGTACGTCTATATGTGCACCAACGCGCTCCTGCTGAAGGAGAAGCTGCACCTTTTTACGCCCAGCAAGTACCTTACGTTTTCGGTCCACATGGATGGCGAGAAGGAGCACCACGATCTCTCGGTATGCAAGGAAGGCGGATACGAGATTGCTCTCGAAGCCATCCGCGAGGCTGTCAAACGCGGCTTCCGCGTGACCACCAACACGACGGTCTTCGAAGGGGTGGACAGCAAATCGGTGCGCGCCTTTTTCGGCGAGATGATGAGCGCGGGCGTGGAAGGCATGATGATCTCGCCCGGATACTCCTACGACAAAGCGCCCGACCAGCGGCATTTCAGTAACCGCGAATCCAATCAGTCGATGTTCCGCAAGATTCTCTCCAACCGCGACCCGCGCTGGCGATTCAACATGTCTCCGCTGTTCCTGGAGTTCCTCATGGGAAAGCGCAATCTCCATTGCACGCCTTGGGGGATGCCCGCGTACAGCATTTTCGGTTGGCAGAAGCCCTGCTACCTGCTCCAGGACGGCTATGCGGACACATTCCAGGAATTAGTGGAATCCACCGAGTGGTCGAAGTACGGTTATGAATCCGGCAATGCAAAGTGCGCCAATTGCATGCTGCACTCCGGCTACGAGGCGTCCGCGGTGGATTATACGTTCTCGTTCCAAGGCGTTTTTGCCACCGTTCGCGCCATGCTGTTCTCGCACTATCGGGACTCCGAGGCGGCGGGCCGGATCGAGGCCGAGAAGCCGAAGCCGGCTCTCGTTCAGATCGACGCCATCGCTGCCCGGCCAACGCTGACAGGCACCGATGTGGCGGCCCCGGACCGACTGGCCGACGGCATCGAGCAGGCCTTCGACTATCGTGGCGACGTCACCATCACACTAGGCACCGGCGAACGCCTTGAGGGCTATATCTTCGATCGAGAGCGGAAGGCCGGCCTCGCAGCGTCTAGCATGCGCATCATGACCAAGCCGGGCCGGAAAATCACCGTCAAGTATGACGAGGTGGCACAGCTTTCCTTTACCGGCCGCGATATGGCGGACGGACGCAGTTGGGAAGCCTGGGTCAGGAAATATGCGGAGCGCAAGGCGGCCGGCGAGAAGAACATCGAACTGGCGCCTGAAGCGATCGACTAGGCGCCAGCCGTTTTGGGCCCTGCCGGTTCCTTCGCCGCGATTGAATCCGCCAGGCTCCGCCCGGTTGAAGAACCAGCGAAGAAACAGCGAAAACACCTCCCCGCTGCGACCGCGTCTTCATCACCTTTGGCGGCCCGCGGGGCCAAGGGGCACTCCTTTGCAGTCGCGGCCCGGTGGGAAAGCCTGAATCCTCTCACCGAGCCGGGCCCAGAGGGCACCCCGTAAGGGAGCGGAGTGGCCTCGGGAGCACGGAGAGGCTGCCGCCAGAGACGTTCCCGTCAGGCGCCGTTGTTTGCTCCTGTCGACGCTGGGACGCGTCGCAGTGCCGGTCCCCGGAAGAGCGCAGACGGGAGTGTCCGCGCCACATCGCACAGCGTGGTGTGAGAAGCGCCAAGGCGGCGCCGGACAACCGGGCCTCCTCGGCCAAATGTACCCGGCCCGGAGGGTAAGAAGTTCACGAATTCCGGTAAGAAGTGCTCTCGCCGGTGGGTGATCGCCCTGTCATGCTCATAACCTACCAATTGGTACACAAACTGCTTCTACACAAGTGACAAATCCGACGCGGCCGCGGAAACGGACTCGTCCGTGCAGATGTGTGAAGGAGAAACTAAAATGTCAGAAAACGCGTATCCGAATCAGACGAATCAACCAGGCGATGCCCGGCGGCCTAGGGGGGCGGGACACGTCTTATGGAACGCCGCGATTGTAGTGGCATTAGTGGCTTGCGTGCTTTTATTCATCAATAACCGCCAGATAGCCGGAACTATGGCCACGTTAGATCAACACAACCAGGAGCAGATCGCCAAACTGACGCAAGACCTTTCGCAGAGCAGTGCCGCTGCCCAGCAGAGTGTCGATTCGCTGGCTCGCCAGTCCCAGGAAACCGCCGCGCAGGCCGCGGCGTCCGCCGAAGCCCACGCCCGGCAGGAACTCCGCAAAACCAATTCCACCTTGTCTGCCGCTTTGGCCCAACAGCAGCAGCAATCCGAACAAACCCAGCAGCAAGTGGCCGGCCAGTTGAGCGACTTGCAGCAGGCTAATACCACCGCCGCCACCAAGATTGGCGAAATCAGCGGCGATGTGACCGGCGTGAAGAACGACGTTGCGTCGACCCAGTCGGAACTCACGAAAACAGGCACCGATCTGAAACGCGTGATGGGCGACATGGGAGTGATGAGCGGTTTGATTGCCACGAATTCTTCGCAGCTCGACGCGCTGAAGCAACTGGGCGACCGCGACTATATCGAGTTCGATCTGAAGAAGACGTCCACGCGGCAGAAGGTCGGCGACATCCAACTGACTCTGGCTAAAGCCGACCCCAAACGGAACCGTTTCACCTTACAGGTTCTGGCCGACGATAAGACCGTGGAGAAGAGCGACCGCAGTATCAACGAGCCCGTGCAACTCTATCTCGCCGGCAATCGCCAGCCCGAGGAAATCGTAGTCAATCAGGTTAAGAAGGACGAGGTGATCGGCTACGTATCGGTCCCCAAAGTCAGGATGGCCCGGCGGTAGTGTTCCGTTTTCCGCCCGTTTCCGCCCCGGCGTGTCCCTCCGCGCGCCGGGGCGCTTTTTATAGCTTCCGCTTGAAGGAATCCACCGCCGCCCGATAGCCCTTCAGCCACGATTCGCGGCGCAGGAAGCCATGGATCTCGCCGGGCAGAATCAGTTGCTCGAAGTACACGCCCTGCTGCCGTAGCGCCGTCACCAGGTTGACGGTTTGGGAGAAGTTCACGTTGCGGTCGTCATCGCCATGGATCAGCAGCACCGGCGAGCGCCAAGTCTTCACCGACGCCATGGGCGATGATTCAAAGGCCGTGCGTATCGCGTCGTCGGCGGCATTCGTTGCCGCGCTCATGCGCGCGCTCCAATCGTGCACTCCCTCCGGCGGCGAACAGGTCGGAGCCACGCGAGAGCCCCATGGCCGTCAGGTAGCCGCCATACGATCCGCCCCACAGCCCGATGCGTTTCGGGTCCACGTCCGCGCGCCCGCGCAGATACAGGCCGGCGCCTTCCACATCATGATATTCGCGCCTGTGGCCGGTTACTCCGCTCGTCTCCCAAACACCAGTGATATAGTCTTGGAAGGCCATCGAGACGTGAAGGGGACGGGCCAATGGCCGGGATTGAACAACATGAGAAATGTCAACGTGACGACTAAGAAGATGACTCGGTCCGTGTTCCATGCGCTGCTCTTGTCGGCGCTGTCTGTCGCCGCCGCCAGTGCGCAAAATGCGCCGCCGCCCGCCGCGGTTCCGCCGCCGCCCGCCGCGGCCGCGATTTCCCACGGTCCGCTGCCTCCACTTCCGGCCCCGATGGGAGTGCCGAAGGTAGGGCCGGCGACCGACGCACCCTATGCTCCGCAGCCCATCCTGCAAGGCGGCATCGTGGTTCCGCTCTTTCCGCCCGACTCGCCGTACCTCAACAAGGACAAAATCAAGATCCCCGAGCAATACAACATGAGCGGTTCCGTTCCGGGGAGAATCAGCGCCATTGTCCACATTCACAACCCTTCGATCGAAGTGCATTTGGTGGATGGCGGCATGAATACCGGCGCCGCCGTGATTGTGGTGGCGGGCGGCGGGCACAACACCCTGAACGTGGGTGGCGAGGGTGCGGATTTCGTTCCCTTCTTTTACAATTTCGGGGTCAATACCATCATCCTGCGGAGCCGTCTGCGCAGTGACGGTTACAACCCGCAAACCGACGAGGTGTACGACGCCCAGCAGGCCATCCGCATGGTGCGCGCCTACGCCAAGGAATGGAGGATCGATCCCAATAAGATCGGCATGATGGGCTTCTCCGCCGGCGCGGAACTGACCGCCGCGGCGGCGGTATTGTATGACGACTGGGACAAGAAGAACAGCGACCCCGGCGATCCGTTCGCGGGAACCACGTCACGCCCGGATTTCGCGGGCATCATCTATCCCGGTCCCTCGCCCTTCGCCCGTGGGCGCACGGCTCCGCCGATTCCGCGCAATGTGCCGCCCGCGTTCCTAGTCTGTGCCGGCTCGGACGACTCAGGGCACGCGGTCTGGGCGAATGATTACTTCAGCGCCATGCTGGCCCTGCGGATCCCCAACATCGAGATGCACATTTACGCCAACGGACGCCATCCCGGCGAAGCCCTGCCCGACGGCAGCCACATGACCGGCGGCTTGACCTATCGCAACTTCACACCCTACGGCACCTGGCAAGATCGCTTCATCGACTGGTTCCGCGATCTCGGCTTCCTGCAAAAGCCCGGCGTGGAAACCAAGGCCTCGCTGGACATCAAGACTTATGTGAGCCGCCCCGCGCCCGGGGCAGGCCGAGGAGGCCGCGGCGGTGCGCCCGGCGCTCCTGGTGCGACGCCTCCGGCTGGTGGCCCTCTCGCCACTCCGCCCGCCGGTGGCCGCGGCGGCGGCGGGCAATAACCAGACGCAGGCTTGTGGGGCGGAATTGTATTCCGCTAAAGCGTGCCCAGGCGGTTTTCGCATAGAGTAACCTGGAAGAGAGCGCCATGAATCTGACTGTGCATATTCCCGACGATGCCGTGCCCGCGATGAGGGCTAAAGCCAGTGGTCTTTCGCTGGAGACCTTCGCTGAACAGGTGCTGTTGGAGCGGATTCAAGCTGAAGGCACCCAAACCCCGGATTCGCCGGTTGCCGACGCGGCGCGGCGCCTTGGGACTTTTGGCAAACGGCATGGCCTGTCCCTCGGCGGCATGACGATCCGGGAGCTGCTCAACGAGAGCAGGCCGTGACGCGTTTTGTCCTGGACGCGTCGATTGTTTTGACTTGGTGTTTTCCCGACGAGGAAGCTCAGAAAGCCGAAAAGATTTCCGAGAGGATTGCCGTGGGGGACAAGCCAGCAGTTCCAGCTTTCTGGCGTCACGAAGTGCTCAACGCGCTCATGGTGGGCGAGAAACGAAAGCGGCTGACAAGTGAATTGATCCAGGCGTTCCTCAAAGATCTGGAGCGATTGCCGGCTGAGATCGATACGCCCGCGGCGGGGACAGTGTTTCATTCGACGCAAGCTCTTTGCCGGAAGCACGGACTGACGGCGTATGACGCGGCCTATCTGGAATTGGCCATCCGTCATCGCATTGCGCTGGCTACGGCGGACGCTGCTTTGGAGCGCGCCGCGCGCGCCGAGGGCATCGAGATTGTGTAAAGCAAAAGATCGCCGGGGAAATAGGACGATCCTCAAGAAAACGAAGTCCGTAGCTTCACTGAAGCGTGCCTCGCCATCCGCGTCTGAATTACGATCAGACGCTGGAGCTGGCGTTCCCGATCGCGCGCAAGATGAAGAATTCTTGAGAAGGCCGGGGAGATGGTTTTCCCTGGTCCTAACGCATGCCCCACTTGGGGCCTACTCCGAGCTTGCGTCCTAAACGGAGCCAGCGGGATTCGGAGGCCAGCCGAATGCTTTCCGAGAGCGTCCGGCATTGCGCCCTGGCGTCGATCAGCTTGTCGAGAAGTTCGCTTTGCGCGGCGGCGTCGAGGGCATACGGGTGTTTGCGGGCGATCAGCGGCTGAGAGACCTCGCCATCGAACAGGATCCCGGCGGCGGGCACGTCATCCATCAGGAAATGGACTTCGCGAAAGCCCGCGGTCAACAATTTGGACCGCAGTCCCGTGACGCCAAACTGGCGCATTTCGAGGACCGCGCCGGGGCCCTCGTGAAAGACGAGATCGTCACGCGCTTCGAGGGCGCCATCGCGGCGGCGGTTGAGGAGCACTTCGGAATTCCCCAGACTCACCACTCGATATTCGTGCAGGTCGGGAAAATGCTCGCGCATCACGTCGTCGGGAGTGCAGGGGACGGTGGCGGCTAGGAATCCGTGGGGCTTCAAGAGGCTGCAAATTTCTTCCAGGGGACGTCCGACGGGCGGGGCGACGTGTTCCAGTACGTCGGCGGAAAGGATGAAGTCGCAAGTGCTATAGAGACTGGGGTGCGGCGCGGTGAAATCGAAGGCCGGCGAACGATCGTAATAGGTGTTGGTGTAGTCGAACTTCTCGGCCAAAATGGCGGCGTACGCGGGCTTGTCGGTCATGCCGAGACCGTGGATGGACTTCAGCTTGGGAAAGTCGACGGCGTGGAGACCGCGGCCGAACAGCTCCATCGACAACAGATGGAGCAGCGCGCGCACACGCACATTGGAGCCGCAGGCGCAAGTAGCCGGCTCGGTGGCGAACTGCGCCACGCGGTTCCGCGCGCCGCAGATATTGCACGTGAATGCTACCGGCTGTTCCACGTGTGGAAACCGATGATGGTTTTGGCGTCTTCGATCTTGCCGGTGCGGATCAGGTCCTTCAACTCCTTGCGAGTGTACCAGCGGGCCTCGATGCGCTCGTCGTCCATGGGCGTCGCCGTACCGGCGGTGAGTCCGGTGGCGAGGTAGATGGTCATCTTCTCGGCCACGAAGCCGGGGCTGGGATAAAACGAGGAAAGCTTTTGCCACTTGCGGGCGCGGTAGCCGGTCTCCTCGATCAGTTCGCGGCGCGCCGCCTGGAGCGGCGTTTCGCCGTCATCCACCTTGCCGGCGGGCAGTTCCCAGAGATACTTGCCGGCAGGCAGGCGATATTGGCGCACCAGCAGGATGCGCTTCTTATCGTCGACCGCCATCATCACGGCGGAGCCGTTGTGACGCACCACGGAGCGCTTGATCTCGAACTTGGTCTTGGGATCGATGGCCTCGTCTTCGGTGACGGAGAAGAGGCGGCACGTGTAAGCTTCTTTGGAAGAAATAATTTTCATGGTCGTGAAAGGAGTGCGGCGGCGAATCGATCCGCCGGCAGCGTATTGCGAATGTCGTTGGGGCCGAGCCAGCCGCGGCGCGCCGTGGTGACGCCGTACCGCATGCCGGCGAGATGCTTGGGATGGTGCGAGTCGGTGGAAATGGTGAAGCTGGCGCCCTTCGCCTTGGCGCTACGGATCAGCGGCCCGTGAAGGTCGAGACGTTCGGGGCTGGCGTTGATTTCGAGCCAGACGCCGCGGCGAACGGCCTCGGTGACGATGCGGTCGAAATCATAGGGATACGGGTCGCGTTGCAGCAGCAGGCGTCCGGTGGGATGGCCGAGGATGCGCAGGTGCGGGCACTCTAGCGCGCGCAGCAGGCGGTCGGTCATCTCGGCGGACTCCTGATTCATGTGGCTGTGGACGCTGCCGATCACCAGGTCGAGTTCGGCCAGGGCGTCGTTGGCGAGATCCATGACGCCATCTTTGAGGATGTCGCACTCGATGCCGGAGAAAATGCGGATGCCGGCGGCGTCTTCGCGATTGATCTCGCGGACCTGGCGGGCGAAATCGACCACGCGCTTTTCATCGAGGCCGTTGGCCATGGCGAGGGCTTTGGAGTGGTCGGTGATGGCGATGTACTCGTAGCCCAGGGCGCGCGCGGCCTCGGCCATTTCGAGGAGCGTGGCGCGGCCATCCGTCTCGGTGGTGTGCATGTGGAGGTCGCCGCGAAGTTGGCGGAGTTCCACGAGTTCGGGCAGGCGGCCTTCGGCGGCGGCTTCGATTTCGCCGCAATTCTCGCGCAGTTCGGGCGGAATCCACGGCAGGCCCAGGGCTTCGTAGACGCCGGCTTCGGTTTCGCCGGCCACTTTGAAATCGTCCTCCACGCGGAAGAGGCCGTACTCGCTGAGCTTGAGTCCCATTTTGACGGCGCGGGTGCGGATGGCCACGTTGTGGTCTTTGCTGCCGGTGAAATACTGCATGGCGGCGCCGAAACTGCCGGGCGGGAGCGCGCGGACGTCCACCTGCAAGCCTTCGCGGCCCACTTTGGCACTGGCCTTGTTCTCACCGTGGCCGAGGATTTCTTCCACGCGCGAGTAGGCGACGAAACGGTCGAGCGCGGCGGTGGCGTCGGGACCGGTGACCAGAAGGTCGAGATCGCCGACGGTCTCGCGGCCGCGCCGCAGGCTGCCGGCGGGCGTCACGGAATCCACGCCGGGCACCGTGCCGAGCTCAGCGACGAGCTCGGCGGCCATGGCGTCGGCGTAGCTGAGGAGATAGCGGCCGGTGCGCTGGCGGTATTGCGCGATGGAGCGGAGCACCTTCTCTTCGAGCTTGGCGCCCATGCGCGGGAGCACGCGGAGCTTCTCCTCGCGGCAGAGACGCTCGAGCTCGTCGATGGTGCTGATGCGATAGTGTTCGAAGATGAGGGCGATGCTCTTGGGGCCGAGACCTTGAATCTTGAGGAACTCGAGCGCGGTGGGCGGAAACTTCTTGAGTAGCAGGTCGCGGCGCTCGCAGGAGGCGTGGTCGACAATTTCGCCGATGACGACGGCGAGCCCCTTGCCGATGCCGGGGATGTCGGTGACTTTGCGGGTGGGGTCGCGGAGGATGTCGGCGATGCGTTCGGGATAGCCCTCGATGGCGGTGGCGCCATTGCGGTAGCTGCGAATACGGAAGGAATCTTCGGCGGCGATCTCCATGAGATCGGCGGTCTCCCAAAGTATGCGCGCGATTTCCTTGTTCTCCAAACGGGACCTCAGTTTTCAATTGTAGCGGGAGAGCGACACTGGATCATGATGAGGTTGCACAATTCGGCAGAACCGCTCGCTTATTTAACGCGCGCCGCTCGGAGTGGCCGTGCGACAGTAACGCAGCGCAGGCGGCACCGCCTGCATTACTGAACATGAGAGTCTTTGTGAACCGCGACGATTTCTCCGATCCGGCGCAGACGGCTGCGGGCCGAGGGAGTCCAAAAGCTGAAAGCTGAAAGCTGAAAGCTGA
>Ga0182018_10005602_pt1 | contig 10039 bp, 12 predicted proteins | sample 812P2MmetaG_FD_120490 | JGI IMG/M metagenome (GOLD analysis project Ga0182018, IMG submission 120490) | Permafrost microbial communities from Stordalen Mire, Sweden - 812P2M metaG | ecosystem: Environmental > Terrestrial > Soil > Wetlands > Permafrost | place: Sweden: Stordalen | collected... | reverse complement strand
GAAATTGACGTCGGCCTCGAGCAGCGCCAGGCGAATTTCGCGCAGGGCGCTCTCCATATTTTCGGCCGAGAGTTTGCCTTCGCCGCGCAGGTTCTTGAAGACCCGCTGCAGTTTATCCGAGAGGTTGTCGAACATGATTATGCAGCAGGTGTGGCGGGCGCGATGCGGATGCTGCTGGCCGCCATTTTGCCGGTGCGGTCCATCCCCAATTCATAGAGGACGCGCGTGCCGGGCCGCAGATCTGTGGCAAGGCCTTCCACCAGGCGGGAGACGTGGAAGAAGATGTCGCGGCCGCCGTCATCGGGACGGAGGAAGCCGAAGCCTTTGGCTTCGAAGTAAGTGACCACCGCGCCGGGCTGCTCACCGGAAGGTACTTCGCCCCCGGCATCGCCCGTTTCGGCAGCAGCCGAAGCAGGGCGGCTGCTCTTGTCCCCGACGCCCTGCTTAATGAGGGCGAGATCGTCTGCGGTTAACTCTGCCGCCGCGGACTTCTCGGCGGGCATTTTAAGGTTCGGATTTCGCTTCCGAGCCTCTTCAAACAAACGTTTTTGGCTGGCGTTCAACGAAAAAGTCCTCGTATTGCGTGCGCCGGTCAGACCGCGACCGGAGCTGCTGCTTTCTTCTTGCGGGCGCCCTTCTTTTCGGTGGGGGGCTGCCGATCGCTCTTTTTCAAACTGCCCATCACCATGGCGGTGACGAACTTCTTCTCGCCGTGATCGTCGAACTTGATCACAATGCGTTCCTCGCTGCTGGATACGACTTGACCCAGACCGAATTTCTGGTGCTCGACTTGGGCGCCCTGATTGTAGGTATTGGAAGCCATAGAGTTTTCTAAGCTTTGCTCCTCGGGTAGATTACTGGGGGGAAGATCGCCGATGGGGTAGAGATGGGAGTATCGAGCGGTAGCACCACAGTGGATCTATACCATATTAGCAGATTTAGCGGCGGGGCTGTGAGGAGAGCGGGTAAGGGAATACTTTCGATTTTTCTAATGATAAACTGACATAAAATAACTTGCCTACTCTGCGGATCAGTCATACCGGCTCTCACGTGGAATCCACGTTAACGGGCGATGGCGCGACGGTCAGCGAGAAGCGGCCTTTCTCGTTTTCTCTCTCCGCGCGGGACGCGGAGGATATCCGTTGGTACCTGGAGGATTATCGGATCTACCCAGTTGAGCCTACGCCGAGAATCGCGAAACGGGTTGAGCGCCGTATGAGCGATGTCGGGCGGGAAACTGTTCCAATTGGTGCTCGCGGAAAGCGATGTGTGGAACGCCGCCCGCGGCCGTCTCGCCGACACGCGGATCGAAATCGAGACGGAGCTTGAAGACGTGCTCGTCCCTTGGGAGCTGATGCGCCTTGCCCGTCAATTCCCTGGCATTCCGGCATAAGCTGGTAGGAAGCACCCGTACAATCGCACTCGGGTCTTGATATGCTATCCGACATTACGGTCGATATGCTCTTGGTGCAGTTGGAGGACGGGACAACCGTCGAATGCTCGCGCGCTTTGTTGGAGGAAGTGCGCCGCCTCGCGGTGGCCGGCTTCGTGGCGTTCGGGCGCGGCGGCCTGGAGATCGGTGGCGTATTATACGGGACGCGCGAAGGAAACTGCCTCACCATCCACACTTTCGCGGAGTGTCCGTGCGAACATTCCAGTGGACCGGCATTCGTGCTCTCGGAGAGCGATCGGCAAGCGTTAGCCCATCTCATCCAGCCGCCGGCGGGATTGGAAACGCTCGGCTGGTATCGCACGCATACGCGCAGGGGCCTGGATCTCGACGCCAGCGACCGCGAGCTGTTCGATCAGTTCCCGCAGCATGCGAAGACCATCGGGCTGGTCCTCAAGCCGGCGCGGTGGGGAGCGTCCTCAGGAGCGTTTTACCTGCGCGAAACCACCGGCGAAATCCGGCCGCGGACAGCGCGCGAGTTCACGGTCGAGCCGCCGGAGCGCTCCCTCGATCAGTCTCGCCCGCCGGAAACGAAAGAACCTGCGCCAATTGCCGGAAGCGAATCGCAAATGCCGCCGGCGTCTCCGGCCGATCCGCGGGAACCGGCGCAGCACCTCGCGCACCACCGTTGGCGGGCCGTCGTCGGCATGATTGCGGCGTTCGCCGCGGTAGTGACCGGTGCGGTGTACTACCGCACGCTCCCGCCGCACGACTTCGGATTGCAGGCCCACGCCATCGCTCCGGGACAGATTCGCATCTCCTGGAATCGTGGCGCGGTGCCGGCGGTGGCTGGCGCATCGGGGGCGCTCGAAATCCGCGACGGCGATGACGATACCCAGATTCTGCTGGAACCTGCCCAGCTCCGCCTCAGCAGTCTCACCTACACGCAAAAAACGGGCCGCATCGAGGTGACTCTACGCGTCTCACGGCGCGATGGCGCGGCGCCGGTGGAAGACTCGATTGAGTTCCAGGGCCGGCCGGCACAGCGCGCCGCCGCGCCGCCGCCGATACAAGCGGTCGGGAATGACCGCGCGCCGACATCGGCCGCTACGATCGAGAGGGTCGCCCAACCGGCGCCCGCCGACCCAGCCAAACTCAAATTCCAGGCTCCGGAACTGGCCGCCAGCGCTGCCGCGGTGCCGGATCCCGTTTTGCCGGCGCCACCGCAGCCCCAACCGCTCCCCGCCCTGCGGCCCGGCCGTTTGATCTGGACCGGAAAGCTCGACCGCCACGCCGTGGTGGAAATCAATGGCGCGCACGCAAGCTTCGGCTCGGTCATCGGCTCCTGGCCGGACGGCCCAGCCGACTTTCGCATCGGTCCGGCGGCGTTGACGCGCGACGGCCTGGTCATCTATACCACCGATAGCGCGGCGAACGGCCGTACCGAGGCGCCCTCGCAGTCGAGTGCCTGGAAGCCGGTGGCGTTTGCGTTCGACCCGGTGCACGCGGCGCAATTGGTGGTGTTGGAGGCTCCCAACCCCGCCAATCATTTCAATCGGATTGTATTACGGAGCGACGCCGAGACTTGCCCGGTGATCGTAGTCGATTGGAAGGCCCGCTAGAGGCGTGGCGCAGGCACTCCTGCCTGAAGCGCCGAGACTAGACTCTGGACTCCTGAGGTCGGGGAATCAAGATGAGCCTCTCCTGGCATCGAGGTAAAGACAAATCCGCCACCGATGAACACCGATAAGAAAGGCCTTGGTTTTATCCGTGTGCATCCGTGGCCAAATTTGTTTTTGCGAGGCTGGGCTCAGTCCGATTCCTCGTCGCGACCAAAACTGTGGGTAGACCTCAGGAGTCCAGAGACTAGACTCATCTCGGCGAGACGGGTCGAGACGGGTCTCCGAACTCCTATGTCGTCCCCGAAGTGCGGGCGGCAGTTTGACGTCCATGGCAAATTCCACGACGCCAGGAGTTCCGAGTCTCCCCGGGAATCCATCGCCCGGCCCTATTTCCGGCAGTTTCGTGTCAGAATGGTGATTTCCGGACGTAGCGTGCTTTCGAGGACCCAAGAAGCGCCATCGGGACGGGTTTGTCAGTTCAGTTGCGAAAACTGAGCGAAGCTCGCTAAAATCAACGCGTCCGAAAGAGATCCCAGGAGGATTCATGGCTGTTGAGCAGAAGGTGAAGCAGATCATTGTCGAGCAACTCGGCGTCGATGAGAGCCAGGTGGACAGCAACGCGTCGTTTGTCGACGACTTGGGCGCCGATTCGCTGGACATCGTCGAACTGGTAATGGCCTTTGAAGAGGCGTTCGAATTGGAGATCCCCGACGAAGACGCCGAGAAGATCACCACCGTGAAAGACGCCGTCGAGTACATCGAGAATAAGACTGCCAAGAAATAACCGCTTTTCTCATCAAGGGGAACAGTTTTGACGCGAAGAGTGGTAGTAACGGGCGTCGGCTTGCTGACGCCGCTTGGTATTGGAACCGAAGCCACCTGGGAGGCGATCCGCGCGGGAAAGTCCGGCATTGGCCCCATTACGCAGTTCGATGCGGCAGCCTTCTCGTGCCGAATTGCCGGGGAAGTCAAAGGCTTCGACCCGTCGAACTATATCGAGAAAAAAGAAATCAAGAAGATGGGGCGCTTCATCCAGTTCGCCATCGCGGCGGCGGATTTCGCCCTGAAGGGCTCCGGCCTGAAGGTGACCCCGGATATCGCCGAGCAGGTGGGCGTCTACATTGGGAGCGGTATCGGCGGGTTCGAGGTGATCGAGCGCGAACACCGGACGCTGCTGGAACATGGCCCGCGGCGCATCTCACCGTTTTTCATTCCGGCCACCATCATTAATCTCGCTGCCGGATATGTTTCCATCAAGAGCGGCGCCAAGGGGCCGAATTCCGCCACGGCGACGGCGTGCACCACCAGCGCGCACTCCATCGGAGACTCCTACCGCATGATTCAGCGCGGCGATGCCGACGCCATGATTTGCGGCGGAACCGAGGCCGCGGTCACGCCCATGGGAATCGGCGGATTCGCCGCCATGCGCGCGCTTTCCACGCGCAACGACGAGCCGGAGCGGGCGTCCCGGCCGTGGGACAAGGACCGCGACGGATTTGTGGTGGGCGAAGGCGCCGGCATTCTGGTTCTGGAAGAACTGGAAATGGCGCGCGCACGCGGCGCCAAAATCATGGCGGAGGTTGTGGGTTACGGCATGAGCGCCGACGCTTTTCACGTGACCGCCCCGCCCGACGATGGCGACGGCGCGTTCCGGGTGATGCGCAACGCCTTGCGCGATGCCGGCATCCAGCCGAATCAAGTGGACTACATCAACGCCCATGGCACGTCCACCCATGTAGGCGATCGTGCCGAGACCATGGCCATCAAGCGGGCCTTCGGCGATCATGCTTACAAAGTCGCGGTGAGCTCCACCAAATCGATGACCGGACACTTGCTCGGCGGCGCGGGCGGGCTGGAAGCAGGCATCTCGGTGATGGCGATTCGCGATCAGATCGCGCCTCCCACCATGAATCATGAGTCACCCGGCGAGTGTTGCGATCTGGATTACGTTCCGCTCGTTGCCCGGCCCCTGAAAATCGACTATGTGCTCTCTAACAGCTTCGGCTTTGGAGGGACTAACGGCTGTCTGATTTTCAAGCGATACTCGGAGTAGTCCTTACTGAGCCGCGACCGTTTCTTACTGAGCCGCGACCGTTTCTTACTGAGCCGCGACCGCAAGGGAGCGGTCCTGAGGCCCTTTCATGAAGATCATCGTCGCCATTAAGCAGGTCCCCGCGCGCGATTCGCAATTGCGCATCGCGTCTTCGGGGAAGTGGATCGAAGAGGCCGATCTCTCCCACGAAATCAATGAGCCGGACGCGTACGCCCTGGAAGCCGGCCTGCAACTCAAGGAAAAACACGGCGGAGAAGTAGTCGCTCTGTGCGCCGGACCGGCGCGCGCCGCCAGCACTATTAAGGAAGCGCTCGCCAAAGGCGCCGATCGCGCCATCCACATCGAGGAAGAGATGGGTGCATTCGATCCCTTGTCCGCCGCGCAGTTGCTCGCCGCCGCGGTGAAGAGCGAAAGCGCCGACCTCATCCTCACCGGCCTGCAATCCGACGATCTGGGCTATGGACAGACCGGAGTGATTCTGGCCGAGTTGCTGGGTGTGCCGCACGCCACCATCGTGATGCAGGTGGAAAAGAGCGATGGCAGCATCCGCGTGAAGCGCGAGTTGGAAGACGGCTGGTTCCAGCACGTGGATATGCCGTTGCCTGCGCTGCTCACCATTCAGTCGGGCATCAGCAAGCTCCGCTACGCCACGCTGATGGGGATCAAGAAGGCCAAAAGCAAAGAAGTGCGGCGCGTCACGGCGGAGAGCCTGGGAGTCGTCGCCGGGTCGGGCGGCATTGCTCTCGAGCGCATCTACCTGCCGGAACGCACCAAGCACACGCAACTCTTCGAAGGCAGCCCCAAGGAAGCGGCCGCCAAACTGGTGGAGAAATTGAAATTCGAGGCGCGCGTCATATGAGCGTACTGGCAGTGTTGGAGCAGCGGTCGGGCCAGTGGAACCGCATGTCGTTCGAGACGCTGGCGGCGGCACAGCAACTGGCGAAGGAACTCGGCACTACCGCGAGCGCGGCTGTACTCGGCCAGGGCGTGGAAGCGCTGGCGCATGAGCTGGCTACGAAGCAGCTCGATAAAGTTTACGCCGTCGAACACGAACTGCTGAAGGACTACACGCCCGATGCCTATTGCGTGGCGCTCGGACAGGCGATCGACCAGTTCCATCCGGCGGTTCTGCTCTTCCCTCACACCTACCAGGTGCGCGACTTTCTGCCGAAGCTGGCCACCGCGCGGCGCCGCGTAGCGGTAAGCGATGTCGTGGCGCATCGCGTGGAGGGCGACAGCGTAATTCTGGTGCGGCAGCTCTTTCAAGGTAAGGTCAACGCCGATGTGCGCCTCGTGGGCGAGGCTCCGCATTTCGCCTCGCTGCAGGCCGGAGCCTATCGCGCAGACCAGGTCGCCGAGGGGACATCGGCCGTCGAGGTCTTCCATCCGTCGATCGCGCCGGAACAGATTCGCACCGCTCCGCGTGAGTTGTTCCGCGAATCGCAGCGCGCCGTGGATCTCGGATCGGCCGAGATCATCGTCTCGGTCGGGCGCGGCATCAAAGAGGCGGTCAACATCGCGCTCGTGCAACAATTGGCCGACGCGTTAGGCGGCGAACTGGCCGCATCGCGGCCCATCTGCGATGCCGGATGGCTTCCCATGGAGCGCCAGGTGGGCAGCTCGGGCCAGACGGTGGCCCCGAAACTATACCTGGCGGTGGGCATCTCGGGAGCCATCCAGCACCTGGTGGGAATGAAAGGCTCGCGCACCATCGTGGCAATCAACAAGGATGCCGAGGCGCCCATCTTCGAAGTCGCCGACTACGGTATCGTAGGCGATCTTTTTCAAGTGGTGCCGGAGTTGATCGCCGAAGTGAAAAAAGCGAAGAGCTGATTTCACGCAGAGGCGCAGAGAACGCAGAGTAAACCAAGTCCACATTGGTCTTCTTTGCGGCTTGGCGGCTTTGCGTGACATTCAAGAGAAGCCAAGATTTCACGCAAAGCCGCGAAGGCGCAAAGAAAAACCCCCTGAGACGCTGAAACCCGAGAGCCCGTCTCTGCGACCTCTGCCCCCTCTGCGCTCTCCTGTTTTGACTTTTTGCGTTTGTTTTCTCTGCGTCTCAGCGTCTCTGCGGTGAATATTGCATTGCTTCTGTAAACATCTGTAGCGATTTGACTTTGGCGGGCGCATCCGGCTATACTTTTTGGGCCGTCCGGCAGTGGATTGTGCAACTTTTCGCGCGCTATCCGCGTCATATATTTCTGACAAGGCCGAACGAAATTATAAGAGAAATGAGTACGATTATGAAAAACGGACAAAAACCAAAAACCGCCAGCTATCGTAAGCTCTTGGAGAGCAAAGCGGAAGAAGTCCGTCAGAGCATGTCCGCGCAAAAGGCGGCGCAAGTGGTAGCCCGGCTGGACGTACCTTCCGATGAAGGCGATCTCAGCCAGCAGCATCACGAAGAGTGGATCTTCCTGAACCGTAACACCATCGACATGAAGCTGCTGCGCGAAATTTCGGACGCGCTGCATCGCGTCGACTCGGACACCTACGGAATCTGCCTGGAGTGCGAGGAACCTATCTCCACCAAGCGGCTGAATGCCGTGCCGTGGGCCCGCTACTGTGTGACGTGTCAGGAACTGATTGCCCATCGGATCGCCGAGGGTGAAATGATGGAGTACGAGGAAGCCGAGCGATGAAGCTCGGCGACCTCCGCAAGTTCGCGATTCGTAAACAGACCCGGATTCGCTTTTCTTTGACCAACGGATTGGAGTGCGTGGTAAACGAGCAGGGCGTCGCGCAAGTGCCGGCCCTCACCGGCATTCCCAATTTCAACCTCGAGCAGGAATTGGCCGGCGCGCAGAGTTTTCAGCTGGACACGCTGACGGCCGATCCCAAGACCCCCATCAAAACCCGCGCCGTGCGCCGCGACGAACTGTCCGCGCTCACGGACGGCGCGCCTGCCGTCGAAGTCCACGATCGCGACGACGAGTAATTCTGCTCCCCACCCCGGCGCGTGAATCGGGGTACAATACAATGGCCGTTTCGATACACTGTTTTACTTCCCGAAAGGGGTTGGGGGAACGACCTATGGATAAGCCAGCGCAGAATATCCAGGATAGCTTTCTGAACAACGCCCGCAAGGACAAGGTTGTTCTCACGATTTACCTGATGAGTGGCGTCAAGCTCTCCGGCCGCATCAAGAGTTTCGACAAGTATTCCTTGGTGCTCGAGACCAATAACCAGGAGCAGCTCATTTTTAAGCACGCCGTTTCCACGGTCGTCACGCAGAAAACTCACGCCTACAGCGCCGCCGTGCAACCGGCCGCGGCTGGAGCATCCAGTGTATCCGCTCCAGGCACACCGGTGCACGCGGATTCCCCGGAGATCTAGGCCACGCACCCCCAAGCTCCTGCCCGCGAACGGGCGATTCTGGTCGGCGTCGAGTTCAAGTCGCGCAGCCCACAACAGCGCGCCAACTCCGTTGGTATGGAAGAATCGCTGGAAGAACTCGCGGAGCTGGCCGCTACCGCGGGCGCGGAAATCGTCGGGCGTGCCATGCAAACTCGCCCTTCGCCGGAAGCCGCTACTCTGATCGGCCACGGCAAAGTCGAGGAACTGCACGCGCAAGTAAAGTCCGAGCGCGCCGACGTTCTGATCTTCGACCACGACCTCACGCCCACCCAGCAGCGCAACCTGGAAAAGGCCGTCGACTGCAAAGTCATCGATCGGACGCAGCTCATTCTCGATATCTTTGCCTCGCGGGCACGTACCCGCGAAGGCCGTATGCAGGTGGAACTGGCGCAGCTCAGCTATGTGTTGCCGCGTCTCACCGGGCACGGTGCGCAAATGTCGCGGCTGGGCGGCGGAATCGGCACGCGCGGCCCCGGCGAGACCAAACTGGAGACCGATCGCCGCCGCATCGCCCAGCGCATCAAGAAGATCAAGGACGATCTCGAAGGCGTGCGTGCCGGGCGGGCCCTGCATCGGCAACGGCGCAGCGCGGTTCCGCTGGCCACCCTCGCGCTGGCGGGTTACACCAACGCCGGTAAATCGACGCTCTTTAATCGCCTGACGCGCGCCGGCGTGGTGGCCGATGCACGCATGTTCGCCACCCTCGATCCCACCGTGCGCCCGCTCGCTCTGCCATCGCGGCGAAAAGTTTTGCTGAGCGATACCGTCGGTTTCATACGCAGCCTGCCGACGACTCTGGTGCAGGCATTCCGCGCCACGCTGGAAGAAGTAAGGGAAGCCGCCTTAATTCTGCACGTGGTGGACATTTCCGCGCCGGTCGCCGCCGAGAATACCGCCCATGTGCGCGAAGTGCTGGCGGAGATCGATGCCGCGGAGATTCCGCAGATTCTGGTGATGAACAAGGTCGACCGCGTTCCAGGCGGCTCGCCCGCCGATACCGATACCATCGCGCGCCGCCTGCTGAGCGGATCGCCGGAACATCCCAATACGCGCGCCGTAGGGATTTCCGCGGTCACCGGCGAAGGCGTCGATCGTCTGTTGCAAACGATCGACGAAGTTCTGCTGCTCGATCCGATTGTCCGGACGGTTCTCCATCTGGCGCCGGGCGACGGCGCCACCATGGCCATGCTTCACGAGTTCGGCCGCGTCTTGTCCACGCGCTACACCGAAGAGGGCTCTGAAATAGAGGCGGAAATTCCGCAATCTCTCGAGCGCCGGCTGGCCTCCAAAGATTGAATTCCGGCATCCACAGCATCTGTGGAAAACTCTGTTGGAAAGCAGTGATCGAGAGGCATTAAAGCGCGGAAAAAACTGCACTTATATCAAATTGAACCAATCGGCAGCATTTCCTGTATTTATCTGGAAATAAAGGAATTTAGGCTCACCGTCAAAAGCGTGCAATTTTTGCACACCGGCTTATCGGGAAATCTCCGGGCAGTGCGGCGTTTTCCACAATTCAATCGGGTGAATCCTGCGGTTTTGGAGCCTCGGAGTTGTCTGCTACACTGAGTCTCGATGGCGGTGTAGCTCAGCTGGCTAGAGCGACGGTCTCATAAT
>Ga0182018_10005601_pt1 | contig 10040 bp, 10 predicted proteins | sample 812P2MmetaG_FD_120490 | JGI IMG/M metagenome (GOLD analysis project Ga0182018, IMG submission 120490) | Permafrost microbial communities from Stordalen Mire, Sweden - 812P2M metaG | ecosystem: Environmental > Terrestrial > Soil > Wetlands > Permafrost | place: Sweden: Stordalen | collected... | reverse complement strand
TCGCACCGAGCGCTTATTATTCGGTGGGACATAGCGCCCCTCACGGACCGCGATGACATGCTGTGCGAGTGCATCTTCTGCGGCCCGGCGAGTGTCGTAGGTCTCCCAATGCCGTCTGCCGGTGCCGTCCCGATAATCCGCCACCCACTTACCGCGTCGCCTGCTGACCGTCGCCATACCTGTCTCCCGCACAGTTTGCAGTTCGTAACACGATGAAAACAACGGTCAAATTCTTCAGTGCTACCGCGCTGCTACCAAATCCGTTCGGGCAAGTTAAAGACAGTGCCGGTCTTGCCCTAGTGGTTAAGATTGCTTCCGTGCGCGCTCATTGTTCGCCCGGGCATCCTTGAGTAACTTGATGCCCTGCGGTGAGCCTGTTAAACCGGCCTCGATATAGGATGATATCCGGACCGGCAGCGTAGTTATCCAGTTTGCCACCTCATTTTTAAATGTGTGGGCTGCAGATACGCGCGATGGTGTGACCATCCGAGAGGCGTCCCTACTTGTGGGGACTTTGTCGGTCGTCAGCGATTAACGCGATCATCCTCATTGATTAGGCACTCGATCAGCCACTGACCCGCTGGACCCGGCGGCGATTCGTTCTTATGCGCGACCTGCAGAGGATACATGCCTCCCCTAAAATCGAGCAGCTGCAAGTGAACAAGTCGGCCGGCGTTGAGGTCGGAGCGCACCATCGGCTCCGGCATGCCTCCCCAACCGATTCCCTCGAGCAGAAGCGCATGCTTGGTTGCGAGATTACCGAGCCGCCAGACGTTTACACTAACGACTCCAAAGTCGCGCTTGCCAGCGGCCGGTTGCTCCGTCAAAACAAGTTGAAGATGCTCCCTCGTGGCACCTAACTTCCCGCGACCCGCGCGCGCGAGTGGATGCCCCGGAGCAGCCACGGGGATGAGTTGGACTCCCTTAAGGTGAATCACTCGCAGACCCTCATCGTTCATGTGAACTGTGCTACCGATCGCAATGTCTGCGGTGCCGCTGCGCAGCGAGCGCTCAATTTGGCCGAGCGCTTCAACTTTCAGACGAAGCGGTACGGTCGGGAATTTGATATAAAGACTCTTGAGCGACTCGACAAGCCGGTCGCTCGGAAACATGTCGTCGACGACGACCGACACCTCGCTCTCGAGGCCATCACGTAATCCCTTGACTCTGGCGCGCAACATCTGCGCGCTGTACGCGACCGATTTCGCTTCGGCAACCACGGCTTCCCCAACGTGCGAAAGCTTTGCGCGCCGCGTCGTTCCACGATCGAAGAGCGAGACTCCCAGTTGCGTTTCGAGTGTATCGACCGCGTAGCTGACGGCGGACGTCGCTCGCTTGAGGCGCCTCGCGGCGCCCGCGAAGCTGCCCTCTTCCGCGATTGCCAACAGGACCTGCAATTGATCGAGACTTAGGGGTTCTGGGTTCGACATATCAAAAAATTAGAACAAACTTCTCAAAATAATTTGGATTGTTATATCAAGCTTACGCTTTTACAGTCACGTGATGGCTAAATCCATCGAAGTGACCGCAGATCGATCCCGTCACTTTGGTCATTGGACACGCGGCAAGCTTCACGTGGCCATCACGCGCTCCGGTAGCCCATCTGACTCTGCCGAGAATCTCCAGCCCTTCGCATTTCTCGACTACTTCGACACAAAGGGGTCGTCGTTCTCCGACTTTGGCCTGCGCGACCGTTCGAATTTCGCGACGCTGACCCACCTCATGGAAGGCGACGTGCGATACGAAACACAAATGGAGCTTCGGGAAGAGCTCGATCGTCCGTCGAAATCTCTCCACTCGCCAAGACGCAGGATGCCCACCGATGACTGATGAATAACGAACTGCGCTCTCTCGTCGAGCTCGTAGCAGAACAATAGGAGATTGTCATGTCCTACATAATCAAAGTTAACGGTGCTGAGCGTGGCGTCGACGTCGACGGCGATACCCCGCTGCTGTGGGTCTTGCGCGATGTGCTGGGTATGACCGGCACCAAGTTCGGCTGCGGCTTGGCCCTCTGCGGCGCCTGCACGGTCCACTTGAACGGGGTCGCGACGCGCTCTTGCGTGACGACGGTCGACAGCGTCGGCAATGCCGCCATCACCACAATCGAAGCCATTGGCGCCACGGCCAGCGGCCGAAAAATCCAAAGAGCGTGGCTCGATCTCGAGGTGGTGCAGTGCGGCTACTGTCAATCCGGTCAGATCATGTCCGCATCTGCGCTCCTAGCAACAAATCCGCATCCGAGTGACTCCGACATTGACGACGCAATGTCCGGGAACATCTGCCGTTGCGGTACCTATGTTCGCATTCGGGAAGCCATCAAACGCGCCGCCGAGTCATCTGCGGTGACTGCTAAGGGGAGCTGACCGTGCCGTTCGATCGACCCAGGCGGATCCCCGCTGACCGCCTCGACTCTGCACTCGCAGACGGAGTATCCCGCCGCATATTCCTTAAATCCGTTGCCGCCGCCGCTGGTGGACTCATGCTGGGATTTGGTCTGTCTGCCCACGGAGGCGAGGTCAGTGCGGCAGGGTCGAGCTACTTTGCACCCAACGCCTTCATTCGCATAGGGGTGGACGGGTCCGTGACACTGACCATGCCTTATGTAGAGATGGGGCAGGGTGCATACACCTCAATTTCCATGCTCATTGCAGAGGAGCTTGAGGTGGCCTTGAGCCAGGTGCGCTTGGAGCATGCTCCGCCCAACGAGAAGCTCTACGGAAATCCCGCTCTGGGCGGCATTCAGGCAACGGGAAATTCCAACGCGATACGGGCCGCCTGGGGTCCACTGCGGCAAGCCGGTGCGACTGCCAGATTCATGCTGATCGCTGCGGCGGCAGAGCGCTGGAAGGTGGATTCTTCGTCGTGTCGCGCGGAACGCGGGGAAGTCGTTCATAAGGCAAGCTCGCGCAAAGTCAAATATGGCGCTCTCGCCGGCGCTGCGGCACAACTACCTGTTCCTGAGAAAATGGCGCTCAAACGGCCGGAAGAATTCAAGCTCATCGGCACGCCGGCGAAGCGGCTTGACGCGCCGTCAAAAGTCAACGGAACCGCCATTTACGGTATCGATGCTCGACCGCCAGGGGTAAAAATTGCAACCCTCGCGCAATCGCCGGTCTTCGGCGGTCGGTTGAAGAGCGTCGACGATGCGGCGGCCAAGGCTGTCAAAGGCGTGCGTCAAATCGTGCAACTGGAAGATGCCGTTGCGGTTGTGGCCGATCATATGGGGGCGGCGAAAAAAGGACTCGCAGCCCTGGTCATTGAATGGGACAGCGGGCCGAACGCGACGCTTAGCACCGGGGATATCGCGCGTGATCTTGAGAAAGGAACACTGAACGCGGGCGCAGTTGCGCAGAACGTAGGTGATGTCGTCAAGGCGATGACAGGGACCGTCACCAAGGTCGACTCGATTTACCAGGTTCCGTTTCTCGCCCACGCGACGATGGAACCCATGAACTGCACCGTCGATGTCCGCAAGGACAGTTGCGAAGTCTGGGTGGGTAACCAGGCTCTCGCGCGGGCACAGGCCACTGCCGCAAAAACCACGGGCCTGCCGTTGGAGAAGATCATTGTCCATAACCATCTGATCGGCGGCGGCTTTGGTCGCAGGCTCGAGATAGACGGCATCACGCGCGCCGTTCAAATCGCGATGCATGTAGACGGTCCAGTCAAGGTCGTCTGGACCCGCGAGGAAGACATCCAGCACGACATGTACCGTCCGTACTTTTTCGACCGGATATCCGCCGGTCTCGATGAGGCAGGGATGCCGATTGCCTGGAATCATCGCTTCGCAGGCTCTTCAATCCTCGCCCGATGGCTGCCTCCGGCCTTCAACAATGGCCTGGACGGCGACACGACCGATGGGGCGATTCATCGTCTTTACAGCCTTCCAAACGTACGCGTCGAATACTTGCGGATGGAGCCTCCGGGAATTCCCACCGCCTTCTGGCGCAGTGTCGGAGCGTCGCACAATGTCTTTGTCGTCGAAAGCTTCATGGACGAACTTGCGGCCACCGCGAAGAAGGATCCCGTCGATTATCGGCGAGCACTCCTTGAAAAGGCGCCCCGCGCCAAAGCCGTTCTCGAACTCGTCGCGGAGAAGGCCGGATGGTCACGCCCGCTTCCCCAAGGATCGGGCCGCGGCGTTTCAATTCAGTTTGTCTTTGGGACATATATGGCGCAGGTCGCGGAGGTCGAAGTGTCAAAGGATGGTGGCGTGCGCGTTCGACGCGTTTTCTGTGCGCTCGATTGCGGTTCCGTCGTGAACCCCGATACCGTCCGGGCGCAGGTTCAGGGTGCCGTGATTTTCGGGATCACTGCCGCTCTTTATGGAGAAATTACCCTAAAAGACGGACGCGTCGAACAGACCAACTTCAACACCTACCAGGTCCTGCGCATGAGCGAGGCGCCGGCGATTGAGGTCTACCTCATCGAAAACACCGAATCCCCCGGTGGGATGGGCGAGCCGGGAACGTCCGCCATCGTGCCCGCAGTCACGAATGCGATCTTCGCCGCCACCGGCAAGCGCCTGCGCAAGCTGCCGGTCGACCCCGCGGAGCTAAAGCATGTGTGAGCCATCTTCGCGAGCGGCATTGTCCTGCTCAGATTGGTCTCAGGTGATTCCGATCCGTCTGTCCCTGTCTCCTGCCAGCGCCTGATACGAGGAGAATTTGCATGCGAACCTGCGTATACATTGCGATCACGTCCTCTTGGTTGGCAACATTGTCGGCTCCGGCGTTTGCTGACGGGGATCCCGCCCGGGGCAAGACGGTGTTCAGCCAGTGTAGCGGCTGTCACGCAACAACTCTCCAGAACAACGTGGGCCCACATCTTGCCGGCGTATTCGGCCGCACGGCGGGCACAGTCGCCGGCTTCCACTATTCCAAAGCCATGGCTGCGTCGGGCATGGTTTGGAACGAGTCGACGCTTGATGCGTTTCTCGCCGCCCCCGGCAAGGCGATTCCCGGGACAAGCATGCCCATCGCCTTGGCCAAGGCAGAGGATCGCACCAATGTGATTGCTTATCTCAAGACGCTGAGCAAGCCCTGAACGCGGCAACGCGGGTTCCTGTTGGATGATCGGATCTACGATCCCAATTGTGAGGCGATAAACGATGGTCAGGATCGGAATTGTTACGGGCAGCACGCGTCCAGGTCGCAACAACGAAGTCGTCGCGCGCTGGGTATTCGATCTTGCGAAGGAACGCAGCGACGCCGATTTCGAATTGATCGATATAGCGAGTTACCACCTGCCGCTGCTCGATGAGCCCGTACCGCCTAGCTTGGGCCATTACAGCCAAGCGCACACCAAAGCGTGGGCTACCAAGATCGCTCTGTTTGATGCATACGTGTTCGTAACGCCCGAGTACAACCACGGCATCTCTGGCGCGCTCAAGAACGCCATCGACTACCTGTATGGTGAGTGGAATAACAAAGCAGCGGGATTTGTGAGCTACGGCAGTGCCGGCGGCGCGCGCGCGGTGGAACAGTTGCGCCTTGTCATGGGTGAACTCATGGTCGCCGACGTGCGCGCGCAAGTGATGCTCTCGCTTTTCACCGATTTCGAGAACTTCTCGACGTTCAAGCCCGATCCTAGTCACCGAGACGAATTGAACACGATGCTGGATCAATTGATTGCCTGGGGCGGCGCACTCAAGGTTGTCAGATCCGGTTAAGAACCAGCGAGGCTCGCCGGAGTTCGACCAAAACGATGAGTGAGCGATGTCATCTTGTGTATCGCTGGACCAGGGCGGCCATGACGTCATTGTATCGATCGTAACACCTATGTCGACTAAAGGATTCGAAAGGACAGCACCCCATTTATGGCGGACGAGTGTTGAAAGTCGGGCTCTATAAAATTAGCACGCTGTCACCAATCGGAAGAGTACCATGACCAACCTCATTACAGCCGCGAAGGCGGGTGCATTTAGGATCGGCGGCACAACCAGCGTCAATCGTCTGGGTTTCGGTAGCATGCGCATTACGGGCCATGGAATCTGGGGACCGCCAGAGAATCGAGCGGAAGTCATTCGCACTCTGAAGCGCCTCCCGGAGCTCGAGATCAATTTCATCGATACGGCCGATTCCTACGGACCAAGCATTGCCGAGGAACTCATCCATGAGGCGCTTTATCCCTACCGCAACATTCTCGTCGCCACGAAGGCGGGTTTCGCCCGAACGGGTCCCGACGTTTGGGTTCCCCTTGGCAGGCCGGAGTATCTGATTCAACAAGCTCACACGAGTCGCCGTCGGCTGGGCGTCGAACAGATCGGCTTGTGGCAACTGCATCGAATCGATCCGAAGGTTCCGCGCGACGAGCAATTCGACGCCGTCAAGTCCCTGATAGATGACGGCGTCGTTCGGCACGCCGGCTTGAGCGAGGTCTCCGTGGCCGACATTCAAGCCGCATCGAAAGTGTTCAGTGTGGCCACCGTGCAGAATCGCTACAACCTCGTCGATCGCGATAGTGAAGACGTGCTTGAGTATTGCGAAGCACACGGCATTGGCTTCATCCCGTGGTTTCCCCTGGCGTCCGGAGATCTTGCGCAGCCGGGGGGCATGCTTGGCCGCATCGCTGCAAGACATCGCGTCGCGCCGGCGCAGATTGCCCTGGCGTGGGAGTTAAAGCGCAGTCGCGTCATGCTTCCTATTCCTGGCACTTCGCAGGTTTCGCACTTGGAGGAGAATGTCGCCGCGGCCGACGTGCAGCTCAATGACGAGGAGTTTGTTGTTTTGGAGAGGAGTGAAAAGCGCTCTTCCTCGCAGGAATAGACATCACGCGCCTCCGTTTGGCTGGAGGAGCATGGTAATTCAAGTTCCCGCGCGGCCATTCAAGCATCCGCTCGTTCCGTGGAGCATTTTTTGCGCCGCGGCCAATTGCCCGGTCGCGTCGCAGGCTTACCGGCGAATACACATAAGCTCTAAATGACTACCAATATCGATGTGATCACACGAACCAAGGCGATCGTTCGCGCCCTGTGCAAGGGAGCTGAACGCGCCGATATTCTGGGCTTACGTGAATTCCTTCGCCCTGAACTCTCAATCGAGACTCCGACCTGTCTTTCCTCGGGAGTCCCCTACTCAAAGCAGTCCCGACCCGACCTTTTGTCGAGAGTTGCGAATGCGGCGGACTTCCGTCGCTCTGCTGACACAGGAATTACGGTCGAAGACCGTCCCGTCGTGAGCGCACCGATCGGTTCTGCGCCGCAGTGTTCCCGCCCGTCCGATGTCCGTCTCGATACGAGCCTCGAACTGATGCTTGAGGATGCTTCGGTGGACAATGTCCCCAAGGTTCTCGCCACGGTCGTCGCGACGGCCGGATCCACGTACCGCAAGGCTGGCGCGCGTATGCTGATCATGGCCGACGGCAGTTATCTCGGCCTCCTGAGCGGAGGATGCCTCGAAGCGGATCTGAAGATTCACGCACGGCAGGTGTTGGAGAGCGGTGCGCCGCGCGCCATCAAATACGATATGCGCGGACCGGACGATCTCTTGTTTGGCATCGGCGCCGGCTGCGAAGGCGCGATGCGGGTGCTGCTCGAGCCGGCTGGCCCCGGTAGCCTCGGGGCAGCGTCACTGGCTGCGGCAGCGCGTGTCACAAGCGCGGGGCTCGCGACATCGCTGGTAGCGGTGCACGAATCCTCCAATTTGACCCTCGGAACCTACAGCGTCGGAGCGCCGCTGCCCTCCGGGCTGAAAGCGGCTGCTGAGAAATCGCTTCTCGCCACCGCATCTCAGAACGTCGAACTCAGAGCCCGCGGGCAGCGCACACGCGCACTCGTACAATATCTTGCGCCACCGCCTCATCTGCTGGTCTGCGGAGCGGGCCCAGACGCGCAGCCGGTGGCGAGCATCGCGCATTCCCTGGGCTGGCGCGTGACGGTCGTCGACCATCGTCCTGCCTACGTAGTCGCCGGTCGCTTCCCAGGGGCTGAAGTGCGCTTGGCCGAAGCACGCTTGCTGAGCTCTGTCGTAGACGTCGAAAGCTGCCACGCTGCCGTCGTGATGAGCCACCACCTAAGTACCGATGCGGTGTATCTGCGGGAACTCGCCGAGGTGGGCACCCCAGCTTACGTGGGATTGCTCGGGCCGATGGCCCGGCGCAATCGACTTGCCAAGGAATTGGGGCCTGCGATGGATAAGCTTCGATCCAGAATTCGCGGGCCCGTGGGCATCGACCTCGGCGCGGTTACCCCCGAAGGGATCGCCCTCGCGATTATCAGCCAGATCCATGCCTGGCTCGCTGGGCGGGTCGTCGGCTGAGCACTTCAACGATCTATGTCGAGGCCTCAAGGAAGCCATAAAATGTGGACCAATCTGCGAATGACGGCGAGCTGGATACGTTGACGCTCCCGCCAGCATGCGTTTAAGGAAGATGCCTTGGAGTTCGTGCGACAAGCCATCACGCCCAGAGCTTGGTCTTGTTGAGTACGATCGCGCCGCAGCGAACGCAACACCGCTTTCTTGAAGCGATCGATGTTTCAAGCGTCCAAGAAATGAAGCATGGCTCCAGTTCCACGGATACGACCGAACGACGCCTATGAGAACGCATGTCTAAGAAAGGCGACGCCAATGGCGGAAGCTCTTTCGATCATCCAGAGCCGTCGTCAAGGCGCAGAATACCAATATCACGGCGCGAGTTCGTGGAACTGGTAGCAATCACCGGAACGGGTCTCGCCTCACAAAGTCTGTCGGCGCAGACTCTCGGTCCAAAGTCCCAGCATCGAACTGCCAATGACGGAATGGACCATCAGGAGACGCGAGATAGCGCGATGAGCGGAGAGAACAACATGTCCGACGAAATTGTGAAGGAGAAGATTCGACGAGCACTCTTGTCTGGGCCTGACAGTGTCACCCGAGAGGCCACGGTGGCCGAAATGGATGCTCAAGGAAGGATGACCGTGTTACGCCCGGGCACGAACCGGTGGGTGTGTGTCCCCGGCAACGAAAACATCATCGGACAAGCAGATATGAGCTTGGATCCCATGGGGATGCAGTGGATGCTCGATGTCATGGCGAAGAAGCCCAAACCGTCCAATACCGCGCCCGGGCTGATTTACATGCTCAATGGGGCTACGCAGCGCAGCTACACCGATCCGTTCGATCGGACTAGCCCGGCCATTCCAATTGGCCCGCACTGGATGATCATCTGGCCTTTCGTGGCGACAGAAGCTGGTTTGCCGACGGTCATGCGCGACGCAGGTACTTTGGTGATGTTCGCCGGTACGCCCTACGCGCATCTGCATGTGTGCGGTTCGCCATGGGATGGGAGCGAGTATCGCCCAGGCGATCGGGCCGTGTGGACAATGACGTACGCCCGGCCCTGACGCCCCCAACGCGAGGCTAATCATCGGCGGCGCGAACGTATCACACCCAGACCTCAGAGCCGGTCGCGATACTACCTACAGTCGCGGAGCCACAGGCAGCGGAGGAAAGTATATTCGTCAGCCGGCAAGACATGAGGATCGAGTTCAGCACACTGAAAATCCGTCCGATATTAAGTATGCCGATCTCGACCAATCAACCCCTTACATGCGCCTAACTCGGAGAAATATCGGACAACACCAGGAGATTTTTTCTTTTTTTATCAGTCACTTGCATGCAAACGCGATGCAGCCTACGAACCAGGGGGTCGGGAGTTCGAATCTCTCCGGGCGCGCCAATAAATCAAATAGTTAGCAACATGCCCGTACCGCTGTTCGATATTCCAGCCAGGTACTCTATAGCCCCACCCGCATCTCGGCGTGGTCGGATATACGACCCAGTGCATGCATGCGCAGGGTCTTCAGGGCGCGAACATTCGCTCGGTGCAGTCGTAGGCCATCTCTGCCCCGAATACCAGACTGTGAGACTGTGATGCTGTAGCAGAGATGGCCGCAGGACTGATTGACGCGGATCTTGGCGGCAGTGTGTATAAGATGATAAACATCTAGCCTGCGCGCCGGCCTCACAACTCGGGGGTATTGTGTTGATGCTGTATTGAACCTGATGCCCAAGAAGGAGGCCGACGTGGAACTATACGCAGCGATTGATTTGCACTCC
>Ga0182018_10005599_pt1 | contig 10045 bp, 10 predicted proteins | sample 812P2MmetaG_FD_120490 | JGI IMG/M metagenome (GOLD analysis project Ga0182018, IMG submission 120490) | Permafrost microbial communities from Stordalen Mire, Sweden - 812P2M metaG | ecosystem: Environmental > Terrestrial > Soil > Wetlands > Permafrost | place: Sweden: Stordalen | collected... | reverse complement strand
TGCAATCGAGCGCGAGGATGAATTCGTCACCGCCCCAGCGGCCGATCAGGTCCGTGGATCGGGAGGCGGCCTGCAATTCGCCGCCAAACATGCGAAGCAGTTCGTCTCCGACCAGGTGGCCGTGCTCGTCGTTCACGGCCTTGAACCCGTCGATGTCGACAATGGCCAGAGTGAGTGGACTGTTCCGCGCGAGCCGGCGCTCAATCTGCGCCTCCACCCAGGCGCGGTTGCGCAGACCCGTGAGCGCATCGCGCGAGGCCGTCTCTTCGGCAATCTCAAGCTTGGCCTGGTAGAGCGAGACTTCCGCTCGCAACTGTTCGACGGCTGCTTTGCCTTCAGCCGCCATGCGATCGAGAGAGCTCTTCAATTCGGTTGCGCTCTCTTCGATGGAGGCGCGAATCTCCGCCAGATCTTCGAGGCTCGCAATACGCTCCAGACGAGTGGTGACGTTGTTGAGCTGTCCTGCACAGCGCTGATCGCGCTCGCCGACCGCTTCGGCGGCGCGAGCCATCACCAGCAGCAGGTCCTTCACCTCGTTTGTCGTCTGCCTGTAGTGAGCAGCGGTGCGCCGGCCCCAGTCCTGCAATTGGTCCTGCACGCTTTTTTCTGTGCTCTCCACCCGTTCCCGGTTGATGACGCTTGCCAGACCGGCTTCGAGCCGGCCCAGTTCGCGCTTGAGATCGTTGCCGAGCGCGGGGCAAGCGTGGGTGCTGCAGGTCCCCATCTCGACAAGGGCTGAGCGGTAGGCTCTAATCGCCGCCGGCAAGACCTCCCGGGGGTCCTGGGGAATCACTTTGGGCAGATCGGATGGAACGGAATCGAGGTACTTCTTCGGCGAAATCATCGGCGCATTTGCTCCGCGTTGAGATTTGCGACACCTGCGAGTAGTCGTAGACTCCATCGGCAAATCCGGAACGCGCCATCAACCTGGAAGTGACCTCCGGGTGATAGCTGGACGCATCGGTCCACATTCGAATCCGCACAATGCGTTCCCCAAATGGGAGGAACCTGCTCGGTTACCTAAAACCAACGCAAAGAGACATAATTTCTGTCTGATTCGCTTTTTATTCGCTATACTTTTCCCATGGCAGTCACGCGCAGGCAAAAAGAGATCCTCGATTTTCTGGAGTCCTTCGTAGGGCGCAACGGCTATTCTCCTTCGTTTGAGGAGATTGCACGCGGCATGGGCCTCAAGAGCCTGGCCACTGTGCACAAGCACATTACCAACCTCGAGAAAAAGGGGTTGCTCGACCGTGTGCACAACCGCAGTCGCTCAATTGATGTAGTGCCGCCGGGAACCCGGACCCGGACCAGCGATCGCTTGCCTCTCGCAGGGCGGATCGCCGCAGGGCAACCCGTGGAAACCACCGAGAATCCGGAGACCATTTCGCTGCATGACGTTGTCGGCAATCGCGATGTGTTTGCGCTCGAGGTGCGGGGCGACTCGATGCGCGACGAGCACATCATCAGCGGCGACTATGTGCTGGTGGAGCGGACGCGCACAGCGCGGCAGGGAGAGATCGTAGTGGCGCTGGTTCACGGTGCCGAAACTACGCTCAAGCGGTTCTACTCCGAGGGGAGCCAGGTGCGTCTGCAACCGGCCAACAGCGAGATGGAGCCCATTTATGTTCCGGCCGGACAGGTGGCAATTCAGGGACGCGTTCTTGGAGTACTCCGGAAGTACAAATGAATCGTGCCTGCGGGAGACGATTCTTTTGGTCCCTGGCGGGCTGATTGGTCTTGATTGGTCCGAATTGTCTCGCCGATGGAAGACCGCTTCTGCCTCTTCCCTGCTGCTCCCCCACCGGACTTCAATTGACCTTCTGAGTATCGCAGCCTGACGGACCCCGGATGTACACTCGTCTTGAATGCGGTGGCATCCCTTCGCAGCCCGCCGCTGTCAGGGTTTCGGACATTCACTCTTGAACAGACGGAGAGAGCAAGTGCCTCCTGCATATAGTTACCGCGAAATCGCGAAGATGATCGACCACTCATTGCTGAATCCGGCCCTGACGACCAAAGAACTGGACGACGGAATCACGCTTGCGGTCAGGTACAACGTGGCAAGTGTCTGCATTCTGCCGTACTACCTTCCCAAAGCATCGCAGCGGCTTGGCGGCACCTCGGTCGTTTCGAGCACGACCATCGGTTTTCCGCACGGGGGCCACGCGACAGCAACCAAGGTGGCTGAAGCGAAGCAGGCGCTTGTCGACGGCGGCAAAGAGCTGGATGTCGTCATCAACATCAGCAAGGCGCGAAGCGGCGACTGGGCTTATGTGAAGAGTGAACTGTCCACGCTGACGGGGTTGATCCACGGCAGCGGCGCCAAGATTAAAGTGATCTTTGAGAACGCGTACTTTGACGATGCCGCAAAGCAGCGGCTTTGCCTCGTCTGCAGCGAGATTGGCGTCGACTGGGTAAAAACCTCAACGGGATATGCTGCCAGTGGGGCCACCATGGCAGACCTTCAGCTTATGCGCAAGCATGCAACAGCACGGGTGCAGGTAAAAGCAGCCGGCGGGATTCGCGACCTGGACGCGCTGCTCGCTGTCCGCGCGATCGGCGTAACGCGCGTGGGAGCAACCCGCACCAAGGAGATGCTGGACGATTGCCGCAATCGGCTGGGCCTTGAGACAATTGCAGTGCCGGCGGGGGCACCCTCACCGGCAGGCTACTAGAGCCCACTTCGCCCGGTTGCGTCAATTGGACCCGGCGAGCAGTGTCGGCGATCGCGGCTGCAGACTAAGCGATCCAAAACAACCCGCCAACACAGCAAAGCCCGACCGAAGCCGGGCCTTTGGCCTTGCAAATATCGAGAAAGATCAGGCCAGTAGTTTTTGGACCTTTTGATCGATTACATCCTGCGGAACGTAGCCAACCACCTGATCCGCGACCTTGCCGCCCTTGAAGAACAACAGCGCTGGGATGCCGCGAATGCCGTAGCGCGAGGGGGTGGCCCCGTTCTCATCCACATTCACCTTGGCAACCTTGAGCTTACCTGCATAGGATGCGGCAACGCTGTCCACAATGGGTGCGATTGCCTTGCAGGGTCCGCACCAAACCGCCCAGAAATCCACCATAACCGGCTGCTCGCTCTGCAGCACCTCTTTATCGAACGTTGCGTCGCTTACTTCCAGAACTCCTGCTCCTGCCATGCTCCTCCTTGCTTTCACCGCATGTAACTCAATCCCGCGATTGCCGCATCCGATCCAGTATATCGGCAACAGCGCAACAGTGAGATGCGCACGAGTGCTCGAAAGTCGCAATGCGGACCTGGACACAAGAAAGAGATGCGAGATGTGATGACTTCCCGAGCGGCGCACAACACCACTGAAGCGAGACTTACCGGATGGTAAACCTTTCCTCAGGCTCAAATGAGGAGCGCCCGGATCCTGATTAGGACCACGGGCGCTAGAGCAGCCCTCCCCCAGAACTGCCCACGCTGCGAATGTATGTGTTCCCTCTTCGAATATCAAGAAAACTTCAGTAATGCAAAATAGTAATGACCATTGGGTGATTAAGCACTTAGTTAATAACCAAAATTGGGAATTGACTTGGGCGATACGGGGTGAACAGCAATTATCTGTTTGGTTCGCGCACCTGAGCTGCAATCAGAGCGAGAGGCTGCGAAATGAGTCGCGCCCACCCTTGCTCTCAAAGCGCGAAATGTGAAGCTCCACATCCTCACGTAGGTCATTGATAGCTTGGCGAATAGAGGCAATCGTCCGGTCCAGGCACTGTTCGTTTTCGACAATCAGAAGGACTGAGGGCCCGGCCCCGCTTAGTGCGGCACCCATGATGCCAATTTGGCCGGCAAGGGGCAAAAGCCGGGGCAACAGCGGGCAGATGGGTCCCCTATATGGCTGGTGAATCCGGTCCCGCATGGCCACCCTGAGCAGGTCCCCACGTCCCTGCGCAAACGCTAATCCGAGGAGTGCGGCCGACTGAATGTTCAGAACTGCATCGGCGCGGGAATAGCTGGCGGGCAGCGCGGCACGGGCCTTGCTTGTGGCCAATGGCTCCGAAGGGATCGCGATGACGGCGCGCCACTCCGCGGGAGGCTCGACGCGCGCGACGTGAACGGTCCTGCCCTCGTTGGCGGCAGCGACGAACCCGCCCAGCCAGCAGGCAGCGGCGTTGTCAGGATGCCCTTCCAGAACGCAGGCCTCTTCGAGAATGCGCTCGGGACTCCAGCCTAGCTTGCCGAAATGCACGGCGAGGACAATTGCGGCCAGTCGACCTGCTGCCGAAGAGCCGCAGCCCATGCCGAGAGGAATGTTGTTTTCCATGTGAATCGCAAGAGGAATAACTGCCCTTCCGTGGCTCAGAAGAAGTTCTTTATAGATCTCGAGAATCAGATTGTCTTCGAGTTGCGCGCAGCGCTCCGCATCGCGGCCAGTGGCCTGAATGAAGAACTCGGCTGCGGGCTCCGCGTCGATCTCCAGCGCGAAGTCGAGGGCCACGGCGGCTGCGTCAAAACCCGGGCCAAGATTCGCCGAGGTTGCAGGCATGCGAAGGTGAATCTTTCCGGCCGCGGAGGCGAGCGGATTCAGGCTTGAGCCGGCGCTCATCCCACAACGCCCCGTAACGCACTGAGCACCGCATCCATGGTGGGTTCCACAGAGATGGCATTGCGGCGCAGCTTTTCAATCTCATCCTCGTGGCCGGCCTTCTCTTCCTTGCGCAACAACTCGTCGCGATGGAACTCGATGGTGTAGTCGGCATCCTTGAGCGAGTGGCCCGTGAGGATGAGCACCACTGTTTCGCTGGAGGAAATTGCCCCTTGTGCGCGCAACTTCTTGAGCCCGGCGAGGGTGACCGCAGAGGCCGGCTCGCAACCAAGACCTTCAGCCCCGATCTCCGCCTTGGCAATGGCGATCTCAGCCTCGCTGACATCCAGGCACCATCCGCCAGTCTCCTGAATAGCCCGCGCGGCTTTGCGCCACGAGGCCGGGTTGCCGATCCGAATGGCGGTAGCGCGCGTGTGCGCCTGAACCGGGGTCATCGCGGTGCCTGCATTCTCTTGAAAGCTCCGGGCCAGCGGATTCGCTCCAGCAGCTTGAATAACGGAGATACGCGGCATCCGAGCAACCAGACCCAGCTCGTGCATCTCGCGAAAGCCCTTTGCAAGCGCCGAGCTGTTGGCGAGATTCCCTCCGGGCACGATCAAGTGGTCGGGAACGTTCCAATCGAAAGCCTCGGCCAGCTCGAATGCAGGGGTCTTTTGGCCTTCGAGGCGATACGGGTTCACCGAGTTGAGCAGATAGATGTGTGCGGCCTTGACGACCTGCGTAAGGACGCGAACGCAGCCATCGAAGTCTGTCTTGACCTGGCAGGTGACGGCGCCAAAGTCCATGGCCTGGGCGAGCTTTCCCCAGGCGATTTTGCCGTCAGGGATCAGAACAAGACTGCGCAGGCCGGCGCGCGCGGCATAGGCGGCCATGGCCGCAGAGGTATTGCCGGTGGACGCGCAGGCAACCCACTCAAACCCACGCTCGCGCGCTACGCTGAGTGCCGTCGTCATGCCGGTGTCTTTAAACGATCCGGTCGGGTTCATTCCCTGGTGCTTGACATAGAGCTGATCGATGCCGAGGGCTCGCGCGGCTCGAGGAAGGTGGTAGAGCGGAGTATTGCCCTCGTGCAGGGTTACGGCATTGCCGAAGTTGTTAAGAATCGGTAGCAACTCGCGAAAGCGCCAGACCCCTGATTGATCGAGTGCCTCGGAGGACATGCGGCGTTCGCGCCAAAGCCACTTCAATGCGCCGGCGTTGGGGCGATCGGGGCCCTTTCGCGCATGCCAACCCGGGTACTCCACTTCAAACAGATCCCCGCAAATGGAGCAACGAAAGTCAGGTTTGGAATCGGAGGCCACGATCTGCGAGCCGCAGCCGAAACAGCGTAACTGATGAAGATTGTCGTTCATGCCCAATAGTTCAATTATCCTGATGCTAGCCTAACAGCGCAGGCTCGATTGCGCTTGTGCGGAGGACGATCGACCGATGCTTGATTCCGTTTGCGCTCCTGATTCGTGCTTCTCATTTAGAAAGCCGCGAGCTCTGTTCCGCGTCTTTGCCGTGATGATTGCGCTTGCGGGATCGACCTTCCCTTCTCCGGCTCAGACGCCACTGCGCGTCGCCGCGGCGGCGGACCTTGAGCCGCTGCTACCGCCAATTCTGGAACAGTTCCAGCAGGCAACAGGAATTCACGCGGAGGCAACCTTCCAGGCATCGGCCGCCCTGGCCACGCAGATTCAGAATGGCGCGCCATTCGACCTGTTCCTCTCCGCAGATCTCGGCTATCCCAAGCGATTGATCGATGCAGGAGTGGCGGACGCGGCGGGCACTGCCGACTCAACCACGCCGATTATTTATGGGCGGGGAACGCTGGTCCTGTGGACGCGCAAAGACTCGCATCTGCCCGCACCGTCGCTGGATTTACTGCGTGGGCCGGAGTTGAAGCGCCTGGCAATTGCCAATCCCGACCGTGCGCCCTACGGCCGCGCAGCGGTTGCTGCCTTGACCAGCCTGAAGCTCTACGACAGCCTCAAACCCCGGCTTGTGACTGCGGAGAACATCGCGCAAGCAGCACAGTTTGTGGATTCGGGCAATGCCGATGCGGGACTGATCTCGCTGACCTCCGCGCTAACGCCACGGCTCTCGGCCGCGGGCACTTACTTCTTGATTCCGCGCGAGCTGTATCCGCCGATTGAGCAGGGCGCGGTAATCGTGAGCAAAACGAGCCAGCGCCCCGCGGCTCACAAGTTGCTCGACTTCCTCCTCTCAAGCCCGATCCAGGCGCAGCTTGCCAAAGCCGGGCTGACGCCTGTCAAGTAGAACTCATGGACTGGCAAGCATTCGCACTCACTCTCAAGCTCGCTGCAACAACAACTGCGATTCTCATTGCCGTGGCCGTTCCGTTGGCAGGCTGGCTGGTGCTGGGCCATAGCCGTTGGCGCGGGGCGGTTGAGGCGGTTGCTGCACTTCCGCTCGTGCTTCCGCCCACAGTGCTGGGATTCTTCCTCCTGGTTCTGCTGGGGCCGCGAACCATGGTTGGACGTTTTATTGCCGCGCTCCTGGGCCATCCGCTGGCGTTTTCCTTCTCCGGCCTCGTGGTCGGATCGGTCATTTACAGTCTGCCATTTGCCGTGCAGCCGCTGGTAGCGGGGTTCGCGGCGGTCGAGACTGCCTATGTGGATGCCGCGCGGCTGCTGGGAGCAGGTCCGGTGCGTATGGTTCTGAGCCTGCTGGTTCCGCTTGCGCGAAGGTCGGTGTTGGCTGCAGCGATCCTCAGCTTTCTCCACACTGTCGGAGAGTTTGGCGTCGTCCTGATGCTGGGCGGGGACATTCCTGGGGCGACGCGCACGGTCTCCATCGTCCTGTACAACCAGGTAGAGAACTTCGACTACACAGCGGCGGCCCAGACTTCGGCGGTTCTTTTTGCGCTCAGTGTTTTGGCTCTGGGCGCCATATACGCGGCGCGGCCAGGCGGAGCACGCCGTGGTTGAGATCTCAGTAAAAGCGCGCCGGGGCAGCTTCCAACTGGAAGTGGAATGCGTGTTCCTCTCCGAGTGGACAGTACTGTTCGGGCCCTCAGGCTCAGGCAAGAGCACGCTTCTGCGCATTATGGCCGGCCTGGACCAGCCGGCGGCTCATGGGGATGAGCAGGCGCGGATTTCGCTGGATGGACAAACGCTGACGGATTCGGCAAACGGATTTGCAATTTCGCCCGGCCGGCGGCAGACGTCTCTAGTCGCGCAGCAGCCATCGTTGTTTCCGCATTTGAGTGTTGTTGCAAACATCGAATATGGACTACGCCACCTCGATCGCAAGACCCGGAAGACGCGCGTAGAGGAGATGCTGGAGTTGGTTGACGCAAATGCCCTGGTGAAGCGGCGGACCAGGGAGCTTTCAGGCGGCGAGGCTCAACGCATTGCTCTGGCGCGCGCGCTTGCGCCGCGACCGCGGTTGCTGCTGTTGGATGAGCCCTTCTCCGCGCTTGACGGCGCTGCTAGCGACGCGCTGCTGGCGCGCCTGGAGAATTGGCTGCCTGCATATCGTGTACAGACTTTGATGGCAACTCACGATGCGACGGATGCATTTGCAACGCATGCCGCGGTTGCATTGCTGATGGATGGAAAGCTTGAGGCTCTCGGACCGGCTAACCAGGTGCTTGCCCATGAGCGACAGAGGCTTCTTGCGCGGATTGGCGGAGGATAGGCGCAGGCCGTTTCGAGCCAAGCCGGCCTCAGTCGAATCCGACGAGCACGGGTTCCCGTTCGAGCCGGATGCTGAACCGGGACTCGACAGCTTCGATGATGCGCGCGGCGAGATCAAGAATCTCCTGCGCCGTAGCACTGCCGAGGTTGACCAACGCAAGTGTGTGGCGCGAAGAGATCCCCGCTGCTCCCCGACGATGGCCTTTCGTGAAACCTGCCTGCTCGATGAGCCATGCCGCAGGGACCTTCGTTCGCGGTGCGATGCCGGGGCCGGGTTCAGCCGGAAATTGCGGCGGATTCTGCAAAGAAACTTGCCGGATCCGGGCGAGTTGATCCTCGGTCACCACAGGGTTCTTGAAGAAACTGCCTGCGCTCCTGCAATCCGGGTCGCCATCGACGAGCAGCATTCCTTTGTTCTTACGCAACCGACGAACGGCCTCCGACGTAGCGGCGAGCGTTGGCTGTACTCCGGCTGGCGTCACCGCATCCAGTGCCCATTTCAACTCGGTGTATTTGATCTCCGGCGCGCCGCCACGAGTAAGCCGGTACTTCACGCGCGTGACCAGGTAGCGATCGCGATCCACCGTGTTAAAGCGGCTCCTGCGATACCCAAACCCGCATTCGGAATTCGCGAACAAACGAAAAACCCCCTCACGCAGATCGAATACACGCACCGCGGCGATGGTTGACGAGACTTCCTGCCCGTAGGCGCCTACGTTTTGGACGGGCGTTCCACCGACGGTACCGGGAATACCCGCAAGGCATTCAATACCCGCGCAGCCATCGTCGACTGCGCGCTGGACAAACTGGTCCCAGTCCTCGCCGGCTGCGACTCTGTAGAGCCAAGTCTCACCAACCTTGGCAATCCCGATTCCCTTTAATACTGTATTAAGCACCAAGCCTGGAAATCCGGAGTCAGAAACCAGCAGGTTGCTGCCGCCGCCAAGCACAAACAGCGGCAGTCCCCGGCTCCGCGCCCAGCCGGCTGCCTCAACGACGTCGTCTTCGTTTTCGGCCGCAACAAACCAGCGCGCAGGACCGCCGATGCCTAAGGTCGTGAAGGGGGCGAGCGGCTTGTTCTCTTCGATCTGCATGCTTATAAGACCACAGAGGCAGTTTCAAGCTAGAATGGGGACAGGCAACTTCTCAGCCGGAGGCATACATGTACCCTGAACTGATGGTAATTCCCATGCGCGAGGAACTGACGCGCGCCGGAATCGAAGAAACCCGCACCGCTGAGGAAGTGGACGCGGCGCTCGCCAAGTCTGGCGCCACACTGCTGGTTGTGAACTCCATCTGCGGTTGCGCGGCCGGCAAGATGCGCCCCGGCGTGCGGTTGGCCCTGGCCAACACGGCCAATGCGCCCGACCACAAGATTACCGTGTTCGCGGGCCAGGATCGCGAGGCTACTGAGCGCGCGCGCAGCTACTTCGAACCAAACCCCCCGACTTCGCCAGCCATCGCGCTTCTCCGCGACGGCAAGCTGGTCTACATCATGCAGCGGTTCGTGATTGAGCAGGCGACCGCGCAACAGATTGCGGGTGAGCTGATTCGCGCCTTCGACGAGTTCTGCGCCAAAACGACGGCGTAGAGCCGGTCGTTCCAAGCTGCGCTCCGCGGCTGATGGAACAACTTGAGCGGAGGTGACGTACCTCCGTTTCATGATGAATTCGAACTCTTCCCCCCGTGCGCTTTTTGCCAGTGGACTTTATGCAATTGCCCTGGCCTGTGCAACCGGAATCGCAGGCGCACAGCCCGCAGCACCCAATGTCAATGGACACTGGGTCGGAATCTTCGATGTCGTCCACGCCGACGGCAATGTTGAACCGG
>Ga0182018_10005595_pt1 | contig 10048 bp, 15 predicted proteins | sample 812P2MmetaG_FD_120490 | JGI IMG/M metagenome (GOLD analysis project Ga0182018, IMG submission 120490) | Permafrost microbial communities from Stordalen Mire, Sweden - 812P2M metaG | ecosystem: Environmental > Terrestrial > Soil > Wetlands > Permafrost | place: Sweden: Stordalen | collected... | reverse complement strand
TTGTTCGATGTAAGTCTGCGGCCCTCCGAACCGGCCGATTAGGAAATCTCGGAGGCGCTGCTCGGCACCTGGAAGATCCGTCGCCGGGTACAGGGGGCCCAGAAGGTCGTCTTGCGGGACTTGTCGATAGAAGGCGGCGACCAAGCGTGTGAAACCTTCCGTGCCAATCATCGAATAAACTTCGAGTTCCTGCATTTTCTTAGCTCTCCCTATAGAAATGTTCCCCTATTAGTTCTTCACGAAGGTGTCGAGCATGCGCGACGCATCTTCGATCTCGGAGTAGGACCCCTTCAAATTGCGGGTGATCCGTTAGGCTGCGACCCGGAGGGCCATCCATATTTTCTATCCTTAGGATGATCGCAGTGTGTCGTAAGGCCGGCGCGCAATTGTCTCCGAACGCTTTGGAAACGGATGGACTCGGCTGACCGATGCGGACCTACTGATTAAGAGTAGGCAAGTCTGATAGGGCCTTCCACGTCTTGCCACTTTAAGAATCAATGACTTACCGACAATCAAGCCCTATGACCGCGGGGAACTGATCAGCGAATCGATCAACACTTTGAAACATAGCCTGATTGAGGAAGCGATCGCGCGTTTGTTCCGCCACCTCCCGGTGCGGGTCAGGGCAATTTCGTCTAGTATTGAAAAGAAGCAAGTTAGCGCATATGGGATCAAACGGTACGGCACACTTATGGCACACCTGAATTAGGGTGAACCCCTCGGTTGAGACACGTCTATGATTGGCACACTTGGCAAGCCAGTTTCTCCTGGAATGGTTCGTCAACTTCAACATGAAGAAGGGCTGGTATCTCACATCTGCGCCCATCAACACCGCCAACTGGAGAGCCACCGGCAATACCGGCGTGTGGACGGTGCCCCTCGGCGGAGGAGTGGGAAGAATTATGAAGCTCGGGTTCCAGCCGGTGAATCTCTCCGCGGAGTTCTATGGCAACGCCGTGCATCCCGCGGGAACTTCACCTTGGACAATGCGCCTAACATTTACGTTGTTGTTTCCAAAGCTAAAGAAAGAAGTGATCCGGCCCGTTTCGCTCGTCGTTCCTGGAAGTTCTTGGAGAAACTCGTCCGGCTGAACGAAGAATGGATTCTGCTGAAGAAAGCCCCCAATAATGACCATTGGATGGGTTCGGACGACCTCCACAACGCAATATGACCTAAAGAAAAATGTAGTCCAAATTCTGTGGTTTCTGAGGTTTTCGATGACTCGGCGCAAATGAGGGAAAGCTAGCAGCGTTTCGTTCCTGCTGAACGAATTGCCACGAAGTCGCTTTTACTCAGCGACCATCCGCTGACTTCTCCGGGTTTAGTCCCGGAGCCTTGGATAAAGAGGGATAGTTACTATGAGTTTGCGGTATTGGAGTTGTATCGCTGCTCTTTATTTCGTGGCGAAAGGCTTCACTGGAGAATCCCAAGTTACCCTTGCCCCGCCTCCCGAAGTCAGATCGCAGAATCACATTGCTTCTCTTACGCTGCACGCGGCTCTCAATATCAGCGGCAGGGACGCCTTCGCCTACGAAGCCAAATACCGACTGATTTCAAGTCGTCGCCCGAAGTCCACGGACGCGCCCTCTTTCTTGGTCGTAACCTCCAAACCTAGAGATCTGCCACTCCGCATCGCCACGGAACCCACGTTTCAGACATCTCGACCCCGCCGAGAGCTTCAAGAGCCTGACACATCTGAGTGCGATTGTGAGCGAAGCCCAGGAGATGGTGAACAATGCGCTGGGTTCGTCTGCAGTCGTTCCTCGGGAGGAGTCCGACCAGGAGCCGGGGAATGAGCAGTCACCGCTTAGTCTTGCAGTCCAGCAAAGGAACGCCCACACGTGGTCTGTTCGCCGAGGAAGGAATCAAACCTGCCGATTCACAATGGCTCATCTGGCCATCTCCGCAGCTGTGCGGACATTCGGATGCGCTTGATGTACATGGCGATACTTTCGGTTAGAGATTCTCTTCCGGTTTCTTTTCCTTGTCGGGCTTGAAAAATACCACAGTCAGGGGTGGAGCGGTAACCAGGATGGAGTGTGGCCGACCTTGCCAAGGTGTTGGCTCAGAGGGCAGGCCGCCAGCGTTTCCCATATCACTGCCGCCATAATAGACCGAGTCACTGTTCAGCAGCTCGCGGTAAAACCTGGGCGACGGCACACCTAGGCGATAGCCTTCCCGCGGTACCGGCGCGAAATTGGCCAGCACCACCACGAAGTCATTGGAATCTTTGGCTCGGCGGAGGAACGAGACAATGCTGTTGTCCACGTCATGAAAATCGATCCACTGGAAGCCTTCCCCACTGAAGTCCACTTGGTGCAGCGGGGACTGCTCGACGTACAGCTTATTGAGTGCCTTCACATACTCTTGTAAGTCACGATGAGAGTCGCAGTTGAGGAGCGTCCAGTCGACCTGTCCGGCGTCATTCCACTCCGTCCACTGGCCAATCTCGCTGCCCATGAAGAGCAGCTTCTTGCCGGGGTGGGCATACATGTAGCCATACAGAAGGCGCAAATTGGCGAACTTCTGCCGGTAGTCACCCGGCATCTTGCTGAGCATGGAACGCTTTCCGTGAACCACTTCATCATGCGAGAAGGGTAGAACGAAGTTCTCGGTGAACGCATAGAGCAACGCGAAAGTCAGACTGTGGTGATAGTAGCGGCGGTACACCGGATCTTTTTCCATGTAATCGAGCATGTCGTGCATCCAGCCCATGTTCCACTTCATGTCGAAGCCCAGGCCGCCAAGGTAGGTGGGACGTGAGACTTGTGGCCAGGTGGTGGACTCCTCGGCGAAGGTTAACGTGTCCGGGTATTCTTGATGCACGATCTCATTGAACCGCTTCAGGAAGGATACTGCCTTGAGATTTTCGCGCCCCCCGAACTCGTTAGGGATCCACTCGCCCGGCCGACGCGAGTAGTCCAAGTAGAGCATCGAGGCGACGGCATCCACGCGCAAACCGTCCACATGATACTTATCAAGCCAGAACAGCGCGCTGGAAAGCAGGAAGGCGCGTACCTCGTTGCGCCCGTAATTGTAAATCAGGGTGCCCCAATCCTTTTGTTCACCTTGGCGCGGGTCCGCATGCTCATAAAGGTGGGTGCCGTCGAAGAAGGAAAGCCCGTGCGCGTCTTTGGGGAAATGGGCTGGAACCCAATCCATTATGATCCCAAGTCCGCCCTGATGAGCCTTGTCTACAAAGTGGCGAAAATCGTCGGGCGAGCCGTAGCGCGAGGTGGGCGCAAAATATCCGGTAGTCTCATATCCCCACGAGCCGTCGTACGGGTGCTCGGTGATGGGCAACAGTTCGATATGGGTGTAGCCCATCTCCCGGGCGTAAGGCACTAACTGCTCCGCCAGTTCACGATAGCTGAGCCAGAGCATACCGATAGGATCGAGCTTGCGCCGCCACGACCCGAGATGGACTTCATAGATCGCCATGGGCGCGTCAAATCTCTGCCGCTGCCTGCGTGCGGCCATCCATTCCTGGTCATGCCACTGGTAACGGCCGAGGTCCCAAACTATGGAGGCCGTATTGGGGCGCATTTCCGAAAAGAAGGCAAGAGGGTCCGCTTTGGTCGCGACGTAGCCCTTGTATCGAGTCTTGATTTCAAACTTGTACAGGTCCCCCGCTTGCAACCCAGGGATGAAAATCTCCCATATGCCGGACAGGCCGCGCGGCCTCATAGGATGGCGCCGGCCGTCCCACTGGTTGAAACTTCCGATGACGCTGACACGCTCGCCATTGGGAGCCCAGACGGCAAAGCACACACCTTTCGCGCCTGCGTGCTCGATCAACTGCGCGCCCAGCTTTTCGTACATCCGGAAGTGCGCGCCCTCTCCGATCAGGTGCAGGTCAAAATCGCTGAGCACGGGCGGATACCGGTACGGATCCTCCGTTTCGTAGCTTCGTTCGGGAGCCTCGCCGGAAGCGGGTATCGTGATGGAGAACTCGTAGGGAAAGAACTCGGCCTCACCGGGAAAGACGGCTTCGAAGAAGCCCTCCGGATGAACGAGGCGCATCGGGTGGACTTTGCTCCCTCGAATCACCGAGACTTCAACGGCCTGCGGCTGGAAGGTTCGAATGACGAGCGCTGGCGCAGCGGCCTCGGTCAACAGATGCATGCCGAGGACATCAAAGGACGCACCGTGGTAACCTCCGACGATGGCCTCCACTGCGCCGGGATCGGCAGTAGAAGGGTAGAGGATTCTTTCCGCGTTCTCCTCTGCAGCCCTGCCGGGACCGGATTCTGATGCATCGGTCGCTGCCCCTAGTCCTATGATGCACGGGTCCCGTACCGGTTGCGTTTTTCCGCCAAAGTGCTAGTGATCTTAGGCATCGCCCGCAGTTCACGGAGGTGCCGCCTTACTTGGTCGTGACCGAGACAATCACCCACAACTAGAATAGAGTCTCTGCCATGGTCAAGCGCGCACCAGCCAGGAGACGTCCTCGCAAAGCCAAACCCGGCACGAAAGGGCTCGGACAAGGAGAATGCCGACTCGAGCAGCCGACAGTTGTAAGCGAAGCGTCGAACGCTTTGGTAGCCACCCTGGCTCAGAACGAACTACGTCCTGATCATCGGAGTAAAAGCTGATGCGGGGAGAGTAGCATACAGTTTGGACAACGACACGGGAAATGATGATGGGTCATTGCGTGTGGTCCCAAGCACCTGACCTAGCGGAGAGGTAGCTCTGATGACAACTTGCTTGAATACGAAAGACCATACAGGACGAAAGCCACCCTCGTTCGGAATTGGACAGTTCCTGTTTGTAGTCGTCTTGGCGGTCATCCTTCTTCTGCTTGGCCAAAACATGGTGCGTCACCGCTTCTTTGGAGGCCAGCGCATCCACCGGAATGGCTCCATCGGACAATAGCAGAAACTGGAGAAAGCCTTGATCGCGGCCCTCGTTAAATCATAGGTGTGTGCGAAGGACAGCACTGTGGCTAAACTGCTAAATCATAATTTCGCGCTGCAAGCAACTTTTATTGAGAAGGAGAATCGCGGCGATGATTGAACGACTTAAGGAAAGCAGGGGAGCTGCTTTCGGGTTCAGGGTTGTCGGAAGGATTAGCGGCGATGAAGTCATGGCATTTGAGCCTCAGATTGAATTCCTCATCAAAGAACGGAAAGAGCGGCCGATCGGGATTCTCGCGGATCTTTCGCAGATGGAGGGCGCGGATTGGAAAGCACGTTGGAATGAGATGCGTTTCCTCCAGAAATACACCGACCATCTCGCGCGAATGACGGTGGTCGGTGCGGACAAATGGGAAGAAGTGGTGGCTATGCTTCTCGCTGGAACCGCCGTTCTTCAGGCCGAGACCCGCCATTTCGCAACTTCAGAGATGGCTCCAGCCTGGGACTGGGCCAGATCGAGCAAGAATGCTGATCACGTCTCCGTACGAAGAATGTATCTCGGTACAGGTCTCCTTAAGCACCTTCTCAATCCTTGGGTTCGCACAGGAGCACGACCGCATGTATGTCGTAGTCGCTTCAACTGTCCTTTCAGTCTTGTCAGTCTTGGCTTACAGCTTTATCGGGTCTATGTGGTCTGCTATGCCGCCCGGTATAGCCAGACGGTTGTCAGCAAGAAGTAACGATTGCGTAAGTTTTCGGTGATAAGCCGTTAGTTGTCCGTGACCTTGTACTTGGTGATGGCTTGCCGTGACGCGCACCGATCCGCTCATCGATTCCGCCGGAAGCGCGACGCATGCCTGATTAGCGCACGCAGACGCGGGATCAACTCCCGTGGGCTGAACGGAATGGTCACGTAATCATCGGCACCAATTCCCAGAAAAAGGACCTTGTCTGCAGCATCGGAACTCGCACTAAGAATTATGAGCGCCGCATTAGGAATCGACTTCGCAATTTTCTTGCAAAGATCACATTCCGAATTGCCTGAGCGCTCGATATCGAGGATCACTGCAACCGGTGGCCGTTGGCGAAGCATCTCGAGACCAGCCGTACCGTCTGGAACGACATCGACCTCATATCCTTCCGCGGAGAAAAGTCGCCGCAGAATCTTCTGCAAAGCACCATCGCGCTCGATAACCAGAATCGACTTCATTGTGGCCGGTCGCAGCTCGGATCGTCGGCAGCCGAGAAAGAAATCCACAGCTCAACGATGGCGACCAGGGTTCCTGCCAGTGGGGTCCACAGACCAACCAGCAGAAATAACCCCGCACCGGCTGCGATTGCTTGTGGCGCGATTGCTACAAACTCGTTTGCTTGCTTCAGGTGGACGATCCCATAGTGAACTACGGCAATGGCGGTTAGCAGCCGTTGGACTAGAAGGCCTTTGCCGGGCCAACCGTTCGCGAAAGTAGAGAAGAGGCGTTGCAGAGACACCCCCCGTCAACACCCTACGGGGTTCGCAACAGGATTAAAACTCCCAAAAGTCGGAGTCCTCCCTCTTACTTTCAGGGGATCTCTATAATCCCGCGTTTTAGCCCAATCGTAACAGCGTGGGCCCGGTCGGAAGCTCCGAGCTTGGAAAGTATGTTCGTGACGTGGCTCTTGACGGTCCCTTCGCCGATCGAGAGTTGGTCAGCAATCAGTTTGTTGGCATTCCCGGCCGCGATCAGCCGCAGCACATCGATCTCGCGTTGTGTCAAGTCGTCATCCGCGGCATGTTCAGCGAGTTCGGCTGCGATCTCCGGAGGTATTCGCTTTTGTCCAGCATGGACAGCGCGGATGGTCTCCGGTAGTTCTTTATGCACATGTGCCTTCAATATGTAAGCCCGCGCACCCGCTCGAAGAGCCCGCAAGATTTGAACGTCGCCGGCGTATGTTGTCAGAACAATGATCCGGGCGTTGGGGAATTCGCTCCGAATGCCGCTGATCGCTTCGATGCCATTCAACCCCGGCATTTGAAGATCCATCAAGGTCACATCTGGACGGTGCAATCGGAACTGTTCGATAGCTTTCTCTCCACTGGAGGCTTCCGCAACCAGCTTCATGTCAGGTTCGGCGTTAACCAGTGCTGCGATCCCTTCGCGCAGGAGAGCGTGGTCATCGACAGTAAGAATACGAATTGGATTATGATCGAGGCTCATGTTTCCTCCTCCCACGGAATAGTCGGGATCCCGTAGTATCACCCAATTTTTCGTAAGCACTGGCGGCGGGAACAGTTAACTGAATTTCAGTCCCTCTTCCGTTCTCGCTCAAAAAATCCAATCGCGCGCCGATTTGTTGGGCACGCTCCCGGATACCGGCCAATCCCCAGTGTCCAGCCCGCCCACCTTCCTCCAGGACGTTCGCGTCCATACCCCTGCCTATCATCGCGGATACGTAAGCGAAGTCCCTGATCATCGTATCGGATCTCAGCTTCGATCCGACGTCTTTAGAGATTCTGCCGCTCTTGTCGGTATCTATAAGGAGAAGCAACTGCTTGACCTCGGGTTCTCCGAGTGCCAGCTTATCCTGCGGCTTCGGAACTGCTTGCCTTTGTGCGAGCGTGGTTCCTGGCATGGCCCAAGTAGCGACCAGCGCTGCAATGGCTACGATGGCCCGTGCGATATTCGTTCGCGTCAACATAATTGGCCTCCGCAATTTCTTGTTCCGATCCGTTCTCATGCAGCGCGAGTCACTGGTTTTCTCCGCTTCGGCAGTTCAGCTATCGTCGCTTCTTCAGAGCCGACTCGCAGACGCACCCAATAACCGCTCGGACGAGGCTTGCTCTCCTTGTATAGCGCCACCAGGAAGCGCGCATAAAATGCAATGCCTGCCGTGCACAGCAGCGTCAGAACGGTCTTGAGGAACATGTCGGGCCTCCGAGTCTCGGGTCCCAGTGCAGGAATGTTGGTCTGGAATCACACAACCCAAACCATTGAGCGCGAAACTTCGTAAATGTTGAATAAAAAAATCATAATTTGTTCGTAAAGGTACACACTCCATCGCTTAGGAAGCGCTTGTGCGGTCAGTTGGCTGCAAAGAATCAGGTGTACGGTAACGGTGGACCCTGATTCCTGTCTGAAAGCGAACGGCGTTTCAGAACGAAGGTGGGCGGTGGTCGGTGGGTTGTGAAGTCAATACATCGGTCCATTTCAATTCCGGTGCTTGCCCTCCGCGTCCCACGCGCGTCCTCGTCGACTTGGGATGCGAAATGGCATCATCGAGTCCTTGCAGCCGCAGGGCAAGAAATCGGGAGCGCCACTTCGTGACTTCGTGAACGCACATGCCGGTCCACTACAAATGCCACGAGCTCATTGATTGCGGTAGAGACGGCAAAGCTTATTCGACTCGCAATCGCAAAACGTTGGTTCTGGACAAATCGATTGTCCCGCATTGGTGACCACTCGAGCTGCGCGCGATCAAAACAGTTGCTGTTGAGCAATGGCTGAAGACTCTGGTCACAACGAAGTTCGGAGATTCGAAGCCTCTAGCTGGTGGTACGAAAGAGAAGATTCGCGACGCGATGAGTAGCGTGTTCAATCACGCAATCCGGTGGGAGTTTACTGACAGAAATCCTATCGCTTACCCAATACGTGGATCAGGCGTCCGCGTCTCGGGTAAGAGGGAGCGCGCACCTGACATTCTCGAAGTTGAGGAGATGCAGAAGCTCCTTGCAGCGCTTGGAGTACGGGAAAGAGCCATGGTTTTTTTGGATATGCCGTCTGGGCTGCGCCGTGGTGAACTGGCAGGCTTGCAATGGGGGGATTTTGATTTCAAGAACCTCCACGTCACTGTAACCCGATCCCTGGTAGACCAGCACGTCGGACCCGTGAAGACGGAAGCATCACGCAAGCTGATGCCGATCGATGAATTCGTCGCTCGTGATCTTCTAGCCTGGCACACGACATGACTCCATACAAGAGTCCATCAGACTATGTGTGGGCGACCGATGCGAATCGCGCCGGGACGAAGCGCGGGAAACAGCCGGTGTGGTTGAGCACAGTGATGAGGGATCACATTCAGCCGATGGCTCGAAAGCTCGGCATCACGAAGAAGATTTGCTGGATACATTTCGCCACACATTTTCTTCGGTTCTGAAGTCCAATGGCGAAGATGTGAAGGTCGTTCAGGAGCTGCTGCGGCACTCAACCGCGAGAATGACGCTGGACACGTACACACAAGCCCTGAGCCCTCACAAGCGAGCTGCTCAGAGCAAAGTAGTAAGCATGATCAGACCAAAGGGAACTTCTACCGTGGTTGTACCGTGGAGTTCGGAAGAAATCCGAGCAAACGATTGAAGAGGCTTGGCGTCCCCGACGGGATTTGAACCCGTGTTACCGCCGTGAAAGACAAATGGCGTAAAGACTCACGTAGTATTTGCAAGGCCCGGGTCGCTCACCAAGGCCCTGTAAGAACCGGAAAGAACGGAACACCGAGTACCGCGAGTGTACCGCGAGTTTTGAACCAAGATTCTAACAAGGAGCTTGACGCGGGCATTCGTCCCCCCGCGAAAGCTCACTGTCGTCTTCGTCGCTCTGACAGTTTATTTCCGTGACGCGTTCGCTTCTTCTATGGTCTGTCCGCGAAAATGACGCTCGTAGTCGAGGAACCAAATGAGAAAAGTGAAACCAAGCATCGGTAGTATGAACCAAGTCTTCATGGTATCGAAGTCAGCCAGAACCGTCGCGGCTCCAACTACTGCCAATACGTTTCGGATGGAATCGAGTGCGGCTTCTCGGTGAAGCCCCCTTGCCCAACCGAAAACAGCTTTACAGATGCTAATTATCCTCTTCACCGTTACCTCTTGTGGTGACCGCGCAGTCCGGGTGGTCCCGAGCCATTTGGAAGTGAAAACGCCTATCGAAAGTGAAAACCCGACGCTTGTACAATAGTTGTGTGACAACGCCCGCGCTGGCGACCCACGAAATTATCCGTATGGTCAAAAATCTCAAACGCACTGAAAGGGTCTGGGGTGCGGTCTCGTAATTTTCTTCGCACAGCGGCTTTCTGACATTTCGAGAGCATGTGCAATCCCGGTTCGACGGATCGACGATCATTTGAGGGAGGCTCTGAGATGCTTTGGGCTCGCATGCTGGCCTACATCAGCGGAACCGTAGACCAGGAACTTCTGCTGAGAAGCGAATATCTGGCGGCCG
>Ga0182018_10005594_pt1 | contig 10049 bp, 7 predicted proteins | sample 812P2MmetaG_FD_120490 | JGI IMG/M metagenome (GOLD analysis project Ga0182018, IMG submission 120490) | Permafrost microbial communities from Stordalen Mire, Sweden - 812P2M metaG | ecosystem: Environmental > Terrestrial > Soil > Wetlands > Permafrost | place: Sweden: Stordalen | collected... | reverse complement strand
GCCCGTGGGGTAACTCGATAAAGTCGTAGAAATCCCCACACATGGTGGTGGCCGCAATCATGCGCGCCGCGCCATCACATCTCGGTGTCGCGGGAAATAGCGCCGGTAGAATCGCGCTCTGCAACGCCCGCGCGACGTCAAGTTCCGCTTTGATCTGCGCCTGTGCCTGCTCGAGCGCGACATTCTTACTGACGAGCTCGCGAGTGCGCTCGGCGACCGTGGCCTCGAGAACATGCGTTTGCAGTTTCAATACGCGCAACAAGCGCAGCAGGCGCAGAATGCGTAGCCAGCGAGTGTCTAATCCGGCGAGGAAGAAGGGCGCGATCGAAAGCAGATCCACCACACCGCGGAAACTCACGATGAAGGCGAGCTTGTCCTGCGCTGCTACGATGCGCAGCAGATACTCAAACGAAAACACCGCAACGACGCAAATCTCCTCGATCCGCAGCGCCTCGATGGCCCAGGCCGGCAGGCCGGGAATCGTTTCCAAGCCGACGGATGCGACACTCAGCAGGATCAGCGCGAGGATTAGGCTGTCAAATGCGCGGGCGTATGGCCCAGGACGAAGCAGCAGCAATTCGGCGAGTTTTCGCAGCGGCGCTGTCGCGGCGCGCATCGTCCGCAGTGCCGGCGCGACGGCAAAATATCCCCGTGCTTGTCGGGCGTGGTGCACAGGTTGATGCTGCGCGCTGTTGCGCCTTTTTTCCCGTACGGCTTCTTTCATAGTCGGTGGCTGCGAGCGTCGCGCACGCAGAGGGGGCGGCGCAGACTCTCGGAACGCGCCGCCACGAGTGCGCAGTTCCCAAGGAGGCGCACGGTCTGCCCCAGCGCGAGACGCCGCAGAGTCTTGCGCACTTCCCGGGCCGCAAGTTGAGGTGTGGAGCGGCTCATGCGGGCAATGTAACCGATCCGCGAGCGCCTCGCCGTATCCCGCGACCCCGATCAGGTTGAGAAGCTGCCGATACAATCGGCCCGGCGATCAGGAAACCCGAGACCTATCCGCTCTTCAAGCCGGCCTATGCGGTTCATCGCCCCTGTAGCGGGGCATGAGGAGCTTTGCGACGAGTCCCGTCCAGCCGGTCTGATGTGAAGCGCCGACGCCGCGTCCCGAGTCGCCGTGGAAGTACTCGTAAAAGAGTACATGGTCACAGAAATGCAGATCATTCTGCAGGCGCGCGTCGTTCCCATACACGGGGCGCCGGCCGCGTTCGTCCTTGAGAAAAATGCGTGTCAGCCGGGTTGCGAGTTCATTCGCCACTGCGTCGATCGTCATGAATATGCCCGAGCCGGTGGGACACTCGATCTTGAAGTCATCCCCGTAGTAGTGGGCAAATTTCTGCAGCGACTCAATAATGAGAAAGTTAACGGGGAACCAGATCGGCCCACGCCAGTTGGAATTGCCGCCGAAGAGTCCCGTGTCCGACTCCGCCGGCCGGTAGCGTACCGTCAACTCCATGCCCTGGTGCCTGAACACGTACGGACGCTCGGCGTGCGCGCACGAGAGTGCACGCACGCCATACGGGGAGAGGAATTCCGTCTCATCGAGCATGCGCTTCAGGAGCCGCTTCATGCGATGGCCGCGCAACAGCGACAAGAGTCGTCGGTGGCCGCGTCCCGACACCTCCCAGTGGGATACGAGCGCTGCCAATTCAGGACGGTAGTTGAGAAACCATTCCAAGCGCCGCTTGAAGTCCGGCAGCGCATCAAGGACTTCCGGCTCAAGCGTCTCCACCGCAAAGAGCGGTATGAGTCCGACCATGGAGCGCACCTTCAGCGGTGTCATGCTGTCATCGGGCAGATGCAGCACGTCGTAGAAGAACTTATCAGCCTCGTCCCACAGGCCGATGCCTGCTTCTCCAATATTGCTCATCGCCTCGGCGATGTGCAGGAAATGCTCGAAGAATTTGGTCGCAATGTCCTCGTACACGTGGTTGTGCCGTGCAAGCTCGAGCGCGATGCGCATGAGATTGAGCGCGTACATCGCCATCCAGCTCGTCCCGTCTGCCTGGTCAATGTGCCCGCCGGTAGGCAGCTCTGCGCTGCGATCAAACACGCCGATGTTGTCGAGGCCGAGGAAGCCGCCCTGAAACACGTTGCGGCCTTCGGTGTCCTTGCGATTCACCCACCAGGTGAAATTAAGCATGAGCTTGTGGAACACGCGCTCGAGAAACTCCAGATCTCCGTTGCCGCCCCGTTGCTTGCGATCGATCTGGAAGACTCGCACCGTGGCCCAGGCGTGCACCGGTGGATTGACGTCGCCGAACGCCCACTCATAGGCGGGAATCTGCCCGTTCGGATGCATGTACCACTCGCGCGTGAGCAGCACCAGCTGCTCCTTGGCGAACTGCGCATCCAGATGCGCAAGCGCAATGCAATGGAATGCCAGGTCCCAGGAGGCATACCATGGGTATTCCCACTTGTCGGGCATCGAGATGATGTCCGCATTATTGAGGTGCAGCCAATCACGATTGCGACCGCGTTTGCGTTCGGCGGCAGGCGCGGTCTGGCCCAAATCGCCTGCGAGCCACTGTGGCATGTCGAGATAGAAGAACTGCTTACTCCAGATCATGCCGGCAAAGGCCTGACGCTGCACGTTGCGCGCATCGTCACTGTCCATGCCTTCCTGCAGATGCGCATAGAATTCATCCGCCTCGCGGATGCGTTCTTTGAAGATGCGGTCGAAATGTTGAAACGCGGTAGGCGATGCGTGCTTTGCGAGTCGCAGGCGCAGTTGCGCATGGGCGTGGGCGGGCACGTTGAGCTCGTACCACACCGCGGCCTTCGTGCCCGCCCTACGCGCATTGACGGCTTCAGTGCGTCCATGCACGACGCGTTCGTGAAATGCGTCCTTCCAGTAGCCGCTCTTCGAGAGGTCTCCCCATAGACGTGCTGCGTTTGACTCATTGTCGGTAAAGAGCTTGCCGACCGGCGCACCCTGCGCATGCAGATAGTAGGTACCCAGGCCAGCGTCCGTGGCCTCGATGGTGCCGTGCACGCCCATGCACATCCCGGGCCGCGGACAGCCCGGCTTCCAACTCCAGGTGTTGCGAAACCACAGCTGCGGCAGCACGTGCAGCGGCGCGGCGTCTGGGCCGCGATTGAACACCGTCACTTGCATCAGGATGTCGCCTGGTTCGGCCTGCGCGTACTCGACGAACACGTCGAAATAGCGCTCCTCGTCGAACGCGGCCGTGTCCAGAAGCTCGTATTCCGGCTGAACCATGTCGCGTCCGCGGTTCTCCGCGACGAGACGCGCATACGGAAATTCGGCTTGCGGATATTTGTAGAGCATCTTCAGGTACGAATGGCTCGGCGTTGCGTCGAGATAGTAATAGAGCTCCTTCACGTCTTCGCCGTGGTTGCCTTCGCTGTTCGTCAGGCCAAAGAGTCGCTCTTTGAGAATAGGATCGCGCGTATTCCACAGCGCAAGGCCGAGACACAGGCGCTGCTGGTCATCCGAAAAGCCCGCGATGCCGTCCTCGCCCCAGCGATAGGCGCGGCTTCGCGCGTTATCGTGGGGAAAGTACTCCCAGGCAGTGCCATGCGGACTGTAGTCCTCGCGCACGGTTCCCCATTGACGTTCGGAGAGATACGGGCCCCATTTCTTCCAGGCGGAGCCTGTAGCGTGCTCGGCGAGACGCGCGTGCTCCGCGCTCAACTTCGTCATTCAACACCGGGTGCCGCCGCACGGCGTGTGAGTGCATGCCAGGCGAATAGGGTCTGTGCAACGCTCCAGGCCTGCGCGAAACAGCCGCGCGGCTTATGGGGCGCATTCCCGTCGAATATCTCGCCGATCGTTCCGAGGCAACCTTCGCCCAGATGCGGCGCGAGCCCCGCGAGGAGACTCAAGGCATAGTCGACGTCCTGATAAACGCGGTAGTGGGCCAGGGCGAAGGGCCCGAGAAGCCAGGCCCACACGGTTCCTCGGTGGTAGGCGGCATCGCGCTCTTCGGGGCCGCCCTGATACACGCCTACATATTGCGGATCACCTGCCGCAAGGGTCCGCAGACCGACGGGCGTCAAAAGCTCGCGGCCGCAGACATCGACGACGGCTCGCGCGCGTCGCGCGTCGAGCAGCTTCGTTCCGAGTGACACTGCAAAGATCTGGTTGGCTCGCAGGCTCGCGTCCACGCGCCGGCCGCGCGCATCGAGCTCGCCCTCCGTCGCGTCGACGACGTCGTAGAGATAGCCGCGCGCTTCGCACCAGAAAGCACGGGCAAAGCTGCGCGCGACCTGCACGGCGTTGCGCTCGAACTGTTTCGCGAGACGCTGCTCGTGCAGCATCTGCGCCCACCTTGCCATGCTCGCGAGTGCAAAATGCCACAGCGCATTAACCTCGACTGGTTTGCCGATGCGTGGTGTGATGACCCGATTACCGACCTTGGCATCCATCCAGGTAAGTTGCACTCCGCGCTCGCCCGCGCGCAGTAGGCCATCCTCCGCGTCGACCTTGATCCCGAAGCGGGTGCCGCGCCGATGCCACTCGATGATCTCGAGCAGCGCTGGAAACAGATCGCGCAGCAATTCCTGATCGCCGCTCGCTTCGACGTAGGCGCTCAGGGCGTGGAAATACCACAACGTTGCGTCCACTGTGTTGTATTCAGGGGCTTCTCCTTGGTCAGGAAAGCGGTTTGGCAGCATTCCCTCGCTTGCGTAGGCCGCAAAAGTGCGCAGGATGGAAGCCGCTTCGGCGTAGCGCTGTGTCGCGAGCACAAGACCGGGTAGCGCGATCATCGTGTCGCGTCCCCAGTCGCTGAACCACGGATAGCCTGCGATAATGGTCGTACCCGAGGTTTTATCGTCCGCCGCGGTACGCGCCACGATAAATTGATCGGCGGCAAGGGTGAGCTCGCGGATCCACGGTGGAACTGTCGTAACCACCCGCGCGACGAGCCCCTGGCGGCGCCTCACTTCCTCGGCAAGTGCCATCGGCGCCGGCGTCGGCGGTTCGCTCTCAGCCGTCGCGATCCAGGTGACGGTTTCATTTGGTGCAAGTCGCGCATGAAAAACCCCGGGTCGGAACAGATCCTCAAGCACATCGAGCCCGCGCTCCGCTTCGATGCGATGACGGAAATGCCAATACCAGTCCGCACCCGTCAAGAACCTGCCGCGATCGATGAGGAGGCGATAGGAACGCGCACCAGCGAACGCGCGCACGCGACAGCCACGTGCTTCGCCAGCGACGTCCAAAGACCAGCCACCTTGGGTGTGCGCGTGATAATCGCGATAGGTGCACAGCGGCAAGAGCGAAAGATCAAGTGCCTGCGAGGCGTGCCGCAGCGTGAAGCTGACGTAGGTCGTGTTGCGGCCATACGCCATCCAGATGCGCTCCTCGAACCGTGCGTCGGCGAGCGCATAGGTCCACACGGGTAGCCCGTCCTCAAGATGGAATGCGGAGAGATGTGCAAAGCCGTGTGGCGCAATCGTTCCGTCGGCGTATTCATTGCACGCGAGCTCAAAGTGACTGCCTTGGTAGCTTGCAGTCGCATCGAGCTTGGCGACCATGACGGTGCGCTCGCCGGGCGGGGCAAGCGCGGACACCAAGATCCCGTGATAGCGGCGCGTGTTGGCCTGCGCAACTGTGCCGCAGGCAAATCCTCCGAGGCCGTTCGTCACAAGCCACTCGCGTGCAAACGCGCTGTCCTGATCCAGGAAGTCCGATCGCGGCAATGTCAATTTATCCATAAAGCTCTTGCGTGCAGGCATCGGCCTAGCACCCGTGTCTGTAGAGGCCGTCGTGGGTAGACGGTAATTCCGTCGCATTCACCGCAAACGCCGAACTCTGGCAGTCGGACCGAAATGGGTTCACACAGTCGCTCAAGGGGCGGCTACGTGACTGCGGCGCATGAGACTCCGCAGTACCGAGCGCACACCGTGAATTTTGGCGCGGCATGAGGCCTAGCCACGCAGCAACCTGTCAGCCGTACGTGAAAGTCGCCGCATACTGGCAACTGCGCGCTCGCAACGAGTTGTCCGATGCCGGGGTCATCTCCAGTCGCTGGCTGTCTGCATGCTGGCGATGTCGAATTTGCATCTTTTGCTCCCACTTCGCGCACTTGGCGACTCAGGTCTCGAAAATGATTGAACAACAGCTCGTCCGACAAACAGTTCCCGCCGTCGTCCAGGTCCCGTCTTTCAAAGTAGGCGCTTCCCGTACGGATAACAATGCCAAACTCACACAGAGGTCGCCGGTAAACTGCGCCGATCCAAAGCGCTTTGGATAATCGTATCGGTTCCCGGGCTCACCAGGGTCTCGCTTGTGGGTTCTTCGGTGGGCGGCTCGCTCGGCCGCCCCGAGAGCGGCCCCTTCCGCTCGGGTTCACCATTTGAGCAGGCGGAGTGGGACCCAGACGAGGAGGAGCATTGCCAGACACGAGATGAGCACGACGGCGGCTATCCGGCTGCGGCTGCCCGCGATATGCTCTGCGATTCCCGCGGGCGCAGGCAGCTGAAAACGGCATTCCACTGGCCCGAATCGAATTAGATCACCCGATCTCAAGAAGCTCCTGTTGGTCTGTTGTCCGTTCACGAAGGTGCCGTTCACCGAAAGCTGATCCTCGAGCTTCCAACTCGCACCCTCGTTCACGAATTTCGCATGGCGTCCTGACACACCCTTATCGACGAAGACGACCTCGCGGTCGGAGTCACTTCCCACCGACCATTCGCGCTTGGCCGACTCGGCGGCAACGAGCGGAATGCGCGCCCCAGATTGAGCGCCGGAGCACACGACGAGAAGCGGTACATCGATATTGGCGAGGGGCATCGCCACGGGCCCCGGATCGCTACGTGACTTGATTGGATAATCGACAAATTCGGTCTTGCTCTTGCCTTTGTCTTCAACCCACGACCTTGGCACTGCCGGCATAGCGCGCGATACGGTCCGGTCCTCAGGGGGTGCGAGTGATTCGGCGTGGAATGTGAAATCCTCGAGATCGAAGCGCACAAGATCACCGGATCGCAGCGCAGTTCGAACAGCGATTCGTTCGCCATTGACGAACGTCCCGTTGGTGGAGTGCAGATCCTCCGCCCAAACCGTACCGTCGAGCGGCTGTAAAGGACTCGCCGACTCTCCTTTGCCTTGTCCATCATATGCCACGAGCACGACGCTCACATTGTCATTTCCGCCATGCTCAAGTGCTACGGCGATCAAGGCGTCGCTGGCGTCATCGAGTGGTTGATACTCTTGCGGCCGTGACTGCATTCAATGCGACGCAGCGGCGCAGTGTCGCACCTAGATCAAAGGGTGCATCGTTTTTCTGCGCGGCCTCAAATGCCGCGCCGAGGCAAAAATCCTGGACGATTTTTTCCAGAAGCGCGAACTCAGGTACGCTCAAGACGTGAAAGTCGACGACTTGTGCGCAGCGCTGCACGAGGACGCGCGTTTCCCCGCTGGCAAGATCGATGATCTCGTTTGCCGCGGGGCCGGCTTGATTGGCGCGCCAAATATCGAGCGTCGGATACCGGGAGCTCACGAGCCGGCACGCCGGGTGAAACTCAAAGTGCAGATCGGCGTAGCGGGCTGGATCGACGCTCTGCAGCGCGTGGAGATCAAATACCGGCGCCTCGGGGGCGACCATACATTCCTGCAGCGCCCACTCCAATTCAGCAACGTCCGCCAAGTAGTCGTACGGGCCGCCGCCAAAGCGCTGCTTCAGGAAAGCGCCAAACGGCGCGCCGATGTGATGCAGATCACCGGCGCGCGAGGGATGGACGGCCTGGAAGTCACGTCCCAGCCGTTGGAAATATTCGCCGCCCACGAGGCGCTCGATGACCGGGAATTCGAGCGCGAGGGTGCGCGCAAAGGCGGCATGCAGTTGCTTGCGATAGATGCCGAGCCGCGCGCGGGCATCGCTGCCGTCAGCGCGGACATCCTCGCTCACCGACTCGTCGGCGTCGGCAAAGAGTGCCGCGGCGAAGCGGCGCTGCAACTTACGCAGCGTCGGCACGGCGCACCTGCAGTGCTTGCTCGATCTTCTTGGCTTCGGCGATGAGCACATCGAGCGCTGGCAGATCAGCATCCCACTCAATGAGCGTGCGCACCGGTCCGAAACGCTCGAGTGCCGCGCCATACAGCTCCCAAACGGCGCTGCATACCGGAGCTGCGTGCGTGTCGATCAGGAGCTTGCGTGTTCCCAAGCGCTCGACGCCGTGGCCGGCGAGATGGATCTCGCGCACAGCGTGCGGCGGGATGGAATTCAGATACACGCTTGGGTCGAAGCCGTGGTTGATCGCGTTCACATGAAGATTATTGACATCGAAGAGAATGGCACAGCCGGATTCGGCCGCGAGCGCGGCCAGGAATTCCCACTCCGCCATCTCGGAGTCTTTGAACTCAAGGTAGCTTGATACATTCTCGATCAGAATCTGGCGGCCGAGGGCGTCCTGGACTACGCCCACGCGGGCCGCGGTGTGGCGCAGAGCTTCTGCCGTATAGGGCAGCGGCAGCAAATCATTCATATAGCGCCCATCGACGGACCCCCACGCAAGGTGCTCGGAAACAAGGATAGGGTTGAAGTCGCGTTCCAAGCGCGCAAGCTGCGCTAGGTGGGATCTATTGAGCGGATCGGTCGAGCCGATCGAGAGGCCCACTCCGTGCAGACTGAGCGGGTAATGAGCACGCACCGCAGCGAGAACGTCGCGCTGCACCCCGCCGCGAGCGAAGAAGTTCTCGCTGTGCACTTCCACCCAGCCGAGCGCCGGACGGCGCTCGAGGAATTCGGCGTGGTGCTGCGAGCGAAGGCCGATTCCGCTGCAGGGAGCTTGTGCGTCCATGGCTTTCAGGTCGTCGCACCTTTAAGGATGCCACCGACAATGCGCTCGCAGGTTCCCTTGGGAAGCGTTACGTACTCACCGGGGTCACCGTCCGTCTTCGCCAATCCCGAGCACACGTGTCCGGGACCGGCGCAGTCATTCTTGCCAGCCTTGGCGACGCCGTAACACTTTTCAGTCGTCGGATCGTCAGCGGCCAGAATTGACGGCGCGTGCACGGCGAATAGGCTGCCAACTGCGGCCGCAAGCATGGCGGTCTTTGAATTCATCTGGAGCTCCTTAAGAATCGTCTGAATTGTCTTGCGATGTGTCCATCCGCCGCGTACGAGGAGCGGGATGAGTCTAAGAAACAACAGGTTCGACATCGATAAAGGCCGTGGACAATCAGTTACTTATTGCATCCGGCGCAACCCACCGCGACAGACTGAGGCTTATTACCCTCACATTGGGTGTCAGATCGGGGGCGATTGCAGTATATCGCGGCAGTGCAGTCGCGCGGCGAGCGTGGTAATAAGGTCGCCGGAATAACGAATAACAATAGCCCAAGGATAAAATCGTATGCAGCTTGCGCGATTGTGGCGCCAGCACCTGGAAGCTGGCTATCCCCGTGAACTCACCGGTGTTGAAATCGCCGGTACGGATGCCCGCGCGCTTGATGCGGAAATCACTTCGTGCGTGAGTGCGCTGCTCACCCGTACCATGACGGTGGACGATCGCATCGAGCGCAGGCTCACCGAAATCAGTTCGGCGCTGGCTGACAAGCAGGCCGCGGCCGATGCACCGGTCGCCGAGTTCTGCCAGCGGTTGAATAGCCTCGTGAGCGCGATGCTGACCGAAACGCGCGCAGGGCGCGGCTGATACTCCCGCGCTAGAGTAGTGGCACGAGCAACAGTGCCACGATATTGATGATTTTGATCAGCGGATTGATGGCGGGCCCCGCCGTATCCTTGTAGGGATCGCCCACGGTGTCACCGGTAACGGCCGCCTTGTGCGCGTCCGAGCCTTTGCCACCGAAGTTGCCTTCCTCAATATATTTCTTGGCGTTGTCCCAGGCGCCGCCGCCCGTCGTCATGGAGATCGCGACGAAGAATCCCGTGACAATTGTCCCAATCAGCAGGCCGCCGAGCGCTTTGACGCCCGCGCCGGGGCCCATCATGGCATTGAGCAGAAACACGAGAACGATGGGCACGAGAATCGGCAGGAGCGAGGGTATGATCATTTCGCGGATGGCCGCGCGCGTCAGTAAATCCACGGCGCGGGAATAATCGGGCTTGCCGGTG
>Ga0182018_10005593_pt1 | contig 10052 bp, 8 predicted proteins | sample 812P2MmetaG_FD_120490 | JGI IMG/M metagenome (GOLD analysis project Ga0182018, IMG submission 120490) | Permafrost microbial communities from Stordalen Mire, Sweden - 812P2M metaG | ecosystem: Environmental > Terrestrial > Soil > Wetlands > Permafrost | place: Sweden: Stordalen | collected... | reverse complement strand
GTTCTCTACCAGTGGGACATGACCAAGCGTCCCATGGAAGAGACCATTCACGCCTTTTACGATACGTTGCGCGCCGAGGGTGCGCCGGGTGAGCCAGCCGAGGAATCCGATGAAGATGCCCCTCTCAACAGGCGCGACGAATTCATGGAAGAACTGGCCAAAGGCGCATCTGAAATGGCGCCGGACATCGATCATCGCATTTCCCAGAAATCGGCTCATTGGAAGCTGGAGCGCATGCCGATTGTCGACCGCAACATTTTGCGCCTGGCCATCTACGAAATGAGCCGCCAGGACACGCCGGCCGCCGTGGTGATTGACGAAGCGCTCGAGTTGGCGCGGCAGTTCTCGGGCGAAGAGTCGGTCTCGTTCATCAACGGCGTGTTGGACGCGGTTCATAAGGAGAGCCGGAACTGAAGATCCTCATGGTGGCTTCCGAGGCCACGCCCTTCGCCAAAACGGGTGGACTCGCCGATGTTTTAGGCGCGCTTCCCGCGGCGCTCGCCGAACGCGGCGAAACTGTGGCGGTGGTGATTCCCGCCTACCGCGAAAATCGCTATCCGCAGGCCCCGCGCGAGACCTATCGCAATCTGTGGATTCCCATCGGCCCAGGCTACCTGGCGAACATCCTGGAGACCCCGCACCGCGGCGTCACCTACTATTTCGTCGAGTGCCCCGCGCTGTACGATCGCGATGGAATTTATGGCGCCGGGCCAACCGATTTTCCCGACAATCATCTGCGCTTCGCGGCGCTCTCACTGGCGGCCATGGGCGTGGCGCGTCACTTGTTCCCTACCGATCTCCTGCATGCGCACGATTGGCAGGGCGCGCTTGCGCCCGTGTACCTGCGCGAACATTTTCGGGGCGATCCCACTTTCCTGCGGGCGAAGGCCTTGCTGACGATTCACAATCTCGGCTATCAGGGCATCTTCGGTCCCGAGGTGGCGCCCGAGATCGGACTGGACCCGCGCTGGATGAACCCGGAGCAACTGGAGTTCTTCGGAGACGTGAGTTTTCTGAAAGCCGGTATTGCCTGGAGCGACGCCGTCAGCACCGTCAGCAAAGGCTATGCTCGCGAGATTCAAACGCCCGAGTACGGTTTTGGACTGGATGGATTTCTCCGTAAACACGGCCCGATCACCGGAATCATCAACGGCGTCGACTACAGCCAGTGGAGTCCCGAGCATGACCCGCATATCGCGCGGAATTATTCGGCCACCGATCTTTCCGGAAAGCGCGCCTGCAAGCGGGCGATCCTGGGCGAGTATGGGCTGCCGCAGGACAATCTGGATCGGCCGCTCGCGGCCATCGTTTCCCGCTTCGCGTCGCAAAAGGGCTTCGACATTTTGGCCGACGCGGCGTCGCGATTGCTCCGGGAAGACTTGAGTCTGGTGGTCTTGGGTTCCGGCGATCTAGTCTACGAGTCCATGTTTCAGGCTCTGGCGCGGGCCTATCCCGATCAAGTGGGCCTGCGAGTGGGCTACGACGACGGCCTGTCGCACCGGATTGAGGCGGGCGCCGACATGTTCCTGATGCCCAGCCAGTATGAACCTTGCGGCCTCAACCAGATTTACAGCCTCAAGTACGGCACCGTCCCGGTGGTGCGCGCCACCGGCGGCCTGGATGATACCATTGATGCAGATACCGGGTTTAAGTTCCGCGCCTATTCCGGTGACGCCCTGCTCAAGTCCGTGCGGCTGGCCCTGACGGCCTTCCAAAACCCGCACCAATGGGAGCGCAGGATGCGGCGGTGCATGGAGAAGGATTTTTCGTGGAGCGCCTCGGCCGGCAAGTACGTGGAGCTGTATCGGCGCGTCTTGGCTGGCGGAAGGACGGCGGGCTGAATCCTTTTGCCGGTAGCGACATCTATTTAACATAGGGGGAGATTGAGACGAATATGGCTGGTGCGAATACTCTGACATTTACCGATGCGACCTGGGATAAGGACGTGCTGAACTCGGAAGCCCCGGTTCTGGTGGACTTTTGGGCCGAGTGGTGCGGGCCGTGCCGGATGATGACCCCCACCGTGGACGCGATCGCCGAGGCTTATGCCGGCCGCGTCAAAGTGGGCAAGCTGAATGTCGACGAAAACGGCGCCACCAGCATGCGCTACAACGTCCGTGGCATCCCCACTCTGCTGCTGTTCAAGGGCGGCAAAGTCGTCGAGCAGAAGGTGGGCGCGGTCGGCAAGACTGACGTCCAGAAAATGCTGGACGCGCACGTCGGCGCTCCGACTGAACCGCGCGCCTAAACTGAACCGCGCGCCTAAACTGAACCGCGCGCGTGAGCAAGCGGTAGTGTAAAATCGGGCATGCTCGCCCGACTCCCGCTTCTGCTCCTGGCTCTCGCCACACTCGCTTTCGCCGGCGACTACACCTACCAGCAGCCTCCCAAGGCAATCCGGGATGTCCTGAACGCACTGCCCACCCCCACCATTTCAGTCAGCCCGCAGCGCGATTACGCGATCTTTCTGCAAGCCGTGAGATACCCGCCCATCGCCCAGGTCGCGCAGCCGTTTCTGCCACTAGGGGGCGTTCGTGTCGATGCCAACACCAACAGCCTGCACATGACGACCTATTACATCTCGTTCGCGATCAAACGGCTCCCGGGCGGACACGATATCGCCATCGCGCTGCCGCCCGGCGGGAAATTTGGCGCTCCCGTCTGGAGCCCTGACGGCAAGCAGTTTGCCTTCACCAACACCGTGGCCTCCGGCGTCGAGCTATGGATCGGATCGCCATCCACCGGCCAGACGCGGCGGATTCCCGCCCTCAGCGTCAACGGAGTGCAGATCGGAAATGGAGCACAGGCCGGCGGCGCCGCCATCCAGTGGCTGGGCGACAATCGCACGCTGATCGTCAGTACGGTTCCTGGCAACCGCGGACCCGCGCCAGTCGAGCCTGCCATCCCCATCGGTCCGCATGTGCGCGAGAGCACCGGCAACGCGGGTCCCGCGCCAACTTTCGAGGACCTGCTGGCCACGCCCCACGACGAAGACTTGTTCGATTACTACGCCACCTCGCAGCTGGTTTATCTCGATGCGGCCAGCGGAAAGCCGGCTCCCTTCGGCAAACCGGCGATCTACACCTTGGTCCAGCCTTCTCCCGATCAGGCCCATGTTTTAGTCGGCTGGCTGCATAAGCCGTATTCTTACCAATTGCGCGCCCGAGAGTTTCCCGAAGAAATCGAAGTTTGGGATCGCCATGGGAAAGTTGATTACAAGGTCGCGAGTCTTCCGATGGCGGATCGCGTTCCACTCGCTGGCGTTCGTACCGGTCCCCGGTCCTACCAATGGCTACCGGATAAGCCGGCAACGCTAGTTTGGGCCGAGGCGCTGGACGGCGGCGATCCCAAGGCCAAGGTCCCGCATCGTGACGCGATCAAGATGATAGCGGCTCCCTTTAGCGGGCAGCCCAACCAGATCTTCAAAACCGAGCAGCGCTTCCAGAGCTTGCAGCCGCTGGCCGCGGGCAACGCGCTGGTCGAGGATTACGAGCGCGTCAAGCGCATCGTGCGCACGTTCGAAATCAGTCTCGACAAGCCGGGCTCGGAAGCTCGTCTCATCTTCAGCCTCAATGAGCGCGATGCCTATCACGATCCCGGAACTCCCGTTCTTAAAACCATGCCCGACGGCCGCCGCGTGGTCATCCAATCCGGCGACGAGATTTATATGGAGGGCGAAGGATCCTCGCCCACCGGCGACCATCCCTTCCTCGACCGGTTCAATCTCGCCACCGGCAAAGCCCAGCGGCTTTTTCAATCCGATAGCAGCGCGTACGAAACCATCGCGGCGCTGCTCGACGATAGCGGCGCGCGCCTGCTGACACGCCGCGAAAGTCCCGCCGATCCACCGAATTACTACCTCCGCAGCGGTTCCGACATGAAGCCTCTGACCCACTTTCCCAATCCCACGCCCCAAACGGCCGGGATCACCAAGCAGTTGGTCACTTACAAGCGCGCCGACGGAGTGCCTCTATCCTTCACGCTGTATCTTCCCGCCGGCTATAAACCCGGCACGAAACTGCCCGCCCTGGTCTGGGCGTACCCCTATGAGTTCAGCGACGCCGACACGGCGGGTCAGGTGACCGGGCACGCGGCGCAGGCATTCAGCCAGCTGAATTACCACCAGTTGTTCGTGCTGCACGGCTATGCTCTGATCGATGACGCGGCCATGCCCATCATCGGCGACGCGGAAACCGTCAACAACACTTACATGGAGCAACTGCTCATGGACGCGCAGGCCGCGGTGGATAAGGCTGTCGAGATGGGCGTTGTGGACCGCGATCGCGTGGGAATCTTCGGTCACAGCTACGGCGCATTCATGACCGCGAATCTGTTGGCGCATTCCAAATTGTTTCGCGCGGCGGTGGCCGAAAGCGGCGCGTACAACCGAACGCTCACGCCCTTTGGCTTCCAGACTGAGACCCGTACGTTCTGGGAGGCGCCCGACGTTTATACCAAGATGTCGCCCTTCTGGTACGCCGATAAAATCAAGACCCCCATCCTTCTCATCCACGGCGAGGCCGACGACAACACCGGCACCTACCCAGTCCAGTCCGAGCGAATGTTCGCGGCTATCCGTGGCAACGGCGGCACGGTGCGTCTGGTGATGCTACCCGCCGAGGCGCACGGATACCGCGGAAAAGAGTCGCTGGAGCACGTGCTCTACGAGGAACTTACCTGGTTCGACAAATATCTACAGTGAGCCTACGCCGGCGTCGTCAACGCCCCTTCCGACGCCGATCCCACGAGAGCCACGTATTTGGCGAACACGCCCGTCCGGTAACGCGGTTCGGGCGCTTTCCATTTTCGAAGGCGCTCGCGCAGCACGTTTTCCGGAATTTCCAGGTTGATCGTTCGATTGGCGATGTCGATGTGGATCGTATCGCCTTCTTGAACCGCGGCGATAGGCCCGCCCACCGCGGCTTCCGGCGCGACGTGGCCGACGCAGAATCCCCGGGTCGCTCCACTGAACCGGCCGTCGGTGAGCAGAGCGACGCTATCGGAAAGCCCCGCGCCCACGATCTTGCTCGTGACATTCAGCATTTCGCGCATGCCGGGACCACCGCGCGGGCCTTCGTAGCGAATCACGACGATGTCGCCGGGATGAACCTTCCCCGCCAGTATCGCGGCCTGGGCCTCCTCTTCGGAATCGAAAACGCGCGCGGGTCCGCGTTGCTCACTGCGCTCGATGCCAGTCACTTTGATCACGCAGCCATCGGGTGCTAGTGAACCACGCAAGATCACCAGGCCGCCACTTTTCTTGATCGGCTTGTCCAGCGGATGAATCACTTCTTGGCCGGGCGTTTCTTTCGCTTCCGCCGCTTCTTCGGCCAGCGTCCGGCCGGTGACCGTCATGGCCGAACCGTCCGCATAGCCGCCCTGAACAAGACGTTGCGCGATCACCGCAATGCCGCCGGCCTTATCAACGTCCACCGCGACGAATTTGCCCGCGGGCTTCAGGTCCACCAGCAACGGCGTTCGCTCGCTGATGGTCTGGAAGTCGTCGATGCCGAGCGGAACGCCGGCTTCGCGCGCGATCGCCAGTAGATGCAGCACCGCATTGGTGGAACCTCCTGTCGTCGCCACCGAAGCGATGGCGTTGTCGATTGCCTTGCGCGTGACGATGTCGCGCGGTCGCAAGTTGTTCTTCACCAGATCCAGCACCAGCCTTCCGCATCGCGCCGCAACAGCGTGCTTGCGAGCGTCTACCTGCGGCACTGCGGCGGTGCCTAAAGGCGAGAGCCCGATCAGTTCCATCACCGTCGCCATCGTGTTCGCTGTGAATTGTCCGCCGCAGGCGCCCGCGCCGGGACAAGCCGAGTTCTCGATCGCCAGCAGCTCTTCATCGGACATCTTGCCGGCGGCATTCGCGCCCAGCGCCTCGTAGACATCTTGAATCGTCAGATCGCGCCCGTTGTGACGGCCCGGAAGAATCGACCCTCCGTAGAGAACCAACCCGGGCGTGTTGAGCCGCAGTAGCGCCATCGCCGCTCCCGGAATCGTTTTATCGCAAGCCACCAGCGCGACGATGCCGTCGAACATGTGGCCGCGCGCCACCAGCTCGATCGAATCGGCGATGAGGTCGCGGCTGACCAGCGACGCCTTCATCCCTTCGGTCCCCATGGTCACTCCGTCGCTGATCGCGATCGTGTTGTACTCCATGGGCGTGCCGCCCGCTTGCCGGATTCCTTCGGCGACATCGGCCGCCAGGGCACGCAAGTTGAAATTGCAAGGCATGGTGCCGATCCAAGTGTTCGCGATGCCGATGAGCGGCTTCTTCATGTCCTCGTCGGTGAGGCCAATCGCCTTCAGCATTGCGCGTGCCGGGGCGCGATCCTTGCCCTGCGTGATGGTGTAGCTGTTGAGCTTCATGGCAAACAACCAGTGTAACCAACCGAGCCGTGACCGTCAGGGAGCGGAATCTTAGCCACGATCACATTTGCACTTATGATGGACTCGTGACCGCTGCGCAAGTTAAGCGCTTGGCCCAGGAGTGCGGCTTCGAGCTCGCCGGAATCGCGCGAGCCGAGCCTTTGGCAAACGACAGCCGGCGCTATCTCGATTGGGTGGACCGCGGGATGGCGGGCGCGATGGGCTATCTCACCGATCGCCGCGCGATTGTACGAACCGATCCGAAGCTGCTGCTCCCGAGTGCCCGGTCCATCATTTGCCTTGGCAAGCTGTACAACCGGCCCGAGCCCCGATCCACGGAGATGAAGGACGCCGGCCTGGGCTGGGTCTCGCGCTATGCCTGGGGCGACGATTATCACGACGTGATGCGGCGTGGGCTGGAGCGGTTGGTTGCGAAGCTCGGCTCGGATCACGAATACAAGATTTGCGTCGACACCGCGCCGTTGCTCGAGCGCTCCTACGCACGCCAAGCCGGCCTGGGCTGGATCGGCAAGAATACTTGTTTGATCAACCAGGAGATCGGTTCGTGGATGTTCCTAGGCGAGATTCTGACTTCGCTCGAAATTGAACCGGATTTCGCGCCCCCCGATCGCTGCGGAACATGCACGCGCTGCATCGACGCTTGTCCCACGCAGGCCATTGCGCCTGAAGGCTACGAAATCGACGCCCGCCGCTGCATTCCCTACTTCACCATTGAACTGCACGGAGCCGCGCCCCAGGAGCTGCGTGCCGCCATCGGCCAGCATGTCTTTGGCTGCGACATTTGCCAGGACGTCTGTCCGTGGAACGGGCGTGCGCCGGTCGCCGAAGAGCCCGCGTTCGAGCCTCGCCATTTCGCGCCGCCTCTGGAAGGGTTAGCCGGATTGAGCGAAGACGAATTTCGCGCGATGTTTCACCGGAGTCCCATCCGGCGCGCCAAATATGCGGGTTTCCTTAGGAATGTGGCGATCGCGATGGGCAATAGCAAGCTGGAGAAATTCCGCGAGCCGCTCGAGCGCCTGACCGCGCTCCCGAATCCTCTGGTGGCCGAGCACGCCCGCTGGGCGCTCGAACAACTTACCGAGCCGCGCGTAACTGAACCGTGACCTTAAGCTCGCGCTCGTCCGCTTCGCGCTGCTTGCGGCTTCGGAAGCCCGTAAAATCCCGCCTTGGCGCGGTGCCCTTCGCGTAGACGCTCACCTCGGCTTCCACAGCACTACCTGCCAATTGAATGCCGGAGCGGCCCCGTCGTATCGTAGGTCTTGGATAAATATCTCGTTGTCCTGGCCGGTGCGGGAATCGGCGGGCTCGCCCGTTACGTCGGCGGCACATGGATCATGGCGAAATATGGCGGCCGATTCCCGCTCGGCACATTCGTCATCAACGTTAGCGGTTCATTTTTGATCGGCGTACTGATGACTCTGTTGACGGAGCGCTGGCAGCCGCATCCCAATTGGCGCTTGTTTCTGGTGGTCGGTGTTCTGGGCGGCTACACCACCTTCTCCAGCTTTGAATACGAGACTTACCAAACCGTCCGCGACGGCGCGCGTTGGATGGGATTGTTCTACGTGCTCGCGAGCGTCGTCCTCGGCTACTTGGGCGTGTGGATCGGCGCGCTGGCCGCGCGACGCTAGAACGGCATATCATAGTAAGACAAATGTCCGTCGAAGAAGAACTCCAGGAACAGATCGAAAAGGCCAAGGACCCATTCGAGAAACACGTGGCTGCAAGCATGGCCATTATTGCCGCATTCCTCGCAGTAGTGGCCGTGGCGGGCCACCTCATGACTACCGAAGAGTTGCTGCAACAGCAGAAGGCTTCCGATCAGTGGTCGTATTATCAAGCCAAGTCCATCCGCAGGTATCAATCCGAGGTGGCGCGCGATCTTTTCGCCGGCATGAAGCTGACCGGCCAGAGCGCGCAGTACCAAAAAAATGCCGACAAGTACCGCAAGGACGACGACGACATCCAGAAGGAAGCGCAGGGACTGGAGCAGGAGAGCCATCTGAGCGGCCGGAAGGCGCTCGGATTCCATATAGGCGAAGTATTTCTCGAGTTTTCGATCGTCTTAGCGTCCCTGGCAATCCTGGCGAAGCGCAGATTGCTGTGGTACGCCTCCATGACGAGTGGAGCGATCGGCGCCATCCTGGCGGTGACAATTTACCAATTCCCGTCGATTGTCGAAAAGTTCCAATAGTAGTTCCATGGTTGAAAATATCAGCCCGGGCGTTTCTGCCCGCAACGCCCGTGTGGTCCTATTCGATTTCGATGGCACACTGTCGGTGATCCGCTCGGGGTGGATGAACGTAATGGTCCCGATGATGGTGGAGATCCTCGCCGACTTGAAGACCGGGGAATCGGAAGAACAATTGCGCCGTTTGGTGGAGGATTTTGTTTGGAGACTCACCGGCAAGGAAACCATCTACCAGATGATCGCTTTCGCCGAAGCCGTTCAAGCGCGCGGCGGCAAGCCGCTGGAGCCCGCGGCGTACAAGAAAATGTATCTCGATCTGCTGTGGCACAAGATCGAAAGCCGCGTGGAGGGGTTGCGAAAAGGCCAAGCCGATCCGAAACAATATCTGGTGCCTGGCGCACTGGATTTGCTGGATGGTCTGAAAGCCCGCGGGCTGAAGATGTATCTCGCCAGCGGCACCGACGAGGTTTACATGAAAGAAGAAGCGCGGCTGCTGGGCGTCACGAAATATTTCGACGGCGGAGTCTACGGCGCGCTCGACGACTATAAGAGCTTTTCCAAAGCGATCCTGATCCAGCGCATATTATCCACCACCGAATTTCAAGGCAACCAGTTCCTCGGTTTTGGCGACGGTTACGTCGAGATCGAAGAAGTGAAAAACGTGGGCGGCGTTGCCGTGGGTGTCGCGAGTGAAGAGCCGGCCTGCAACCGTGTGGATGAGTGGAAACGCCTGCGTTTGATCGGCGTCGGCGCCGACTATATCGTTCCCAATTATCTGTGCGGCGAAGAGCTCTTCTCCTCCTTGTTTCCCACGTGAGCACGCTCGCCATCGACATTGGCGGTACGAAGTTCAGCCTGGCCGTGTTTGAAGGCGAGCGGATCGTCGATCGCGAATCGCACGCGACTGACCCATCGATACTCGATCGCATCGCGATCATCATTGAAAAGTGGGAACCTCGCTACAGTTTCGATCGCTGCGGAATCGGCTTCGGCGGTCCGGTGGACTTCCAGCGCCAACGCGTGGTCCTATCCACTCACGTGGCCGGCTGGAACGATTTCGATCTGCCGGGACACCTGACAAAACAGCTCGGTTTTGTTCCGATCATCGATAACGACGCCAATGTTGGCGCATTGGGTGAAGCGTTATACGGCGCGGGGCGCGGGCTTAGGCCGCTGTTTTACATGGCGCTTTCCACTGGAATCGGTGGAGGTATCATTACGAGCGCCGGTGCCATCTATCGCGGCGCGGATTCGTACGCCGGCGAGATCGGGCATCTCACCATCCGGCCGGGTGGTCCCGAGTGTCTGTGCGGGTCCCGTGGTTGCCTGGAGCGGATGTGCTGCGGATTGTGGCTGGAACGCGATCACGGACACCCAGCTAGCGACCTGCTCCGCGACCCTCAATTCGTGCAGCGCTACGTTGTGGATCTGGCGCTGGGACTGAAGGCCGCCATCATGCTTCTGAACC
>Ga0182018_10005592_pt1 | contig 10054 bp, 13 predicted proteins | sample 812P2MmetaG_FD_120490 | JGI IMG/M metagenome (GOLD analysis project Ga0182018, IMG submission 120490) | Permafrost microbial communities from Stordalen Mire, Sweden - 812P2M metaG | ecosystem: Environmental > Terrestrial > Soil > Wetlands > Permafrost | place: Sweden: Stordalen | collected... | reverse complement strand
TCAACCCCATCGAACATCTCTGGGCGGCCTTCAAGACCCGCCTGCGCAAAGACCTCGCCACCACCACCAACCCCTTCCTTTTTATCGCCAATATGTCCCAATGTTATTGTTAATTGCTATAGTATCCGTGTAGTTTAATCGGGACAGTTATTAGAGGATTAAACAAGACAAAGGGCTTACGTTCACCAGTTCTGCATCCTTTCCGTGACTATAACCAATAGTCATTGTCAGGCAAGAAACATGGTATTTCCCCGGCGCGTCATCGTCGGGTTATTGTCCAACCATGATAGATTTACTTGAAGCGAACGAGCGAAGCGAGGCCGAACACGGAAAGCCGGTCTCGAAGAAGCACGTCGAGACGATGCAAGTCGGCGTTGACAGCTTCGCGGCGGCATTGCCTGACGATGGCAAGGGCGTCGTGGTCAGCACGTCGGACAGCATCCGCAATCTCGTCGAGCGGATTGAACTTGCCGACCAGGCGGGCTTGGACGTGTTCGGAGTCGGGGAACATCATCGCCGGGAATTTCTCGATTCCGCGCCGGTGGTTATTCTTGCGGCGGCGGCGGCCCGGACGCAACGCATCCGCCTTACCAGCGCCGTCACAGTTTTAAGCGCCGCCGATCCGGTGCGCGTGTTCCAAAACTTTGCAACCCTCGATCTGCTCTCGCAAGGCCGGGCGGAGATGGTCGTCGGTCGCGGTTCATTCACCGAGTCGTTTCCATTGTTTGGTTTGCAACTCAAGGATTACGATTCATTGTTTGCAGAAAAGCTCGATTTGCTGCTCAACATCCGTGAAAACGAATTTGTTCACTGGTCCGGCAAACACCGGGCACCGCTCACCGGTCAGGGCGTTTATCCGCGACCGATGCAGAATCCGCTGCCAATCTGGCTCGGCGTCGGCGGGACGCCGGAGTCGTTCGCCCGCGCCGGAATGCTCGGACTGCCGTTGATGATCGCCATCATCGGCGGCGAAACGCGGCGGTTCCGCCCGCTGGTTGATGTCTATCGGGAATATGGGCGGCGCGCGGGACATGCGCCCGACAAACTCAAAGTCGGCGTTCACGCCCTGGGTTACGTCGCCGAAACGACGCAACAGGCGGTTGACGATTTTTTTCCGGGTTACGCCAAATCCTTTACCCGCATCGGCAGGGAACGCGGCTGGCCGCCGGTGACGCGCGCTCATTTCGACGCCGTGCGGAGCGAGCATGGCGCGCTGTTGGTGGGCAACCCCGAAGAAGTGGCGGAAAAAATTCTGCGCCACAGCGAAGCGCTGGGCGGCATCTCACGAATATCCTTTCAGATGGATGTGGCCGAATTGCCACAGGCGAAGCACCTGCGCTCCATCGAACTGGTGGGCAGCCGCGTCACACCCGCCTTGCGCGGGAAAAGCCATCAACGCGCATGACGCTGTATCTTTGAATTTAACCAAACCAACCAAAAAATTATGAACACAACCATCAAACCGGAAACATTGATCAATCAACTGAACTGGCGTTACGCCACCAAGCAATTCGATTCCAAACGCAAAATCAGCGCGCAGGATTGGGCAACGCTCGAAGAAGCGCTGTTGCTGACACCTTCAAGCGGCGGCCTGCAACCTTGGAAATTCATCGTCGTGACCGATCCCGCCGTGCGCGCCAAACTCACGCCCGCATCTTACGGTCAAGCTCAGATCAACGATGCGTCGCATCTGGTCGTGTTCGCAGCGAAAAATAATTTCAGCGAAGCCGACGTGGACGCGCACATCAAGCACGTTGCGGAAGTTCAAGGCGCACCCATTGAAGCACTGGCTCCGCTGCGCGGAATGCTGGTCGGCGGAATCGTTAAAAGTCAGGATGAAGCCGGGCGCAACGCCTGGGCGCGCAATCAGGCTTTCATTGCACTCGGCAATTTGCTGACGAGCGCCGCGCTGCTCGGCATTGACGCCTGCCCGATGGAAGGGTTCGACCACGCACAATACGATGAGATTCTTGGCTTAAAAGCGAAAGGTCTCGCTGCGGCAGTGATTGCCACGCTTGGCTATCGTTCCGCCACGGATAAATATGCGAACACACCGAAAGTGCGTTTTCCTAAAGAACAGGTTTTCATAGCCATCTAAATTAGAAACCAACCAATCCAATTAGGGACGCCGCGCTGCGGCGTCCCCGCGCCGTCCAGGCGCGGAACGGAACAGTCCGCTGGACGCGGACTGGGACAGCGCAGCGCGCTGTGGCGAGCAACTACCCGGCAGAAATCCGAGACAGCTCAATGGTGAAAGAACGGGGCCATTTGAGTCTGTATGTCCCTGATCAAACCAGCAAATCGCACCTGCGCTATTGCCGGCGAGAACCGTTCCCTGCTCGTAACGCTCTCGTAAGATTCGATCCAATCCCCATTCCCGCCATACTGCGAGCATGGCGCGCGTATTGCCTCCCATCACGTAAGCCAAATCGCAGTCAGCGAGTAAAGAGCGATAGTCGGAAATCGGAGAACGAAAGAATGAGAGATGACAAGGCGTGCACTCATATTGCGTGAAGGTGCTGTAAAATCGTATAAGGAAATCGCTCCATTCTCCACTAGCCGTCGGAATACAGCACACGCGCGGTTTCTCACGGGAGCACAATCCAAGCATGTATCTATCCAATGCCGGAGCGCGTTCATTCTGGAAACCGCCGCCACCAATGCTGATTATGTGTTTTTTCATTTTCTGCCTAACGTAAAAAGCTGACTCGTCGCGGCGAAGTGAAACGAAGACGGAGCCACCGCCGACCTGCGACGTGAACCGCGACAGCGGAACCCCGTAGCACGGGGCGGCCATCAGCGCCAAAAGGCATTGGCTCCGGCGACTGGTTGGGCGGCACGTCCCGCATACATCAATAAATTTTTAAACCTTGTGTGGATTGCGCCAGCCCGCCATGGTCTGCAAGGTTTGATGGAACTTATACAGCCGCTTGCTGAAGCCTGCGGGCGAACCGGACACCTGCCCCCGCGACACCACACGACGATGCGCATATTCCAATTCCAAAACCCATTGCAGGCCGTCGCAGATGTGCCGGTTGCCGAGCGATGGCGGCCATGACCAGATGCCTGTCTCCTCACAGACCCGCCAAAATTGCCTCCACTGCATCCGCGTCGGCTTCGCGACCTTGTCCCAATCACGGCAATCAAGGCTCGCGGTTGGCAGCATGTAAACCAGTTCATTCTTCTTCCAGCGAAAATGGTTCGGCCCGGGCGGTGGCCACCCTTCAAGGCAGAAAAGCAGCGCTGTCGGCTCCAGTATTTTTGCGGGCTGCCTGATACCCGCCCGGAGCAGAAAGTTTTGCCATCGTTGAGAAGGAACGCGAACCGCGCCAAAAGGCATTGGCTCCGGCGACTTCCATGAGAAGGCAGTCAAGGTGAAAGTTTGGTTCACATGGTTTTATTAGTTGGAAACGGGCGCGTTGGCAAGGCGGGAAAGGATCGCGCTTCCATCCGAACTCGCGGGTGAGCGCGGTTCACGGTGAGATCCGAAGTCCTTGCAGCTGGAGGAGCGTGACCATCTTGTTAGCGGGCTCGCCTTACGGCGGCTCTGTCGCCGAACCGTCATCACTCCCAGATTAGCGTCCATTCCAATTCTTTTATTAAGAGCGTTTTGTTTTTTTGGTTCAGGCCGGCGTCAGCACGAGGGCCGTGGCGCGCGGTTCATAGTCCGTGCCGTGTTTCCAGAGGGAGAGCAGGAGCACGGCGAGTTTGCGGGCGACGGCGACGACGGCGCGTTTCTTTTCCCGCGCGCTGCCGGTGCCGGTCAGGCGCTGGCCGTGTTCGCGCAGGGCGCAGGCCGGGCCGAAGGGACCGAGGACATAATGCGCGGCACTGACCAGCAATCGTCTTAACAGCCCGTCGCCGCATTTGCTGATGCGCAGTTGCTTGTCCGTGTCTCCACTCTGGTCGCGACGGGGACACAACCCCAGATACGCACCGACATCACGGCCACGACTGAAGCGTTGCGGGTCACCGGCAACGTCGAAGTGGACGAAACCTACGTTGGCGGAAAACCGCGTCCGGGCACGGGTTATCACAAGCCGGGTCGCGGGACGAGTAAGACGCCAGTGCTGGCCTTGGTTGAGCGCAACGGCGGAGTCCGCACCCGCGTCATCGCCGATGTGACGGCCAAGACCTTGAAGGGCGCAATCCGTGACCACGTTGACCGCTCGGCGGGGATTGTGACCGACGAGTGGCCGCCCTACCGTGGCATTGGCCGCGAGTTCCAAGGCGGTCATGCGGTCGTGAATCATGGCATCGGCGAATACTCGGCCAACGGCGCGAACACGAACACGGCGGAATCATTTTTTGCGCTCCTGAAACGGGGCGTCTATGGCACGTTCCATCACGTTTCAAAAACCCACCTGCCGCGCTACTGCGACGAGTTCGAGTTCCGGTGGAATCACCGCGAAGCGCCGGACGGTCAACGGATGGAATCCGCGCTCCGGGGGAGCGTTGGAAAACGATTGACGTATCAGGGGACGGCCTGCCAGTCACCGGCGTTGAATTAACGCCTGTTTATTTTAGCCCTCTAAACTTTCGGTTCTTGCCCGGCTCTTTTCCGGCGTTCAACCAGTCCTGCTGAATTTTTTCGAGCGCCTCTTGATTTTTTGGACGCTGACTCGTGATTGCAGCGTGCGCCCGGCCACACTCGAAAATAAATGCGATTGCAAAACCAGCGAGCGGAATCATTAGATACCAGAAGTGCATATATTTCTCCATTTCCTCATCGGCAAAAGCGCCGAAAATCAAAAACAAAAACGCCTCAACCAGCGATGCGCAAAGAGTGAGCCATCCGTAGCGTTCAAGCGCCCGTTTGAATCCGGCGGCCACGATGCTGAACCATATTTGCACGCCGGGATAATCCCAAAACATTTGCCAAACGGCAAGAACGCGGGTTAAATCAATGCCGACAGAAATAATTTAGCGTAGCAGTTCGGCTGAACGAAAACCGCGAATTTTCCAAGCCAAGACGAACTGGGTTCGCGCCTCATCGGGCGCGGCTCGGTTCATTCTTGGTAAAGGCGCTTCGCGGTGCCTCGTTCAGGGTGCGTCGAGTCCGCGCCTTTCCTTTCTGATACGCGGGAAAGGAAAAAAATGAGCGAAGAAGCGTCTTGTAAAGTTTCATGCGGCACTTGCGACGGCCATATTGCATATCCAGCATCCCGCTGCGGAGAAACCGTTGCTTGCCCTCATTGCGGCAAGTCAGTTTATTTGCCCTACCAAGCCCCTCCATCCGAGATTTTGGAGGCGACAGTTGTTGGGAATGATTGTCCACCAAATTTGCAAAGGATAACATCGCCGCCAAGGCTTACGCCTCCGGCCATGCAGCCATCGGGCAGCCACTTTGGAAAACAGGCCGGAGCGATAGTGTCCGTGATTTTAGTCGCTACTGGCATAGCAATTAAAATTTTCTTCTTCTCTCAATCGTTCGGCGAACATAAAACAGAAAACTTGACGCAAGAAGTGCAAGACAGCATACAGAAAAAGTTTTCGACCGACCCAGACAGGCAGGGAGAAATCATAAAAGGTTTTGGGCTGACAAAAGATTCTGGCAATAAATACAAAGGCATGTTGACTCTGGAGAAAAACGGTAAAACGATTGATGTGTCGGTGGATGTCACCTATGACGGACATTCTTTCGTGTGGCAAGCAGAGCCTTATTCATTTCCAGAACTCCCAACAACAGACACGCAATCACAACCAGCCCCGCCAGCCCAGTCTCCGCCAGACAGTCAGCCAAGCGGGATTCAGTTGGCTCAACAATCACAACCGTCATACGAATGGAACACATCCGACATTGACGCCATACAGAACGGCAACATTGCTGTGGCCGTGCATTACATAAATCAAAATCCAAACCTGCGGCAATATGCCGCCACTTTTTCACCAGCATCAGTGGCCAAAACACCCTATTCATACTATGGTCGAGCGGGCGTTTTCAGTGGTGTTGTGGCCGTGGTGCAAGATGAACCACCGGGAAGTGATTTCAGTCAGGCCGTTGGTGGCCAAAATGCGTCCGATATAGTAATGGAGACCAATGACGGAACAATCGTGGAAATGTTTTGCATGAAGGCGAGCGGCTACATCAGGGTTGGCAGCACCGTGAATCTATATGGCTACCCGGTTGGAGTCACTGAAGTTCCAAACCGGGTTGGTGGAACATTTACCCACTTGATTCTGGTCGGGAACGATTACGACGATTTAGGGGTGCAACAGTAGTCACAATTCAAGCCACGCACGCAAACCCATTTCAAGGTCGCCTCAAAACTTGCGGGGGGGGGGGCGAAATTTTAGAGCGAACCGTTATGCATACAACTTCGTTCCACTTTAGGCTTGCTTTTAGCCTAAAAGTCAATAATGTGAAAGCGCACGATGGAGTTTATGAGCGGAATAAGACTGCCATTGATGGAACAGTCCGTTCAGCCAGTGATGCGGCCACTTCATCGTGCGCTTTCCTGCGCTTTTTTACACTTACTTGCGCGTCTAACCACACTTTTAACCAAAATATAAGAATTGTCAACACCGTTTTGAATCACACCACCCGTAGGGGGTGTTTTGTCAACGGGATAGTTCCGAAACAGAATATAGGTTCGCAAGTGACCAGGGTTGAAAAGAATCGAATTGACAGGCGAAATAAATTCGCAGACCATATAGACAAGAATTTTGTTGTTTCCCACGCATTGATGCTGGAGTTGGATTTGATGGAAAACGATCCGCCTATGAATTCATCATTTGAAAAGCATTTTGAGGAACTTGAGCAAAAAAGCGACCAGTTGAAGAAAATACTTGTTGGCATATGAGCACAGCTATCGAATCGAACACCTTTCTCCGTGGTTCGGAGGATTATAATATTTATGAGAATTCCCGTCTTGCTTTTTATCCAGAAGGAGGGAGTTTTGGCAAAGGGGCAGACTCCGAAATTCGCTTCGCGCCTGTTACTCGAAAGCCCAGTCAACCAGAAAACAAACAAAAATCTCGTGTCTTACGCCGAATGGCCGGCCTTTTGACGGAGATTCAAGGAAAAAACGCTCGTGTCACCTTTTTTGAAAACAAACAATCGTTCGAGTATGCGATGCCAGCCGAAACACTTCTTAAAAGTGGAATTAAGGCAATAAATCAACCATTCCAAATGGATGAAGTTGAAATACAGATGGGTGATGGTTTAGTTGTGGGTTATCATTTCCGGCCATTGGCAAAGGAATCGGATGCTTACACAGAAACATTGAGTTTTAATGATGAGCGTAAAAAGAAACTCGAACTGATTCTAAAAAAATTTGCAAAAGCTAAGACTTGATTTTTACGAGTCTGGAGTGGGGGAGACAATTATTATTACCTTCCCTTCGGGCGGTTTGGGTATTGTTGACGCTCACCCAAGCAAATTTTCTCATCGCCCCGACATTCTACAATTGGTCGAAAACAAGGGACTTCATTTTGTATGCCTGACGCATCCGCATAAAGATCACGGCCTTGATTTAGTAAAAGTGTTGGAAAATCACCAGGTAATCGATTCATTTTGGCACACAATCTTTGAAGTTCCTTTATTCATCTACACCGTTACACAAACCGTCAATTTCCCCAGTGAGGTGCAAGAGTATGCGTCGAAAATGAATCAAGATTGGGGGGATTTTTTCGTTGATATTTTAAATGCGGTTGCACAAAGAGATATTACTTCGCATGGTCTGCGAAGCGACCTAGCTGTCGAAGTAATCGATGGCGTTGAAATTCACTGCCTAAGTCCAGATGAAAGCGAGCAAAATTCATTTTCTAAAGCCTATCGTAACAAACTGCAAAATCTTAAAATCGAGCTTCCAGACCCCAATTTACTATCTGCTGTTCTTGCTCTGAGATTTGGTAACAGCGTTGTCCTTTTAGGAGCAGATGCTCTTAAGAGAAACTGGGAGAGTGCATTGAAACTCTACCACAAACGCGAATTGCCCAAGGCCCGGATCATAAAAATTCCTCACCACGGAGCAAGAAATGCAATTGATCTAGGACACAATGCTAAAACTTATTTAGATGTTTGCTCTCAGCAACCGAAAGCGAAAGCCGTTATTTTTGCGGGTGACGCAAAACACCCAGATGATGATGTGTTTAAAAAGATACAAACAAGGAGTGATGCCATTTGCTTATCGAATGGTCGCAAACAAAATTTTGCAAGCAACAACCCGTTAAACCTGCAATTGCCGGGCTCTACATACATAAATCCTGCGATTGTTTGTAATCCCGTAGTAAGTTTTGAACTTGATACGGACGGCAATGTTTCTTTGATTGCTGGCCAAGATTGCAAAACTGCATGCTTGGCTTCTAAATCCGTTGCTCCTTGAAGAATACAAAATAATTCATACACCTTAAAAAAACATACGATTTTCCGGTTTAATTTTTCCCAATCTAACCGCCCATTACTCATGGCCGAATCCCCCCCACCGCTGCCACGGACGCTCTTGCTGGGCATGGGCCTCATCTGCGGGCTGCTCGGCCTCGCGTATCTGCTCTCGTTCGTGGAAATGGGCCATGTCCGCAAAAGTCTGCCGCCGCCGGTGATTGGCCGGGTTGCCAACTTCACGCTCACCAACCAGGACGGCCAGGCCACCACGCTCGCCGGTTTGACGAATCACGTCTGGGTCGCCGACATCATCTTCACGCGCTGCGCCGGGCCGTGCCCGCGCATGACCGCGCAGATGAAAGGGCTGCAAATCCTGCTGCCCGACAGCACCAAACTCGTCACGCTCACAACCGACCCCGATTTTGATTCGCCCGCCGTTTTGAAAAAATACGGCGACCGCTTCGGCGCGGATTTCAACCGCTGGACATTTTTGACCGGGCCAAAGGCTGAAATCGCCGCGCTCGCCAGCGGCAGTCTGAAATTGAGCGCCGTGCCGGTAAAACTGGAGGATCAGAAGAGCGTCGCCGACCTTTTCATCCACACCACGATTTTCGTCGTCGTGGACAAACACGCGCAACTGCGCGCCAGTTTTGAGACGGGCGGCGAGGACGTGGACTGGACGAACGCCGTCCAGCCCAGGCTGCTGGCGACCGTCCGCCAGCTTGAACGCGAGCCATGACCATTCACGATTTGCCCGCCGTCAACGCCTCGCTCAACGGCTTGAGCGCGATTTTTCTGACGTTCGGATTTTTCTTCATCAAACGTGGAAACAAAATCGCGCACCGCAATTGCATGATTTCGGCGTTTATCACGTCAGTTGTTTTTTTGGGCTGCTACCTCACTTATCACGGCTATCTCGCCTACGCTTTGCATCGCGGCCCGACAAAATTTGAAAATCCCCAGTGGTTTCGCCCGATCTACCTGACAATTTTGCTCACGCACACGGTTCTGGCCATCGTCATCGTGCCGCTGATTTTGATCACGCTGAACCGCGCGCGCCGGCAAAATTTTGAAGCGCACAAAAAAATCGCGCGCTGGACATGGCCGCTGTGGATGTATGTCTCCGTGACCGGCGTGATTGTTTATCTGTTGCTCTACCAGATTTTCCCGCAGAAGTGACGGGCGTCAGAAAACCTTCAGCGTGTCCAGTTTTGAAACCATAGCAACCGTGTTGCCAATGAAAATTGAACGCTGGAACGGGTGAGGCTTCCCAAGCCCGCCACAAGCTGGTTGCCCAAATGTTGTTATTCGCTCCGCAAATCGTGGTCTCGGTTATGTCTTTGACAAACTTTTCTGGTGGTAGGGACGGAACGAACGTGGTAAACGCTCCGTTTTTTCCGTCGCCTGACGCTGCGCCGGCGACGGGGACGGCGCAGCGCGCCATCCCTACCTTGATGGTTTGTAAAGGGGGTCAGTCCTAAGTATTTACAGGAATGCCCGGTTGGCATAGGCTGGTGGTGATGCCCCGGCGGTTACGCATTTGATAGTTGAACCGGACGAACCAAATGAATTCAAGCTGGAATAAAATACTTTGGACTGACCCTTTTAGCAGTTTGCTGAAAAACAACTAAAAAGTTTGAATGATGGCGTGGTGGAAGGGTCAGAGAACTATGCGTGGCAAACCTCAAGCTCAACCGGAATTTCTGACGACCATCAACCTGAACCAGC
>Ga0182018_10005591_pt1 | contig 10055 bp, 9 predicted proteins | sample 812P2MmetaG_FD_120490 | JGI IMG/M metagenome (GOLD analysis project Ga0182018, IMG submission 120490) | Permafrost microbial communities from Stordalen Mire, Sweden - 812P2M metaG | ecosystem: Environmental > Terrestrial > Soil > Wetlands > Permafrost | place: Sweden: Stordalen | collected... | reverse complement strand
GGCAGGTTACTTGGCGGCCCTGGCGCTTATCGTCGCCATAAACATGATCGACCTTTTGCCGAATGCATCGCTCTCGCCCTGGACCTGGCTTCTAGCCGGAGCGCTGGTGGGGCGAGCGGAGGCATTGCGTGCGTTCAGCGGCCAACAGGTTCGTGCGCAACAGGAGAGTTTGATGATTGGCGGTTCGGCGTCGTCTTTTCCGAGGGCTAGAATCGACGCCGACACACTCAAGCAGCGGCTGAGCTGATTTTAGTCGGCGCAACGCCCAACCTTATTTTTGGCAAGTCGCATCAGGCGGTACTAGCAACGCGGTTCTATTTGAGTGTGTAGCGCAGGTCGGTCGGGGATTGTCCATCAAATGCAGATCGCCTATTTGATTCCCGAATTTCCCGGTCAGACTCATAGTTTCTTTTGGCGTGAGCGCGCAGCTCTGCACGAGATCGGCATCACCGCACATATCGTTAGCACTCGTGAACCGTCAAAGGCTCTTATGTCGCACCAGTGGGCCAAGAAAGCAAAACTTGAGACATTTTATTTAGCTAGGCTGGGAGCGGCCGATGTTGCGCGGGTTTGCTTCGACTGTCTCCATTTCTCTCCAGCAGCTTGGATGCGGGTCGGAGAAGTAGCTGTTAGAGAAAATACAATTCGGGAATGGCCATCCACCATTGCTAGCATTTTGCTAGCGGTACGCCTTGCCACTTTCATGAAGTCTCGGAACTTGACGCATGTTCACGTACATTCGTGCGCAAATTCGGCGTTAATTGCGCTGTTCGCCAATCGGTTGGCCGATATAACCTACAGCCTGACACTGCACGGCGATCTACGCGATTATGGGAGACAACAGCGTATCAAGTGGCGATACGCAGCCTTTGCAATTACGATCACCCATAGACTCTATGATCAAGTGCACCTTGAATTAGGTGAGGATCTTCCGAAGGCCATCGGAATTGCTCCAATGGGGGTTGATCCCGCAGTATTTAGGAGAGCAAGATCCTACACGCCCTGGAACGGTTCCGGCTCGCTTCGCTTATTTTCGTGCGGACGATTGAACTACGTTAAGGGCCATCAGGATCTAATCCGTGCTGTGGCGATCTTGACTAAAGCCGGTGTCAACGTTTGCCTTGAAATCGCCGGAGAGGACGAGCTGGGTGGAGGCGGCTTCCACAGGCAGCTAGATGATACCATCTCGCATCTCAATCTTGTTGGGAACGTCAAGCTATTGGGTGCCGTCAACGAACAGCAGATTATAGAAGGACTAGAAACGGCGCATCTGTTTGTATTAGCGTCGCACCACGAACCTCTCGGCGTTGCCATCATGGAAGCGATGAGTTGCAAAACTCCGGTCATTTCTACGAATGGAGGCGGTGTACCGGAATTAATTGATCATGGCGTCGACGGTTTTCTTGTATCGCCTCAGAATCCGGAAGATCTTGCAAGTTCGATCAAGGAGCTTGCTCTTAATGCGTCATTGGCGAAGCAGTTCTCCGCTGCTGGCCGTTCAAAGGTCTTGCGGCGATTTAATTCGAATGCGAGTGCAGCAGAACTCAAACGCATGCTCGAATTGACAAGCGCCTCTCGCGAGATTCGTTCGAGCGAATAAGCATCTTAACGATTTTGGTGCGCTATGCGGAAGTTATCGCTCTATTCGACGATCAGAAATGTGCCGTGGATATGGGGAATCGCATCAACAGTGCGCTACGTGCCCGGCTTTTATCGGCTTTGGCAACATTGGTTCCAGGGGTCGGCGACCCATTGGCAGCGGCACTACGAGCACGGTGGCGATTCCGGTCCAGGTTCCTACGGCGAATCCGCATCATACAAAGCAGACCTGATAAATCGGGTGGTGCGCGAGCATGATATTCGCAGCATCATCGAGCTCGGTTGCGGCGACGGGAATCAGCTGACCTTTTTGAACATAGACGAATACATCGGATTGGATGTGTCGAAGGTCGCCATACAGCGGTGCATTGCGCGCCATGGCAGCAATGCCCGCCGCAGCTTTATCTGGTATGACCAGGATTACTTCCACGATCCGCTTCGCGTTGTGAGCGCCGACTGCGCTATGTCACTTGATGTGATTTTTCATCTGGTTGAGGACGATGTTTTTGTCCGTTATGTGCAGAATCTTTTCCAATGCGGGCGGCGCTTCGTCATCATTTACGGCTTGGATGAAGAGCAAATGCTACCCGGGCATGTTTCCGTGCGCTTTCGCAAGTACTCGGACTATATCGCCGCGAACATGCCGGAATTCCGTGTAGCCCTGCACGTCGGCAAAAATGGGAACTTCGGGGATTTTTACCTTTATGAGCGTATTCCTACCGGCAACGTACGTCGCGCCTAACCCTTTTGGCCCGCGCAAGTTCTATGGGATGCCGCACCATACTGGAGACAGCACATTGCCAACACTTAATCGTAAATACAGGTGCGGCAAATTTCCTTTTTGTAGTACGCTCAATTGATGTCATAGCTCAATCTTCGGCTGGGGGTGGCTTGAGGCTTCTTCGCGTTAGGTATGGGATGCCGGCTACGCGGCAACCGAGTCGCGGTGAAATTCGTCACGCTGTCAGAACAATGGCCTCCAGTCTGGCCTGCCGCCGGCTGCTCATGAAGTAATCCGCCGCGAAGATTCGCATGCTGAACGCTCCATCAGAACGGCTATCGCTGAAACGGCGCGTTGTCGGCGCTGGCGCATGGAGCATGGCCGGATTCGCGCTCAATTATATGATTCGCTTGGGCAGCAGCCTGCTGATGACGCGTCTGCTGGTTCCGGAAATGTTTGGCGTGATGGCGATCGCGATGATGGTCATGACGGGCCTGGCAATGTTTTCGGACCTCGGGCTACGGCCAAGTATTATTCAAAATCCCCGCGGCAGCGATCCTTCCTTTCTGAATACGGCGTGGGCCATCCAGATCATGCGCGGTCTCCTGCTTTGGCTATTGGCAATTTTCATCTCAATCCTCATTTTTGCCGCCAGTCATCTTGGGCTTACACCAAAGACAAGTGTCTATTCCGACCCATATTTGCCGTACGTGATCGCTGTAATCTCTGTTTCTGCCGCCATCGGCGGGTTTCAATCCACGAAGTTCTCCGAAGCGGGGCGCCACCTAGCGCTCGGCCGCATTACGTTGATCCAGATTATGGCCCAGATCGCAGGGCTGCTCTGCATGATCGGCTGGGTCTTAATAGACCGTTCTATCTGGTGCTTAGTCGCCGGAGGGATTTGTTCGTCGGTCATGACGACGCTGCTAAGCCACGTCTGGCTTCCCGGCGTGGCCAACCGATGGCATTGGGATCACTCCGCGGTTTATGAAATCCTCCATTTTGGCAAATGGATATTTCTGTCATCGATTCTTGGCTTCTTCGCGGGAAATGCCGATCGCATGCTACTTGGCGGATTTGTCGACAGTGCGACATTAGGCATCTACAGTATCGCCTTCACAATCTTCAGCGCGATCGCACAGATACTCGGCAAATTCTTCTCCGACGTATCTTTTGCCGCCTTGAGCGAAGTGGCCCGGGAGCGATCTGCCCAGCTTAAGCAAAGCCTGTATCGATTTCATATCGTGACTGCTTCGTTTACATACTTCTGCGCCGGTGTATTGTTCATTTCCGGCAACACATTCATCAGCTTGCTATATGATCGTCGCTACGCGCAAGCAGGATGGATGCTTGAAGTGCTCGCGGTCGCCCTGCCGAGCGTGCCGTTCAATCTTGCGCAGTTTAGCCTGCTGGCACGCGGTTTGCCGAAAATGTACACCAATGTCATAGCCGTTCGTGTTGTCGTCACGATCGTACTTATTCCGCTGGGATTTCACTTGTTTGGCATCACCGGCGCCCTGTGGGCGATTGTCGCGAGTCAGCTCTCGAGCGTACCGACGACAATTTACTATCAGCTCAAATATGATCTCTTCGACCTGTCAAAGGAACTGCTCCTGTTGCCGACGCTGTTCGTAGGCATGGTACTGGGGAAGGGCTTCAATCTGGCCATCGGGCACTAACTGATGAAGGAGATTGGTAACAAGAGCACGCGACTTAAGAGTGATATGCTTCGGTATAGAGTCATCGATTGCGTGCTCCGCTCCGGATTGCGTGTTCTTCCCGTGTGGAACTGGTCGGAGCGCCTCGCATTGTGGTGGGGATTCAGATTCAGGCCTGCGCCCGCTGTGGTCAAACTCCGATCCGGCGCGTTGATGCACTTTGATACAATAGATTACCTTCAATTGTTGATTTATTACCTTGGAACGTTCGAGCCGCATTGCCTACCGTATTTTAAATCCTGTGCGGGAAGAGGCGCGACGATAATCGACGTTGGTGCAAACATCGGCCTCCATACTCTAGAGGGCGCCATGGCCGTGGGCCCGACCGGTCGTGTGATTTCGATTGAGGCCGCTCCATCAAACCGGCAAGCACTCAAGAGGAATATAGAGCTCAATCACATGAAGAATATTTGCTTGATCGCCGCGGCTGCCGGTGATTCGACGGGCTCGGCGACGTTGTCGTTGGCGAGCGGAGGGCACCAGGGAATGTTTACCCTGGGACGCACGGACGGTCACGGGTCGTATGCCGTTGAGGTTGAAGTTCAGCGGATAGACGATGTGCTTTTCGAAAATAAGATCGCCTCTGTCGATCTCATCAAGATGGATATCGAAGGTTCGGAGTATAGAGCTTTGCGCGGCGCTTTAAGGACGTTGCAAGAATTTCGGCCAGCCATTCTCCTCGAATTGAATGAGAACGCCCTGCGTAGCTGCCAAACGTCCAGTAAGAACGTCAAAGAGCTGCTTGACGATTTAGGTTATCGAGGATGGGTGATTGAACGGATGGGGATTCGACCGATAAATTCCATGCAGCTGTTCCATAACTGCGATGAATGCCTTTTTGTTCATCGGGACAGAACCTCATTGGTGAGTAAACTGAGATTGCCGAGCTGAAGGATGTTCACTTATTTACAGTCCACAATGGATTATGGCTCCAGCGCAAAATACAATTCTTAAGGCGTGAACTATGAAATTCCGCTGGTACTTGAGCTATGCGCTGGTTAGGACCGCAGTTTGGTTGATCCGACTAAGCGGCTGGTACGACGGATATTGGAATTTCTGGCGGCAAGCATTTACTCATGTGGAGCAGAATGACCTTCATATTCTGCCGGTGCATTATTACAGTCCCATTCCGGATACGAGAGCGCTTCCGGACGAGCTTTGGTCGAATCTTCGCTCGCCGGCCGGCATCGATCTGAAGGTTGATTCGGCGCTGGCTTGGCTCAAACGGCTTAGCCAAACATACGGTCAGGAATATAATACGCTCGCAATGGAAAGTATCGACCCGAGGCGCTTCCACTTGAACAACGCTGCCTTCACTTCCGGTGATGCAGAGGTTCTGTATGCCATCGTGCGCGACCTCAAGCCGCGGAAAATAGTGGAAATTGGATCCGGTAATTCAACGTTGCTAACCTGCGAGGCTATTCGCGCAAACCAGAGTGAGCTGCCCTCTTACCGCTGCGAATTTACTTTAATAGAACCGTTTCCTCCGGCGATCATTAGCCCGCCGCCGGCAGAGGTAACGCACGTGGAGAAGTGGCCGGTTCAACAGGTACCCTTAAGCTTATTTTCCACCCTGGATTCTGGCGATCTCCTGTTCATCGATTCATCACACGTGGCACGGATCGGCAGTGATGTAGTTCATGAATATCTCACGATCCTTCCACTCCTGGCGCCCGGCGTCGTAGTGCATATTCACGACATCTTCATTCCGGCCGAATATCCACGTTTGTGGATCGATGAATTTCGCTTTTTCTGGAATGAACAATATATGCTTGAGGCGTTTCTTAGCTTCAATGCCGAATTCGAAATTATCATGCCATTGCACGCCATGTGGAGGCTGCATCAGGATTTGCTACAGAAGATGATTCCGTCGCTTGATACTGCGCGGCACTCACCCGCTTCATTCTGGATCCGGCGGCGAAATTATACCCATGCCAGTTAAGCGGTAGCCATGGCAGGAAATCTGAGCACAGCCCAACCGGAAATCATAGCTTTAGGTGCGGCGCTATGATTCCAGATTTTATACTGATAATTGGTGCAATGAAGAGCGGCACGACGACGCTGTACGACTACCTCGCGCGGCATCCACAAATAGCGGCTGGGCAGGAAAAGGAACCTGGCTTTTTTGCCTTCGAAGAGAAATGGGTGCTTGGCTTCGATTGGTACGAAGCGCAATTTGCCTTCGATCCCACGCGACACCTCTACGCGCTCGATGCAAGTACCGATTATACGAAGCATCCCTTCTGTAAGGAGGTGGTGGACCGTCTAAAGGCCAGCGCGCCGCGACGGTTCAAGCTGATTTACATCTTGCGGCATCCCTTGCGGCGCATTGAATCACATGCCCGGCACGTAGAGGTCGAGAAGAGTGAGGTCGGTCGATGCCTATCTCCTCGCAAGACGCATAGCCTTGACGCGGGCATTTCTCCTGTGTCGCTCGCCATTTCGCGTTATGCCTATCAAGTCGATATATTTGCAGAATATTTTGACAGGGGCGACCTTCTGCTGCTCACGCTGGAACAGCTGGCACGTGAACCGGATGTTGTTTTCGGCAGGGTCTGCGCTTTCCTTGGGATCGATAAGCCGATTTTGCGCGAGACCGCAGTGAAGAGGAACGTCGGTGGCTTTTATTCCCTGCCGCGTCGACTCCGCCATAGTTTTCATTCAACTTGGAAGAGGCTCCATAGCATCACGCCGCTCCGTCGTGCAGCGAAGATGATCGTTCCTAGGTTCGTTCGCGCGCAAATTTATGAGAGCGCCGAAATGTCGGCTCTTCCGCAAGGCCGATTCTCCTTGACCGCAAGCGAAGAGAGCGCCGTCACAGCCGCCCTTACCCCGGATCTCATCCGTCTCAGGGATCGATACGGCGTTGATGCGAAGAAGGAATGGGGAATTGATTTGTAGTGTGCGGACCTTGAACAGTGGAAGAACGTTTACGCAGCTTTGAAAATCGTGCGCCAAAAAAAGATCTTTAAGATCAACTTTGTTTGTCGGTCCGAGAACCTGTCAGGGGGGCAGCGGGTCATTGCTATCTATGCGGAACAGCTCACCCAGCGGGGCCACCGCGTAACAGTCGTAATCCCGAAGCGGCGGCGGCAAAGCCTTCACGATCGGGCTCGCGCCTTGTTAAGGCAACGCGTGTGGGCATCCGGAGGGAGTAATAACCATTTCTCGTTCTTTCGGAATGCACCTTTCGAGGTACGCCGGCTAGCCCATCCTGGCCCCGTGACGGACCGGGATTTACCGGACGCCGATGTTGTCATTGCAGGCTGGTGGGAGACGGCAGAGTGGGTGGCGGCATTGAGCCCGTGCAAAGGGACGAAGATTTACTTTGTTCAACACCACGAGATTCATGATTATCTGCCGATGGCGCGCGTGCAGGCAACTTATCGTTTGCCTTTCCACAAGATCGTTGTTGCACCATGGCTCAAGCGGGTCATGCGCGAGCAATATGGCGACGATACTGTCGACGTGGTGCCCAACAGCGTCGATCGAACGCAATTCTTTGCTCCAGTTCGCGGCAAGCAGCTTACGCCGACAGTTGGATTCTTGTATGCAAGCGCCTCGTTCAAAGGTTTGGATATGACGCTCGCCACGCTGCAGATCGTGCGAAGGCGAATTCCAAACCTGCGGATGATCGCCTTCGGTAGTGAACGCCCGAACCGCCGGCTGCCGTTGCCGGCCGGCACAGAGTTCTATCGGTCGCCGCCGCAGGACGAGATTCGCAATCTGTACGCCCGCTGCGACGCCTGGATCACCGCCAGCCGGAGTGAGGGATTTAATCTCCCGGCCCTTGAGGCGATGGCATGCCGCACGCCGGTAATCTCGACGCGCACCGGATGGCCGGAGGACGCAATCGTAACGGATTGGAATGGCGTCTTGGTGGACATCAACGACGTGGCCGGACTCGCCCAAGGCATAGAATGGATGCTTTCGCGAAGCGACGAGGAATGGAAAACACTCTCCGCCAACGCCTTTGCGACAGCGTCAGCAGGCTCATGGGAGAAAAGTGTCAAGATGTTTGAGCAATCTCTGGAGCACGCTTGGAGCAAATCAGTCCAAGGGGAACCGAGCTCCAAAACCAAACTTTGACTTGCGCCCCAACACCCGCAGCGCTCTTCGAGACACACGCTGCCAAGCCGCGTCACCTACTTGGACTTTCAGAATTTGCTAAAAGAAATCCATCATCAAGCGCGGTGGACCAAATTAGAAATCGTTGTGATAATCCCGTCGTTCCTGTAAAATTCATCAAGAATAGCAAAAGCTTGATTGACGATGCATCGGCGCTCATCTTCGTGCTCTAAGTAATGAGTGCATTTTTCTTCAAGATCGGAAAAATCCCACTGCACCGGCACATAGGTTTGATACGGTTTGAATATATCGGGGTTGGTCTCGACATGACCCATGTCAGGCTTGATGACGAGGCATCCACTGAGCATCGCCTCGAAATCCCGCCAGCAAATTTCGCCGTAGCCAAACGGGCTAATGCAAATTTTACTGGCTTGCATTTCTTGATAATATTCGTCAGTTGGAACGCGGTCGACGGGTGTAATAATTCGAAAGCGCTTTCCCAAGCGCTCCAGTGCCGGCCCGATATCTCCCCTTAAGTAATACATCCAGTCGTTCGGAAGACTGCCGCGGAATACAATATCGTAGTCCTTAGGACCCTCGATGGGACGCAGGCGACGATCCATGTACAGCTTAAAAATGTTTCGATCAGATGCAAGATTACATCCGACAGCGAGCTTGGAGAGTTGCTCGATAGGCAGAGGTTCAGTTCCGGACGCGATCGGGTCGTCGGAAAAGGAATAATTGTAGCGGCGGTAGACATAGTCGGTAAGATTGCTTTTGCCTACGAACCGCTTCAGATATTGCCCTCGATCGCGAAAGAGATGCTTCTTAACATAGAGGTCGACGTAGGGCAGAATCTTTGGCCACTGAACACAAAGATCGTCGTCGCCATCGAAATAGATCAAGCGTCGACCGTCGAGCGAAGCTTTGATCGAGCGTACTATATTTAAAGCCTCCTGCGCTGTGGTTCGGAACGATATTTTTAGAATGACGATGTCGAAATATTTTAGGAAGCGCTTGGGCGACTGCAAAACATCGTCTAATAGCAAATGCACAGCAATCAGCTTCAGCTTGTCGCGCAATTCGGTACGGTAGAATGAAAATGGATTGAACTGCTCTTCACTGGTTGCGGCGCCGGCATCGCTGATCAGAAGAACCTTGGTTACTCGATCGCGATCGGTCGTGGCGCTACCGCCGCGGCGGAGCGTTTTTGTCAAAGCCCAGTCGAGTAGGTATCGCGCAGGATTGATCGCACGATAAACATAGTCTGTACGCAAGCGCTTACGCATATAGTCGAAGTTTGGTGTTTTCAGGTCGAGCGCCATGCTTAAGGTTTCGTCCGCCAGCTCTAGGATTGATCGCACCGACCGCATGGCCAGACTAATTCAGACACTCTGAATTACTAGCGCAAAGGTCCATCACACGGAAAGGTAAGCCTGCAATCCGTAACACGAGCCTACCCCGTACGAAGACGATCCGATACCGCGACGATGCGGTTCCGTCGAAACCTCAATGTCGCCACTTTGCGGCGTTCGGCTCTCGAAAATTAGAGCGATACAGCGGACCTTGGTATGATAGATGGATACGAGGCACCATGATCGTTCGATAATCAGTCGACCTGCTAATGCTGTATACTTCTCAACATTAAATCGACCGTCTGAAGAATCTCCGAAGTAGAAAAGCAATATCCGCGTTCGCCTTGGGTTCCGACCACAAAGCCAAACCGCATTCCCACCGCTTCTGACCAACCACGATTCCAAGCCAAAAATCTGTCGGGCGGCTGCAGGATGATCAAGCCACTGCCCTCTGGGACGGAAAAAGCACAATGAGTGGCGTGACTACCTTCTATGGTCACCACAACCTTCGCGTTCACGAGAACCTGCAGAAGATGCTCCAGGCTATCTGTCTCAACACTCGCGATCAAAAATCCACGCTTTGTAAGCACATTG
>Ga0182018_10005590_pt1 | contig 10059 bp, 10 predicted proteins | sample 812P2MmetaG_FD_120490 | JGI IMG/M metagenome (GOLD analysis project Ga0182018, IMG submission 120490) | Permafrost microbial communities from Stordalen Mire, Sweden - 812P2M metaG | ecosystem: Environmental > Terrestrial > Soil > Wetlands > Permafrost | place: Sweden: Stordalen | collected... | reverse complement strand
GCCTTGTCGACGGCTTGGCCGATCATGAAGGAGGAGAGCTTCACCTGATGCTTGTCCATCAGGTCGAGGATCCTGGGGATGCCCTCATACACGCCGTACTGGAAGATACCGTTGGTTGCGAGATCAGGCAGACCCTTTTCCATAGGTTCTTGGATGAAGCCAGGGGCGCCCGAGATCGGCTGACCCCCGCCCTCGAACATGAGCGAGAAGCTGATGGCGAGACGGGCGCCGTCAGGCCAGAAGGATTCGGTCTCGGACATGATGCACTCCTTTGCATGAGTGACGGACGAAGCCGCGCCCGTTCGCGAATTGCTTTACTTGAATTTGACGAAATCTTGGAAAATGAGCTGAGCCCAGGTGGATCCTCTCGCCTGGACGAGCACCCCCCCCTCCGCGAGCTTCCCCAGCTGGACCGGCGCGAAACCGAGTTGTTCAACCAAAGTCGCCACTTGGGCCGCCGCCTTTTCGTCGTCGCTCGAAAGGAATATTACCCGCCGCCCGCCCTTGACGTTCGGGTCTGCGGCAAGGATCGGAGCGGCTAAATGGTTGAAGGCCTTTACCAGCCTTGCGCCGGTCAGCGCCTGGGCGTTCACCACGGAGGAAGGAAGGCCGCCCAGCTGTTCCGGCGAAACACCGTACGCGTTGGTCACGTCGATCACGATCTTGCCCTGCCAGTCCGCTGCCTTCGCGAGATCTTTGTGCGACCCAAACGGGACAGCCAAAATGACGATCTCGGCCTTGAGCGCGTCCTGCAACGACTTGGGAGTGACCGTCGGCCCGATCGCTTTGGCTTGCGGCGCGATCGCTTCGGGCGGCCGCCTTCCTGCCACGGCCACTTCAATGTTCTTGCGGGCGAACGCCCGGGCGAGCGCCTGGCCGACGGCGCCAAAACCTATAATCGCATAGCTCATGAAATCCTCCAGTTAAGTGTTGAAGTTGGATTTACTCAGGCGAATGCTGGTGCGTTTCACTTGACCCAATCATCAAAGTTTCCGGCCCTGCGAGGGAATCCCATTTGCTTTGGCCTTTCTCGGGGCCGCGCCCTATCCCGAGGCACGAGAGCCACCGCGCTCTGTGGCGACCTTGGCGAGCGCCTGAAGGAGTTTCTCGTGTGCGCGCCAAAAACCGTCGGGCGCCTTTTTGGCCAATTCGATCCAGAGCGGACCGACGTCGGAAGACCGATGCCGCTCGCCGCGCCGGTGACGACAGCTATCCGCCCTTCCAGCTTGCCCATGACGATTTCTCTTTCTCGTTCTTCCGGGATTACGCGTCACCCGAAGGCGCAGACGCGGCCGCCAGAACCGCCGGCCGGCTCGGCCCCTGAGGGTGTAACGTCGCGCGCGCCCGGGCGGGCTTCGCCAATTTCTCAACATCGGCTGTGCGTCAGCGCACCATTCGCGGAACGACGGGACTTCGCTTGGCCGCTTGCACTCGCCTGCTCAGCCCAGTTCGGTGCTCGGAAGATTCACGTCGAAGGTGTTTAGCAGGGCGCTGATTAGGCCGTAGCAACCGACGAAATAGGCAATTTCGGCCACACCCTGAACGCCGAAGGCGGACACTACAGCGTTGTAGGTCGAGTTCGGCACTTGGTGCCCGCGATTCAGGACGGCGGCCATGTCATAGGCCACGGCCTCCTCAGCGGTCAGATCGCTCGGCCGCTCGCCGGCTGCGAGGGTCCTGATCTTCGATGCGGTCAGCCCGCTCTTGGCCGCCACGGCCTCATGCGAGTAGAGTTCGTAGAGTGATCCAAATCGGGCGGCGGTCGCCAGGATCACCACCTCCCGCGCAGCCTTTGGCAGCACCGAGCTGCCGGCAAGGGCCAGGAACAAGTCCCAGACTGGCGTTCCGTAGGCTTGGGACCGATGATCATTCGACGACTAGAACAAAGGACGAACGAAAGTTCTCGGCCACGCCCATATATGCCCATATATAATGTCATGCCCAACTTGCGCCTGACTGTGCCCCCGAAATCATTCCCAGGTACCTTCAAGCGCCGACGGCAGGCAAATGCCGCTTCGCCGGAGGACGTGCCGCAAAAACAGTCGCAGGCGCCGCGCAATGAAACGAAAGCTATTTTGTAGGACGTTGCTTGCCGAAGGCGGCAACCACTTCGCTCTTCTTTACGCGCGCCTCCGGGTTGCCGCGCCCATCGAGACTTTGCTCTTCGGCGCCATCACCCATCATACCGGGATGACTAACCATTGCTTGCTTCCTGGTGCGCTGAGTGGTGGTGATCTCATTGGTCATACCAAATACTCCGTGTGCCGTACGTCGCTTTCAGAGGGGAAGGGGACACGCCTTTCCACCGCTAGCAAGCTAAACTAGTTCGCACAGTGATGGGGTCGCATCATCTCCGATTCGGCTCGCACCGCCACTCGCGATAGTACCGATTCATGCCCACCGTCCGGCCTCTTCGAAGGACAGCCGCGGGTTGCGCGGAAACGGCGTGCCTGGCTTTCCGTACCCAAGGCTGCAGATGAAATTGGATTGGACGCTCGTGCCCGCAAAAAACTCCCGATCGACTGCCGCGTTGTCGAATCCCGACATAGGTCCGCAATCCAATCCAATTGAGCGGGCGGCCATGATCAGATAAGCCCCTTGCAGGGCGCCGTTGCGCATGGCGGTGATCTCGGTCATTCCCGGTTGACGAAACATTTGGCGCAGCATTTCACCGCGGGCCGGAAACAGCTCCGGCATGAACTCCGGAAAATTCAGGTCGTGGCCGACGATCGCCGTAAGCGGCGCCGCCAGGATTTTGGGGCGATTCGTCTCGAAGGCAAGCGCGGCGAGCTTCGCCTTGCCGCTGTCACTCTTGACCCACACGAACCGCGCCGGACAGCAGTTGGCGGAGGTGGGGCCCAACTTGAGCAGTTCGTAAAGCTCACGGATCGTCCGATCGTCGACTTCTCGGGGGTTCCACTCGTTGTAGGTTCTCGCGAGCCGAAACAGCTGGTCAAGGGATGCAGAGGGTAATGCGCTTTTCACGGTAAACGTGCCTTTCACGGTGATCCTCCAAGGCATAGGAGACCTGACCAATCTTTAAAACTGACTGTTTTTTGCTGCTATTCATCCAAAGATTAGAGACAGTGCTGAGATACCGCCACGATCAAGCAGCTTGGCGCCTTCTTGCGACATGTGAGGAGACGGCTTCACAGGCGCGGCACGAGGGCTTTGCGGTCTAAGCTGGATCACGCTGCCACGATGCTCCTCCGTGATTTCGCGCAGCGGCACCTGCTCGGTGAAGCCGGCGTTGGACACAACCACGTCCACCTTGCCCTCGGCACCCCGGACGGCGTCGGCGACGCGGTCGAGGTCCTCAAGCTTGGACGCGTCCGCCTGGATGGCGGAGACGTTGCCGCCGATGAGCTTCACCGCCTTGTCGAGCGGGCTTCCTGGCGCCGACCGAAGATGAACACGTGGGCGCCCTCCTTTACGAACCGCTGCGCCACGGCGAGTCCAATGCCGCTGTTTCCGCCGCTGATGACTGCAACCTTGCCTTCCAATCTCGCCACGATGGTTCCTTCAGTTCGCATCACAGGTTCGTCTGGGGACGGTGTTGACGGTCTCGTGGGGCAGGATGGAGTAGAGGCCTTGGAGTCCGAACACCGATCTGCCCTTCTGAGCACGGCGGATCAAAGCGCCGGCCGGGAGAGCGTGTTCGAGCGGCGCCGCCGCAGCCAGCCATCTCCACGTAGGTCGGCCTGCGGGAGGCGTTCAGTGTTGACGTTTGCATATCGGTGGTGCGAAATCGATCCTGCGAACTACTGACGCCCGCCATGGCGGCCGGCGTGGCGCGTATGCAAAGGAATTGCGCTGCGGCCCCTGGCTCAGATGACTGCCCCTGCTCTCTACAAGAGATGCTGTTCAGTGGTATTGGACGCGGGGTTTAGAAGGCGCACCTTCGCGGTGCAGGATTGCACCGTATGATCGACTGGGATGACGTCCGTTACTTACTTGCCGTCGCGCGTGTGGGCTCGGTCCGGGCCGCCGCCCAGCGCCTCAGGGTGAACCACTCTACCGTGCTCCGACGCATCGCCCAGCTGGAAGAGCGCCTCGGGGCGCAAATGTTCGAGAAGCTGCCTTCGGGCTATCGTCTAACGGATGCTGGAGAAGAGGTCCTCGAGTTCGCAGACCAGATGGAAGCGTCGTCGAACCAGCTGGAGACGCGTGTCTTCGGTCGTGACCAGAGCGTACGCGGGCTTCTGCGGGTGACGCTGGCGCCGCCCCTCGCGACACACCTGCTCATGACGGACTTCGCCGATTTCGCGCGTCTGCACCCCGAGGTCGAGATGGAGATACAGTCGTCCGACGAGCCGGTGAATCTGACCAACCGAGAGGCCGATGTCGCGATCCGCGTCGTGTACGACCGCAACGCCCTGGCGCCCAATCTTCACGGCCTGAAGGGACCGGAGCTTTTCGGCGGTGTCTACATGTCCCGCGACCTCATTGCCGCGTGGCGCGCGGGAGCGGCTGATCGCATCCGTTGGGTCGTTAGGAACAACCATGGCATCCCGGACTGGGCGCGTGAGGGTGAGGTTCGCACCACAGAGGTTTCGGTGAGGACCACGGACGCCGGCGCGCAGATCGTTGCGGCACGGCAGGGGCTCGGGATGACGACGCTGCCTTGCTTCGTCGGAGATGCCGACCCACTGCTGGTGAGGGTGCCGGGCACTGGCTTGCACAAGTACGGGACGCTTTGGCTCCTCATGCAGGGCGAGACGCGTAAGACGAAGCGCGTGCGGCTTTTCACGGAGTTCGTGTCTCTCAGGCTCGCCACGTATGGCGAGCTTCTCGCGGGACTATCCTATTCCCGCGACTGACAAGCGACTGCGACTGCAGTAACCCCGATCGGACGCTGCTCACCTCCTCGGTCGGGATCGAGTGCTGCAAGGCAGCCTGCGCAAGCGCAGGCGAGATCGGCCGGCAGTCGGTCGACCTCCGGCCGGAATTGCCTCGAGTCGATGCGAACAGCGTCTGGCCCCGCCGGACCTGTGCACCTTCAAGCAAGGGGAGGCGATGATTTGATCCGCCCGCGGGTCGCGGTACAGATGGTGGCGTGCGGGATCAATTGGGGACGCCTTGACGGCCCCCATGCTGCCGAAGCGCAGCACCCTCATCAGAAATCAGCAGATTCGTACACCGGCGCTACGGCCCTTGGTTTCAGAACCAAAGTATCAGCCGAGGCTTTGCCAGTCGATGTTCAACGACTAGCCGTATCGAGCACGGCGACGTCGTCCATCGTTAGCGTGAGGTTAGCAGCCCTGACGAAGCCTTCCACCTGCTCGACACTGGTGGCGCTGGCGATCGGTGCGGTGACACCCTCGCGCGTCATTAGCCAGGCCAGCGCCACCTCAGCCGGTTTCGCCCGATGGCGGGCGGAGATCACATCAAGCGCGTTGAGAATATTCAGCCCGCGTTCATTGAGATATTTGGCTATACCCTCGCCGCGCTTGCTTTTTCCGAGGTCGCCCTTCGTGCGATATTTACCGGAGAGGAAACCGGAAGCGAGGCTGTAATAAGCAACGACGCCGATGTCATTGTTGATGCAGAGGTCGCGCAATGCCCCGTCATAGGAGGTGCGGTCGTAAAGATTATATTCGGGCTGCAACACCTGATAGGCAGGAAGATCCTTGTCCTTTGCCACCTTTAGCGCGGCGCCAAGTTGTTCGACGCTGTAGTTCGAAGCTCCGATTGCGCGCACCTTGCCAGCCTTAAGAAGCTTGTCATAAGCGCTGAGCGTTTCCTCGAAAGACGTCTCCGGGTCGGGCCGGTGGGAGAAATAGAGGTCGATTTCGCTGACGCCGAGACGTGTGAGGGAATCCTCGACGGCTCGGAGGATCCATTTCTCGGACAGGCCCTTCTTATCGGGTGCGCCTAGGTCGGAACCGACCTTGGTGAAGATCGTCACCTTGTCGCGCATGCCGGCGCGACCCTTCAACCAATTGCCAATGATCGTTTCGGATTCTCCACCCTTGTTGCCCGGCGCCCAGGCCGAATAGACGTCGGCGGTGTCAATGGCGCTGAAGCCATGATCGATAAAGGCGTCGAGGACCTGGAAGCTTGTCTTCTCGTCGATCGTCCAACCGAGGACATTGCCGCCGAAGACGAGTGGCGCGATAGCAAGCCCGGTTTTTCCGAGGCGGCGTTTATTCATGGCTGTTCCTTCGCGTCGTTCAGTAGAAGGTGACCGCGCCGAGAACGGCAAACCGGTCTAGTCAGCTTGTGGGCGCGCAATGAAGGCTTGGCTAAATGTAGAGGCCCTCTGGTCCCCATTGCGGGAAGTGGCCCGAAGGGTGCTTGTATTCAGCGTGCTGCGCGGTTTCCTTACGTTAATCTTTTATAAGACCTTTTTGTCAGCATCGGACGCGTATAGGGCGACGCCGACGGCAGGATCAATCGGATTGTCCCAGGGCCGCCGTGCGATTACGCGGCATGTATCCGTGTAACCGGCTTGCCAACGTGCATCGATCGTGGCCGGCGAAAAGTCATATTCCCTGGAATTGCTCTCGCCGTCGAGCGGCTCGGCGTTGATCTCGAGCAGATGCACGGTGGTTGCGCAGCCGTACTCGGCGAGTTCCTGGACCTCGGTGGTGTTTTGCTTCTCTTCGGGGAGCATGTCGACCAGCCTGCGAACCACATGCCGCATGCGGTGAAGCCTGGCCTGGCCCGCGATATGGCTCATGGATCGGCTGCCGAACATAATGTCTTTCTGGCGCGCAAAGACCTGAGCAACGGATCCGGGTTCATCGCCCCGCGTGTGCCAGATCTGCACAGCGAAGACGACGGAGCTTCGCCGCGGATAGTCATCAAATACGGCCTCGACCGGCGTATTGGAGTAAATGCCCCCATCCCAATAGGCCTCTCCGCCGATCCGGACCGCCGGAAACGTCGGCGGAACGGCGCTCGATCCCAGCACGTGATCGAGACCGATCTTCTCCTCCCTGCTATCAAAATATCGAATCTGGCCACTGCGAACGCTGACGAGCCCGAGTGTAAATCTGGGCTTTCCGGAATTAACAAGGTCAAAATCAACCAACTCAGGGAGCAGTTTCCGCAACGGATCGACGGAATACAAGGCTGCGTGCTCGACGCCAACGGCTGCTTCAGGCCCCCATAAGAAAGCCGCGCTGGGTGAAAAGAAGCCGGGCACGCCGGTCAGTAGAGTCGTGAGCTGGTTCGCCGCATTTCCGAACATAAGACCCGATGGCCACATCGGCCTGCTTTCGATCCGCGACCAGAACTCACGCAGCCGCCCCAGCCGGGACGCGACCTGGTTTCCGACGATAATTGATCCGTTGATGGCGCCGATCGAGGTGCCGATGACCCAATCAGGTTCGATACCGGCTTCATGAAGCGCCTGGTAGACACCCCCCTCATATGCAGCCTGTGCCCCACCGCCCTGCATGACAAGCACGACTTTGCCGGCGACCGCCGGGTGCCCCGCCGGTTCGGCGATCGAATCTGGTGGTACGTCTCCGAGTGAAGTCATGTGCGAGGTTCCTCATTCAACCGAGCTCTGCAAGACGATTTCCCGCTTCTATTGCTTAGCTGTGGGCTGCGCGGTCGGACCCGATGTCGTCAATTCCGTCTTCCGCGGCGACATTGAGATCGCGTAGTGACCATGGAAAGCAACGCACAGACGCTTACCAATTTTAAAATGCAAATGATTTTGGCAGCATGTCCGTGCAGAATTGCACACTTTAAAAAAAGACTGTCAGTGCTGCAGATTTTCCGATCTGTTGTCGATAACCCCGTAACTGATTGCTGTCCAGCGCCGCCGGCGCGGCGGCCGCATCATCATCATCAGCAGCAGCGATCGGGGCGAACGAGAGCTACGCGTTCTCCGGCGTGTGCTCTCTCCGGCATTTCGGGCTGGAACTCTTTATCCCTTGGCGCGTGGGTGCCGAAGAATCCGGCGCGGCGAAGTTTGGCTTCCTTGACACGTGACGAGAATTGACGGAATTTCGCATAGTTCCATCTACTCATTGGATAGGCTATGTTGGACGGTGTCACCATCAATCAGCTCCGCGCCTTCGTTGCCGTATGCGAACAGGGGAGCTTCTCGGGAGCAGCAAGGAAGCTGAGGCGCGCTCAATCGGCAATCAGCCACGCGATCTCAGCTCTCGAAAGCGCTCTCCGTGTCAAACTCTTCGAACGCGACGCACGCAGAGCCGAACTCAGTCCTGCGGGCCGCGGCCTCTTGCCGGATGCGCGCGCGGTGATCTCACGAACGGAGGAAATGAAGAATCGCGCCAGTTCGATCGCCGAGATCGGTGTGCCGCAAATATCGATTGCAGTAGACGTATATTTCCCGCGCGCACACCTGATCGGCTGTCTGCGAACCCTGCAAGCCGACGTCCCCACGGCTGCGATTAATCTCCGGATGACGACAATGCAAGGAGGCGAGAAACTAGTACTGGAACGGGCATGCTCCCTAGCAGTCACGATCGAAGAGGTCCCCGAGGTGAGTCGAAGCGCGATCGAAAGGCACTGGCTGAGCGAGACGCGGAAGGTGACGGTGTGTGGTCCAACTCATCCGCTGGCATCCAACTCAGAGCCAGTTTCCCTTGAGGAGTTCGGCCGACATATTCAACTTGTCGTAACTGACAACCAGCCCGAAGCGGAGAAAACTCAGGTCGATGTGGCGGGGGGGCGTCAATGGCTTCTCAACGATGTGAGCGCAAAACACGACTTCCTCAAAGCCGGCTTGGGCTGGGGTCACATGCCGGCACATCTCATCGCGGAGGACCTCGCAAGCGGAAAGCTCATCGAACTCAAACGGCGCGCCTGGCATCTCCGGCCTCTGACATTCATGATATCGCGCCGGCGAGGGCACGATCTTTCCGCATGCGAGGTGCGGCTGATCGAGCTACTTGGCAACACTGGCATGCCTCACGGCGGACGCCGTCGGCAGGCCGGTCGGCCGGCGAGACGCGCCCGTTGATCAGTATGGCGTTCGAAGCGCGCGACTACCCGCAGATTCCGGTTCACTGTCACTGCGCAGATTTTCCGATCTGTTGTCGATGACCCCGTAGCTCGCGCCGGCGCCCGCCGACATCATCGATCGCCAGAGCTCCATCGTCACCCCGAACAGAAATCACTAAAAAAGAATCGGCGACGTCGGTCAGCAGCCGCACAGCCGGCTCGAGCCGGTCGGTCTGCTCGGCGCAGCCGCGGCCGATGCGGCTCGATCTGCCGGCGCGCCCGCCTCTCGCGCGCGCGTGAGGGCAGCGAATATGGTGAACGCTGGACGCCGTCCAGCATGGCCCATCCAAAGACTAGATGGAATTCGGCGAGATTTCGTCAATTCCTCATGGGTCAATGTTGTCGGAGATGGGCCCCGCCCTCCGACCAGAGGAGCCTGGTGGCGTGGGCCGGACAATAGAGACCCCAACCTTGTGGGTGACGTCACTGCTTTTTGCGGGACCGGACAACGGCTTAGCTGGGAACCACGGCGCGGCTTAAACATTTTGACACCAGAGTAGTCGTCTTGGTCGGCAGACGCCCCACGGAGTCACGGAAACTGTCTATTCCTCGTGCAAAGGAAGCAAGTGATGCGTATCGGCTTTATCGGCGCCGGCAATATCGCCAAGGTGTTTGGAAAACATTTGCTGCTCGCCGGCCATGATCTCGTCATCTCCAATTCCCGCGGTCCTGAGACGCTGACCGAATTTGTCAAGGAACTTGGCCCAAACGCCAAGGCGGGTACGAAAGATGAGGCGGTCGATTGCGATATCATCATTCTCGCAACTCACTGGACCCAGGCTAAGGTGGCCCTCGAGAATGTGTCCTGGCACGGGAAGATTCTGGTCGACGCCGTGAATGCGCATGAGGCATCCCCTCCCGATACCTCTTCGGACGGTGTTGCCAAGTCGATCGCTGCGCTGAATGGCAAAATCTCGAGCCTCATGATCGCTGAGTGGGCAAGTGGGGCCAGACTAGCACTACTTTGGCAGATTATGAGCGATGGTAAGCGGTGCGGGATTCCCAAATCAGTTTTTCAATGATTCATAGGTGGTCGGCTTTTTGGAGGGCCGACCATGGTTGGCAGGACATCGG